>Ga0265780_10003263_pt1 | contig 21424 bp, 23 predicted proteins | sample P1T30metagenome_FD_192432 | JGI IMG/M metagenome (GOLD analysis project Ga0265780, IMG submission 192432) | Plant litter microbial communities from East Loma Ridge, Irvine, California - P1 T30 | ecosystem: Environmental > Terrestrial > Plant litter > Unclassified | place: USA: California...
AGATTTGGGTGCCGGCATTATGTATAATATAAAATGATGATATAAGGTGGTGTAAAGTCAGTTATCCACGAACTTTTGCGGTTTCGGCTTACTCCGCTCGACTCGCTTAACACAAAGGAAGTTAGGCTTGGGAAGCATAGGCCTGTGTATTCTGGTAGCTTCAACTGAGTGAATGGATCGACCTATACATTCACTAACCACACCATCTGACTACACTACAGGCTACACAGCTTAGCCCTCCCCACGTTTTCATATTCCATCCGACTTTTTTTATGACTCTATCGCCCACAGAAGCCATCACACAACTCGAATTACCAGACCCAGACGTTACTGCCCCAATCAACAGTTCTCAAGATGACAACGAGAACACACACACAACTACACTCCGACTACCACCTCGGTCTGCCCGGAAATCACTCAATGCCCAAAAGAAATTAACGCCGGGTAAAGGCAAGAAATGGCGTACCCGAAACGAAGGTATAGATGGGAAATGGTATGTCGAACGGGCCCTCCTGTATACCGAAATTGATGTAAAGCTATCTCCTCAACCTTCCGCCGGATGCTCTACATCTGCTGCTGGCTAAGCTGCCACCTAGGAGTCTGAAAGCGCTGTCAGTGACTTGTAAAACCCTTCAAGAGGATCTAAGTATTGAAGGGATATGGAGGGAAAGTTATGCGAATCGATTCATGTGGGATGGAGCTGCGACTGAGGTGATTGCCAAGGCGGAAATGAAAGTGTTAGTACAGGGATGTATGGGAGACGGAGGTAGAGGATGGAGGAGGGAGGCTCTGAATCGTGAAGCTATGCTTGAGTAAGCTTTCGTAAACTCCTTTATTGACGTAAGCTGAGAGTATCAGTCGGTGGACAGGATCCAAACAGGATATGGTGGTGCACTACCCACCACTCGGGTTAATCCAATCAATATCCCTGTCATATCCGACTTACTCCCCACCACCACCTAGATCATTAATCGTAGGCAAAAGTCTACCCGGAAATGCTAGCTCCTCAGCAGCACTCGTACCAAGCAACGAGCCGAACACACCGACAAAGATGACTCATCGCCAGAAATACGAAGCTCTCATTGCCGCTACCACTCGCCCAGCTCCATATACCCTAAGCGCTAGTCTATTCATGGGCAGTATAGTCCGAAGCGACCCGCTCAGCGGAAAGACGTCGAAAGGTTTCTGGGGTCCAGGTAGAGGTGGTAAGTATCCTTTTAGACTTTCGTTTCAAGCTGATAAATCAGCAAATGTGCACCTGAGACCACAACTCGACCAGTCAGTTACCCCCTCGGCAATCTACTTATCACCACGATCTCAGACCCGAGCACTTTGGGGATCCTTGGACGGTTCTTGCATTCATACTACCCTCGCTACAAAGTCCCAATCCAGCCAAGGAGGTCGAGCGGCATCTATCAATGTCATATCAGGATTTGCGGACTCTCACGAAGGCGAAGTCTGTGATATCTGGATGGATGACAGGTCCGAGGCAATCAAATGGGTTACTGGTGGGACGGACGGTCGAGTCAAGTACTGGCAACTCGTTACCACCGAAATACCTCGTTCGGGAAAACGCCCAGCCGATATCGTCTCTTCTATGATCTGCTTGTTCTCTTCTCCTAAGATCGAAGATACCTTACTAGGCAGGTCGGAGGCAGTAAGGCGGAGGCAAAATGGGAAGCCCGACGACGTCTTCCTGGTACGATGCGCACCCGACCATGGGGTCGTATGTGGCATCACGGAGGACGGAGATTTGAGAGTCTGGTTCGGCGCCGGGTCCGGGAAGGAGAAGGAAGTGAGGATAGACGCAGGTTCAGCAGAGGATATGGGCGTTGTCAAGCGGATGGAACTCGAGACCAGAGATGACTCGACTGCGTCAGTGTTGGTTCATCATTACCGATCATCGTCCTTTGCTCGATTCGACATTGTCATTGATACCGATGGCCAGTCTGAGGTCACGAGTAGGACTTTCGATTCGCCTGTGCCCGGCGCCTTTTCAACTATTCAAGCGAGCCTTCGACCTTCGCTCGCTATAACCACCTCGGCGCCTGCCCCACCTGTGCTCTCGATATCTGGTCCCAACGAAGAGTCAGACCAAGTGTCCGGCGAGACCTCTCCTGAACCAGAGACCGGATCCAAGCCTGTGACATCACCCTACGGCCGGCTAGTTGCGACGGGTGACGAGCACGGAGTAGCCTGTCTTTGGGCATGGGATGAGATTCCGGGACGTCAAAGTAGGGACGACCCACTCCGGGCATGGCCAGCGGTATCAGGACGAATTACGGCTATCGAGGTGTCGTGTGGACTAGTGGCTGTTGGAAGGTACGTTACAGATATCTCGACATCGCTGATATCAGTTTCGACGGTCATATCAAAGTATACGACCCCTTACCTGATCCACCTATTCTACTCCGCAGCTTCCACGCTTCCAGACTATCGGCAGCCGATGCATTCGTTGCGGCTAGTCATGAGCCTGATGCTCGATATTTCAACGTCAACCAGATCATTCTCGAGAATGACTTAATCGTAGCTACGATCGGTCGAAAGGTATTTGGTTGGAAAGCTGGGATTGGAAAGGGTCGCTCGAAAGGGGAGTCCCATCGGCGCGGGAACGGGCCGAAGGCGGACACGAAGAGCAGTGCCAAGAATATAGGTATGTCACTCGGTGACTATTCAGATGGGTCTAATGGTAGATGCCAAATCGCTTCGGCAACAGAGTCTCGACACCCAAGACGAGATCCGTCAGAACACTCCCATTCGCACATCCAACTACGAACGAGCCCAATTTGCAGCGATGGATAATATGGGTCTAGAAGACGGGGATGATGCGCTGCAATATGCCTTAATGCTGTCCATGGACGAGCAAGAACATGAATATTCGGAGATTTCGCCTAGTCATACGGGAACCGGCGCCGGAAGCGTGTCCGAAAGCAATGCCGGTGATGACGCCGACGCCGAGTTGCAAGAGATGCTAGAAATGATTCGGGTGGCTGAAGAGCGAGAAAGTCTTGCTAGAGCTAGTCAGAATTAGTGTGAACTATATGCATCTTGATGCCCGTTGATGGTACTGTGTAGCCTGGTTTGGTGTAGACAGGCACGGGACCAAAGTTGATCCACAAATCCAGATTCCTTTTTGTTTCCCATTCAAGCGCCGATAAGGCCTTTTGTTCCCTTCCCTTCAAAGAGCAATCAAAGTAGCCCTTCCCCTTCTGTGGTAACTTTGACGGTCCTGATGGAAGGCCGTAGAATAGTCCGTACAGGTGAGCTTTCCCTCCATGAGTGCTTCCGTGACTGACAGCTAGGCAGATCCCCTTATTTTGTATTGTGTATGCGAACTCGGAAACCGAGAACCGAACCGAAAGCCTAAAGTGCCTCTTTTGTTTGTTACAATAGGGGATACTCTACCACACTCAAGGCGTTTCGATAAAGGGCTTAACCCTTTACGTCGCTGGTGACACCCTTTACATGATCGAATTGTTGACGCCACGGTCGATCTCCCGATAATAACGTTACCAGTTAACAAAAGACTTTGTTTCATGTTTGAAGGGGTACTTTGACGAACCTCGATAAGGTTTTTTTAACTCCTCTCTCTCGATACTCCTGGGTTCACGCTGTTAGTAAGGGAAAGGTCGTGCACTTGGCTCGGACGGGAATATGGGTCGAGACTCCTTAGCTTCGGACAATCAAAGGCTATGACTGACCACTGACCTCGGTGAAGTTGAGGAAGCTGCTTTGACTTCACGTCCTAATCACATCTATTTATCTATTCATATTACCATTTACCTCATCTACAAATCTTGGCGACATCGCTACAGACGCCTCGTCACCACACGAATTCAAACTTGACTACCACACCGATCGAATGCTTCACTACCTAATCCCTCATCCCTTGACAATATTCCGTAACATACCGATCATCGAAATCCGGCTCCCGAGACACACTCCTAGTATACATATGAGCAATAGCCGTGAGTTCTAGCCCCCGTGACGAAACTGCTATGCACACAGTGACACACGCTGACGAAAAAACTGGTGTTTCGAAAAATTCCATCTACACACACACACCCTCTTGAACTTTATAATCCACCTAGCCCGCCTTCATCTATTCACGATCGCCATGGATACTCCATCGGTCCTTTTCCCGTCCAGAACACCTCGCTATCGTATCAGACTCCGACGCTAGTAGAACTGTAGCAAACCCTACAAACCCTAGACCATCTGGTCACGTCACATTCATTTTTTATCGACCGGCCATCCGCTGTCCGATAAGGCATACCTTTGGCGATTTAGAACTCCTTCAAATACCAAGCCATCTACGAATTTTCACTTTCTTTTAGCAAACCAGCAATTATCCTCTTTTACCTTATTGGTGCTAGTCAAAGGAGTTCTCTCTCGGTCAGGTCCCAAAGGATACCTTTCGATTCATCATTTGAAGGATCCATCGGATTGTGAACTGCGCAGCCAGTGAGTGATTTCGGGGTGGGGGAGTGATCTACAGCTGACACGTTTAGTCATTTCATCGCCCCGCCTCGTGTTGACTGGACGGTCACTACCCTTCAGCACCCCATTCCTCACCACGATACCGCCCTCACCCTAAATCTCAAAGTTTCATCTGCTTGGAGACGAAACTCCATCTCCATCTACGACCATCTATCGACGAGATACATGGCTTTTCGGCGTTATTCATAGCCCATACGAACCGAATCATCTTCAGGCATTCGGACATCTGCTATTGCACACAGCTCCGAGCCTGCTTTGCGCCACCGCCCCTTAGTGCGATAATCTCGACAACAATATACACAACTACGCCCCTTTATACACCCGACCGGACTAGGTTACCATCCTTTGAGGCCCTCAATTCGAACTCAAAACTGGACCTTAGAGGTAAGGTATCAAGGGCAAGGGCAAGGGGCACAGTTAACTAGTTCCGGCGGTACTTCATCATCTCAAGTGAGTTATATTCAATCCAGATGGTATCACTGCAAGCGGCAAGATATAAACGATCTATGCCGGAATTTTCGCTGACGATAGTCTTTGATAGTCCTTTGCAATCGGACGCCCCACGACTTTATACCGCTTAGTACTGAGTTTTCGTTTTCCTGCTCATTAAAATCCCTTAAGGTAGTCAATTTCGCCCTATCTATCTATCCTACATATCACGCCAAACGACCGTGCGATCCCTATCATCCCCGAACCCGAACTCTTCATATATACGTGGACACATCGCTCATCTTTATTCGTCTTCGTCTCCCATCTTGTCATCTTGGTTTCTTGACACATCGATACCTTACGTCGCTAGGTTGCAAGTTCGGTGACGACACGACCCAGATCGGCCAATCTCTCCTTTGGACACACACGCCTCGACTTTACCCCAATCTCACCCAAAACTGCGAGACCATCATTCATCAGGACATATATCATACTATATCAGCAGTGCAGTAACAGTGCATCAACAGTACAGCCAAGTGGGTTGGAAAAGATAAGATAAAGAAGATAATTGGAAAATGGATGTACTAGACGTGAGTTCCACCCCCCAACCCTCCACTTCTGAAATTTCACCACTATCATTATCACTTTCATCAATACACTTTCCGTGTACACTCCCCATTCCTCTGTCCTCTGTAGATTACCATGATGGAAATGTGCTGACGCTATTCTTCCCCTTCCCTGATCTCATTCCAATCATGCCTGTCACACGCAAATCAAAACGAAACCAAACTACCATTTCCCCACCTTCCTCTTCTTCGTTCTCTAACAACGACGAATATGTTCTCGACGATCATGATAATTACGAACCTCCTTCTAAACGATTACCATTTCCGCCTCGTCCTACTCCCAACACTTCATCCACTTCATCCACCCTCAATTCTGTTTTATCGCCCCTGCCACCTACCTCCCATTTCGACGATTCCATATTCTCTTCGTTCGACCTCCAATACTTCGATCCTGCCCTCTTTGATGGCCTTGACTATATTGATGATCCCTCTTTACCTTCTCTCATCAACGATGATCATGACCATGATGATGCTGATCCCGATACACAGCTGGTCAACGACTCCAATAAAGTCGAACCTGGGCATGATGCCACTATGCGACCTTTCGTCTGCGCCTTCAAAGGTTGCAGAAAGGCTTTCGCGAGGAAAAGTGATCTAGCTAGACACTTCAGGATTCATACCAATGAAAGGTAAGCTATTTGTGCCGAGGGCTCCAAGCTGACGAGAGTAGACCATTTCAGTGCTTGCATGGATATTGTGGAAAGACCTTTATCCAGAGGTCCGCTTTGACTGTACATGTCCGAACACAGTAAGCTATCATCGCCTCTGAACAGAGCACAAGCTTAATCGCAGTACTGGAGAACGACCTCATTCGTGCGAAGCTTGTGGTAAGACGTTCGCCGACTCGAGCTCTTTAGCTCGTCATCGACGTATCCAGTAAGCTAGCGGCTCTCGGCGCAGAACTCAAGCTGACGAGTAGTACTGGGAAACGCCCGTACGAGTGCAAAGTACCCGAGTGCCTTCGCTCATTCGCTAGACGAAATACGTTTCTCAAGCATCATCGGTTGACTCATCCTGAGCTGCCTCCACCCAATGCCGAAGCTTCACGTCCAACAGTCCCATTACCAATGTATACGACTCAACGACTTGGTTCCGGGCCCGTTCTGCAACCTGGTCCTCCCGACTCTGAAGGTCGTCCACAGTATTGGATCCCGGCCTCTTCACATATTACCAACAGCACCGCTGCCCCTCACGCCTACGCCGTCTCATCCCCGTCCGGGAGCACGGCGGTTAGTCAGCAGGACGGAACCGACATCGACGATGGGGAACGGGAAAGCGAAAGTCACGATCCCACTTTCATCGAAGGTCAAGACGACAAGAAGACCTTTGCATTTGGAACAAGAACAAGAGGAGGGAGAACCGGAACTGGAAGAGGAAGAGGAGGAGGACGAGTCAGAGGAAGAGGAAGAGGAGGAAATAGAGGTCGAACCCGAGATGTACCGCCCCACCTCGTCAACATCCACGCCAAAGTCGAAGGGGAAGCAACCGAACCCCAAGCTAGTCACATCCACGTCTCTCCAGCAGAGACGGAGCAAGAGGCTTCAAGCACCCCCCTCTCCTCCACCTTTACCGAGCTCCACGAAATCGGTTCGACCGGTGCCCAGTCAATTTACGCTCCCGACTTTGAAACGCCCATCTCGGTCAATGACGGCGTCCGGGTCGAGTCACACTCTTACTCCGGTCCTGACGCAAGCATCAAGCAGCAGCAGACGTTCCACTCGTCCCTCCACTCCAGTTCTGGACACGCCCATGGATACGGAATCGGATTATACACCTCCGCGCCCTTGTCAGCCATTTCTGAAAGTGGAACCAGTCACTTCAATCTCCGATCTCAGGACTCAAACGTGATCGACAACTCGAAATCAATCAACTCTTATTCTGATACCAACAATCCTCAGACAGTTCATTCGCAGTCTACGAACAATTCTCATTCTGGGTTGAATCTCAATACCCAGCTGTATGTCCCAAATGCCTTCGCCAATTTCTCGCAGCATTCTCCGAATCCTGCTTTGGATCTCGCCCATTCCGGCTCACATCATGTAAGACAATCGACCTCTCATTCACTGCGAGCTACTTCGAATCCCGAGTTCACTCGACCTACGGTAAACACCTCGAACCTCGATGGAGGTCTTGGTGGTGGTTTCTCTCTTGGTCAAGTCTCATTACCTGATGGTGGTCTTCAGCCGTCAATCTACTCCACCAACGATCGATCGGTTTCCGCTCCCATGACTCGAGATCATTCTCATTCTCGATCACCGGATCTTGTCGACGTTCACGCCGTTCCCGATTTCAGTATTCAAGCTCCAACTGGCCCTGCTGTCCATGTTCCCTATTCGGCTGTTGATGGTTATTACGCTCCTCTCAGTCATGGTCCTCCTCGATTTAACGAGCCGACTCAGGATGGTCGACTACATTCAGCTCCTCCGCATATGCAGAGGTTCAATAGTCTTCCTTCGGTTCCTACTCAATCGAGTATCAGCCAATCGAGCTTCTACAACACCACACCGTTATCGGCTGCGAGTAGTACTTTCACCGATTTACCAAGTCTGAACTCGGACTTGGGTCAAGTGGAAGCGAAATGGGTAAATCTCGAATCTCACGATCAGTCTGCCCCGAGTTCGACACCGGTACAACAGATGAATTTGGCTCCTACTCCCTCATTATGGTCTCAGCCGATCAATTATCCTACACCACCACATCCTCATTTGCTGGCTCGAAATCCATTCTCGACCCCAAAAACGAATTACTCGATGTCTACTCCGTCGCTCAATGGTCAAAGTCCGATGTACGCATCTTCGCCATATATGTCTCAAGCCGGTCAACAACAACAGCATCAGGTTCAATTTCAACAGCCTGTTGCGCCGATGCGTCTTCAACATCATTATCATGGTATGCAATCACAGTCACAGTATCCGACATATCTTCAACAGCCACCTCAGCATCTACAGCCCCATCAGCAACAGCATCATACGCAAGCGATACCTCAACAAACGTACTTTCCAACTCCATCGCCCATCACGCTAAGCTACAACTTCACGAACTACCGAATGCAATCTCAACCCACTTCAGCACTTGCATCACCAGTAACGTTCTCCGGATATCATTCCACATCGTATAATTCGCCAGTGGACTACAGCCAGCGATCGGTTAGTGATGAGTATCGTCATAATGTAATCCTCACCACGCCCCCTCGATATACCCAAGACGTCAATATTGTCGGTCTTGGAATCTCGAATGTTTATTTCGATGATTCTCGATATATCGTCTCAGATCACATGCTAGATCAATCCATGGATATCAAGCAGGAACATCCAATCTCGCAATCGAATGAAGAGAAATATACGGAAGGAGAACCTGAATTGGATAGTGATGGAGATAAATATAATCAAGACGATTCTGACGATGAATTCGTACCTGGCAAGAAACAGATCAAAAGAAAGAAAGGAAGTAGGAAGGTCTCTGGAAAGGGAGGGCACAAGAGAAGTATCAGTGGAATCAGTATCAAAATGTGAATAACGATCAATAACGACAAAATGATAAAAAAACTTTAAATAAACATAACTCCATTTCCCCTCATGGCATTTTACGTAGATAGACGCCTTTCAAGACTAGGTCTCGAGGATGAGTAATGACGACAGACTCGGATATCGGCCTTTCCATACATATATACGTGTTTATAGATTATTTCATTCGATGCATCCATCATGACGACCGCTTGCTCGCTTCACTTACGTATCTAAAGGTCTCCGATAATGAGCTTGCTGTCACATCGCTTGGTTGAGCTTGAGTCGCATATACGTGGTCAAAGCTATGCATAGTCATCATCATCGTCATGAACGTCAATTCTACAGCGTATAGTACCGGTCACTACTATCAGTGATCGTGTAGGACGAGAGGAAACCGGGGAACTCACCCAATATGTCCCATTCCAGGCGAAACCACCCAAGCCCTCTTTTCCGTAACACTAACACTCTCCCTCTTTGTCCTCGAGAACCTCAATCTCCTAAACTCTGCTTCTTTCTCATCAACCTCCTCTTCATCACCTCCCTGCTTTCCGATATTCCCAGGTCGTTCATCGATGAATTGAGCTCCGAAATCTCCTTCTCCTGCTGCTTCACCTAGAAGCAGTCCGTTGAGGGGGAAATGCATCTCCTCCAATCCTGGGTCTATTGCTGCGGTGACTATCCGAATCGAGGGGAACGCACGGTGGACGGAAAGATGACCTCTGCGGGCTATCAGGAATGTCAGGAAGATGATGTTGGCTTCGGGAATCCCGTGGTCTAGTAAGACTCGAATAGCCATCACTATTATCAGCTACGTCTCGGCCTGTTTGGGTACACGCACTAGCTGCCGCTCCTGTTCCCATCTATCGTCAGCTTTCATTTTGGAGGACGGCGCGGGAAGCTTACCTGAGAATCCATCAAGAGTACTCTCACGTTCTTACTCTCATCACTGGATTTCACACATTGAGGTAGATCACTACTCAATAACAGCGGTTCCCCAGTCTTGGGATCGGACTGGATGAGCATAGCTCCAATTTGAACGTCTCTGATGACTCTTCGAAGACCATATGAGAATGGCCCACCAGATCTCAATATCGATACTCCAACCAAGGCCTGGTTATCAGCAATGTTGTATTTCAGAGAGAGAACAACTGACATCGTTTGTTTGGGTGACACCGTCAAAGTTCAACTTCAACGGAGTCTGGACCTGTTTTGGGCAATGTGGAATGAGCTCCAGCGCTTTCTCGACGATAAGGGTAGATAATCTGTCGGCGTAGAAAATGAAGTCGCCTCTCGTTGTCCTTTGATCTCGAAGTATCGTCATAATACCCTATCCGTCAGCTTCCAGCATGTCAACAATGTGTGATAGCTCACCAATAACTGATTAGTCTGCTGTAGCACAACAACCCCCGAGTCGGCATCATGGTGCTCAGAATCCTGTTTCTCCTCTTTCTCGCCTATCTTTGATAACATATTCCTGAACCTCAAAGACCTCGTATCAAGCTGCTTATTGATATGAGTGACAAGTAGGTCGATTGCTACGTTGTTACTGGATCCAGGGACGATCTTTTGTTAGCAGAGTCAAGGTTGGGACATACAATATCAGCGTGCCGGGATGAGGGGTAGACGAAATTATCGTAACTGTTCTTGACGAATCGGAGATACTGTCCATCAGCTCAGTCCACGAAACGGCGACAGTAAGCTGACCTGGTCCAGGATACCGTCAATATCTCGCCCTCGTTCCCTTATATCCCGCTTTATACGCCTTGCCAACATCATATCCGAATCGCAGTTCTCGTCATCAGCTGACGCCAAGGGAAGGAAGAGCTGATTTACAACAAAAACTTTTAAGTCGTACAGGGCCCTCATCTCGGGCGACTGTAATGCCATGATACCCTCTCTACAAGGTCAGCATTCCTGCCGTTTAGTAATTTGACATACACAATAATAACGCTTGCTCCGTATAGGTACTTCTTCTCCGGCATACGTTCTTCCATCAGTACGGAAGAGGACTGAAGACATACGATGGTGGTTAAAAGAGTAGACTGGGATCTGATTGTCAGTAAAAGCAAGACTTCGATGGGGCTTAGCTCACCTCGGTAGCTCGTCCAGCTTTCAGATCCGCCAAGCACTGAATATTAGCTTCATACCTCAAAGTAGGAGGGGACGTTTAGCTACCTTGGCGAATAGGGCCGTATCAATTGAGTCAGGGTGATCTACCCATCAGCTTCCAAGTAGAATCAGCTTGATACTTACCCAAATCCAGGTCATTGTCGAACGCAAGCTTGATCTCCTCAGGAGTGTGCCGACGGTAGAAGCTATCCTGTGACAGTATCAGAACAGTAGGAATATGATCCAGCTGTTGAAGAATTGCTCTAGCCACAGATGTCTATACATCAGCTATTGCCAGCACCACGGTTTGTACAGCTGACCTTTCCCGAGGCTGAACCACCCGCTATCCCGATGACATACGCCTCAACATTCTTCCCGTCCGGTCCATACCATGGCGCACGCCCATGCGAGGCCATCACTACGTTCTTCTTCTTCGTTTGCTGAGGTACTGACATGCTTGGTTGTATAGGTATTAGGTGGACACGAAAGTGAAGCGGGAAGTGGAGGGAGGATTTTGGTTGCAATTCAAAGGTCACGTGGTCGGATATGACCGCCCCTTGTTAACGTAAGATCAGTAAGGGGTATCCGCTATGCGTCTAGGCGATCTGTACCGGTGCTTGATGAAGAGAGCTTGAGGCGGAATGGGCACACCGATGAGGTGAGATGATATGAATTGCAATCCGAAGCTTCGTTCGTCGGGCTGTCCGGTTTCAAGAATGGGAACCGGATTGGGCCCTGCTCTGACGCACACACACACGTCAGATATATACACACGCCCTTGCGTAAGAGCAGTCTCGTACCACTCAATTAGACCACCTGTATCATCTATCAACAATCATTGACAAGACGCAGCTGAACACAGCTGGTTCCTAACACTTCAATCACTCCCGGGCCCTCGTCGCGTCGCGTCGCGTCTCCCGCCAATCTCTTCCTATTCAAGTAGCTTCCCCTCTTGGAACTCCATCTATACTCGCGATATTCCAAGGTCGACTACTCCCGAACCAAAAGACTCGCAAGCACTGCTTCCCGCCTCGCTTGATCTCTATATTACAAACGGCGCTGCAATTGTTGAACATGAGCAACTATTAAATCACTTGGACGCGAAATTACTCTTTACGGATGACGCGTTTAGACTAATGAACCTGATGTGACTACCTCGAGTACCTGTCCTCTCACACCTTAACTCTTGTCTGCTGTCGTACCCCAGTAACTTATCGTATCCTGTCTGCTTCTCATGTTCATAGTACCTCTTCTCGTTCTTGTATAACCTATCACTTGTAAAACCCATTCATGCGTTGACTAGACATACCCGACAATCCAACCGCCAATATCGACAACGAGACGACTACCGAAATAGTGCCGACAAACGAACGAAACACTACCGACGCTGAACACGACAATGAAGAGACCTTTCTCAGCTATCAACGAAACGGTTCTAGCCCCGGCGGCTACCCATCTAGATCATGAGGAAGAATCAGATGTGACGGATGTAGAAAACCACTCTGCCCTGGAGGTCGAGCTGGATAGGGGGGATGCAATTTTGGATAGTCTGAAATTTGTCAAGAAAGACCGACTGAGGTGGTTGACCCAAACCTCCGTATGTCGCTCTTCGAGCAAGGGCGAGCTGGACTGATGATTAGAGCGCGGATGCTATTGTCAATGCTCTTGATAAATGCGGATTGACCGAGGGAGATGCCTTATCGAGGAAACGAAGACGATATGAGCGACTCAGAAATCCCATTCACGATCCAGTCATTTCCAGGAGAAAGGGCAAAGGCGTCAGGAGAGCACCATGTGGAGCACGAAAGAGGGTTTCCCAAGCTCCTATCAACCAGAAGGACCCATTGACGAAATTACGCGTATTCAAGGACATGAAGAAAAGCAAGAGTAAGGGCAAAGCCAAGATGGAGGGGAAGGGAACACATAACAGGACAGATTCATCAAGTACCGATGATCATAGTATTTCCGATATCGAGGAAGTATTGGAAGATGATGAGAGGATGGATCTTTCCGATATCGAGTGGTATACTCGACAAGATTTCGATGATTTTGACGAGGAACCTCGAACTCCGACTGCGACGGCGAGGAAATTTGACGATGAAGAGGATGATGATCTCGAAATGTCAGAGGTTGAGCTAGATGTACTCGCTTCACCAATGTGTATCTCGCCTTCACCCAAACGATCCCCTCGGACCGCGTTCCAAGTTCCTCCCAATCCTGTTATATCGGTTCCCGAACTGAATGGCGTTCCAGTATGCTTGTATCGCCCCACATCCGATATCATCGAAGAAGTCTACACTCACCTCGGACTAAGCATGTCCGACCATCGAGGTATCCGAGTCCTGAAGGATATGCTCGACACTTCTGCCACTGGAGTCACCAAACCCAAATCATCACGATACGAACTTGGCTCCAGTGGGATCTTCGCAAACAGACCCACTGCAGCTAAAGATTGGGCTGCTTTAAGCCTTACTAGAAAGATCATTCGACGGGATCGACTGGCCAAATCTGCTATTTATCGCTTTACATTCCGATATCCCAAGGATGAAGTTCCTGCTAGATTCTTGAAATGGCAAACTTGGAATCATCCCACGCTCGCCGAGATCAAGCAAGGCCTACGATTCAAGCTGGAAGAAAAGGCCGAGGAAGTCGTGGTCGAGCAGGAAGCGGCATCCATTCCTAGCTCGCCTGCTATGGTCGAGAGCGAATTGGACGATTTAGAGGATGTTCCAGAGATCGATGATATTCTCTCTGTCGCCAGCGAGCTCGAGGAGGAAGAAGAGGAAGAGGGATCTGTACCGGTCGATATGTCCGAAAACGCGGAGACGGAAGTCACCCCTGAAATGGATGATGCTGAACTCACCGAGACCGAGTCGGAAGTGGATGAAGCAGAAGAGGACGAACAGTTTTTCCACGCTCTCGGACTTACTGGTATACCAGAGTACGAGTCTCCAAGCGCACCTGTTAGGGAATCACCAAGGGGAGCACCCATCTATAGTCGTCTCTCGCGAGAGAGGGATTCAGATAGTCCACCAAACTACGCTCCGAGGAACTACCGAGACCAATCACCAACTCCTCCACCGCCATTCAACGCGCAGACTGATAATGATGTTATCATCCTTCCCCGATTCTCCCCTCTTGCATTGGTGCCCACCACACTACCATTACTTCCCGCATTCGAAATGACATCAACCACTCGACGAGTCATCTCTCCACTTCCCACCCCCGAACGACGAACTCGATCAACAAGGGCTCAGAGACGAATAGCTTCGGGCGAGATTATTATTCCCGGTGCATTCGCTCGTCACCACGTCCAGAATCGGACCCCACCAACTCCCACTCCTGCATCTCGACGAGCAGCAGACGAATCATTCCAGCACGCTCTCGATATGGAGGAAGCGGAGACTGCCCTTGAACTCCTTGAACCTGAAGGGGACAGTCCTGAAGCTCCTTCTGGGGTTATTGGATGGGGAGCTAGTGTCGTTCGATCGTGGTGGAGGCGATAGGTCTCTTCATGTTCGGTTTCCGTCCGATTTGCTTGCTGAAGCTGTGTTGTTATCTCATTCATTACGCTCATTACATACTGTACGCTCATTCATATCATTTCAGGTCACTGTACAAGGGTCCTTGCATGCATTTCATTATGGTTATTACGGAACGGAACAACAGTTGAAGGAGTCGTGATAACTCGGCGATCTACGACTGAACCCAGTTACTGGTTGATACATGATGTACAGCCCAGCTCGACGTGTGTATCTCGATCTGAACAGCGCTGAACTACCCTCATCGCAAACGCTTCTCGGTGGTAGGAACACATTAATCAAGTCGCCAGAAGCGGATCCCATCGCGAGCAATGATCCCTAGCTCCCCGGTTTCCTTCCTCCAGATATGTCCAAGCACAAGTTGCTCTCCATCTTCAGCTTTGATTGGATCGGGCCGGTCCGCGTTAGATGCAGGTACAAATCTCCATCCTTTCCCCTTATCAAAGTCAAAGACCTCTACCCCTTCATCCGTAGATACCGAGTACACGACTCTAGTTGGTCCATCCCTTCCAGCGGGTGCTGATAGGAATTCAGCCGTTCGTACGTTGAAGAAACCGCCGACGAGATGCCGTACATTCGAATCCAACGACTCGAGGTCGGATTTCTCCAAGCTCAATTTCCTTTCCTGTACCATCTCGATATTGCCCTCGTTGAATGTAAAAAGTCGAAGGCGACCCTGTGATTCACTTCCAACAATGATATATTCTCCGTTTGGTGACCTGTCAAGTGCCGTACAACCTCTGGGCCCACTTTCATATTCTGAGATTTCTTCTCCAGTTGCGACCTCCCAGACTTTGATGGTTCCATGTCTGTTGGCCGTTACAAGATACCTTCCATCTGGACTGAAGATCGCTGCCCTTATATGACCTGTCGCCTTCCACCTACATATCTCCTTCCCATCCACATCATACGCCCGAAGATGCCCTTCCCAGTCCGCACTGACGACCACTCTGTCGTCCGGTGAGAACCCTGCCCACAAGATAGAGTCTTTGTGACCAGTGAGTCTCGTGGTGGTATGATCCGCAAATCTGTATAAGCAAATATCGAAGGTTTTGCTCCCGTCATTACCACCAGTGCCGAAACTGGGCGCATACATGAGGTACTCTCCTGAATGACTGAACAAATGGGAATGAGAGGCAACGGCAATACTGCCATCGATTCGTGACGAGACGGGGACGTGGTTTCGGGGATCGTACCTATCGAGTATTGCACTGAAAGCGCCTTGCATCTCGTTTGCGTCGCTGCTCGAGAGCGTCAAGGTGTCCCCAAGATGAGCCATGACAGCTTCGACGCCAGCTTTAGCAGCACCGTGAATTGGTATTGGGTTTTTCGTTCGCTGCGCCGCTTGATGTTGTTTCACGTTCGAGATGATGATATCCGCATTGCCGGTTCGTAGGACAGGAACTGCACGCATACCATGTCCCGCTAAGCTGCTCGACCATGACACGAGTAAGTCGGGATCGGTCGGTGAGAAACCAACAATACTGACAGCGGAAGCGTGTCCACTGATGACCGTCTTTTCACCGGAATCTAAATCGTATACGTCGATATTATTCATGTTGGTCACTGCCAGCAAACGACCATCGGACCTGATAGAATGAGTGAGCGACGAGATACCGAGAGGAGTATCGAAAGGTAGGAAACGATCTTCAGTGCCGTACTCCATTATTTGCTTGTCGGCTTCTATAGAGGTGTCAAAACAATGGAAATCACTCGCAGTAGCATATCGCCATAATTTGCGTACTTCGAGGCTCCAAAGGCCTCTGCTTGGTCGCTTCATTGACATTGGAGATGACTACGGTCAAACCGATTGGGTGTTGAGTACTACATGATTGAGTCGTTGAAGTGGCGAGCTCCCCCACTTTGCCGAGAGTTAAGTTGATGATGCCCGCAGATTTATATAGGCCCCCTCATTAAAGCTGCTCTCACCATGCTTAACCAAGTTAAAGTAGTGGTATATACGATCGCATTGGCTCAAAACCACCTAGGGATACTAGGATACATAACATACAATCCAGCTGTACATCTGAAGCCCTACCCTATCATTTGATCTCAACATGACACCGATCTGTCGCAAGGAAAACTCAATCAAGGCGCCAAAACCGTATACCGTCCGCAGCGATGACCCCAATCTCCCCTGTCTCCTTCCTCCAAATATGTCCGACCAGTGTCTGTTGCCCATCACCAGCCTGATTTGCTGCAACTGAACCATCTTCATTGTACGGCGGCACAAAACGCCACTTTTTGCCTTTGTCAAAATCAAAGACTTCGATGCCTTCGTCAAGACCAACGGAGTGAACCAGTCTCGTTGACGTCCCGGCTCCCTCTGGTGAGGAAAGAAACTGTGCCTTATGAACGCTCATGAGACGACATACCGAACCTCTGACAGCCGGATCTAGACCTCCAAGATCCGAATTCTTCATACTCAGAATACGTTCTTGGATCATTTCGATCTTGCCGTCTGAGAACGCGAACAGTCGTAGTCGTCCATGGTCTTCACCTCCAATGATGATATGGTGTCCGTCAGGAGACCAGTCGATCGTACGACACCATCGAGGCCCATTGTCGAATCTGGCCGTCTCCTCCCCGCTTTGTAAGTTCCAGATCCTGACTATCCCAGCTCCATCCGTGCCTGCTAGGTATTTGCTGTCGGGACTGAATACCGCTGCCCAGTTCTGCTTTTCCGTATCCCATTTCCAAACCTCTTTTCCGGACACGTCGTGTACTCGGAAGAATCCGTCCCAGTCTGCACTGGCGATCAAGGTATTATCAGGCGAGAAACCTGTCCACATGATCGAGTCTCGGTGGCCCGATAGGGTGGTGATATCTCGAGTAGCCAGGTTGTAGAGGCATATATCCCACGTATCATCGCCGTTACTTGCGGGACGTGACTTGGGTAGGTAAATGAGGTATTCGCCTCCATTGCTGAAAAGGGGCGACTGAAAGTGGGTACTGATCCTTCCATCGAGTCGGCGAGAGGAAGAAACTCGGCTCCGGATATCGATCTGTTCAATCATCGCCTTGAGAGAATCTTGCATCTCCTCCAGATCCTCTTCTGAAGCCTTCAATGTCTCTTCAAGACTGCTGAGCGCGGCACGGATGCCGACTTTAGCAGCTTCATCAACCGCCATAGGAGGCCGAGATTGTGCTGCTGCCTTCTCTTCTTCCACATTCCAGATGATGATCTCGTTCGCATTATTGTAATGATTGTCCTTGTCTCGATCAGCGTACGAGACAAGTAAATTTGGGTCTGTCGGCGAAAATCCGATTTCGGCCAGTATCGAAGTATGTCCCTTTAGCACCATCCTCTCACCTGTTTCGAGATCATAGATATCGATGTTGGACTTGTCGGTCACAGCCAGACATTGACCACTGGCATTGATGGAGTAGGTGAACCGTGATGTACTGATAGGTTGGTCAAAGGGTAAGAAGCGATCTTCAGTCCCGTATCCCAGGGTCTGCTCCTCGGTGCGGATGGAGGGATTGATAGCGTGAAAATCGGTCGCTACTGCGTACCGCCATAGCTCACGGACTTCTCGACCTGATAATCCCCTAGATGGTCTCACTGGCATCGTGTATTTGGTCAACGAGTCGCCAATAAGTAGAATGAACCAGAACGAGTGATGAAGTGGCGGACACCCCCACTTCGCCAAGGGACCGTGGACCGTATGCCGTCAGGTTTTACGACTCGAAACGCCTTTGTCGGCTCTGAGATCAGCGTCAGCACTTGGCAGGTTGATTGAACTATCTACAGTAGCTATACAGTCCCCCTGCTTTAACGTATGCACCTCTGAAATTCAGGGTTCAAGCGCGTAGAAGCACGTTTGGAACTCGGATCAAAGGATATTGGATACTAGTAGTCCAGCTGTACGACAGTAGTACATATAGAGCCTGATCCCGATGGCACTATCTACGGTGAACCACATGTAGAGACGATCTCAATCAAGCCGCCAGAACCGTATCCCGTTTGGAGCAATGATCCCAATCTCTCCTTTCTCCTTCCTCCAGAAATAACCCACCACCGCGCTCTCCCCATGTCCAGCTGGAATCATTTGAATAGATCCATCGTCATTACAAGGTGGCGCAAACCTCCATGCCTTCCCTGTTTCAAAATCGAATACCTCGACTCCTTGGTCCACCCTGACTATATATATGAACCTCATTGAGCTTTCGTTGCTGTTGAAAGACGGGAGGAACTTCGACGAGCCGATCGACAAGAATCTACTCATGGCCCTGCGTATGACTGGGTCTTGAGTGTCGAGGACGGACTTGTCCAAGCTCAACTTTCGTTCTTGGATCAACTCGAGCTTGCCGTCTGACGTCGCGAATAGACATAGCCAGCCGTCGGTGCCACCGCCTATGACAATGTATTTTCCATCGGGTGACCAGTTTATTGTGTTGGAGACCGTATCAAGACCGGTGTCGTACTTCTCAGTCTCCACCCCCGATATCAGGTCCCAAACCCTCACATTTCCTGAGCTGTACAAAGCAGCCAGGTACCTGCCATCTGGACTGAAGACAGATCCGCAGTTCTGCAGTCCTCCATGCCACTTCCATATCTCTTTCCCACTCACGTCGTGAACGCGGACTTTCTTATCATTTCCGGCGCTGGCAATTAGAGAATCGTCTGGCGAGAAGCCGATCCAGTTTAGTGTGTCCATATGACCTGATAGAGTCGTGACATGCCGCGTGGTGAGATTGTAAAGGCAAATGACACATGCCTCGTCGCCCCCTTCTCGAGGACCGGGTAGGTAGATCAGGTATTCCCCGTTATTGCTGAATAGAGGCCAGTGGAACATGGTATTGAGTCGTCCGTCCAATCGAGAGTTTGACGGGACACGGCTTCGAGTTTCGTTTCGTTTCATTAGCACTCTCAGAAATGTCCTCATTTCCGACCTGTCTTCCATCGACATTCTCATCTCCGGCCCCAGAGTGGCTTCCACAGCCCTGACACCAGCTTTAGCAGCGTTGTCGATCAGCACGGGCTTTGGAGTCTGATCTCGACCCTGTTGTTCTCGTATATTCCAGATGACGATATCGTTCAGCTCGGGATCTCTCTCGTTCGGTCGTATCTCGGTCTCTGACCAGGAAACCAATAAGTTCGGATCTGTAGGCGAGAACCCCAACTTTTTGACAATCGAAATGTGGCCACGCAGCACGGTTCTTTCGCCAGTATCGAGGTCATAGATGTCGACATTATTTCCGTCAGGTATAGCGAGTAATTGACCATTCGCGTTGATTGAATAGGTAAACCATACTCTCTCGACCGAGTGATCGAAGGGTAGAAACCGTTCCTCGCTGCCATGGCCTAGTATCTGTTTCTCGGTCGTGTTCCCAGGATTGATCGAGTGGAACTCGGTCTCAACGGCATATCGCCATGCTTTGCGGGCTTCGTCTTCCGACAGCCATTTACGTCTAGTTGACATTGTCCGTTGGCGTTTATTGCTGGTGCGTGTTGAGTAGTTGTGAATGGACGGTGGGTGGAGCGACTAGCCCAACAGGCCAGGTCAGGGTCACTTCATCTGATAAGGTTAAGCTTCATAAGTCGATACGTTATCTACCTTAGCCGGCTGTGTGCATGATGATTCCTGTCAGTCAGCAGTGGAGCTACTATAAGCCTTGGCAAGAAGGGGGTGATTGTATGTACCTATATGATCCCCCTCTTTCCAACTGCCACGATCCCCAATTAACTAAAATTCAGGGTACAAGCGCGTAAAGGGACCGCGTTGGGAATTCCTATTCTGGCCATTCAACAAAGAATTAGTTGGTTCTTTTCTGTCTCATCTTATTATCTTATCCTTCTCTATCCTTCATACACACACAATCATAATGTCCCCAGTAAGTACTCGTGCACACAGTGCTGGCCTCGATCTCTTACTGATATCAACAGTCAAGCGACATCAAAACTGTCGGTCACGACCGATTCGGTTTCGACTCTCAGGTCGAGACCGATGTCCTCAGGTCTTTGTACCTCGTACGTACTTCGACGCGTAGTTCACCCAAAATCAGATGCTGATAGACAGGCACCCAGCTACATCAAGTCTGGAGCCAGGACCGTCAACATTGGTTCTGAGAAGAAAGACTTCGGATCCGAGTCTGTGTATGACAAGGACTCCAACTCTATCCAGTACACTACCGTTGCCAAGTTCCCCCCTGTCAAGCTCCTCCCCAACTCTGAGCGAAAGAGGATCTTGAGTGAGTTGACACACCAATGTCGAGAGAAGACGCTGATCTTCAGTCACTGGTGGTGCCGGTTTCGTCGGATCTCACTTGGTTGATCGATTGATGCTTCTCGGTCACGAGGTTACTGTCCTCGATAACTTCTTCACTGGTTCCAGGACTACCGTGAGTTTTCAGTCATATGTGTTGAAATAAACTAATATCAGGTCTCCCACTGGGTCGGTCACCCCAACTTCGAGATGGTCCGACACGATGTCGTCGAGCCATTCTTGATCGAGGTTGACCGTGAGTTCTACTTGGAACTTCTAGCCAGATTGTCGCTGATGCCCAGAAATCTACCATCTCGCATGCCCCGCTTCCCCTCCTCACTACCAGTACAACGCTGTCAAGACCATCAAGACTTCGTTCATGGGTACCCTCAACATGCTCGGTCTTGCCAAGCGAACCAAGGCTCGATTCCTCATCACCTCCACCTCTGAAGTCTACGGTGATCCAGAGGAGCACCCTCAGCGAGAAGAATACTGGGGTCACG
>Ga0265780_10003264_pt1 | contig 21417 bp, 15 predicted proteins | sample P1T30metagenome_FD_192432 | JGI IMG/M metagenome (GOLD analysis project Ga0265780, IMG submission 192432) | Plant litter microbial communities from East Loma Ridge, Irvine, California - P1 T30 | ecosystem: Environmental > Terrestrial > Plant litter > Unclassified | place: USA: California...
CGATATCTTTCCGTGCGCTTGACGTAGGGACAGAAGTCGTGGAAATATTCGAAGCGGAAGACGACAATCCTGAAGAAATGCAGAGGGACGGCTGGCAGGCAATCCTTAACAATTTCAAAAGATATGCTGAGTCTGTAAAATAGTCTTCTTCAGGTTAAGGTGAAGAATTGGCTCCCGGTGCATCGGGGCTGTTTTCGTGCATCGTCCTTGTTTGTAACGAGGATGGGGCGAGAAATGCATTTTTAATGCATAAATGCAGCGATGCAATCGCTGATCTCACTCATCCGCGTTTCAAACGCGGACGATGAAAGGCCGGCAGCACTGCGTTTGTTTGACATGGAAATACCATGCCACGTACCTTTAAATAATATTATTCAGAAAAATTAAAGCTTTTTCACAACAAATTGTTATTTATACAGTAAATAATTTCAGACTTAAAGGATAACAAACCCATGAGAACTAAATTTTCAATCATCAGCAGCAGGTTTTTATGTTTGCTTTTTTTAACAGGAATAACATTCAGCGGATATGCTCAGGGACAGGATAAGGAAGAGGTAATTACCAATGGTAACTTCCAGAGCCTTTACCAGCACGAACAGGGTGGTTACAGCACGCCAAGCGCTTATGACCCGTTGTATGTACAGCCATTTTTCTGGGCACTTGTCGGTGCAGGACTGGTATTATTTATTGCTTTTATTATCAGCACTATGCGCAAGTCAGAAAGAACAATAGAAACAGGACTGAGATCCATGAACAGTCACTAGTTCCATTTCAGAATTACGATTAAAGGGCAACCATACAGGCTGCCCTTTTTAATTCAGATGCCATAGCAGGCATAAAATCTGTGCCCCCGGATCAGGGCTTTTCCCGGTTATAAAGCGATAGTATTTCTGAATTTGAAAGAGCTGTACCATATAATCTGGTATCATCTATGCTGCCATGAAAGCTATTAGCTGCCGTAAATTCTGCTGATGAAGAGGGCAGTTCCTGCCCGATAACCAGGTTGACCGGACTTTCGAGTTTAAGCACTTGTCCAGATATATTTTCAGTTTTAACCAGGTCGCCATTAATATAAAACCTTAGCGCCCCGCTCTGGTAAGATACAGCAATATGTGTCCACTTATTCAGATTAACTGCCAGCGGGTCGCTGGCGCGATCATAGATTCCGGTCGAGGTACTTATTGTACTGAAAATATAGTTTGCATCCTGCAGCTGTACCTTAAACCCGTTCCACCGGTTCAGTGAGATAATATAATTATTGGCAAAACTTTCTTCCGGGTATATCCAGGAGCTGATTGTAAACGCCGTTGGGTTCAGCGAGGCCGTATAAGGAATTTCAATATAAGCGCCTTCTGTGAAGCGGTAAGCCTGTCCTGCAGTACCAAAACGATCTGCTGCAGGGATCGGAGAAGCCGAAGAACCCATCAGGCTGCCGTTATGGGCATTGCCGGAAGAATCAGCAGCGTTGCCGTTAAACTTCCAGTAGGCGATCAGGCTTTCAGGAGAAATCTCCGTAAAAATCTGTTCCTTAAAAAGAAAAAGAGCACGGCGTAAGCTTGCTTCTGCATTATTTACTTCCTCCTGTGTGAACGCACCGCTGATAACGCTGCCTGCGAGGTCCATAGCTTCTTTAAGTTCTTCTTTGGCTTCGGCAGGATATTGTCCCGTCTCCCTGCCGGTAACAGAATTATTATAGACGAGCTGCACCGAATCGGTAAAGGCCTGCAGGGCAGTCTTGTCAGAATTATAATCAACAGAAGGGTCATCGTCTTTACAGGAAGAGATCACCGTCAATGCCAGTGCAGAAAGCAGGGCCAGCGAGTATATTTTAAGTGTCGGCATGCTGATATCTATAGTCCTAATTTTTTATTTGTATCCCGTTCGCTTTGCGGAATGGGGAAAAACCTGTGCTGTTCATAAACAAACCCGGTACCGGCAAGCGCAGTTTCCGCATATGTTTTTCCATAACGGACAATGTCAAAAAAGCGATGAAATTCAAGCGCCAGTTCAGAACGTCTTTCCCGTCTTATCAGCTCCCGGGCCTGCTCCTTGCTAACTGAAGTAATATCGGGCAGCAGATCCACGGGCACGTCACCGTTACCAGGCAGAGATTCGTCAAACAGGAAACTTTCCCGCGCTCTCTTCCTCAGTTTGTTCAGCGGAACGAGAGCCTGCTCCGTCATCCCGGCCTCATTTAGTGCTTCAGCTTTAATGAGCAGAACCTCAGCAAAACGGATAGCTTCATAATTAAGCGAACCCTGGTTCTTGGTATTCTTAGGCACTTCCGAAAGAGGCTGTATATGTTTTTTACTTAGAAATCCGGTAGAAGTCCAGGAAGGATCAAAATCTGAATCATAGTAAGACTTGCCCTCCATTGCCAACGTATAGTCCATCCGCGGATCTGTTATACCAGATGGAGAGCGTTCAAAGTTATCTGCCAGCGATTGGTTAGGAAGGAAAAAACCGTTTCCGTTCAGCGACTGCGGCGCAAACCAGTAATTTAATGAATTACCCTGGTTAGGCTGCGCAGCACTGATATGCCATACGGCAAAGATCACTTCCTGGTTATTTTTTGCAGAAGCCTTAAAGTTATCTGAAAAATCATCAGTCAGCTTATAGATATTGAGGCCTTCAACCGCCGATGCCGCCTCTGCAGCCTGTGTCCATTTCTGCTGATTGAGGTATACCCTTGCAAGCAAAGCCAGCGCGGCACCTTTAGTAGCCCTCCCCGCTTCGGCTCCCGGCCGGGTTTCGGGCAGGTCGGCCGCCGCCTCCTGCAGGTCTTTTTCAATCCGGGCATATACCTGGTCCTGCGGAACCGCCGGGCTCTGAAGTTCTGCCAGCGATTCTACCTTCAACCTCAGTGGAATACTTCCAAAACAAGATGTCAGCTCCGAATAATAATATGCCCTGAGAAATTTAGCTTCAGCCAGGATTACTTTTTTCAGCGCCTCAGAAACTCCCGTATTTTCAGAACTCAGGCCGTCTGTAACCACATTACAACGAAAAATGCCGTCATAATAAGTTTTCCAGATCGATTCCAGAGCGCCGTTTGAGGGTAATATGTTGTTAAATTCGTCGATGTTAGTATAATCTGCGGCACTTCCTGCCAGTCCTCCTTTAATCACATCGTCAGAAGCGATATCTCCCAGTACCCAGATGCTGTTTGCCGCGGCGTCGGTAAAAGTCAGCGGCACATAAGCCGCGGTAATTGCAGAAAGTGCATTAGCATCAGAGGTAAAGTAGTTCTCATCATCATATCTTCCCAGTACCGGTTCGTCAAGAAACTTCTTGCAGCCAGAAGAAAAGAAGAACACCAGGAGTAATAAAATAGGTATATGCCTGTTCATCGTTGCTCTTAAAAATTAACGTTTAAGCCTAAAGTATAAGTCCGGGCGGAGGGATAAGTTCCCCAGTCTATGCCTACTGCTCTCACCCCATCGCCCATAGAATTGTTATTAGTGTACATTTCGGGATCCAGCCCCGTATATTTTGTGAACGTCAGCAGGTTCTGCCCGCTGGCATATAATCTCAGTGAAGAGATTTTCAGGCGTTCCAGCATCTTGCTGTTCAATGTATACCCGATCTGCACATTTTTGAGCCTCAGGTAAGAGCCGTCTTCCAGGAAGCGGGTGGATGGCCTTTTGTTGTTCGTCGCTGCGTTCCAGGAAAGACGCGGAAACTCGTTGCTCGAGCCCTCTCCATTCCAGCTTTCTGTTGCAACACGTTCGGTAATATTAAATGCACGGTAGAAACCTTCGATATCTGTCCTTACCTGATTATAAATTTTATTGCCCGAGGCTCCCTGGAAAAACAGGTTAAGATCGAAGTTTTTATATTTCAGGTTGCCGGTAAGACCATAGGTGATCTTAGGAATAGGACTGCCTGCGAATATCCTGTCGTTTTCGTCGATAATTCCATCGGGAACCCCGCCCGGGCCGCTTATATCTTTATATTTCACATCTCCGGGCAGCACGCCGTTGCCCTGCCAGGCATGGGTAAATACGTCCAGTTCATTCTGGAAAATACCGTCCATCTGGAGCAGGTAGAACTCCCCTACCGATGTGCCTGCGGTAGTAAGCGTAGCATAGTAATTTTCATCTATGCGCCCTCCTGAGATCGGGCTGTCGTTCGCCAGTGAAATAACCTTATTTTCAAGCGTGGCCATATTGCCGCTTAATTCATACTCCCAGTCTTTTCCGGCCGCCCCCCTGTAGCTAAGCTCAAGTTCGAGTCCCCGGTTACGTATCTTGCCTGCATTAACAAAGGGAGCCGCTGCGCCGCCGGCACTGGAAGGAAGGGCCGTCTGGAATAACATATCTGAGGTGTTTTTCACAAAATAGTCGGCAGTAAGCTGTATTCTGTTACCGAACATTCCGAAATCGAGCCCAACATCGGTCTGCGTACTTTTTTCCCATTTAATATCCGGGTTACCCCTTGAGACAATGGTATTGCCAATTGCGGAGCTTCCGCCAAAAGGGTAATAACCCGCGCCGTAAAGCAGTGTGGCATAAGGGTAATTCCCTATTTCCTGATTACCGGTCTGGCCTATGCTGAACCGTAGTTTGAGCATGGAAAGCTGCTTGAAATCTTTCAGGAAGTTTTCCTGATCCAGCCGCCAGCCTGCAGAACCCGAAAAGAAATCGTCATACCTGTTTTGCCGGCTAAGCCTGGAAGATCCGTCTCTCCGGTAATTAAAACTAAACAGGTATTTATCGTTGTACTGGTATCCAAGCCGGCCGAATAGAGAGAACAGCGCCCAGCGGGATTCATTACCTCCGTTTTGCTGAATGCCAAGGCCGTTATCAAGATATTGAAACTCTTCTTCCTGTCCGGTGAAGTTCGTTCTTGAAGCGGACAGGCCCGTAACGGCACTTTTTATTGCCTCGGTACCTGCCAGCACGGTGAAAGAATGGCCCTCCCCAAACTTCAGATTATAGTTTAGCGTGTTCGTCCAGTTATAATCGAACTGGGTTGTATTAGACCTGGCCAGGCTGTTCGGCGAATTCTGGAAACGGTCTATGCCCCAGGTACGGAAAAACTGATCGAAATCAGTAATAACCAGGTTTCCTCCAAAATCGGTACGAAGTTTCAGGTTCTCAAGAATATTGGCTTCCAGGAAAAGGTTTCCCAGGGCCGAATATGTTTTGAAATTCCGGTCGAAGTTATCGGCGTAAGCAACAGGATTAAGTCCGTCGCCAAAAAAACCGGAATTTTCAGGCAGATCGACGAAATCACCATTACTGTTATAAACGGGAGTTGCAGGCGTACGAAAAAGCGCGTAACGAATAACACTGGCCCCCGGGTTGCCGTTTCCGAATCCATCGCCCGAACTTCCTACCTGTCTGGTCTTGCCATATGACAGATTTACATTTGTTCCTGTGTTGAAGATCTTAGTGAGCCGCGAGTTAAGGGAGGTTTTAAGATTAAACCTGTCGAACGAACTGTTTCTGATAAGTCCGTCCTGTTTAAAATAGTTTGCAGAAACTAAATAATTACTGCCTTCGCCCCCGCCGTTTACAGAAAGGCTGGTATTATTGATAATGGCCTGTTCCAACACTTCTTTCTGCCAGTTTACATCAGGTAGTGATGCAGCAAGGCCGGCGGGTATAATGTCCCTGCCGTCGGCAGCAGCAGCCAGATTAAAAGCATTAACATATTGAGCTGTATTAGCCATCTTAATAAGATCACCATGTGTCTGTACGCCGGTATACTGGTTAAGATTAAACCGCGGCTTACCGCTTCTGCCCTTTTTAGTAGTTACCACCACCACGCCGTTAGATGCCCGGGCTCCGTAAATCGATGCCGAAGCCGCATCCTTCAGTATATTTATACTTTCAATATCATTGGGAGAGATCTGGTTGATACCTCCCCGTGTAGGTACCCCGTCAATTACATACAGAGGATCGTTGTTGTTGATACTTCCCACTCCGCGCACTCTCACCGAAATACCCTCGCCCGGAGCTCCGGAAGTCTGAGTAACTGATACTCCCGCTGCTTTTCCCTGAATGATCTGATCTGTGCCGCCTACCGGAAGACTGCTGATCTCGTCGGAACGGATCAGGGATACGGCGCCTGTAAGGTCTTTTTTCTGCTGACTTGTATAACCGGTAACCACTACCTGGCTAAGCGACTGGCTGGAAGGATTCAAAGTAATATTTAATACTTTCTGATTCCCCACAGTGACCTGCCTGGTGGCGTACCCGATTACACGGACAATGATCACATTTCTTGCGTCAGTAACTGCCAGGCGAAAGCCTCCGTTAACATCGGTAACCGTCCCTTTTGTTGCCCCCCTTACCATTACTGAGGCTCCGGGCATAGGCTGCCCCTTTTCGTCTTTTACCACTCCGCTTATCATGCCCTGGTTCCCAGAAGCAGCCGCCGGACTTACCGGGATAGTATCATTTGCGCCCGCCCTGCGTAGCGTATCCTGAAAATATGATCTGTATGCATTTCGAACAACAACAGAAAATTCTGAAGAAAATGTTTCCGGAATATTTGAGAGCTGGAGGAGTACGATAAAAATTACCGGTTTAGGACTTAATAATATATTACTATTCATCAGAGCAAACGATAGATGCAACCATGCTTAATTTATACCTAATACAATATTTATATATTATTGTTTAAACAAATACCTTCTTTTCCTGCCGGTTTTACATTAAGTGTTAATAGTACATTTCATATAAGACTAAAGTCCGGATGTTAAAATCAAGCCCGGGAACAGCATATTTCAGGTAAAGACAAGACCGCTTAAAATGTTCATATAAGAACACCATATATGTACGATAACGAACAGTAAACATTCAAAAAACAAAACACAGAACTGATATTCAAACACTTAACTTCAATGGCATGCATTCTGCCTGTCTCTTCCCTGAATACCTGCAGCTCAGGGGTTAAAACTTCGTATCATGATCAAGAACTATTTTAAGATAGCCTGGCGAAATCTGTTGAAAAACAAAACTTTTTCCTTTATAAACATTGCCGGTCTGGCAATAGGAATGGCCAGTGCAATGCTTATTTTCCTGTGGATCCAGAACCAGGTAAGCCATGATCGTTTCCACGAAAAAATAGACCGGATCTACGTTGCCCATAATCGTGACCAGTTTAAGGAGGGAGAGATCTGGGCCTGGAATTCCACACCCAAGATACTTGGTCCCACGTTAAAACGTGATTATCCGGAGGTCGAAGAAGCAGTCAGAACAAATACCTGTTCATTTTTATTTACCCAGGGAGATAAAAAACTTAACGCAGAAGGAATATTCACAGACCCCGGATTTTTTATGACCTTCAGCTTTCCGCTGGAAGAAGGCAATATGCGTGATGCGCTGAGCAGCAATGATAAAATCGTGCTGACCAAAAAGCTGGCGGAAAAATTATTCGGAAAAACCAGTGCTCTCGGAAAAACGGTAAAAATAGACAGCACAGATATAATGACCGTCAGCGCAGTACTCAAGGATCTGCCAAATAATACCGAATTTGGAATGGAATACCTGCTGCCCTGGTCTTATATGAAAAAAATAAATTGGGATGACGAGTACTGGGGCAATAACTCGGTTAAAACTTATATTCTCTTAAAAAAGGGAGTTACACAACAGGCATTTGATAAAAAGATTAAAAATATTACCATAAATCATACAGCAAATACGGCAACTACATCTTCTACCGAGGTATTTACGCATCCCTTTGCCAAGTCCTGGTTATATTCCAAACCGGTGAACGGGAAATACATCGCTGGCCGTATTGAAGGCGTGAGAATGTTCTCGGTCATCGCCGGTTTTATTCTGCTGATCGCGTGTATAAATTTCATGAACCTGAGTACTGCCAGGAGCGAGAAAAGAGCCAGAGAAGTTGGCATACGAAAAGTAGTGGGAGCGCCCAGGTTGATACTTATCATGCAGTTTATCAGCGAAAGTATTCTACTTGCATTCATATCGGGTGTCATTGCCCTTATACTTGTGCAGTTCAGCCTTCGCTGGTACAACCAGCTCGTTGGAGTCGAATTATACCTCAGCTACGGGAATATTTATTTCTGGATAATATTTTCATTTTTCATCCTCTTTACGGGGATAATGGCAGGCAGCTACCCGGCTTTTTTTCTTTCTTCATTCAAACCTATAAAAGCATTAAAGGGCAGCTTCCGCAATGAACAAGCGGTAGTCAGTCCCAGAAAAGTGCTGGTTGTTCTGCAGTTCACCTTCGCCATAACTCTTATCATCTGTACTATCATTGTAAAACATCAGATCAGGTATGCATTATCCCGCGATGCCGGTTATTCCAAAGACCAGCTGGTATATTCCCACCTGCAGGGAGATATCGACAAACATTATACACTGATCAGAAATGAATTACTTGGCAGCGGCGCGGCCATATCCGTTACAAAAAACATGAGCCCCATTACCCAGCGGTACAGCGATGGCTGGGGTTTTGAATGGCCGGGCAGCAATGAAAAAGATAAAAAAACCGATTTTATCAGGCAATCTTCCGATGCTGATTTTGTTAAGACAACAGGAGTTCGTCTGCTGGAAGGCCGCGATATAGATATTTATAACTACCCGGGCGATTCTGCTGCCGTACTGATAAACGAAGCGGCTGCCAGGGTAATGCGGCTTAAAGATCCTGTTGGCAAAATTGTAAGGGAAACCGACGAGTCATGGCATATCGTAGGTGTAATAAAAGATTTTATTTTCGAATCTCCTTATGCTACCGTAAGACCTCTGCTTCTGTTCGGGCCTTCATCCTGGTTCAATGTAATCCATTATAAATTAAACCCTGCCCGCTCAACTGCCCAAAACCTGCATCAGGCAGAACTGATATTTAAGAAGTATAATCCAGACTACCCCTTTCTTTATAATTTTGCCGACGATGTGTATGCCGAAAAGTTCAAGGAGGAGCAGCGTACAGGCACTCTTGCAACATTATTCTCAGGACTTACGATATTTATCTCATGCCTGGGCTTATTCGGACTGGTTACTTATATGACAGAAAACCGGGTCAAGGAAATCGGTATCAGGAAAGTACTTGGAGCAAGCATTTTAAGCATTACAACATTACTTTCTGCCGATTTCCTTAAACTGGTTACGTTCTCTTTCCTGCTGGCTTCGCCCCTGGCCTGGTATGCCATGGATCAGTGGTTAGACAGTTACGATTACCGCGTAAGTATAGAATGGTGGGTATTCGTTCTGTCATGCCTGCTTACTGCAATCATAGCGATAGCCACCATCAGCGTTCAGTCTGTTAAGGCGGCTCTTGCCAATCCGGTCAGGAGCCTGCGTTCAGAATAGCAGGCTTATTCCAGAACCGGCTGCAGGTTTAGCCGGACATCCTCAGAAACAGCATCCTTCTCCAGTAGTTCTTCGAGGTATTTATCTACCAGGCTACGAGAGGGATACTGTTTAAATTCTTCGCGAAGTTTTACAACATTCCTTTTGTATAAAGGATCGTTCAGTATTTTTTCTACGCTTTTCCATATTTGTACGGCCGAAGGATATTCTGTCCTGAGATTTATACCCAGATTGAAATATCCTATCCTTGCACATATCTCATTTTTTCCTTCATGTATGCCGGCAGCGATCATAGGCAGCTGATGCCCGATCCCGAGCATTACACCTCCATAACCGCCATTGGTAATGTAAACATCACAGTAAGGCATAACTTCTGTAAAGGGAATAAAATCTTCAATAATGATATTCTTCTGCGGAAAGCGCTTACGAAGCATAGCTGTCCCCGACGATCCCGTGGTAGCTATTACCAGGTAAGCACTGTCTTTCAGGGCCTCAAGGACGGGAACAATAATTTTTTGCGGGTCCTTTTCTACGGTACCCTGCGTTACCAGGATCACTTTTTCATGACGCTGAATTTTCTCCATGAAATCAGGAGAGAGAGTCTGGATCTTCCTGAAATCGGGCAGCAGCGGACCAATAAACCGGATATTAGCTGCCAGGTCGCTCCTCTGATACTCAAATCCGGGTGTGCCGATCTGCAGTACCATGGACGATTTACGGTACAGAATATCGAATACATTCCCGGGGATGTTCTTAATTCCATACTCATCAAATATATTCCTCATGAGTTTATTACAGCTTCCGAAGATCACTTTATCGGAGACAAGCCTAAGTATATCCTGTTTTATCCTGCCTGTAAAAGATGCTGAAGGGCACATACCCAAACCGTTGGGAGGCAGATCTTTTGACCTTTCTCCCACAGGAAATACCCCAACGGACATTACGGGTTTATTCATTTTTTCCCTGAGAAAAGGAATACCAGTGAAAGCGATATCAGCAATCGCGACATCAAAAGGAAATTCCTCATCTATGCCCTTAAGGTCTTCGTAAAATTCCGGGGAGCGAAGGATAAAAACATGTTTTATATCATATACCAGCTTACTCATCTGGCCTTTGATCGCTTTTCTCTCAGGGAAGGTCTCATCAACGTCGTTCTGATTAATGTCAAGTGCCTTCACAAAAGGATAATGAGGGATATCAAGAGCCTGTAGTCTGGGATGATATGCTTTCCCGGTATACCAGCGAACATCATGACCTGCCCGTTTGAGATGAACGGCCAGACTCGTCAGGGGATTAAAATGACCGTCGAGCGCCATTGTTGTGAAAAGGATCTTTTTTGTTTTCATTGGTAGTGATTTATGTATTTACGGCGATCTTTCCGTTTTCGTCACGGAGTATGTGAACACCGAAGCAAAGACGTTTTAACTTTATGTTTTGCTACAGCTCTGTTATTTTGTTTTCAGAGCGGCATAACATGCAGATGTAATAAATTGACAAAGGGCTGGCCCGGCATTCCCGGCTTCGTAAATTTGCGAACATGAACGATACTTCTGTGACAGGCTGGAGGAAAGAACTATTTGCGGCTTTTTTTGAATTCAGGCCGGGTGCCCGTCCATGGCACGTTCCCGTGCTGGCTGCACTGAGCGTGGGACTGCCGATTCTGAGCGGTTATTTTCTGGGTAATGTCAGAGACGGCGTGCTGGCCTCAATAGCAGGGCTGGTCATTTTGTATATGCCCTCATCTTCACTTGCCAACAGGATGATTACTTTGATAGCCTGCTCGTTCGGGTTAATTCTTTCATTCTTTATAGGTTTTTCATTCAGTTTTAACACGCTGTTATCATCCCTTGTACTGGGTGTTTACGTATCCGCCGTACACTGGCTTACAAAATATTTCCGGCTGGCCCCGCCGGGTAATTTCTTCTTTATCCTGGTGGCGGCAATTGCCAGCTGCATGCCTTTCAATGCTGCACAAATTCCGCTAAAAGTAGGATTGATAGCGATGGGAACAATAGGCGCCTGCACGCTGGCCCTACTATTCAGCTTGCTGAGCATGCAAAAACAATTACCTGAAAAGGAAGTGATCATTGTTAATAAGAACAGGTATACCTATCTTACAGAGTCGGCCGTCTGGGGAATTTTTGTTGCGCTGTCTCTTTATCTTGCACACTTACTGGAGCTGGACAATCCTTACTGGGTGCCTACTTCCTGCGCTGCCGTTATGCAGGGTGTAAACACTACGCATATACTCAGACGAAGCTTCCATCGTGTGCTGGGCACTTTTCTCGGCCTTGGCCTTGCCTGGCTGCTCCTGTTGCTCAGGCCATCACTTATGGTTATCTGCTTTTCAATTATTATTCTTCAGTTTATTGTCGAAGTGATCGTAGTGAAGAATTATACGGTCGCCGTAATATTTATTACCACACTGACAATTTTCCTTGCAGAATCCGGTAATCCCGCAGCAATGGGACACCCGGATAAACTTGTTCTTGCGCGAATGCTGGATATAATTCTGGGAAGCGCTATAGGAGCAGTCGGCGGATGGATATTATACCATCGCAAACTTCACAGAAATCTTGAAAGACAGATCAGAAAGACAAAAATAGTTGTAAAAAAAAGCAGAAGGTAGAACTTATTGTTCAGATAATTTAAAACGGTATTCACCAAATTGCCGACCAGGTGCCAATTAAACAATATGCTGAAATATGCTGCATGTTGTAGACTTTTTCCACATATTTTTTTTATCGTTAACCCTGAACAACCAAGCAAAAACCTGGAAAACAGCAATATATTTCAATAAAAAATTAATGGCATTACTTTGGTGCACTTCAGAGCGAGTTTAGAAGCAACAACCAAGTAAATTTTAAAGAATCGGCTTTTACCGGCTGATAATCAAGACGTCAGCATAAAACACCTGCGTAAAAACAGGAATTTGCGGGCGGAGAGCGCTGTATCTGTAGTATAAATATTAAAAAGCCATTAATTGTTTGAAATGAAAAAAAATTTATTTTTCGGCGTTCTCCTGAGCTGTGTTACAGTTTTATGGGGATGTAAAGAACAGAGTGATGATGAGTTAACACTTAAAGACACCACTCTTGACAATGTGACAATGGCTCTGGCCACTCCAACCAGTACTACTAAGGGAATGAAAAATTATGAATCTTATTACAAATCCGCAGTGGATGGTAAGATACATGGTTATATCGTTTCTGTGCCACTGGATTACGATCCGGCTAAAGTAGCTAAATATCCTCTGCTGGTATTTTATCACGGTGTTGGAGAAAGGCCTATTGACAATAAAGACTATGATCTCGCAAAACTTAAAATTCAGGGACCGCATAAACAGATCTATTCAAGGGGCAGAGCTTTTCCTGCGGTAATAGCCTCTATCCAGCTTGCAAAGTGGGAAGGAGAATTTAACCCTGCAGTAACCAAAGAGTTTGTTGATATTTTAACCGGAACAATTCCGGTTCCTGCTCAGACTGCCGCGGCTGTTGGTCTGGGAGCCTATAATATCAACACCAACCGTATACACCTGTCTGGTTTATCACTGGGCGGATACGGCACATACAAAGCAGCTTTTACTTACCCGAACCTCTTTGCTTCGATATCTGAATTTTCGGGATATACCGATTCTCAGGTTAAAATGTGTTTAATAAAAATCCCCGTTTATATCAGGCATAATGATAAAGATCCGGTTATAGCGGTAGGCAATGCCTATAATGCACAAAAATGGATTAATGCAGTTAATCCGACTCAGCCCGTAAACATGGTCATCAACGTGGCTTCCGGCCACAATTCATGGGACAGGGAATATGTTCGTACAGATAACGAAAGTGTTTATGAATGGCACTGGAGCAAATACAAGGGAGGTGCAGATCAGATACCTTCCGGGGGAGCGAAACCTATTAGCATAACAGGCTTTGCTCCTGCAAAAAATGCAATTGTTGCAGCGGCAACCAGTACTACTTTATCGCTGGTGTTTAATACGGATGTAAGAAAGGGCAGCGGAACTATCATGGTTAAGAACCTTACAGAGAACAGAACCCTTAGTATAGATGTTAATGCTTCTAACGTAAAAGTTACGGGCAACAAAGTGGAGATCTCTGCCATAAAACTATACGACAAAACCGCTTATTCCCTTCAGATAACTAAAGGCGCATTTAAAGATGAACTGTATGGTACCGATTTCGGTGGTATTACAGACGATAATACCTGGACGTTTACTGTAGGCACAACGGAAACGGCACTTAGGGTAACAAGTTTTACACCGGCAACAAACGGCCCGGTAGTGGCGGCAACAGCAACCACACTTACCCTGCTGTTCAGTGCAGACGTTAAAATAGGCAGCGGCACTTTCACTGTCAAAAATCTTACTGCGGGCAGAGCCGTAAGCACAGACATAAGTTCTTCAACAATCAAAATTACAGGTAACAAAGTAGAGATCTACCCCATAAAGCTGTACGACAAAAGCGTTTATGCATTCCAGATCTCCAAAGGTGCATTCACTGACACATCGGGCAAAGAATTTGCCGGAATCCTTGACGATACGACCTGGACATTTACGGTTGGAACTATCAGATAACAACAGCGCCGTATTGTGATCCTGAAGAGGGGCAGCCGATAATCGGCTGCCCCTTCTATTTTATTTTTTCTCTACAACCTGCTTATTTACCTGAAAAAGATAAAACTGTATACAGCTGACATAGGGTTGTCACATTATTCGTTTATGTTCGCCCTGAAATAGATTTATACTATATGGAGACCACTACGATTAATCAGTTTTATATTATCGGTATTACTGTAAGGACGAGCAATGAAAGCGGCCGGGCTGCGCAGGATATTCCCGCGCTCTGGAATAAATTCATATCTGAGAACCTTGCTTCAAAGATACCGGGCAGAACAGATAATGATATTTACTGTATTTACACGGATTATGAAAAAGACCATACCAGGCCTTATACAACGTTGCTTGGCTGCCGTGTTAAAGACCTGAGTTCGATACCTGAAGGTTTTACAGGCAAATCTATAGAGACAGCCGTTTATAAAAAATTTACTGCAATGGGAAAATTGTCTGACAACATAGTGTTCGATGAATGGACCAGGATATGGAATACCAGCCTGCCCCGCACTTATACGTCCGACTTCGAAGTATACAGTCCAGACTCCCTGAATCCTGAAAACGCAACCGTGCCTGTTTTTATCGCTGTGGCCTGATTTTTTTTTGTTCAGGCAAAACACTTTTAATCCTATTCTCATTTTAAGAATATGCGTTATATATTTTTCTTCGCCGTTCTGGCGGTTAGCTGTTCCAACCCAAAACTGTCGCAAACCGAAGCCGGTTCAGATTCACTGGAGTATCATTACGACTCGGTAAAGGTCTATGCAAAGAATCCGGTATCTCCTGATACTAATTTCAGGGACACTGCAAAGGCGACTATCATTTATCCCGTATTTCAGGATAAAGTAATAAACGAACTGGTGGAACGCAGAATAGCTGCCACTATAGATGTAGACAGGCAATATCAGGGTTATAAAGACATTGTACAGAGCTTCATCGCTGAATTTGAGCTGGATAAAAATAAATATCCCGATCAGGGATTTATGTGGTTTATGCAGATGGACCAGAAAGTAGTGACCAATTCAAAGAATATCATTTCTGTTCTGAACACCTATTTTTCTTATAGGGGGGGCGCTCATCCCAATACGGTATATATATCTTATAATATAAAGCCGGAAACAGCCAGCTTTCTAAGTATAGATTCACTGCTTAAGCCAGGAGCCCGGCCAGCGCTCGATTCGCTTGCAGAAAGTATATTCAGAAAGAATGAAAAGCTGGCGCCCGGGCAAAGCCTGGAAGGTGACTACTTCTTTGAAAACGATAAGTTCGCCCTCCCGCAAACCTTCAACGTCACGAAAAGCGGTCTTAAATTCACATACAGCCCTTACGAGATCAAAGCTTATGCCGCCGGAAAAACGGAGCTGCTGATCCCTTTTTCTGAGCTCGGTGCTATTGTAAAAGAGGAATATACCGCTGCTGAATAGGGGCGGTTACACTAACCACCCCTCCGGGGGTGCCCTGTTTCGTACTTGGCAGTATTCTAACGAAGAAAAACCACAAAATCAGTCAGGCCATCTGAAGTTCTGAGCGAAAACTCAAAACCGTGGCTCAGCAGGACCTCACGGACAAGCGTAAGCCCTACCCCCTGCCCTTCTTTTTTTGTAGTATAAAAGGGAGTAAACAGGTTTACGCCGACTTCTTCGCTTACCCCGCAGCCTGTATCCCTGATGATTACCCTGGCGGGGTTATGTGCTGTGATCAATGTAACCGTACCCTGCCGATGCTGTTGCTCTATAGCCTCGACAGAATTTTTTATGATATTAATAAATACCTGTTCCATCTGATGAACGTCCGCTCTTACGAAAAGCGGTTCATCTGCGAGAAGCAGTTCTATGGTTATTCCTTTCTCAGCGGCCTTATATTCAAATAATCTGCATACAGAGCTTATCAGCATACCAAGATCCAGAGAGTGTTTATCTGGTTCGGGAAGCCTCACAACATCCGCAAGGTTCTTCATGAACCGGTTCAGATTATTATTACGTTCTATAGCCACAGCCAGAGCATCCTGCAGTTGCCGGCCAGCTTCAGTATCATATTGCTTAAGGGCAAACTGCATAATGGAGTTCACCGGCCCTATGGTATTGTTCACCTCGTGAGCCATCATCCTGATCACCTTTCCATAAGCTTTCTTTTCGCTTTGGAGAATTTCACTGCTCAATTCCTCGATCATCACAAAATAACGCTGAAATCCCCGGTCTATAAAAAAAGACTTCTGGCATTTATAATTTTCTATCCCGCTTAAACTAACCACTTTTGATTCCCCGGCAGGCAGGTTCTTCAGCTCCGGTAACAGCGGATGTTTACATTCGTCAATGGCCTGCCTCAGGTTTTCATATCTGTCTAAACCCAGCAGTTGAAGCGCTTTTGGATTAAGCTGTTCTACCTGCTGGTCGAAATCAAGTATCACCACCCCGGTAGGCGATGTTTCGATCAGCTTTTCGAGGAAGTTATGCTGCTCTTCCCTAATCGTTCGCTCTGCACGAAGATTATCGATCATGTTATTGTAAACACCAATCAGCTGGTCTACTTCATGTTTGCCTGTCGGACGGAACTTAACGCTAAAATCCTGATCTCCGATGGCATTAATACCCTGCAACAGCATCTTCAGGGGCATTATAAGCTGCTTGTATAAACCCCATGCCAGCCAGAGCGAAAACAGGATAAATACTTCAGATAGAATGAAAATCAATTTATTCTCCTTAAATATCTGGAAGGACAATACTAGTGTAACGAGGTGCAGTATCCCAACGAAAAGCAGGTACTTAGTTTTCAGTTTCATCGTAGGGAATATTATATTTTTCAAGACGCCGGTATAAGGCGTTACGCGTGATGCCGAGAGAGGAGGCAGCTTTGGATATCCGGTTCTTATAATATGCCATCGCTCTCTTTATCATCATTACTCCCAGTTCTTCCAGCGTAACGGCACCCACTTCCGGCAGCTGAACAGTACCTTTTTTTTGCACCGAACTGTCATACTGCGACTGGAAGTCGGCCGCCTGAAGCTGCTCCCGCTTACTTACCAGTACAGTCCTTTCAACGAGGTTCCTCAGCTGCCTTATATTACCGGGGAGAGACATATTCTGCAGCCAGTTCAACGCCTCTGCGCTTACGGAAAGTTCCGGCTTATTATAGATCTGTTTCAGATTCTGAACGAAGGAGTTTACCAGCAGCGGAATATCCTTCGGCCGTTCCCTTAAAGAAGGGAGTTTGAGGGTGATAAGATTGATACGATACAACAGATCTTCCCTGAATAGACCTTTACTTACCATCTCATCCAGGTTCCGGTTCGTAGCGCAGATAACCCTTACATCTGTAGTTTTAGTGCGACTGCTTCCAAGTATTTCGTAAGTCCGGTCCTGTAATACCCTGAGCAGTTTTACCTGGCTGCCCGGGTCAAGATCTCCGATCTCGTCGAGGAAAATAGTGCCTTTATTGGCCATCTCAAACCGTCCGGTACGGTCTGCCCGGGCATCTGTGTATGCGCCGCGTACATGTCCGAACATCTCACTTTCAAACAGCGAGCTGGATATGCCGCCAAGGTTTACTTTTACAAAAGGCTTGCTGCTCCTCCGGCTGTTCTGGTGAACAGCCTCTGCAATGAGCTCTTTTCCTGTACCGCTCTCTCCCATAATAAGTACCGAAGCATCTGTAGGAGCAACATGCCCTACGGTATCAAGCAGCTGAAGCAAAGCTGCATCTTCCCCGATGATATTTTCAAAATGATACCGTTTATCTAATTGTTTCCTGTTAATAAGCGGCACTTTCCTGCTGCTCAGGTCGAGCAGGGTATTTACCGACTGCAGGAGCTGTACATTATTCCAGGGCTTATTAATAAAGTCGCTGGCCCCGAGTTTCATTCCTTCTACAGCCAGGCTTATCGTAGCCCATCCCGTAATCAGAATCACCGGAACGGATGAGTTCATTCGCCTTATCTGCAACAGCAGCTCCATTCCCTCCCTCCCTGACGTATCGGCAGAAAAGTTAAGATCCATAATTATCAGGTTTACAGAACTTTTTCCGGCGCGGTTAAGTGCATCTTCGGCAGTTGCCGCTTCGCCGACCTCAAAACCTTCAGCCTGCAGCAATAAAGCCAGGGATGTTCTTACCGCAATATCATCGTCTATTACCAAAATCATAAAACCGGATTTATCCCTGTTATTCTTCATGTAAAGCAAGCGCCGGGTAAATGGCAGCCGCCTGTTTAGCAGGGTAAACAGTACAGAGTATTACCAGGATATAAATGAAAATAACAGATAAAAGCATTGCCGCCAAATAAACATTCGATGCCAGGTCAAATACATTCAGCAATGGAAACTGCAGCGCGAAAAAGGAACCTGCAAGTACAGATACCGTTGCCAGCATAACAGCCTCTCCCGCCACCTGCCGGGACACAGCGTTACCGCTCGCCCCGATTGCCCTCCTCAGACCGATTTCGGCCTTGCGGCGGTTTATAGTATACCATAGTACTCCGAATAGACCTAATGCAACGTTGATGATCAAAAAGGCAGCTACCACCAGCAGGATGAACATGGGAATAAGCGTAAGGTTGTTCTTTGCATCCCTTTTTTTGCTGAGGTGCTCAATTTCTACACTGGTACTCTCGCTGAAATCTGATACCAGCTTATACAGACGGGCTTCAAAAGCCGCTCCCGTGCCCTGCTTAACTTTGATCAGCATAATATTCTGGTCGCGGTGATCAATACTATCGGGAATCATGTAAATACCATTACCAGCTTCCTGGTAGTCGCCTTTACTTTTAATATCGTTTACTACTCCTGCAATCTCCATATCTTCTTTGTCTATCTTTATCTTTTTACCGATGACTCGCTCATTGCCGAAAAGTTTTTCCTTTATGGTATTATTCAGAACAATCCTGCCCCCTCCTGTACTATTGCCGGCAGCAGACGGCCAGCCGCCCGACTGCATGCTTAATTTCAGCACGCGGGCATACTCCCGGTCGGCCATGTAAATATCAGACATCAGGCTCTTACCGTTGTAAGAAACAGAAGTGTTATGAGAACTGGCAGAATACGGGATATTAACCGCGGTAAAGCTCATATCTTCTACCTCAGGCAGGGACACGATACTATTTTTAAGCGAGCTCATCAGCATACGCACCGAGTCTCCGCTTTTTATACCCTGCGGCAAACCATAATTAACGGCCCACACATTGCTGTACTCAAAACCCGCCGGTCTTCTGTAATTGTTGAAATAAAAAACAGAAAGGGTAAATATTGCGAAGAGCACAAGGAAAGACACAAATATTTCCAGCATCAGCAGGAAGTTCTGCTTCTTCCGGTTCCATATAAGCTTAAACAGATGAAGTACCATATTCTTATAGTTAAACAGTCTTAAATTTATGAAGCTTTTAAAGCGTCGACCACATGTAAACGCGACATGCGCCAGGCAGGGTAAACACCCGATAATAAGCCGAATACCAGGCAGGCCAGAATAGCATAACCCAGCACGGCAAGGTTAATACTTAAACTGAAGTTGGGAATCCAGGCACTGCTGTTGATCGCAGTCAGGATAAGCCAGGAAAGGATTATCCCGATAAGCCCGCCCAGCAGTGTGAGTATAATATTCTCGACGATGAACTGGAGGGTAAGTGTTCCTGAAGATGCTCCGAAAGCTTTTCTTACAGCAATTTCCGAGGACCGCTCCATGATCCTGCTGAGATTTATATTTACCAGGTTGATCGCAGGCAGCAGCATCAGTAAAAACAGCACCGCAGCCAGAACTGACATCAGTGTACCGAATCCTGAATTATGCTCGTCCTGCGAAAACATACGGGTATAACTTTCTATATAAGGATCGGCGGCACTGAATATCTTGTTAAAATCCTTGTCTTCGGGTACTACTTTAGATACGGCAAGCCTGTATTCTTCGCGGATTCGGGGAAAGTCGCTTTTATCCCTGGCCAGCACTATTGCCGTGTACATCCCGTTTATTGACTTCTTCCTGTAGTCTGTTTTAGACAAGGTATATGGCAGAAACATATCTCCATAAATAAAAGGAGCTGTTACAGGTATGCTTTTCACCACGCCTATAACGCGGTATTTCACATTGTCAGTTTCAATATATTTGCCGGATGCCTTTACTCCATCGACGAAATACTGATCCCTGATCTCCCCGGAAATTACAGCCACACGCTCTCCGTTTTTTATTTGCTGCTGCGAAAAAGGCTTCCCCTCCAGAAAATCAAATTCCAGCACATCCCACCAGGCCTCATTGGTGTACTTGACATTGATTAGCAGTTTTTTATCTTGCACATAAGCGTTCGTTGGGGTAAACACAGACGATATGGCGACTTTCTCGGGAGCTTTCATAGATGCCACATAACGTTCCATAAAATAATAGCTGCCCGGCCCTTTTTTCATGCCCTGTACCTTCGGATTCTCCTGCATAATAAAATTGATATACAGCGACCTGTCCCTTTTTGTATCGGGATAACCGGCACTGGTCAGGTTATCCCAGAATGCGGCGAGCACGATGATAATGGTGAGTGTAAAACTTATGCCGAACAGGCTTATAAAGGTGAAGAACTTTCGCCTCCTGAGTACTGCAATGGCTATTTTAAAATAGTTTTTTAACATAATTATTCCGTCTGATTTGAACCTTACTGAACCTGCGAACCATCAAAAAGGCGAACCAGCCGGTGCGTTTTTTTTGCCATAACCTCATCGTGGGTAACCATTACAATAGTGGTGTTGCCCGAGCGGTTAAGCTCAAGCAATATCTGCATGATCTCGTTGCCCATGGCACTGTCGAGATTTCCGGTCGGTTCATCTGCAAGAATAATTTCGGGGTTGCCTACAATAGCCCTTGCAATGGCAACACGTTGTTTCTGCCCGCCCGACAATTGTGAGGGAAAATGTTTCATACGGTTACTCAAACCTACTTTCTCCAATGCTTCGGCAGCAAGGCGTCTTCTTTCCCTGCCGGATGTGTTCCTGTACAACAGCGGCAGCTCTACATTATCGAGCACCTGCAGGTCGTTGATAAGGTGAAAACTCTGGAAGATAAATCCGATCTTCTGGTTGCGGAACCTGGCCAGCTGCTTATCTGATAAGTTGGTAAGCGGCTGCTGATCTATTTTAACTTCGCCCTTTGTAGGCGCATCAAGTAATCCCATTATGTTCAGCAACGTGCTCTTTCCGCATCCCGATGGCCCCATTACCGATAAAAACTCTCCTTTTGCCACATTAAGGCTGATCTTGTTAAGGGCAATCGTCTCAATCGTGTCTGTACGATAGAATTTCTCAATATTTTCCAGATGTATCATATTACATTAGTTATAGGTGATTTTTTGATTTTTGTCAAAGTCATATAAAGAGAGGTAGCGTAATTCAAAATAAGCTCCCCACAGATCGCTTAGCGCAGTTATATAATCTCTCTTGGCCTGGTCTTTCTCCTGAAAGGCAATACTAAGATCGGTTATACTTAAATTTCCGAGTAAATACCTTTCTCTGGCAATGATAAACTTTTCCGAGGCAACGCTGTCTG
>Ga0265780_10003266_pt1 | contig 21410 bp, 25 predicted proteins | sample P1T30metagenome_FD_192432 | JGI IMG/M metagenome (GOLD analysis project Ga0265780, IMG submission 192432) | Plant litter microbial communities from East Loma Ridge, Irvine, California - P1 T30 | ecosystem: Environmental > Terrestrial > Plant litter > Unclassified | place: USA: California...
GGCGCCTCGGGAAGAAGAACTCGCGGCTTTCACGGGCCTACTCAGCAGCATCATACCTGGTCGAAGAGGGCGTTCATCTAACACGATAAGGCCTATGCCTGGCACCTTTCCTTTGGACACCCCAGAGGACACGATCACAATTAGCGGCTAATTAGCTACATCATTGCTTCCGTGGTGAAAAGGCGCTCACTTGGTGTGTTACAATGTGAGCACTTCAAGCTCGCACCCTCACTTATAGCTCCGAGACATCGGTCATGAGCTGGACTGGCGCTGAAAGCATGTAAGCACCTCGGGCGATAGTAGCTGACATCAACACCAATCACGACGTTTCTCATGACGGTACCTATCGATATATCCTTGGCACATTCCTATCAAGATTTCCCGGCAAGCAGACATCTCCATGGTCCTGACCTTTTCAGTCACAACGTTTGAAAAGCTCTGGTGCTATGGAGACACAAAAGAACACATTCGGCATGCCAACTCAACCAATCACTATCCAGCTACGAGTGTTCAAACCAACATCCTGGGTACAGTGAGTTTGATACCATTACTGCGGTCGCGCACGAGGGACAAGCGTGGCGGGCAACCGAAGAGCAGGAACTGTATACAAACGCGACTGGCCGGAAACGCGCAAACGGTAGCACTTCCGCACTAAAGCGTTGCTGCCCGGATCATTTCTCCTGAGTCATGCGGCAAGGTTACTCGAAAGGGTAGTCACCGCAGCAATAACAAGCTCGAGTATGGCCCTGAGTTAGTGAATACCACAAGGCTGTAGCACGGACCACAACAGATCGCGACCACTGACGTCGCGTGACGGTGAATCTGACTTTCTGAAAGCTTTTGCGGAGCTAAAAGCTTGTTCACGCCCGCTCACTACGTAGCATACAAACGCGACGGCCTTGACCTCCGCTACTGCCGAGTACATAAACCTTCTCACCCTCCGCTCTCCACTTATCTGCCCACAGCACGACTCGACCGCCCCTCAACTCTTTTAGAATACACAGATACGCACCAATTGAAAATGTCGGGCTTTGCTGAGCCCATCCAGAATGCGCCTCAAGGCGGCGCGGCCGACCACGGCAACGAAAAAAACCTCCTTCGCGATGTCTCGCTCTTCGAGAGTAACGAGAACAACGCCAAGGAGCATATGACCAACGCGGAGGAGGCCGAGAACCGTGAGCACGACATGACTCTCTGGGAGGCTGTCAAGGACCATCCCGCCGCCTGCTTCTGGGCCTTCGTCTTTTGCTTCACCATCGCAAGTACCATTAAGCCGCATTCGTATACTCAAAGACATGAATACTAACAGTCACACAGGTCATGGAATCCTTCGACATGTTCCTGAACGGTAACTTCGTCGCTCTCGACGCGTTCAAGAAGCGCTACGGCGTTCAAGTCCCGGGTGAGGACGGCAAGACCATCGAGACCAAGTGGCAAAGCTCGCTCTTCCAGGCCGGTCAGTGCGGTGCCTTCGTCGGTGTCTTCATGGCGGTAAGTAGATGGACCGGGCGATATATCAGACAATCACTAACTTTGTAACAGGGCCCTATCACCAATCGCCTTGGATACCGTCTGACTACACTACTGGCGCTTGTCCTCATGAACGCCACTATCTTCATCTCCTTCTTCGTGAGTGAATCCAATGCTTGTTGTCGGAGCTCGAACTGACGTTTCTCAAAGGCCGACTCACTCGCTGTCCTCGTGATTGGCCAGGCGTTCGAGGGTGTCCCTTGGGGTCTGTTCATTGCCAACTCTCCGGCATACGCCTCCGAGGTCGTTCCTCTCGTTCTTCGTGGTGCATGTACTGCAACCTTACAGATGGCATGGTCTATCGGTGGCATCATCGTGGCTGGCGCGACTTACAGCTTCAACAAGCGTTCCGACCAGTGGGCGTGGCGCGGACCTCTTGCCCTCCAGTGGATCTTCCCTGTAAGCAGCACATCATTTTTCTGTTCCGGATCCATTCATCTAACATCTCCAGGTCCCCCTTATGGCTCTCATCTTCTTCGCCCCAGAGTCTCCATGGTGGCTGGTGCGCCGAGGCCGCAAGGCCGAAGCCCTCAAGTCTATCAAGCGTCTCGCCAGCAAGAAGGGCACCTCAGCAAGCGCCGAGGACACACTCGCCATGATGGAGCGCACCGTCCAGATCGAAGCCCACAAGGGTGGCGACCCGAAGCTCGTCGACCTTTTTAAGGGCACCGATCGCCGCCGTACAATCATCACCTGCTTGATGTACGCGTCGCAGAACTTCGCCGGAAACCTCATTGCCAACCAAGCCACTTTCTTCTTCGTGCAGGCCGGCATGTCGACGGACTTTGCGTTCAAGCTCAACCTGATCAATTCGTCGCTTCAGCTCATCGCCAACGGTCTCGCGTGGCCTCTGAGCGGCTGGTTCGGTCGCCGCACCATCTACCTGTGGGGTACTGCCACCAACATCGTCCTGCTCATGCTTCTCGGTGTCTGCGCGTCTGTCAAGCAGAACGTCGCTACCAACTACGCGCAGGCCTGCCTCGGCATAATCATCTCCTTCGTGTTCGCCGGCGCCATGGGCCCGATCTCGTACTCGATCATCGCCGAGACCTCGTCCGTCCGTCTTCGCGCCTTGAGCACCGGTGTTGGCCGTGCTGCTTACTATGTCGCTGAGATCCCCATGATCTTCCTCGCATCTCAGATGCTCAACCCCACTGGCTGGAACATGGCTGGTAAATGCGGCTATGTCTGGGGTGCGACAGCGTTTGTGTGCTTTGTCTCTGCGTATTTTGGCCTTCCTGAGCTCAAGGACCGTTCTTATCGTGAGGCGGATATCCTGTTTGGTCGCAAGATCTCGGCTCGCAAGTTCAAGTTGACTGTCGTCGATATCAAGGACAACGAGTAAGGCGTTCTGCAAGTCTGGGTGTCTTGGGGTATGGATGGATCGACTTGCTAGTTCTTGATATCTCTATGTTGGTGTTGTTATGGATAGCGCTACGTTTCAGCGCGAGTCCGCAAACTTGGGTAATGGTATGGGCATACTTACTTACTTGATAGATGAGCTTTGATCCGGAGGCCTTGGCTCACGGTTCTGATAGTAGTACTGTTCCAAATGGCATAATTGTACCTCTACTTTACCTTGACTGTTATGTTACGCTGGCGTGGACCTCATCAATACAAGTGCAGTTAGCAGGGTTGATGAAAAATAGCAAAGTGCATAATGCTTGGTTTCTTCCATCAACTAATTCCAAAATTACTAGCGTTCAGGACCTCCAAGCACACTTTGCTCCAACCACAATCCTGATCAAACACTCTCTCTAACATCTCACTATCTCACCCCGCGTCTTTTGCAACTTACATATCCCCAGAGTCCGTACCACAATCGATATACATCTAAGTAGGGATACAGTCATAGGCGTAGTATCCAGCCGTGGTGCCATCAGAATTGGTCATCGGCTTGGTGACAGTGAGCGGATCGCCGCTAGGCTTCAGCACACCCATCCACGTCTCAGCGTAAGCCTGGAAGTAGACTTGTCCAAACTCGTTGCTGCACTCTGTTAGTACACAAGTCCCTCAATAATGTGAAGGAGGACAAACTCACTCCTTGCAGTTGATGTTGATGGTCGTGGCCTGACCACTAGTCGTCGTCGTGCTCGTCGAAATCTCAGTGTTCAAGGAGGCGCTCAGGATGCCCTCGATACCGGCGGATACGCTCATGGAGAGCGACAGGCTGTCTGTCACGCTCTTCTCCTGCGTCCATTCCCAGGTCGAACCGCCGGGCAGGCCATTGCCGATGTTGTGTTTGAAGTTGCCGGGTTTGGCGTATGTGGTGTGCACGCCGTACGTGAACTCCGTGTCCTGGAATTCTGTCAGCTCTATTGCACAATACTTTGATGCAGGAGGAAGTGACTTACGCCGTCTGCACGCTTAGCATGCGACATCGTCTCAATCCTCGCCGCGCCACGCTCCTTCTCAGGCTTCACGCCCTGCGGCACCAACTTCACCTCGCGCTTCTTGTTGGGCGGGTCATAATCCGGGTTGTTCCTAATCGCCACCTCAAAGCGACCACCAACCTCAACCGCCCTGCCCCCAGTACCCGACGGAAAGCAAGTACTCGCCACGCCGTTATACGAGTTACTGACCTGATTCGCCGTAACGGTGTAACCAGCGTCGTAGAAAATGATATCGATCTGGCAGTTGGACTCGTCGCCAAGATTGAAGGTGAGCACGTTGGCAGTATTGCCAGGAGGCTTGTTGAAGGTGGCGGTGCTGTCGGGGAAGAACTGCGAGAAGACCTTTTCGCACTCGCTGGTCTGCGGGATAGTAAGTTTCTGGAATGGGATTGGGAAGAGAAGAGAGGGGAAGCATATACTTCGGGGAATTCCTGGCCGTTGCACTCGAAGCTGAATGAGCCTTGACGGGGAGAAATGACGCCGGCCTGCGCGGTGCTCAGGAGGGCGAGAGCGGCTCCGGAGATGGTGGTGGAGCGCATGGTGGGTGAAAAGTGAGTTGGAAGAGATGATAGTATTGGTTGCTTGATTTAGGCTGTAGTGATTGACAAGATGCGATGATGAGTTGTCTTTGGGCGGCCTGCGCTCGACTACTTATGTTTTGGAGTTATACACTGCATTCATCTCGTTGACAAAGATCTTCCAAAGTGTTTCCTGAAGGGATACGTGGCCGCTCATCGAGCCATCGTTGATGTTGATGCAATGCCACTAGCTTCGTATCCCGCACGGTTTTACAATGTCCATCGGTTTGCCTGAATCTTGGAGCATGACCGGCGGCTTGTCGGGATCAGAGAAGTATCCTAAGGCGCGAACAGACCTTGTCCTCGCCTTCACGATGTCCATCGAGTGCAGATCTCATGCTAGAATTCACCAAGTGGTCGATGTGAAAGTGGAGCTTGCCCAATTAGTGGTCTATGACAGCATTGAGTGGAGCAAATTGGTGATCGCTGAAGAGTCAGAATTGTTGTGGTGTTGTCGCCCTCGTGTTGCAAGACAGTGCTAATGCAATCATGCTCTCCAGTTCTTCATACCTAAATGCTTGGTTCGAGGCTAAAAGCGTTGATAGAAGTTGTCATCGCACGCATCGGAGTAAGCATCAGCCTGGCCAAGATACCAATGCATATGCTAAGAATGTATCAATACGTAAAAAGCCTTCTTGCAGCGAAACTACCAACGGGGTAGTATTTGGACCACTTGTAAGTACTACTAGTCTCATTCTGCTTCCCCGCTATACGGGTATACGGTGTACCGCAGGGGCGGATGATGTACATGATCACCGATCATCATTGACGATCACTAGTCCTACCACCACATGCGAGAGTTGGTGTTCCAGCAGCATTGCTGATCACATCTACCTCTTCCGAGCGACCCGGTACGACATGTTGTGATAGTCTTTAGGTATTCAGGAGATACAACTGTTGTACGCGCAAACTTCGACTCGGGAAAGCTTGTCGTGTTTGCCAGCTAGGTATGTTCTGATAATTGGAGGAGACACTGCTAGGTGCGATAGTCGGTTCTTCCACAAAGTGCAAATCCCATGCAGTTTGCTTTTGCGGTAATGCAACGAGCCGCATTGGTAATGAGGCTCATCGTGAAACACAAGGGCGCCACCCAAGCCACCAACCGTCCAAGTAGCCATCTCCAAAGGTGGGGGCGGCCCCTCCCGGCATTCCATGTGTCGCTCACCGGGAAACAGGACTCGAAATGTACACCGGCATAAGCGTACGTTTTAGGCTTGAGTGACGTATTGTGTAGATGAAGATCGCACCCGTCATGTGGTAGGTCTTACATTTCGGGCCGCACGTGCTGAACTAACGCTTGTGTCCAGCTGTCTTAGCTGCATGCCAAGAGCTTCATGCCGCCCTAAATATCGGGATCTCTGCATTCAGTAAGCCACCTCGTAGATGAGGCTCTGCGATAGTTTCGCGCGTGCTCGCACTCATTGGCTGCTATGTCACTGCAGTTTTCGCGCCTCAAGAAAGCTGAGGAGATCTACACGAATTCTTAAGCGGACACCGAGTGAGCATAACGTCTAATTCGCTTTCATTCCGCTTTTCGATGAGAACTAGTCCCTCTCGTCGATCTCCAAGCGGTTTCCAACACCGCGATCTTGGATATGTCCGGAAATAGACCTATACTCATCCGTTGTGCTGCAAGTGTGGAAGTGCAGTCCAATCACTGCGTGCTTGGATCGTGGAAGTCTACGTGCGTTCGTAAAGCTTGATTGATGGGCGTCATGGTACTGAGGAAGGTAGCATCGGGCATGTTGATCTCACAGCTTGTGAACAGACACGGACTAAACATCTTTTGACCATCGTCGATCCAATGTGCAGCTCCTGGATAAGGTCATCATCAATGGAAAGTTGATTTTCGAAACCATGAGCTGAACAACAGCATTTAAGAGTCCCTCACATCCCCACCAACTCATATTGATCCACTACGCAACATCCATCTCCTTCACAAACACCGCTTCCATCAACACTACCCTTCCAGTAACGCCTTGCGCTTTCGGTCCATCATCCCAGCCTACTCTTCATCAACATGTTCTTTGCAAAGGTAAGACAGCCAAAGCCAGCATTCGACGATTATTGACCTTCGGACAGGTTCTTGCAGGAGTTGCCTTGACAGGCCAAACTGCCCTATCAATCGGGGTGTCTCTCACCCAGTACGGAGGAAATAGCTGTCAAGAGGACACATTCATCAGCCCGATCTGGAACCAGTACGCTGATGGAGCCTGCAACACCTTCAGCTCCTCTCCGGTGGGCAAGTCTCTTTCGGTGGATACTTTCAATACCAACGGAGGTGGTGGCGACTTTACATGCCCCGACGGGCAGTACGCAGTCCTCAAGGTCTGGCAATCTTCCGACAACTGCGGCAACATTCCAGACGCATCGATCGGTGCACTTTCGATGACACCACAGGAAGGAGGATGCATCATTATGCCTGCTCGCTCGGCTAGACTTGAGTGCATCCAGTCGTAGCTTGTTCGTTGTTCGAGCAGAAGTCAAGGATGGAATTCTTTCAGTCCTATTGGTTCACAGGATTAGTTTACGAGTTCGTACTATTATAAGAAAGGTCGTCGCTATGTTATCGTATCGAAGTACAGGCCCTACATTGGTCCCGCGAAGAAGAACTAAAACACTTTTGTACACTGCTTGGTGACATATTACCAGCTGAAACATTCGAAGTCCGATCCATAGTACATGCCCGCACAAATTCGAAGAGAAGAAATGCCCACTATTAACGCCATACACTCAAACACCCATAACTCCATAAACTCCACATTCTCTATGTGATGTGATGTGATCTCCTCCCCATATTTGCTTTTTCTTGAAGAAACTCATAAGACCACCTGGGCAGTCTGCTTGATGCCAAAGCTTGGCTGGTCACTGAACACCAGCTTTGCAGGCTTTGCAGGCTTCGCTGCCGTAGTGATTTTGGCCGGCTTCGCCGCCGGAGCTGTCTTCGTGACCTTCGTTGGCTTGGACGCCCCGGCTGACTTTGGGCCAATGATACTGGTGGTGGAAGCGGCGGGGGGCCCATAACACTTATGATCCAACCACTTCGAATCGTAAAGGGGGCTTCTGTACCACGTGTCATGCCTTGCATACTTGTCAACAATCCAGCTAGCTAGCTTAGTGTCTTATAGGGCCTTTAGCTACCTAGATAGTTTAATTAGCTATAGAGTATTAGCTAGCATAACAACTTAAGCTATAAGTTAGTTAAGATAAGTTAGATTTTACTATAAAATAAGCTACCTTAATACCTCTAGCGCCTGCCTACCTGTAACTATACTATCTACCTATTAAGCTACTTTAAGCTATTAGGCTTTTCGCTACCCTTTTAGCTAGCTAGATACCTATTTTAAGAGGCCTGTAGCTAGCTAGCTTAAGAAAAATAGGTATCTAGCTAACTAGCTATCAGGCCAGCTAGATTGTTAACAAGTTTAATGCCTTGATGTCGAATCGCATAAGGAACATGTGCGGGTTGGATCCTTGTGGAGGGGATTCTTGTCGTAACAATTGTTACATCTCTTCAAGGCAGGATTTGAGAAATCCGTATACCATTTATACGATGGGTTGCCCCGCACGCACAGGTATACTTGTCTGCCAAGAACTTGTTACCACAAGGGGGGCAGATTTTCGTGCCACTGCCGTCTGGTTTCGAGTGAGTCTGGGTGATGCAGAACACGTCGCACTCTGCATAGTAAACGTTTTGGTATGTGTGCCAAAAACAAGAAGGACAGACACGAAGCCCGTCTTTGGCATTTCATAGATTAGTGTCTTTCTTTCCGCAGTCTCCACACGTTTGATACGATCTTTTGACCTTGCCGTAACAAGAGTCGCAGAGTTGGCCGGTAACGTCGTGGGGATTCGTTCGAAGCGGGTCTTTTCCCTTCATATTGTATCCACAGTGGTCGCAGGTACACAGCAGCTTATGTTGTTGCCTCAGCGCTGCCGAATATGTATTTTTCTCGCGCCTTGATCCGGCCCGCAAGCCGCCCCTTGTGAGACATGGATTCCGCCTAAAACTTAAAGTGAATTATTATACCATGTATATAAAGGTGCTAACTTATCGGACTGATTCATGCGCGACACATGCACTGTGATACAAGGAAGGGTTGTCATGTCAGATTAGAGACGCTCCAGCAATCGCTCGCTTACTGCTTGCTTCTCAACCACTCGCCCGCCTTCTTCGCGCTATTGTCCGCCTCTTTCTGGAAGCCCAACTGGTCCGCAACAAGCAACAGATCATGAGGAACACCCTTCTCGATCATCAAAGTCACATCATTCCCAGCCTCTTTCATAGTCTCCGCCCACTCCTTGTCGTCGTAGAACAGCACCTCGGCATCGCCAGTATGCACCCAAAGCGGGACTTGCGTCTTGAACATCTTCAGCTTCGCGTTGACGTAGGGCTGCGCTAAAGTCTTCACACCAGGTAAGCCCGCGTACGCATGTATGCCCCATTGGGTGAAAGCTGGCGATAGGTAGTCCGTGTTGTAGTTGGGATTGTCGTGTGTGTACGAGACGGATGTGTCGCTGGGGTTGATCCATGGGGACCACAGGAGACAAGCCGAGGGGTTCGAGATGCTAAGGTCCGCACCATAGTCCTTGAGGTACCTCAAGAGATTGATGCACAGATTTGCACCAGCTGAGTCGCCGGATAGGACGATGTCTTTTGGCGAGACCTTGAGGTCGTTGACGAGGTAGAGATACGAGGTCAGGCTGTCCTGGAGGCCTGCGGGAAAGGGGTTCGATGTCTTGGACGCGGGCAGTGTAGACTTCCGGTACTGAGGACAAATTACGTGCGTAGCGGTGGCATGTTTCAACAACCTCTTCGCAAAGAGCCCACTTTCCGCAGTCCTCCCGGAGCCTACAACGAATGCGCCGCCGTGAAGATGAAGGATGACCTTGACGTTGCTCTTGTCGCTGCTTGTAGTCAACGGTGCAGGGTACCATGTCGCACCGATTTTGGCAGGCGTGACATCCGAATTGCTTCGCAGCGGCCCCTTGTACACATCAGTGTTCGCTGCTTCAATTGTAACCCATCGCTCCTTCTCTTTTCCTGCCGTCAACGGGAATGGTGTTCCAGTCTGCGTTGTTGCAAGGTGATAAACAACCGAGAAAAAGAGTCGTAAACTGATAGCTTGACGAAAGGTCCAATCCGGATGCTGGCGCCCGTAGCTGTGGAGGTATTTGATGATGAAGATTGGAAGACGTGCGAGTTCAAAGCCAAGTGCTGCTAGGACGTAAAGGCCTTTGAAAGGCTGACTCGCCGCAAGAGGCATTGTGATATCCTGCGCCGATGTTTGAATTGCTCTCCAAAGGAGTACGTACGCTGGAGGAAGAAACGAGCCTCGATCGGCAGGAAAGGAGGATATATATTATGGGTGCGAGGGGGCATTAGGGTCGTCGTTTAACTTAGAATCGCGTCGACTGCCACAAAGAGCAGTGTATTACCTCGGCTCGCTAAACATGGGTGTTGAATCCGGTTAGCGGGTGTCGCATTTCGCGCACCCAGCCCTCTCCCAGGTCTTATCACGTCAGCTCACGTGTGTCGTCAGAGTGTATATATAATGCCGCAGACCGCACGGAATAATATCACTGTTAAGGACGAAGATCTTAACGCCGTCGCCTAGTCTGCATCCGCGCCCACAAATATGCTAACGCGTCAGGCACCTCTATCTAGGAGGTAGTCGAGGAGAGGGAGCTCGCCGTTGATCGTCTATCACAGCCCGCAAGGCCACATACACTACAGAGCAGAAGTTGACTATGGAGAAGGTCACACGAAATGCGCTTGTCGGTCTTGGTGTCTCGGCCAGTACCAGATCAGCCCAGGTAGCACAAGCGCACTACTCAGGAAGTCGATAACAACTAGTGTGGGGAGGCAGCAATGCCCAGCTTCAAAAGCACTTGCCTGGTGTTGGCAAGCATCAGCAATGCCACGCCATTCGAAGGATGTTTCCTATTATACACAAAAACGGGCATCATCGAAAGTGACGTGAGGCAACATGTGAATATCATAAAGATCATTGGTTACAGCGAGCTCGTGGGCATTTACTCGGTGATGCCGAGCACGACAGCCCAAAGGGTCAGTGTGTTCAAGTCTTGCGTTCACAGTAGCGATCGCACACAACGTCCACACTATTATTGGGATCTGTCTGATCACCCTTTCGAGTTTTCGATAATTCCTAAGTCGCGTGGTCTCACCGAGTTGTTGTACGCTTCATTGGACTAATGAGCGATCAGAAGCACCTTTCTTAGGAAGCAGTATCTTGTTTGACACTATTGCCTTGCGTGCAGCATGGCCTCGAGGAAGAAGTACGATGTCAAAACAGGAAGGTGCATTGAGGTTCTGGACTCGCTATCGCCACTTTCCTCGAGGCAGGATTGCCCAGTGCTCGGCCTCGTCCTGGTCCACATTTGAGATCAGGCCATCCCCAGGTTCCCCATTATTTAAACCCCGCCCTTCCCCAGTTTCCACATTTCTCAAAGACCCTCACCTTCAAGAATTTTGCATGTACAACAGTCGACATGGACTCTCAGCGACCTTTTCCTTTTATGAGGTTGCCCATCGAGCTGCGTCTCATGGTCTACGAACGCCTTCCCATACAAATCCACAGACATGACTTCGAGCGCCTCAACAATCCTCGCAATGCGTCTTCCGGTTCCTACTCTTACGCGATCGTGTCCAATAGTATCAACTTGTCCATCCTCGCTACCAGCAAGCAAATCAATGCCGAAGCGATGGCTATTATGCGCGCGAAGATGAACCACATTCTCAACGCACCACCACGCATGATGGTCGACCTCTCGTCTACTTCAAAGATTCACAAGTGCGGCGGGCCTCTGTGGCACATATCACATTACCTCGCAAAGCGTGCCGTTGCCGCTCGCAAACACCTCGGTTCTGTGCCGTATGTGGGGACAGGCATGCGCGCTGGTGGATTGCGCTACACCCCGGGGAATGATCCGCAGTACCTAGTAATGGCTCGACTTGTGGAGACGTGGTTCCGCGGGCTGGATCACCAGCGAAAATCGGCTTCACATGTTGGGTCCGCTTCTCCGGCAATCGAACTCGCACTTATAGCACCGCAAGACTGGTCTCAAGAAGCTGTTAATCATGCTTTGCGACAGCTGGCATACGTTCTGTTCGCGGAACATGGTGCTTTTCATTTCCAATTGCGTTGTGTTGGCCATCTCTATCCGGAGCGCACCCAAGACATGCGGAGACAAGAGCGGGCCTTGGTCGATAAGGTGATGTGGGGTCGGGGCGGGGATGCTGTAAGAGCTGTGCCGGGTGCAGCTGTCGAACATGAGGAGTACGAGGCGGAGTGGAGCGAGAACAGCTTTCTGCTGTTGTGAAGCACATTGAAAAGAGGCGCAAGTTCTATTGAGCAAACAAGATGACGATGTCGATGCAATGATTTACTTGGGGCAATATTCGAGCTGAAAAGAGGTTGAACAGAGCAAAAGACGCTAGGTAGATTAGTAACGCCTTCCCCGCCAGTTTCTTTCCCAGCTTCTTTCCCCAAACACTCTTACCTGATCTTTGCCAATATCCCACAATAACACAGTTTCCTTTGTCGTATCCGCACATCAGATCGTTCCATCCAAGGTCTAGTTCGCACAGAACACGCTTGAGCCTTTTTCTACACCTCCTCCACTGCATCTTCGCCTTCCTGTCGCAGTTCCTTAGTCACTACGCCTGCTGCATTCACCAGCGCTTCCATACGTTCAGCCACCTGAGGACCAGACGGCACATGCAACTCGGCCTCGTCGGTATCCTCAACCTGCTCTTTTGGCTGCTCCGGATCCACCTGCTCGATCTGAATGCGATACTCCAACTGAGCGTCCTCTCCGTCACGGAGATGTGCCTCGAACTGAGCTCTACGTTCCTCTGCTTCAGCTTTGCGCTCCTCTGCTCCAGCCTTATGCTTCCCGATTCGAGCATTTCCGAACTCACGGTTCCGACGGCGAAAAGTCGCGAGGAACTGAATGCGTTGGTCACGGCTCGAGTTGCGAGGTATGAGGTATCGATCTTCGAAGCTGATCTCGGAGACGCGGTCAGACAGCGTTGCGATCGACGTGTATGCTTTGGCAGAGCTGACAGAGACGCCGAGGCGCCACTGTTCAATCGCATCATTCTGTACCATGGGCTCTCCTCCATCAGTCGGGTTTTGATTGTATTGATGAGACTTGTTGAGGGCTGGTCGGTCGGTGGGTAAGGGGCGGTCAAATGGCATCCGATCTGCAGCCACCGCATTCCTAGCCTGGTCGAGTTCTGCGCCGTATTGAGCAAGAGGGTCACCCGGTATCCTCGCAACGTTGCCGCGTTTCTTCGACAATGCCGGATCGATGTCCTCATCCTCACCCGTAGCCTTGCGTTTCCGAGAAGGATTGGCTGGTGAGGCGACAGGTTCTGGGGCTGTATCGGCTGGCGGCGCATCTGGATTCCCGCTCCCATCTGCAAGAGTCGGTGTAGGGTCCTTGGCCGGCTCGTTGCTTTTAGTCAAGCGGCCTGATCGACGCGGTTCATCAGCATCCTGAGCAGTGGCCTGGTCAGAGTCGTTGGCGACCTCCTTAGCAATAGGACGATATTTTGCGACCCCTGGCAGCCATTTCGGGTCTTGAAGTATGGTCCACATCTCTTTCGTGTGACTTTTGCGCCCGCGCCTACGCCGGAAGTCGATACGCGCCCCGAATTCGGTCTTCACATCCTCGTGTCTACCCTTGGTGATCTCGGACACATCTCGAAGAGCCTCCAGGACCTCGCGGGGCCAATCGGTCTGTTCCCTCGCACATCAGAAGGAGAATGGAGTCACTTCCCGCTGAGGTGCTAAGCGGCCTGGAAGCGCCTCGTATATGTCCGCAAGACCCCATTTGGACGTGATCCGATCTACTATTTGCTGGATCTTAGGATCTAGTTCTGGAAAATCGAATGTAGTGGCCATCAGGGGCGATCGTGATCGGCCTGTAGGCGGTCGTCTAACAGGAAGAGTCAGTGGTGGGAGTTGACAGCCGCAATGAGAAGTGTAGATTGGGGAGTCGACGTCCGCAATGAGAAGTGTAGGCTGGGGAGTCGTGGGGACAGTGGACAAGAGAAGCTGACTATCGACAAGAGAAGGTGGAGCTTATGGCGCGCGAGCTCTTGGTTTGGCTCGCAGCTGTAAAGCGGTGGCAGGTGACTTGTGTCTGGCACAGCTGGTAGCCTTCACACTTGTATACTCACAATGACTAGGCTTGGCGGCATCGTCAAGTCGCGTTCGTGGGTACCCTAGCAATGTGACTGGATGTTGACTGTTCCGCGTCCAGGACTATACAGGAAACGAGATACAGACGAAGAGAAGATGTACTTACTTTGTGCTGCCCCTCTTCCGAGAGGAAGAAATGTCCGTCATTTGACGCCCGCCTTCACCTCGAGTCATCTCCATCATCTTGCGTCGCAACAGAAGCTGCATACGCATCTCGGTGGCCTTCAATAATTCTTCATTTGCCGCCTCAAAACGCACTTGTTGGGCCGCCACCCTGACTTTGGCAACGAGATGCTTCTCCCGTTGCATCGCAATCTCGATTTGGAGTGCACTGATATCCAGCTGGTCTTTCAAGGAAGTATCTTGAGGTAAATTGAACATGCTGTTAGGTGTCCGGAGAACCTTGTGGCCATTGAAGCAATACAGCGGCTCATCGCAGAGGGCCACCGTCTTCTTTGTCTTCATTACACTGATGTTGGGCAGATACAGTTCGCTTAATAGCTTGGTCTACCACGAAACAAGCGGATAACAACGCGTCAAGAACGTGCTTGGTCGCGGCTCAGCTTCTTGGGCACGATGTTGTCGTTTGCAGGTTTTTTTTCGATTAATCGATTCCGGTTGGAGAATAGGCGGTCAAGTCATCTTCGTCAAAGTTGCCGTTCATAACGCAACAGGGAACAAAGGCAATAGAAACAAAGACACAGAAACGGGCGCCCACACCAAACATGTAGATCCTCACAAGACAAGATGGGTGCGAAAGAGTCTCGTAAGAGTTTGAAATACTTGAAGCATCATAAGTCCCGAGCTTTGAATTCAGTTGCACGCTCTCTACGATATGTAGATTTCTGATTACCACAGTTTCGACTCGACACACGGTATTGTACCATTCTTTTCCTCCATAATGCGACATCTCAATCATGATGCAAAAACTATTGTAGAAAGCGTTCAGTGATTCTCGTTGTAAAGCCATTAAGTCTTTTCATGTTGATGTAACTGTTGGTTGGAAGCCTTACTTCCGCTGCCGTCCCGGCGGCGAACTTGGCGCTGATTTTATACGAGGTATTAATCTCGGAAGCCAATCACGCATCGAGGAGAGCAAAGTTTACGGCTTGGACCGATAGCACTTTGCCAGACTCGCGCTAGATCAGTCTTCCATTCTGTAAAATACGCATGTCGTCCCTACTTAAGCAAAGCAAGGCTGAAGGGTATCTACAGACATGCTTGTCGGTCGCCTCACACCTGCGATCCTTCACGCCCACCGTCGACATGGCCTGCTATCTGAGCAACGGTACCCGGGCGCCCGACGCTGTGCCATGCGACACCAATGCCGTAAGTTTGGGTCGCAATAGCAATTGCTGTACGCCTGGCGATCTGTGTCTGAGCAATGGCCTCTGTCGCAGCCCGAGCGTGAACGACAGAACGAATTACGCGTTGTTCTCGGGATGTACAGACTCAACCTTCAAGGACCCTATATGCGCGAACCATTGCGACAGGTGGTCGAGTACGTTACACGCGCAGTGCCGTCGTGACTACCACTAACTGTGCGACAGATGCGGTCCACCAACTCGCATTCTCGTGTCAAGAGCAGGACACGTGGTGCTGCCATGAAGGCGACGATACACCCCTGATCGAACGGATAAATATTACGAACACGCGGTGCTGTGGATACCCTACACTAGTGTTCAAGGCACCATGGTCAACAGTCGTGGCTACGGCTACTGGGACGCCGTTGCCAATTGCCACTCTGATGAGCAGCGCAACGAATACAAGGCTCTTGACCACATCCACCAGCACGTTTACGCCTACATCTATAGCATCGCCGAACACGTCCCAATCGAGTACACCTACCCTTGGGATTGGCCTAGGAGTTGGCCTGGGTGGTGTTGCGATTGTGGCGCTTGCAATCGGGTTGTTCGTTCTGCGACGGAGAAAGAAGAGGCATGCCAGCCGGGCTGTGATACCTGGTGGATATGTAGTAGAGAAGGAGGGGGATGGACAATGGCCGGCAACACAGAGCAAGACGCCGATGGACGGCAAGCATAGATCTGAGCTACAGGATGCTGACATCTCAGCAGAACTTAGCGGTAATAGGTATCCAGCTGAACTCCCGGCAAAATAGGCCCGGGAGAATGACTATTCGTAACACGATACACCAACGAAAGAGTGACGCGACCACTTCTATCTAGACCCTTTCCTTCTCTGCTACTTTTCCTTGCTACAGGATCAATAATGGCGATGAACGCCAAAGTCCATTCCGTCGAACGGCTCGCATCAATCGTCCTTGAACGCCGCATTCGGTTCGAGCGTGTGAGTTCGAACCTATGACAACGCGCTCTAATGCTGTCTAGTCACGATCTGGTGGGAATTCATCCTCCTATTCTCAATGCCTTGCTCATCCTGAACGACCAGCCTTTCTTTTCAAATCACCGTACATCGTCTCGCGCGCGTGCAGCAGCCTCATCGTCCTTTCTTTTCTGAATCTCCAATATCTTGAGCTGTCTCTTCAGAAGCGCTACTCTACCCTTAGCCGTTGTCGCCTCTCTCGCATCACCGGTCATTTCAATGTCCAAGGGAAGGATGTCCATCTTCTGGCTAGTGGTATAATCGCTAGGCATCTCAACGTATTGTCCGTAGTGGTGAGTGGCCAAGACATCGTCTCCGAAACCCTTTGCAGTAGGACGACCAGCCGCAAACGAAAGCGATGGATGTTGAATTTGAAGCGCATTGAGCTTGGGGCGCTTGGCCTTTGGAGACTCGCTGCGTGTGGGTGTGGAACGACCCGAGCTGTCTGGGCTACGACCGCGACGCAGCCTTGCAGGGTAGCGCGACATATCAGTGAAGCGCGCACGGCGCAATGCGTTCGAGGTCTTGGTCTACTGTAGTGGGCCACGAAAAGGCTGCTTCTCTTGCTGTCGTTGCGTGAGAGCAGGTTGAGGCGACGGAGATCCCTCAGCTTCGAGGTCGTGGTCGTCTGCTGTGAACGTCCGCTTCAGACCTCGCGAGGCGCCGACATGAGGGTATGGAGTATTAGCTCGGCCTTTGACTTTGTCGCGACGTCCACCAGTACGCGATTCGAGATCTGAGAAGTTGACGTCATTCGCGTCGAAGGCCCGGGAGATAGAGAGCGCACCCATTCGAGCTTTGGGGAATTTGCCATAGCCTGCAGGTAGTAACTGTGCGGATGCATCGGGAAGTGAGCTACTCGAAGAGCTAAGTCCCCATGGAGGAGTCACCCCGCGAGATTGAGCAGACTCCATGGACGGCCGTGTTGCCCATCCGGGATCCCTCCCGTGAGCTCGTTCAATGCTTGTGGTCGCCCACGTTGCAATGGTAGTTGAATTATAGGGGCTGCTAACGGTCTGTTCAAGGCGGGCTTGTTCATAGTGCTCAATGCTGTGCGGAACGATGTTATCACCAGGCTGCTGCTCTTGCTGGCGTTGCTTGAGAGTAGGCCGTGGCGCTAAGACTTTCTCGGGATCGAGGTCGTTGTCGTCTGCTATGGAGAGTGTGCCGATACTAGGGTCAGGCACATGAACATGAGCCGCAAGACGCTTGCCACGATATAATGCACTACGATTTTGGGGTAGTGAGCTTCCCGAGCCTGGTGATGTTGTGGGCGAAGAGGTATAGATAGGAGGCGAAGGGGCGTATGTCACACGAGTGTCTTCCTCATTGCCATCATCACTATCGTCATTGTTGTCGCTCTTCTCTCCGTAATCATCGATGCTGGACTGAGCGATGGCGCCCCGTATTACTCGAACGTCTTGCGCTGTATTACTTGTCGTCCGAGGACCATTTCCCTCGTCAGTTTCGCGTAGTGCTACGAAGTCGTCCAAGTACAAGGAAATTTGGTCCGGTGCGCCACTGAGACCGGACTTGAGTACTTATTCAAGAGCTCGTGAAGACCGTGAATGACATTGCTATCCCAATGTTCGCCGTGTGGGTTGAAGTCGCACAGGATACCGGTGCGAAGTGCTGCACTACGGCCTTGAACAGCCGGAACGACCCAGCGGTTCCGAACGTCCGCGAGCCATTCCTTATCTGAGATGTCTTAGTTGGTGGTGTCAGCCATCATGGAAATGGGTTGGTACTTTTGCGCGAGTTGTGACACTGCCGTTGGTGTGCTCTTGTTTAGAAACGGGCTATATCATCGATCAGGACAGAAGCTTCTGCAAGGAGTGACAAATATACTTAGCCTTTCAGTGTTTGGAGGCAAGACGGCGGGCGCTATGTCGAAAATGCGTAGATTTTAGGGACGAGGTGGGCGTTTTCGAACGTGTGGCCTGTGTAGGCTGTGAGATTAAAAGACTCGCGGGGGATTGTGGACTGAGAGGAGTGTATGGAGGGGCGCGGCAAGAGTTTACAGAGGGAGGGGGGCAAGAGCGATCAGTCTTGGCGCGTGAGGAATTGTTGTCTTAGGAGGTCGATGACGTTGCTGTCCGTGATGCGGTGATGCTTTCACTCACTGTGGTGTGAACAGCACGTGCTTTCACTCGATGTGAGTTCTGAGTTCTGGTTCAAGATAACCATTGTGATAACATGACCTAGGCTACAACGCCGCGGAGGGAGCCGAGACCACAGTAGGTTTGGAAGCAAGTGCTTTGCCAAACGCAAGTTCGTACCGCGTCCGTTCGTATTAACAGATTGTCCGCTTCTTCTTCACCAGTGCATCATAGTACAGAATATCTGCTTCCTCGACTAGTCTCCTACTACTGAGCATCGCCGCCCTCACTCCAACCGCCACATGGTCCGGTATGGGTACTAGAGGCGTCGGATCACCGTCAGACGCGGTGACCTTAAGACCCAATGGGTGTCTTTGCGTACTTGTTGCCGGCTGTAGGAAGTGACCGGACATGACGGAGAGCTCGTGGTGCCCCTTTGATGGACGATCCGGCTCTGGTGGCGGCGCTGCTTCAAAGCGTACTGGTCTCTTCTTGTTCGAAGTCAAGTTGGCAGTTGCCCGCATGGTCTTTCGTTGTTCAGCATCAACAGGCGGAATAACTGGCTCTTCTGGCCCATGCCTTCGCGACTCGTTCTTTTCTTCCTCGACCTCATCGCCCTCATTCTCCAAAATCTTCCTCTTCCTCACTGTTGGTGGCCTCTCAAAACATCCAACTTCGGCATGTACTTCAGGTAGTCTATCCTAGACATTTTCTGCGCCTTCTTGCTACTCATATAACGGTGCCGCGCAAGCACAGTCTCCACGTCCTGCGCTATCATATTCAAGTCGCTGGTAGGATATTTACCCAACCGGATATGCCACATCTGGACCAGATGGTCTTGAGCTGTCTTACGATCATTGCGCGCCGCCGTGGAGAGCTCGGTCAAGGCGTGTACGAGATCGAGCGGCCAGGCTGTTACTTCTTCCTCGCGCCTGATTAGCATTGGGAGGGAGAAACGGGCATCACGGAGCTTCCAGTTGCGGCAAATGGTGTCCAGGTCGGGGTTCGACTGTCGCCATTTCGTGTACGAACGCGTTTCAGGTCCGGTGGCCGCCATAGGTCATTTGCAATGGTAGCGATAAACTGTTCAGACATATTTGTGTAATGCTCAGGTAGTATTATGGAGTGCTCTGTATGACTAAGACGCGGTCGTGATGCGAATCCGGACCCCAACAAAGAAGTTTGGCCATTGGGTATGCACGTGCAGACAATGGAAACGCCAAGGCATAATATTGAAGTAGGCCAAAGAAAGATCGCGCGTGAAATTGCGGTTCGGAACGGTTGCACGAGTTCGAGGTGAGCAGTAGCATAGGTATATGCGATTCGATCTTGAAGTTGTTATTGCCCGGAGCGACACATTCAGACCATGAATGCGCCAAGACATTACGGATAAAATGGACCAGAAAACATGCGACTCCAAATCTGTTTAGAAGGCTTCTGGAGGCTTCGGGTGGGTGGTGTCTGCGGGTGGCTTTCGAGGTCGCCGCCGTGCGCAGCGCAATAGCGTACCATAGGTAGAATGCGACCAGTAGCCCAACAGGTCCCCAAGCGTTGCCAAACTCAGAATGGTCTTGTCCAGATGGTCGAAACTCCACAAGTTCCTAGGGACATTCGTTGATTTCGAGAATAGCATCAGACGCGGCGCCATTTCCAGGCGGTGGGGCGTTCTCTTCTTGATCGTACTCATGCCCTTCCAGTGGCCGAAATCCGGCTGCAACTAGCGCCGCCGACTGAGGAACTGGGTTCTCTCGTATGAGTCGCTCTCTCTCTATCTTCCAGAAAAACAGCTTTCTAACATGCTCTAGGTCCTTCGCACGAGATACGGAACCCTGGAATCTTTTCCTCTGTGGTTGCGAAGTCGTGCTTTGACGTTGTCTTGCAACATGAACTCGATCTCTGGGAGCTGGTCATGGCGCGTAATCTTTGCGATGCTTTGGAGTGCGGTCTGAAACTTGATGCTCCATTTGTTCGCGCAGTGCTCGTTCTGTGGGTGGAGATGATGGGGTATGGCGGCGGCGGCGTCGCGAACGCCCCATGCTGAGCAGACGTAGCGTAGTTCTGGTGTGCCGGAGCCGGGTAGCATGAGACCAGCTGTCGTTGGGCGTCTCGTAGAAGGAGAAGCCATCGTGGGTGTGTATTCTGAGTTGGTGCCTGCGGTGTGTGGTTTTGATATGTTTTTGTACAGCGGCAATTCGGAGAGAATTGGTGTGATAGAGAGAGAGGAAAGGAACTCAGAAGCAGCCTACTTGTGTTTCATATAGACTTAGCGATAGCGTGGAGGGTCCGTAGTTCCATGGTTCTGATATGAGAATTATTTGGTAACACAACCCGAAGCGTGCTCGACCGTGTTTCCGCCCACGAACTTTGGTCCAAACCCACGCCATAGACACAGGTAGTTTGCTGCCTGGGTCTGTTTCCATTCTTCGCAGTTAGCTCCTACATTTCTTTCCCAGATGAATCAACGAGCCATGCTGGGTACTTTCGCAGTCATGCTAGCACTTTCCTTCTCTTGAATGGGCATATGCTTGCAAGGTTTGATATGTGTGATGCCGGATGCCTCTTCTCAAGTAAAGCAAAGCTGTTCTGGCTGTTGCAACCGCAACGGTGGCTGCAGTGCAAGCGCGGCAGGCGTCGACACGATCTGTGGCTCGCGCATTAAAGTGACAGAAATGGCCCATGCATTTGGCGAAAAGAGCAATGAAGTATTCGGCAGCAACTCATCTGTCAAGTAAATGCTGTCTGAAAGCTTAAGACATGGGCTTCGCTTGCATTCGTGTGATCCTTCCATTTCTCCAATTCTTGAACAGAACCTTGGCTGCTGGTACGATCCCTGGACGGCCTTGTACTCTGCAGGCGCGCACGACGTGTGCCATCATTCACACAGAAAGGCCATTGGAGTATCTCGACATCCTGTTTCTATCAAGGCGATGTCAAACGGTCTGCAAGTATAGAGTCAGATGATGATTGGGATGGGTGCCGCGATGCATTGATGTGGCTGAGGAGTTGGAGTGTAGGAGAGTGCCACAGCGCAGCTGCAAGATGATTCGTCATACCTACGGTAGCGCCGAACCACGTTGCGTGCGATACGAACTCAGGCGACCTTCAATATACACGTCCTTGCGCACGTATACAGATTTTTCTAGAAGGCACGTAGGGTTAATGCGACAAGATGTTTGATTTATGCGATCGACAAACGTGCGATTCGGCCGAGTTTTTGTCCATGGGTAGATCAGG
>Ga0265780_10003267_pt1 | contig 21391 bp, 10 predicted proteins | sample P1T30metagenome_FD_192432 | JGI IMG/M metagenome (GOLD analysis project Ga0265780, IMG submission 192432) | Plant litter microbial communities from East Loma Ridge, Irvine, California - P1 T30 | ecosystem: Environmental > Terrestrial > Plant litter > Unclassified | place: USA: California...
CTCACCCTGCGCAGCCGTACCGTCGAAGGCGTTTACCAGGAAATCTGGGGGCTACTTACTGCCTACAACCTGATCCGACTCGAGATGGCCAAAGCAGCATTGGAGGTGAAATGTGAGCCGACCGAGACCAGCTTCATTCGCGCTTTCCACGTCATCCAGTACGAACTCCACTGGGCAGCCGTGACACGGTCCTACGGCAAATTGCCTGCCTTGATGCAGCGCCTGCGCCAACGCTTGGTGATGCTCTTAAATGAAGAACGACCCGGTCGAAAAATCGACCGGGTCGTGAAGGCCTTGCCTCAGCGTTACACCGTCCGCGTCCTAAAAAAGGACCTTAACTGAACGGCATTACCCCCGCAGGGACGCTTTCCGTGACGCATCATATCATATCAAATCAACCCACCCACTTGCGCGCATTCTGGAACATCCGCGCCCAGGGCGAATTCTCACCCCAGCCATCCGGATGCCAGGACATGGTCACGGTCCGCTGCACGCGCTCGGCGTGCGGCATCATCACCGTGAAGCGCCCGTCCGGCGTGGTCACCGCGGTCAGGCCGCCCGGCGAACCGTTCGGATTGAACGGATACTGCTCGGTGGCGGCACCGCGGTTGTCGACGTAGCGCAGGGTCTGCACCACCTTCGACAAATCGCCGGTCTGCGAGAAGTCGGCGTAGCCTTCGCCGTGGGCGATCGCCAGCGGCGCGTGCGTGCCCGTCAGGTCGGCAAAGAAGATCGACGGCGAATCCAGCACCTCGACCATGCCGAAGCGCGCCTCGAACTGTTCCGACTTGTTGCGGGTGAACTTCGGCCAGGCTTCGGCGCCCGGGATGATGCCTTTCAGGTTGCTCATCATCTGGCAGCCGTTGCAGACGCCCATGCCGAAGGTATCCTGGCGGCCGAAGAAGGCGGCGAACTGCTCCTTCAGCCTGGCGTTGAACAGGATGGTCTTGGCCCAGCCCTCGCCGGCGCCCAGCACGTCGCCATAGGAGAAGCCGCCGACGGCGATCAGGCCCTTGAAGTCGTCCAGAGTGACGCGGCCGGCAATCAGGTCGCTCATGTGCACGTCCACCGCCTTGAAGCCGGCCTGGTGCATGCCCCAGGCGGTTTCGATGTGCGAGTTGACGCCCTGCTCGCGCAGGATGGCCACGGGCGGACGTGCGCCTGTCGCGACGAACGGAGCTGCGATGTTGACAGTGGTGTCGTGCACCAGCTTCGGCGTGAAGCCCGGGTCCTGCTCGTCCAGCAGGCGCTCGTATTCCTGGTCGACGCATTCCGGGTTGTCGCGCAGGCGCGCGATGCGCCAACTCGTCTCGCTCCACAGGCGGTGCAGGCTGCTGCGGCGCTCGCTGTAGATGACTTTCGCGTCGCGCGTGAACTCGATCATACCGCGGTCGTTGACCTTGCCGATGATGTGGCTGCAGGCGCCCAGATCGAAGGAACGCAGCACGTTCATGACGGCGCTGCGTTCGTCGTGGCGCACCTGCAGCACCGCGCCCAGCTCTTCGCTGAACAGGGCGCGCAGGCTCATCTCGTTGCGGCGTTCGCCGACCTGCGCTGCCCAGTTCTTGGCGTCGCCATGGTCCGAGGCGTGCTCGCCTTCCATGGCCAGGATGTCCAGGTTGACCGAGACGCCGGCGCGGCCGGCGAAGGCCATTTCGCACAGGGTGGCGAACAGGCCGCCGTCCGAGCGGTCGTGGTAGGCCAGCAGCTTGCCGTCCGCGTTCAATTGTTGAACGGCCGCGAAGAAGGCTTTCAGGTCTTGCGGGTTGTCGACGTCCGGGGTCTCGTTGCCGACCTGGCCGATCACCTGCGCCAGCGCCGAGGCGCCGAGGCGGTTCTTGCCGCGCCCGAGGTCGATCAGGATCAGCGCGGTGTCGCCGAGGTCGGTGCGCAGCTGCGGGGTCAGCGTGCGGCGCACGTCGCCGACCGGTGCGAAGGCGGAGACGATCAGCGAGACCGGCGAAATGACGGCCTTGGCTTGCCCATCGTCGTTCCAGGTGGTGCGCATCGACAGCGAATCCTTGCCGACCGGGATGGACACGCCCAGCGCCGGGCAGAGTTCCATGCCCACCGCCTTGACGGTATCGAACAGGGCGGCATCCTGGCCGGGCTGACCGCAGGCCGCCATCCAGTTCGCCGACAGCTTGATGTCCGAGATGTCGGCAATCGGTGCGGCAGCGATGTTCGTGATCGCTTCGCCGACGGCCATGCGGCCCGAGGCGGCGGCGTTGATGACGGCGGCCGGGGTGCGTTCGCCCATCGCCATCGCTTCGCCCTTGTAGCCTTCGAAACTCAGGGTGGTGACGGCCACGTCGGCCACCGGCACCTGCCACGGTCCGACCATCTGGTCGCGCACGCTCATGCCGCCGACGCTGCGGTCGCCGATCGTGATCAGGAAGGACTTGTCGGCCACGGTCGGCAGCAGCAGCACGCGGCGCGCCACTTCCGGCAGTTCCAGGCCAGTCACGTCGACCGGTGCGAACTCGTTCTGCACGTGCTCCACGTTGCGCGACATCTTGGGCGGCTTGCCGAGCAGGACGTCCATCGGCATGTCGACCGGCGAGGTATCGGTCAGCGGGTCGATCAGGCGCAGCTGGCGTTCCTCGGTGGCGACGCCGACCGCGGCGAACAGGCAGCGCTCGCGTTCGCACATGGCGGCGAAGCGCGGCAGATCGTCGGGGGCGATCGCCAGCACGTAGCGCTCCTGCGATTCGTTGCTCCAGATTTCGCGCGGCGACATGCCGCTTTCTTCCAGCGGCACCTTGCGCAAATCAAAAGTGGCGCCGCGCCTGGCGTCGTTGGTGATTTCGGGGAAGGCGTTGGAGATACCGCCGGCGCCGACGTCGTGGATCGAGATGATCGGGTTGGCCTCACCCAACTGCCAGCAGGCGTTGATGACCTCTTGTGCACGGCGTTCCATCTCCGGGTTGCCGCGCTGGACCGAATCGAAGTCGAGGTCGGCGGTGTTGGTGCCGGTGGCCATCGAAGACGCCGCGGCGCCGGCCATGCCGATGCGCATGCCGGGGCCGCCCAGCTGGATCAGCAGGCTGCCCGGCGGGATGTCGTTCTTGTGGGTGTGGTCGCCCGAGATGTTGCCGATGCCGCCGGCGATCATGATCGGCTTGTGGTAGCCGAACACGGTGTTGTCGCCAAAGGCGGTCTTGCCGACGTTCTGCTCGTAGGTGCGGAAGTAGCCGCCCAGGACCGGACGCCCGAATTCGTTGGAAAAGGCGGCGCCGCCGAGCGGGCCGTCGACCATGATCTGCAGCGGCGAGGCGATGCGTTCAGGCTTGCCGTAGGCCGGGTTTTCCCAAGGCTGTCCGGCACCCGGGATGTTCAGGTTCGACACGGTGAAACCAGTCAGGCCGGCCTTGGGCTTGGCGCCGCGGCCGGTCGCACCTTCGTCGCGGATCTCGCCGCCGGCACCTGTGGAGGCGCCCGGGAACGGGGAGATGGCGGTCGGGTGGTTGTGGGTCTCGACCTTCATCAGCGTGTGGGTCAGCTGGACGGCCGGCGCGTACTCGTGGCCTTCGCCCTGCGGGAAGAAGCGCATCGCTTGCGCGCCTTCCATGATGGCCGAGTTGTCGCTGTAGGCGACGATCGTGCCCTTCGGCTGCAGCTGGTGGGTATTCTTGATCATGCCGAACAGGGATTTATCCTGCTTCACGCCGTCGATGGTCCAGTCGGCGTTGAAGATCTTGTGGCGGCAGTGCTCACTGTTCGCCTGGGCGAACATCATCAGCTCGACATCGGTCGGGTTGCGCTGGACGCGGGTGAAGGCGTCGAACAGGTAATCGATCTCGTCTTCCGCCAGGGCCAGGCCCATCTCGGCATTGGCCTGCACCAGAGCGGCGCGGCCCACACCCAGAATGTCGACCGATTCCAGCTGACGGCCTTCGAGTTCGGTGAACAGGCTGGCCGCCTGGTCGGCATTGCGCAGCACCGTCTCCGTCATGCGGTCGTGCAGCAGAGCCGACACCGCCGCGATGTCGTTCTCCGCCAGCTTCCTGGGTGCCCCGAAGCCGGTGCCCAGGATGCCGCTCTTCAGCACCACCGTATAGGCCACGCCGCGCTCGATGCGGTGGATCTGGGCCATGCCGCAGTTGTGGGCGATGTCGGTGGCCTTCGAGGCCCATGGCGAAATCGTGCCCAGGCGCGGGATCACGAAGAACTCCTCGGTCACGCCTTCGTACTGGGTTTCCGGCATGGGCTCGCCGTAGGTGAGCATGCTCGAGAGGCGCTCTGTATCCGCAGGGGATAGCGCGCTGCCGCTGTCGACGTCGATGAAGTGGTAGTACCGTGCCTGCACGGCGGCGACTGTCGGGGCGACGGCTTGCAGCTGCGCGAGGAGACGGTTGCTACGGAAGGCGGAGAGGGCGTTGGAACCCGGCAGAATCAACATGGCTGGAGAGTCGGTTGATGCAGCGTGGCTGCGGGTGAAAGATAGCCCGCTATTATACAGTGTTGACACCTTAGAAGCCCGACGCCTTCAGCATGGTTGCCGTGGGGGCAAGGAATCGCTTATTGTAGTGGGTCCAAGACGAGAAAACCGATGCCCGAGAACAGCCCGATGATCAAACAAAGCGCGTCGCCAAACGCCCAGCTGTCCGTGCTGGTGGTGGATCCGAACCCCGGCATCCGTGCCAGCCTGCAGACCATGCTCGCGCAAGCCGGCATCACCCGGGTCGAAGCCGCCGTCAACGCGGCCGGCGCGGTCAAGCAGCTGGCGCGCCGGCAGTTCGACGTGATCCTGTGCGAATACGACCTGGGCGGACCGAACGCCGGCGGCGACAGCCAGGACGGCCAGCAGCTGCTGGAAGACCTGCGCCACCACAAGCTGATCGCGCCCTCGGCCATCTTCATCATGCTGACCGCCGAGGGCAGCCGGGACAAGGTGGTCAGCGCGGCCGAACTGGCGCCGACCGATTACGTGCTGAAGCCCTTCACGGCCGGCATCCTGAACGAGCGCATCGGGCGCGCGCTGGAACGGCGCGCAGCCCTGCTGCCGGCCTGGCAGCATATCGGCCAGGGCCAGCCGCGCGCGGCAATCCAGGCCTGTATCGACGGCGCGAAAAGCGCGCCGCGCTTCGCCTTCGACTTCGCGCGCCTGCGCGCCGAGGTGCACGCCTCGCTGAAGGAGCCGGTGGAAGCGGAAACCGTCTACCGAGAGGTGCTGGCATCAAGGCCGCTGGGCTGGGCCGGACTAGGACTGGCGCGGGCCATGGTCGCCCAGCAGCGCATCGACGAGGCGGCAAGCCTGCTCGACGCCCTGATCGAAGACAATCCGCGCCTGATGGCGGCCTACGACCTGCTGGCGCAATGCCAGGAAGCGCGCGGCGACCATGCCCGCGCCCAGAAGACGCTGGAGAATGCGGTGGCCATTTCGCCGCACACCGTGCGCCGCCTGCGCACGCTGGGCGAGGTCGCGCTGGAAGCCGGCGATAACGCCGCCGCCGAACAATCCTTCCGCCAGGTGGTCGCGCGCTCGCGCCATTCCGAATTCCGCACGCCCGAAGACCACGTAAGCCTGGTGAAGGCCATGGTGCGCAAGGGCGACACCGCCGGCGCCACCGGCGTGATCCGCGACATGGAGCGTTCGCTGCGCGGCGCCCCCGAGACAGAGGCCTGCGCCGCCCTCGCCACGGCGCTGCTGCACGAAGCCGGCGGCGACGCGGCCGGGACGGTGTCGGAACTGAAGCAAGCGGTGATTGCCGTGCGCGGCGCTGGCGCGCTGTCGGGCGCCTTGCGCGTCGACCTGGCGCGCGCCTGCCTCGCGCACCGCCTGGACGAGGAAGCGTCGGAAGTCATGATGACGGGCCTGGCCGGGGCCGCGCCGGGCGGCGCCGATGCCAACGTGTCGGTGCAGCAGGCGATGAACGTCTTCGTCGACGCCGGCCGCCCAGAGCTGGCGATCGGCATGAACAAGCAGCTGCGCGCCCAGGCCCAGATCCTGCTCGGCGTGGCCGACGAGAAGCGCAGCATGGGCGACGTGCGCGGCGCCGTGCAGACCCTGCTGGAAGCGCTGCATTTGGCGCCGAACAATCTGCAGGTGATCATTGCGCTGGTGGGCGGTATTTTGCGGCAGGTGATGGAGATGGGTTGGGACGAGCGGCTGGGGGCGCTGTGCGGGGAGCAGCTGGAGCATATCCGGACGCTGGATCCGGGGCATCCGCGCCTGCAGGCGCTGGAGGGGGAGTTTGCTGCGGCCAGGCGGAAGTACGGTATCGCTACGTGATGCGCTGCACGCCAGGCCGCTAAACCTCGCCGTAGCCCCCGCCTCCAGGCGTCTCGATCATGAACACATCCCCCACCCCCATATCGGTCTTCCCGATATGCCCCAGCGCCTCCACGCGCCCATCCGCCCGCACCACGAGATTGCACCCCTTCGCCCCGCCGGAACCGCCGGCCATGCCAAACGGCGCATGCAAACGATTATTCGACAAGATCGCCGCCGTCATCGGCTCCAGGAAGCGCAGCTTGCGCACGCCGCCATTCCCGCCATGCCAGCGCCCCGCCCCGCCCGACCCCCGGCGGATCTCGTAGGCTTCCAGCCGCACCGGGAAGCGGAATTCGAGGATCTCGGGATCGGTCAGGCGCGAGTTGGTCATGTTGGTCTGCACCACGTCGGTGCCGTCGAAGCCGGGCCCCGCACCCGATCCGCCTGAAATCGTCTCGTAATACTGGTAGCGCGCATTCCCGAAGGTGAAGTTGTTCATCGTGCCCTGGCTGGCGGCCATCACGCCGAGCGCGCCGTACAGGGCGTTGGTGATGCAGGTCGAGGTTTCGACGTTCCCGGACACCACCGACGCCGGATAGTGCGGGTTCAGCATCGAGCCGGGCGGGATGATCACGCGCAGCGGTTTCAGGCAGCCGGCGTTCAGCGGGATCGCATCGTCGACCAGGGTGCGGAACACATAGAGCACGGCCGCCATGCACACGCTGGATGGCGCGTTGAAGTTATTCGGCAGCTGGGCCGAGGTGCCCGTAAAGTCGATCTCGGCGCTGCGCGCGTCCTGGTCGACGCGGATCGCGACTTCGATGCGGGCGCCGTTGTCGAGTTCATTGACGAAATGGCCGTCCTTGAGCGCCCCGATCACGCGCCGCACCGCTTCCTCGGCGTTGTCCTGCACGTGGCCCATGTAGGCGCGCACCACGTCCAGGCCGAAGTGGGCCACCATCTTGTGCAGCTCTTCCACGCCCTTCTGGTTGGCCGCGACCTGGGCGCGCAGGTCGGCCAGGTTCTGGTCCGGATTACGCGCCGGGTAGCGTGCGCTGCCCAGCAAGGCGCGTACCTCGGCTTCGCGCAGGACGCCATCATCGCCGTCGACGAGTCTGAAGTTATCGATCAGGACGCCCTCTTCCTCGATATGGCTCGAATCCGGCGGCATCGAGCCCGGCGTGGTGCCGCCGATGTCGGCGTGGTGGCCGCGCGAGCCGACGTAGAACAGGATCCCGGCGCCGGCCTCGTCGAACACCGGCGAAATCACAGTCACGTCCGGCAAATGGGTGCCGCCGTTGTAGGGGTCGTTCAGCATGAAGACATCGTCGGCACGCATCCGCCCCGCATTCTTTTGCATCACGGCCTTGATGCTCTCGCCCATCGAACCGAGGTGCACCGGCATGTGCGGCGCATTGGCGACCAGCTTGCCGTCCGCATCGAAGATGGCGCAGCTGAAGTCCAGGCGCTCCTTGATGTTGACCGAATACGCCGTGTTCTGCAGGCGCAGGCCCATCTGCTCGGCGATCGACATGAACAGGTTGTTGAAGATCTCCAGCATGATCGGGTCGGCGTCGGTGCCGATCGCATGCCGTTGCGGCAGCGCCTGCACCCGCCGCAGCACCAAGTGATTGAATGGCGTCACTTCCGCTTCCCAGCCGGCTTCCACCACCGTGGTCGCATTGTCTTCGGCGATGATGGCCGGGCCGGCGATGCGGTGGCCCGGCACCAGGCCGCGGCGCAGGTAGATGCCGGTGTCGCGCCAGGCGCCGTCGCCGAACATCGGCACGGTTTGGCAGGCCGACGGCAAATCCGCCGGCGCCGGCTGATCGGGTGCGGCCTCGGGCGGCGCGTCAGAGCGGCCCAGCGCTTCCACCGACACGGCTTCGACCACCAGCGCCTTGTCCGGCATCAGGAAGGAAAAACGGCGCTTGTAAGCCTGTTCGAAGCGGGCGAGCATCGCTTCGTGGCTGCCGAAGGCGACGACGATGGCCGAATCGGTGCCCTCGTAGCGCAGGTGCACGCGGTGCAGCAGTTCGATGCGTCCGTCGTGCACGCCCTGGCCCAGCAGTTGCGCGCGGGCGGCGCCGGCCAGCGATTCGAGTGCCTGGGCCAGGGTGCCGTCGCCCACGGCGTCGAGGCGCTGCTCGATGGCGCGCTCGCGCATCGCACTCTGGTCGGCGAGGCCCATGCCGTAGGCCGACAGCACCCCGGCCAGCGAATGGATGAACACCGTCTTCATGCCCAGCGCGTCGGCCACCAGGCAGGCGTGCTGGCCACCGGCGCCGCCGAAACTGGTGAGCGCGTAGTCGGTGACGTCGTGCCCGCGCTGCACCGAGATCTGCTTGATCGCATTCGCCATATTGCCGACGGCGATGCGGATGAAGCCCTCGGCCACGGCTTCCGGCGCCGGCGTGGCGCCGGTCGCACGCCCGATCTCCCTGGCCAGCGCTTCGAAGCCCGCGCGCACCGCATCCACGTCGAGCGCTTCGTCCGCCTGCGGGCCGAACACGTGCGGGAAGTGGCGCGGCTGGATCTTGCCGAGCATGACGTTGCAGTCGGTGACCGCCAGCGGTCCGCCGCGCCGGTAGCTGGCCGGGCCCGGGTTGGCGGCCGCGCTGTCCGGCCCGACGCGGTAGCGGCTGCCGTCAAAGTGCAGGATGGAGCCGCCGCCCGCCGCCACCGTATGGATGCTCATCATCGGCGCACGCATGCGCACGCCCGCTACCTGGGTCTCGAACACCCTCTCGAACTCGCCGGCATAGTGCGAGACGTCGGTCGAGGTGCCGCCCATGTCGAAGCCGATCACGCGCTCGAAACCGGCCAGGCGGCTGGCGCGCACCATGCCGACGATGCCGCCGGCCGGGCCGGAGAGGATGCTGTCCTTGCCCTGGAAGGCGCGCGCGTCGGTCAGGCCGCCGCTGGACTGCATGAATTGCAGATTCACCCCGGGCAGCTCGGCCGCCACCTGGTCGACGTAGCGGCGCAGGATGGGCGACAGATAGGCGTCGACCACGGTGGTGTCGCCGCGTGCCACCAGTTTCATCAGGGGGCTGACGGCGCTCGACACCGAGACCTGGGTGAAGCCGATCTCGCGCGCGATGCGCGCCACCGCCTCTTCGTGTCCGGCGTAGCGGTAGCCGTGCATGAAAACGATGGCCAGCGCGCGCAAGCCGGCGTCGTAGGCTTGCTGCAGGCCGCGGCGGGCACCGTCCTGGTCCAGCGCCAGCACCACCTCGCCATGGGCGCCCATGCGTTCGTCGATCTCGATCACGCGCGCATACAGCAGTTCGGGCAGCACGATGTGGCGGTCGAACAAACGCGGCCGGTTCTGGTAGGCGATCCGCAGCGCATCGCGGAAGCCGCGCGTAATGGCCAGCGCGGTCGGCTCGCCCTTGCGTTCGAGCAGGGCGTTGGTGGCCACCGTGGTGCCCATCTTGACCGCCTCCACCGCGCCGGCCAGCAGCGGTTTACCCGGCTGCAGTCCGAGCAGGTGGCGAATGCCGGCCACCGCCGCATCGCGGTACTGCTCCGGATTCTCGGACAGCAGTTTGTGGGTGACGAGGCTGCCGTCGGGGCGGCGCGCCACGATGTCGGTGAAAGTGCCGCCGCGGTCGATCCAGAACTGCCAGTCCATGCTTGTCTCCATCCGGTCGCTGGCGTTATTGTAGACGCGTGCAGCGCGCCGGGCTGTTTTTAGCGAAAATGCACTTCCCCCTCTTCCACGGACTTCGAATGGATACCCAGCTCTACAGCGTCGCCCAGATCCGCGTCATCGAACAGGCAGCCCGGGCAGCCCTGCCCGCGGGCACCTTGATGCGGCGCGCCGGAGAAGCGGCCGCGGCCTGCGCGCTCGCCATGCTGGAAAACCGGCCGGGCAGCGTGCTGGTGCTGGCCGGCCCCGGCAACAATGGCGGCGACGCGCTGGAGGTGGCTGCCAATCTGGCTGCGGCCGGGCAGGCGGTCGACGTCGTACACCTGGCCGGCGCCGCGCCCTCGCCAGAGACCGGCGCCGCGCTGCACCGTGCGCGCGCCGCCGGCCCGCACTTCATCGAGTCGATCCCGCCGGATGCCGGCTATGCCCTGGTCGTCGACGGCCTGTTCGGCATCGGCCTCACCCGCTCGCTGACGGAGGCGGCCCGGGCGCTGGTGGAGCGCTGCAACGCGATGGCTTGCCCGGTGCTTGCGCTGGACGTGCCGAGCGGCCTGGATGCCGATACCGGCGCTCTCGTCGGCCCGCAGGGCGTGGCGATCGCCGCGACAGCCACCATCACCTTCCTCGGCGACAAGCCGGGCCTGCATACCGCCGAGGGCTGCGACCATGCCGGCGAGGTGCAGGTGGCCTCGCTCGATGTGACCGCTAGCGCTGCGGCCCAGGCCAGGCTGAACGGACCGGCCCTGTTTGCACAGCAGTTGGCGCCGCGGCGGCGCAATTCGCACAAGGGCAGCTTCGGCGACGTGGCGGTGCTGGGCGGCGCCCAGGGTATGCTGGGCGCGGCGCTATTGGCCGCGCGCGGCGCGCTGTATGCCGGCGCCGGCCGGGTGTTCGTGGCGGCCCTCGATGCGTCGCCCGGCGTCGATCTCGCCCAACCCGAGATCATGCTGCGCGATGCGATCGGCTTCGCCTTCGAGCGGCGCGCCGTGGTGGCCGGCCCGGGCCTGGGCGACGGCAGCCAGGCCATGCGCCTGCTGGGCAAGGTGATCGACGGCAGCGGCGCGCTGCTGCTCGATGCCGACGGACTGAACCTGCTGGCGGCCAGTCCCGACCTGCAGGAACGCCTGGTGCGCCACGACGGTCCGGTGGTACTCACCCCGCACCCGCTGGAGGCGGCGCGCATGCTGGGCGTGACGGCAAGTATCGTCCAGGCCGACCGCCTGGAAAACGCACGCGAGCTGGCGCAGCGGCTGAATGCGGTGGTGGTGTTGAAAGGCGCCGGCAGCGTCATCGCCCGTCCGGATGGCGAAGTCGCGATCAACCCCACGGGCAATCCGGGGCTCGCCACCGGCGGCAGCGGCGACGTGCTGGCCGGCCTGTGCGGCGCCTTGCTGGGCCAGGGCTGGCCGGCCTGGGAAGCGGCGCTGGGCGCAGTGTGGCTGCATGGGGCGGCGGCGGACCGGCTGGTGGCCGGCGGCGCCGGTCCGATCGGCTTGAGCGCGAGCGAACTGCCGCCCGCGATCCGCGCCACATTCAACGGGCTGGTGGCGGCCCGCGCTTAAACCTGCAGGCGCCCGGCGGCGATGGTCAGCGTGCGCCCGCAGCGCGCCGCCATCGACGGATCGTGGGTGACCAGCACCAGGGTCGAACCGCGTTCGCGGTTGAGTTCGAACATCAGCTGGATCACCGCTTCGCCGGTGGCGGCGTCCAGGCTGCCGGTCGGTTCGTCGGCAAACAGCAGCGGCGGCTCGGTGACGAAGGCGCGCGCCAGCGCCACGCGCTGCTGCTCGCCGCCGGACAGGTATTTCGGATAATGGCGCAGGCGGCTGCCGAGGCCGACGCGTCCCAGCATGGCTTCAGCTTTTGCGCGCGCGTCGCCATCGCCGCGCAGTTCCAGCGGCAGCATCACGTTTTCGACCGCGTTCAGGTGCGACAGCAGCTGGAAGGACTGGAACACGAAGCCGAGCTTGGCCTTGCGAAACGCGGCACGGCCGTCTTCGTCCAACGCGAAGATGTCCGTGCCATCCAGCAGCACCTTGCCGCCGGAGGGCGTGTCGAGGCCGGCCAGCAGGCCGAGCAGGGTCGACTTGCCGGAACCCGAGGCGCCCACCAGGGCAAGCGTCTCTGCCGCATGCACGGTAAAATCGACGTCATGCAGGATGGTGAGCTCGCCGCTGGCGTCCGCCACCCGTTTCGACAAGCCGATGACCTCGATCGCCGGGCGCCGTGCAGCGCTGCCGGCCGGCTGGGTCCTGGCCGGCGTCGATGCCGTATTCAATATAATGCCGTCACCTTTTGTAGCCTCGGGAATATCACGCATGCTGACTCGTCTCAAAAAATATACCGCTGGATTCCTTGCAGCCTTCGTGCTGACCGCATCGGCGAGCGCTTATTCTGCACCAAAAACCGTCCTGGTGGTGGGCGACAGCCTCTCGGCCGAATACGGACTGGCGCGCGGCAGCGGCTGGGTCGCCCTGCTGGAGGGGCGCCTGAAGGCGCAGAAGATCGATGCGCGCATCGTCAACGCCAGCATCAGCGGCGAGACCACCAGTGGCGGACGCACCCGCCTGCCGGCCCTGCTGCGGCAGCACAAGCCCGACCTGGTAGTGCTGGAACTGGGCGCCAACGACGGCTTGCGCGGCCTGCCGGTGCCGGCCGCGGAAGACAACCTGCGCACCATGATCGCGCTGGCGCAAAAGAACCATGCCAAGGTCCTGCTGGTCGGCATGCGCATGCCGCCGAATTACGGACGTGCGTACACCGAACGCTTCGCCGGCATGTACAAGGAACTCTCCGGCGAGCTGAAGGTGCCGCTGGTGCCCTTCATGCTCGATGGCGTGGCCCAGGAACCTGCCAACTTCCAGGCCGACCGCCTGCACCCGCTGGCGACCGCCCACCCGATCATCCTCAACAACATCTGGCCGCAGTTCGCGCCGCTGATCAAAGAATAAAGCCTCGAGCCATGAAATACCCCGCAGTCCTGAACTTCGAGACCCTTCTGCCCACGCTCGGCCAGTTCGACACCATCATCGATGTGCGCAGCGAGTCCGAGTTCGCCCTCGACCACCTCCCCGGCGCCATCAACTGCCCGGTGCTCGACGACGCCGAACGCATCCTGGTCGGCACGACCTACAAACAGGTCGGCTCCTTCGAAGCCAAGCGCCGGGGCGCGCCCCTGGTAGCGCAGAACATCGCAAAGCACATCGAGACCGTGTTCGCGGACAAGCCGCGCGACTGGAAGCCGCTGGTGTATTGCTGGCGCGGCGGCAACCGCAGCGGTGCCATGGTCCTGATCATGGCCAGGATCGGCTGGCCGGTGGTGCAGCTCGAAGGCGGCTACACGGCCTTCCGCGCCCACGTCGCCGGCGCGCTGGAGCAGCCTTCGCAGCTGGACTTCCGCGTGGTCTGCGGCACCACCGGCAGCGGCAAGAGCCGCCTGCTGCAGGTGCTGGACTCGATCGGCGCCCAGGTGCTCGACCTGGAGCAGCTGGCCGCCCACCGCGGCTCGGTGCTGGGCCACCTGCCGGGCGAGCGGCAGCCTTCGCAAAAGGCCTTCGAGACCCGCATCTGGGATGTGCTGCGCCGCTTCGATCCGTCCCGTCCCGTGTTCGTGGAAGCCGAGAGCAAGAAGGTCGGCAACCTGCGCGTGCCGGATGCGGTGATGGAGCGCATGCGCGCCTCGCCCTGCATCTCGCTGCAGCTGGCGCGGCCGGACCGCGTGCGCCTGCTGATGGAAGACTACGAACACTTCGCCGCCGATCCGGCGGCACTGAACGCCCAGCTGGACCACCTGGTGCAGCTGCATGGGCATGCGACCATCGATGCCTGGCACGCGCTGGCAAACGAGGGCCGCATGCCGGAACTGGTGGACCAGCTGCTGGTGCAGCATTACGATCCGGCCTACCTGCGCTCGATCGACCGCAACTTCGCGCAGTATGCGCAGGCGCAGGTGGTGGAACTGGCGGATATCGGCAAGGAAGACTTCCTGAAGGCGGCGCGCAAGCTGCACGCGGACTGACTTTCCTCAAAACTACCCTCCTTCGATAGCACGCCGACAATACAATAAAGACATCAAGGTCACGCGCGCGAAAGGTGGGTCGCCATGGGTCCAGCAGAACACGGTCGGCGTGGGCAGACATCGGATGTCGCTTACCAGCAGCAGATGGACGCCGAGGCACAGCGCATCCGCAAGCGGCGTGCACGTCTTGGACAAGCGGGCGACCACCCCGAGGACCACTGGGGCCTGGCGCTGTCCGGCGGCGGCATCCGCAGCGCAACCTTCGCGCTTGGCGTCCTGCAGGCACTCAGCCGCCTGCGTCCCGGGCCCGCCGATTGCGGTAGCACGGCCACACCGGAACGCGACAGCCTGCTGGCGCGTTTCGATTACCTCTCGACCGTCAGCGGCGGCGGCTACATCGGCGGTTTTTTCGGTAGCCTGTTCGTGCCGGGCCGGCTGCAGCCGCCGGCGCATCCGTCCAGTCCCGCCGGATCCGGCGAGGACCAAGCCGCTGCCGAGGAAGCCGCGGCGCGCCAGGCCTACGTGGCACTCCAGAGCGGTACGCCGGAGCGCTTGCGCGAACCCGTGCGCGCTACCTTCGAACGCGCTCCCGGGCGCGTGGCCCTGGCCTGGCTGCGCGACAATGGCCGCTACCTGGCACCGACCGGCGCCGGGGACGCCCTGTACGGCGTCGCCACCGCCGTGCGCGGCTGGATCGGCCTGCATTACGTGCTCGGCACCCTGCTGCTGAGTGCCACCTTTCTCCTTGGCCTGTTGAAGATCGGCCTGATGTACCTGCTCACCACGCTTGACCTGGGGCTGGGACCGGCCTTGTCGGGGCAGCTGGACCAGGCCATGCGCGCGCTGGCGGCGCCCTGGTGGAGCGTGCTCTGGCTGCTGCCCGGCCTCGTCGTCGTGCTGTGGATCCTGCCTTGCGTCGCCTGTTACTGGTTGACCTATGCCGGCGCCGACGAGACCCTGGACAAGCCGAGCGCACCCGCGCCCCTGTTCGGCGCCATGCTGGTGGCGTGGTCCACGCTGCTCGCCCTCGGTCCCGCCGTCTGGCCCGACGGCGGCACGGCCTGGCTGACGCGCCAGATTCTGCTGCTCGGCACCCTCGGCATGGTGCTGACCTACGTCTGGCTGTTCGGCACCGGCATGCGCTGGCGCCACGATTGCGCGCCGCCCCCGGCGATGGGCGCGACGCGCGACGGCAAGCTGGTGCTCGCCGTGCTGGCGCTCACCTTCGCGGGACTTGCCTGGCGCATGGTCGAGCCGAAGGGCGACGCGCCGGCCGGAGACTTCATGGTCGGCCTGTGGGCCATCGTGTTCTGTCCCGTCGCCCTCGGCAGCCGCCCCGGGCACGGCCGGCGCCGCATGACCGACAAATCCGTGCTCGGCATCGCCTGCCTGGCGAGCAGCCTGTGGCTGCTGCCCTGGGCTGTCGCGCCACGCCAGGCCGCCGACGGCAGCACCGTGTTCGGCGCCGGTTTGTGCGTGGCGGCGCTGGCCTGCGCCTGGGCCCGGCGCCGCGGCAACCTGGTCGTCTGCAATACCGCGAGCCACCGGGTAGCGATGACGCGCGCACTGACGCTGGCGCTGGCGGTACTTGGCGTGCTGGTCTTCGTTGGTGTCGCCGACACGCTGGCCCAGAGCCTGGTGGTCCACATGGTCGACATCAAGGGCTGGATCGGGCACATCGGCCTGATCGGCGGGCTGACCTGGGCCATCCGCCAGGGGGTGAAGTGGGCGTCCGACCGCAAGGCGGTCCGGAAAGCCCTGCCCTTGAACGTCATCGCGGGGCTGGCCGGCCTGGCCCTGGCCATGCTGCTCTCCACTTTCTGGCTCAGCGTCGGCATGAGCATCGAATGGCATGGCGCCCGCCCTGCGCCGGCGCGCCTGTTCGCGGGCATGGGCGAGCGCGCCTGCAGCGATGCCATCGGGCTGGCCCTGACCTTGATGCTGGCCTTCTTCGCCGGCATGGACCTGCGCTTCCTGAACATGTCCACCTATGCTGCCCTGTACGGCGCCCGCCTGACCCGCGCCTACCTCGGCGCCAGCAACGGCCGCCGCTTCGACTCCGCGCACGACGAGAACCGCAGCTCGGCCGAGCCGGTGGCATCCGACCACCTGAGCATCGAGGCCTACGCCGGCAATCCGCTGGCGCCGGTCCACCTGGTCAACGTCTGCCTGAACCAGAACGTCGATCCGGCCGAGCAGCTCATCCAGCGCGACCGCAAGGGGCGTCCGCTTGCGGTCGTCGCCAACCAACATCTGCCGAACGGCCGCCCGCCGGTAGCCGTCGACGGCTGGTTGCTGCAGTCCCAGGATGGCAAAGGGGGCGACTCGCTGAGCCTCGGGGAATGGCTTGCCGTGTCGGGCGCCGCCGTGAGCACCGCTCTCGGCCGGCGCACGTCGCTGGGCACGTCCTTCGTGCTGGGCCTGGCCAACCTGCGGCTCGGGCGCTGGTGGCGCTCGGGCATCCAGCCGCAGAAAGACGCCTATGCCCTCACCCGGTGGGCGCGCAAGGTGGCGCCGATGCACGTCTACCTGCTGGAAGAGCTGTTCGGCCGCTTTTACGGTCTGCGCCGCGGGATCCATTACCTGACCGACGGCGGCCATTTCGACAATACCGGCATCTACGAGTTGCTGCGGCCGGAACGCGGCCTGCGCCGCATCCTGGCTTGCGATTGCGGCGCCGACCCGGCATATCGCTTCGATGACATCGCCAATCTGATCCGCCTGGCGCGCATCGACTTCGGCGTCGACCTGCGGGTCGATGAAGACGTGGTCGGCAAAGACCATGCGCTGAACGGGATTTTCGGGCTGCCTTCGGATTTCGGCACGGTGGCGGGGAGGGACGTCTCCGCCCTGCTGTTGCAGGGCTATCGTCCAGGGACGGCGGCGGAGGCACCGCCCGACGTTTCCATCGTGGTTATCAAGCCGGTGGTCTTCCCCGGCCTGTCGGCGGATCTCGTCAACTTCCGCGCGCAACGGCCGGAATTTCCGCAGGAATCGACGGCCGACCAGTTTTTCGACGAAGCCCAATGGGAGAGTTACAGGCGGCTCGGCGTCGAGCTGACCGAACGCGCCTTGCTGGGAATGACACAGCACCCGACCTACCGCGGCGTCCTGTGGGACAAGTGGAACACGCACGCCACCGGATAGCGCATGAATAAAAGAACCCGGACCGCGCGTGCGGACCGGGTTTTCGGGAATAGCGTCTTGAAAGCTTATTCGGACTTCACGCCCAGATCAGCCGGCTTGACGTTGATCTTGGCCTTGGCCTTGTGCTTCAACGCTTCGACGAAGCCGTAGGTTTCGCCGCCGCCGACCGCGTTGCCGATCTGCTCGGCTTCCTGCTTGCGGCGTGCCACGTCCGGCTGGGCCGGCTGCGTCACCCTGGCGATGCGGTACACGCCATAACCCTGGCCCGGCAGCTCGACGCCCACATAAGCAGGCAGCTTGCTGGTATCGGCTTTCAGCACGGCCAGCGCGGCGGTCGGGTTGATCGCCGGTTCAGGCTTCGTGCGCGACACGAGCTTGGTTTCGCCGAAGCCGCTGGCGTCGCCCGAGGACTTGGCGGCGGCCAGCCTGGCTTCACCGGCCTGGCGTGCCAGGCGTGCCGCTTCTTCCTGTGTCACGCGCTGGCGGATGATGCCTTCGACTTCCGCGAACGGACGCTTGGACGCCGGCTTGAAGGCAACCACGTGGCCGGCCACGAGGGTGCTCGGCGCCACTTCGACGGCTTCCGTGTTGCGCTTGTTGGTCAGGGCGTCGTTCGAGAAGATCGCCTTCAGGAACTTGTCGTTGTTGACCGGCGAGTTGCCCAGCGCCGGGTTCGGCGTGCGGGTCAGGCCGTCGGCGGTCTGCACCATCAGGCCCAGCTTGTCGGCCACCGGCTTCAGGCTGTCGGCCTGCTCGTACACGGTGTTCGAGAAAGTCTCGGCCAGTTCCGAGTACTTGGACGACATCTTGGTCTTCTTCAGCTCGGCCGCGATTTCCGGCTTGGCTTCTTCCAGGCTCTTCTGGATGGCCGGCGTGACCTTGGTGACCTTGATGATGTGGTAGCCGAACTCCGAACGCACCAGATTGCTGGTCTCGCCTTCCTTCAAGCCGTAGATCGCATCTTCGACCGGCTTGACGAACACGCCCTTCTCGATGGTGCCGAGATCGCCGCCGAGCTCGGCCGAGCCCGGATCCTGCGATTGCGCCTTGGCGATCTTCGCGAAGTCGGCCGGGTTCTTGCGCAGCTCGTCCAGGATGGCTTGCGCCCTGGCCTTGGCGGCGGCGTCGTCGGCCGGCTTGGCGTCGGCCTTGGCGTTGATCAGGATGTGGCTGGCGGTACGCTTTTCCGGCGTCAGGAAGCGCGCCTTGTTCTTGCTGTAGGCGTCGGCGACTTCGGCGTCCGAGACGGTCACCTGCTTGTCGACGGCCTCGGCGTTGAACACGACATATTCGGCCTTGACGGTTTCCGGAACCTGGAACAGCGCCGCGTTCTTGTCGTAATAGGCCCTGAGCATGTCGTCGGTCACCTTGACCTGGGCCGCGTAGTTCGCCGCCGGGAACAGGACTTCCTGGACTTCGCGTTCCTGGTCGTTGATGTCGGACAGGCGGTTCGACACGCTGCGCGGGGCGAAGGCGGTCTGCTGGATCGAGCCGACCAGCTGCTGCACCGCCATGTCGTGGCGCATGCGGGCGTCAAACTGCTCCGGGGTCATGCCCTGGGCCGCCAGCGCAGCCTTGTAGCTGTCCATGTCGAAGCTGCCGTCCGGCTTGCGGAACTGCTGGATGTCCAGGATGGCTTTGCGCAGCGCGGCGGTGCTCACGGTGAGGTTGCCGCGTGCGACTTCCGCGTTGATGGCGCGTTCGGCCACCAGGTTATCGAGGATCGCCTGCTTCGCTTCCGGGGTATCGAACAGCTTCTGGTCGAACTGGGCGCCCATCATCTGGCGCGCCTGATCGATCTGGCGGCGTTGCGCGTTTTCCCATTCCTGCTGGGTGATCTTTTTACCGTCCACGGTGGCGACACCTTCGCCGGCGCTGCCGCGGTCCTGGTAGCCACTGACGCCAACCAGTACGAAGGATGGCACGATCAGCAGTGCCAGCAGGATCTGCATGAGGCGCTGGTGCTTACGGATAAATTCAAACATGGTCAGCCAATCAAGGTTGAAGATGCGATTACAAAAAAACCAAAAAAAAAGGCGAACCTGGGGTTCGCCTCTTTTTCAGCAGCGTCGCCCCGAGGGTGACACTTCTCTCACATTCTGGCGGAGCGGACGGGACTCGAACCCGCGACCCCCGGCGTGACAGGCCGGTATTCTAACCAACTGAACTACCGCTCCAAAATCTTGTTTCGCTGAGCTTGCATCTTGTGGCGGAGCGGACCGGACTCGCCGACATTCTGCCGGCCGCGGAATCGCTTGCAAGCGATTCCCTTCGAGTCCAAAACCGTATTGCCCGCAGGGGCAATACTACGTCTACTAAACTGTGGCGGAGCGGACGGGACTCGAACCCGCGACCCCCGGCGTGACAGGCCGGTATTCTAACCAACTGAACTACCGCTCCACATGATGCACGATACAACGCAACTGGGCACTACTCTCGTCTGCGTGTCAGCGCAGAAGAGGCATTAGTTTACTGCATCTTTCAGTGCTTTACCAGCCTTAAATTTCGGGACGGTAGCAGCCTTGATCTTGATGGCTTCCTTGGTGCGCGGATCGCGGCCGGTGCGTGCGGCGCGTTCGCCCACGGTAAAGGTGCCGAAGCCGACGAGGGTGACGCTGTCCTTGTTCTTCAGGGTGTTGGTTACCGCTTCGATCATCGCATCGAGGGCGCGCGCCGCAGAAGCTTTAGTCAGGTCCGCGGACTTCGCGATTTCTTCGATCAATTCAGTTTTGTTCACTCTATTCCCTCGTTATACGTTTCCCGGTTTGCTTGGCCGCCGTGGCGCGCCAAACCGCAAGCGCGTATTAAACAGGGGGGTGATGCTTTGTGTCAAGGCAGAGTGGTACTGGAAGGCAACAAATAGAGCCGGCATCCGGTACCGAGTGTGCCGGAACCACGCAAAAACGGCCGCAAAAGTAAAAACGTCGCCCCCGCGAGGCGGGGACGACGTCGATGCTGCCAACTTGAACCAGACGGATCAGTGCTTGACCACGCCGCCTTGCCCTTCAGTCGCGGCAGGCACGGGCGCCGCAACCGCCGGCACGTCGGCCAGCGCTTCCGGCTGGCGCTCCAGCGCCACTTCCAGCACCTTCTCGATCCAGCGCACCGGCACAATCTCGAGCTTGTTCTTGACGTTGTCCGGAATGTCGGCCAGGTCCTTCACGTTCTGCTCCGGGATCAGCACGGTCTTGATGCCGCCGCGCTGGGCTGCCAGCAGTTTTTCCTTCAGGCCGCCGATCGGCAGGACTTCGCCGCGCAGCGTGATCTCGCCGGTCATCGCCACGTCGGCTCGGACCGGGATGCCGGTGAACACCGACACCAGCGCGGTGGTCATCGCGACACCGGCGGACGGACCGTCCTTCGGCGTCGCGCCTTCCGGCACGTGGATGTGGATGTCGGTCTTCTCGAACACTTCGCTCTTGATGCCCAGGCGCTGCGCACGCGAACGGACCACCGTGCGGGCCGCTTCGATCGATTCCTTCATCACGTCGCCCAGCGTACCGGTGCGGATGACGGCGCCCTTGCCCGGCACTTGCACGGCTTCGATCGTCAGCAGGTCGCCGCCGACTTCGGTCCATGCCAGGCCGACCACCTGGCCGATCTGGTTTTCCTTCTCGGCCACGCCGAAATCGTAGCGGCGCACGCCCAGGAACTTATCCAGGTTCTTCGACCCGACCAGCACGCGCTTGCTGTCCTTCTTCAGGAGCAGCATCTTGACGACCTTGCGGCAGATCTTCGAGATTTCGCGCTCGACGGAACGCACGCCGGCTTCACGGGTGTAGTAGCGGATGATGTCGCGGATCGCCGCTTCATCGACCTTGATCTCGTCTTCCTTCAGGCCATTCGCCTTGATTTGCTTCGGCAGCAGGTAGCGCTGGGCGATGCTGGTCTTCTCGTCTTCGGTGTAACCCGACAGGCGGATGACTTCCATCCGGTCCAGCAGCGCCGGCGGGATATTGAAGGAGTTCGAGGTCGCCACGAACATCACGTCCGACAGGTCGAAGTCGACTTCGACGTAGTGGTCGCTGAAGGTGTGGTTCTGCGCCGGGTCCAGCACCTCGAGCAGGGCCGAAGACGGGTCGCCGCGGAAGTCCGCACCCATTTTATCGATCTCGTCCAGCAGGAACAGCGGGTTGCGCACGCCGACTTTCGACAGCGATTGCAGCACCTTGCCCGGCATCGAGCCGATGTAGGTACGGCGGTGGCCGCGGATCTCGGCTTCGTCGCGCACGCCGCCGAGCGCCATGCGCACGTACTTGCGGCCGGTGGCGCGGGCAATCGATTCGCCCAGCGAGGTTTTACCCACGCCCGGAGGACCGACGAAGCACAGGATCGGCGCCTTCAGTTTTTCGAC
>Ga0265780_10003268_pt1 | contig 21390 bp, 19 predicted proteins | sample P1T30metagenome_FD_192432 | JGI IMG/M metagenome (GOLD analysis project Ga0265780, IMG submission 192432) | Plant litter microbial communities from East Loma Ridge, Irvine, California - P1 T30 | ecosystem: Environmental > Terrestrial > Plant litter > Unclassified | place: USA: California...
ATCTGGGTGGCGCCTGGGAATCGCGATTCCTGCGGCCTCCAGTGGGGTTTCTCGTGCCCATACTACTGTCATGAAGCCGTCCAGGATTTTGCTGGTCAAAAGTATCGCCGAGAGACTCAATAGCTGTTGGAACTCAGTAGTGTACCAAGTAAACATAGAACTCGCAGAACTTACCAAGGTTGCTAGAGGGGTACTGAGAGCGATTGGCTGGTGCCAGAACCCTTGCCCGAAGTAGCCAGTGAGTGCGAGAGCACCGGCAAGTATGCACTGTGCTTCAGCAGCATCAAAGTCTGCAAAGACGAAGGTATGTGTGACATGAGCTGTGAAATGCGTGCTGAAGATTGCCAGGAGTGACAATGTGAGCAAGCAGAAGGCTTGATCAGGTGCCCACGCGGGAAATTGGAGAGCTGCGGCGAGTAAAAGTGCCTGAAGGACACCCGTAATGGCGTCTGCTCCGTGGTCGTATAGCTCCTCGATCTCAGAATCCCGGTTTTTCATGGCCTTTTTCCCGTCGATTCCATCGAAGGTGTGATAGAGCCTGTCATCATTAGCGGGATTCCTTTCGTGTAAGCTTCGGTACATCCTATCGGCGAACTGCATACATTACGCAAACAGCATCGAAGTAGAAGACCCAGGCCGGGACATTTTCGCACAGAGTTGGAGAGTAAAAGACTGTAACGCAAGCCGCAGAGGTGGAACAGATCAGTCCCGACAGGCTTAGATAGATCGCCGGAATGCGGTCAGGGACAAATTTGATCAGGAAAGACCAAAACCTGTATCTGTCAGCAATCTTCCCAAGTGCTAATCGGCGTAATAGTTAGTTTACGGCTGGAACAATTTTCGCTCGAGGATGGACCTAGACCAGGCGTCATAGTGGTACGGGACAGTTCTGAGGAATTGGAGTTGTTGCGTAGTGAGATACCAACCATCAGGCAACTCATTGATGCTCCTTGCAGACATCTTGAGGGGAAAACAAGTGGTATAGCTCAGCGGAAAGAGGGAGAAGAAGGAACAGAGTTGTGCTCGAGCATACGACAAGTTTTGTTCGCTCCAAGCTTGCGCTCGGGTAGCAAACCTTATGATATGATCGAGAGGCGACGCCTCGGCGAAGCAGTCACGCCAGCGAATATACGATTGACCAAGTCATCGAAGGAACCTCAGCGCCGACAAACAAAGCATACATGTGATTTGCTAGCGATCTGATCAGTACGCATCTAGCCTGTCGGTAAGCGACTTACTGCATACCGTAGCCGAGGGCTGTCTAATCCCCTTCTCTGCTTGTCACATGTCTAGAAATTGAAGGCCTGCCATTCTTTAAGCTGCACGCCAAGTGCAGCCAACTCCTCTTCTACATCTGTCTTGATCTGCGAGTACCATTTGCCCGCGGGAGCGTCATCGAATGTCGAGTGCGCGCCCTGTAGGAGCGTGATGTGTTGAGCGTCGAACCCGGAAGCGATAGCGCCCAGAATTGACGAACGAACACAGCAGTCCGATTGCACACCCATGACTGTGAGCTGAGTGATACCTTGAAAGCGGAGTTGGCGAGAAAGCTCGACATTACTTTCGAACACGTTACCTGGCCTTGATGAGCTTCGGTAAGATAGTGAGGAAAAGACGCAATCCTCTTTTTACAGGCATAGACTTACGGACATCCTTGGACACAAGAACTTCTGCGACATCGTTCTTTCGTGGGTTAAACTCGAGTTCCCAAGTGGGTTTCCCTCTGTACAACGGATCTTCGGGATCCTTGTCGTCGTGCTGTACGAAGACGATTTTGGTTTTTTGACGAGACTCATGGTCATCGTTGCGTTGCCGGGTTGATTTGAGTATGTCGCTGACAGCTTGTCGGACTTCCATGGCGTCTGGAACCGCATCTGGCCCTGTGATAAGGTATCTCTGGACATCGATTACGAAGACCGCGCGGCGCTCAAATGAAGCGCCTGAGTCCGTCATTTTTGAGTGCTGTGGTTGATTCTTCATAATTTGTGTAAGCTAGGGTCGTGGGTGGTGGCCTGCTGTTATTTTTGAACGCTTCTCTGTGACTAATTTTACAGTGAGTCACTACCGGGGCTGGCTGATCTTACCTTGGCGTTGTCTGGAAAAAGGGTATGATCACCAAAGATCAAATCATTGATCGTACTGATCAGTCAATCGGATCCGCTTCTGTTCTGCTCGGTACACGTGTGCAGCCGCTCCATGGCAGGATGCAAGCATACAGTATGTATGATCGGAAAATTACCGACACAAGCCCAATTTATTGGTGTGCTGTGAAGTGAGCTGTGCAAAGCGATTGGATTGGGGTAGCATGATTTCGGAAGCGTTGCGCAGATTTCGTTGATTATAGCTGGTTCCATTAACGGCGAAACAAGGGAAGATGCAATCCGTTGTCCAACTGCACCTCGACCACGATAGCGATGCCACACGATGGTGATGCATCGAGCAATGCTCCTGAACCCCGTCTGGACACATAAGAGCCGAAGTTGCTGATATCGCAGCCCTTCTTTTGTGAAGTTCTGCTACTCACAGCGGGATGGTGTGGTTGTGGCAAAGCTTCAAGCGACTAGAGCGTGTACCTAAACACTGTCAGTAACCTGCAAAACCATGAGCAAAGATCGATGCCCTGATGTACCTGAACTGCTTATTCTTCACGTCCGTCATGTCATCATCGTATGCATTCTCAAACGCTTCCGCGATTCCGCTGTTATCTCTCTTCTTATTCTCGCGGGCGCAGATGAAGCGGTAGAGGAGTGCAAGGACTATGCACATCGCGGACGTGACCACCTGGACTCACAATTAGCAACCGCTCGCATAGAGCTTCCTGCACGCAGTTGTACTCACAGTCACGATCCAGCCAGTCGTATACAGCGGTTTCTCTTCTTGGAGGAAGACCAGGGGACCGATGAAGTTACCTGGGATTGTTAGTACAACATGACCTGGCCATTGATGTACGATACAACAAACCGATGCAGTAACCTGTAATCGTTAGCATTCAATTCATGTTGTTAGAAGAATATGATGAGACCGCGTACCGACAAACATGCCACTACTCGCAAGACTTTTCTTGGTGTAGCCAGCGGAGTTGGCGATGACCAAACTCATCAAGACTGCGTAACCACCGCCGTAGCTTGCCAATATGTACACTGCGAACAGTTTCCCACCGGTGGCAGTTTGTGGAAGCTGCCAGAGCAGAAGCGAGGCAAGCAGAGTCCCTGTGACTGTGATTGAAACAAGATAAGAGCGCCAGCCGGGGTATTTCATCGCGATGAAAGGTGCGGTTAATTCGATGGTCCCGATAACAACGCCTGCCGGCATCACCAGGAGAAGAGAGTTCAGTCCACTGAAGCCAAGATCCGAAATGATGATCGGAGTGAAAGTAGAGACTGGTCCGTTGGCTACCAGCATGGTGAGTGCCATCCAGAAGGTCAACCAGAACTTGCCATCCCTCATCAATTCCCACAGCTGTTCGATCTTGAAGTGGGTGTTCCTCACGCCGGAGTTGTTGACTCGCATGCGAGCGATGGCGATGTATCTCTCTCGTTCACTGAAGCCCTTCGCTCGGATCGGATCTGGTGGTAGGAAGAACAAGATCACGAACGCCCATATGATCGTGATGCTGCCAGCTACGAGATACATGTAGCGCCATGGTGAAAGGGAGCCGGTGATGTGTCCTAGGCCGTAGTTGATGAGCGGCGCTACGATGGAGACGTATCCGGTCATAGAGTACCACACGCCCATTCGGAACGCTTGTTCTTGCTTCTTGTACCATCTGCAGACTCGTTAACCGATGGCGCGTGGTGTGTCAGAGTATGAAATGCTTACCCGCCAACAACAAGCATCCATCCCGGAGACACGCCACTCTCAAGGGCACCGAGAAAGAAGCGCTGAACATAAAGGCCTTGATAAGAAGTGCATGCAGCCGTGGTCATCAGACAGATACCTGGATGAATCGTCAGTTCAATGTTGGAATAGAACCAGGTGAACGTCGATTGGTACCCCAGAGTATAACGATGCCAAATATGACACGCTCAATCGGGTATCTCTGTGCAAGGACGATCGCAGGGTAAGAACCAATGATGAAGCCTGTACAACGTTAGTGCAGTGCTCAACAGACACAATCAAGCTTCTGCTGACCAGGGTAGAACAAGGATGCCGAAAGCGAGTATCTCAACCCAACATTGAGGTCGAGATCTGTTCTCAGCCCAAACAAGGCCTATATGTTCATTAGTATCAGTGGAGACATGATCACGTAACCGATCGTACCGCTTGTGAGAGCATCTAGAAGCCGTTAGTGAATATCGGTAATGGTATTGTTCAAGTACACAACACCCACCGCCTTGTCGTAGTACTGAAGGCCATATGTGATACAGAGGATACTCAACAAACGCCTGTCGATCTTGCGCGTCAACTTCTTCTCTTCCTCAGCTGTCCAGGTCTCGTCTCCCTGATAATTCGCAAGCACTTTGAGACCTTCATCCTTGTGCAACGTATCGACGGTGATGGACTTCTTGAGCTCCTCCAGCTGGGTCGCATTCGTGTCCTTGCCAATGTCGAGAGGCTCTGTTTTTTCTGCTCCAACCATGTTAACTTGTTAAGCTCTGGCTGTTCAAGGAAGAGATGGTACACGATAAGGTTAGGTAGCCCAAACGGCAGTATCGACCTTTAAAGCAACGACGCGGTTCGCATGGCGCCCACGTGAGTGACAGCACTTTGCTTCACAAACGTGACGGGAATAAGACATTACTGAGGGGAAGAAGCTCTCGGTGGCGTCGATCTGCATGACCAGCTCGAATAATGGGACGAATGAAGAAGGCATGAGTATGCCAAGTGTACCATAGAGTGGGGAAGAACGAGATGTGTCGGCAGCGGTCCAAAAGTGACAAGGGAACTGGTATAGCAGTCAGGTATACATAGCCGGCACGAACCGAAGTGAGAACGGAGGGGTAGTTATGCGGTTGCATGACCTTGACGTGGAAGATTGCTATGCCGCGGGGGCACATTCATTCTCTGACCACTGCTAACATCGTCTTCCTGTCATCAGCTAGACTGGTAGAGTTTTGATACCTTGAGCGCACTCTTGACACCGACTGACTTAGGTGTATCGTCGCGAGCAGTCATGCAATGTTGAGGACAGCCCGTAGCTGTGTCTGATCGTTCACATCCTGCGGAAAATCCGACGCGAAAGTAGGAGATGGTTGAGAATGTAGCACGGTTGGCCACATACAGAGAATCCAGAGAAAATGTCGAGTTCCTGACATCGGGTAAGGAGGCCATGGTTGGTTGCCGTAGCGCATTCGGCAAGCCTGGAAGTCAGTCCTACCTCTTTTCCATCTCTTTCCTGGGTGTGGATACCGTCCTGGCACCGAGACAGGACTGCTGATAGTATTGTCCAAGTACGACGGCATCGATCATCAGCAGGATGCATGTGTTGCTGGACGAGGAAATGGGGTTTGACTGAGTCGCGAGGAACTCATCGCAGTGTCCCTGCCACCGGCGAAACCGGCGAAATTCGGTCCATCAAAACGCCGATTCCTCCTCTTTTCCCTCCGCCTCTAGACAACCTTGAACTCTTATCTTCTTTAACCCACCCTTCAGTCGCAGTGCTAGTCGTGTATCGGCAATTGACCGCCGATTGAGGAGCTAATGTCCAGGAACACACTAGGTTATCACGTAGGCCAAGTTCTCAGGCCATGATATTCAATATTTAACCGGAAGGTAAGTTGTCGAAATGTCGTCCACCGTCGTGAGAAGTCAAACAAGTTGCCCATCCGAATCGTCTGGCCGTTGGCGTCAACACCTCCATACACCATGGGTCTGATAAACACTGCTCTCAATGTGGGCTTACTGGCTACGATTACCCTGGTCAATGCAGCCCCGGCGCAACATGGTTCTCGCTTGCCAAAGAACGCCCAACAAATGCTCGACCAGTCGATGAAATGGATGGACACCTTCTACGACAGCTCAGAGTCATATCTCTACGAATTGGGTGCCACTTCTGCTCTGCGGCACAATACAAGGCACTCGACCTGGTATGCCCTCGGCTTGCTTGCGAGAAACGAGCATGACGATGTCGAAGAGGCCGAGAAGATCATTGGCAATGTCATTGGTGCTCAGTTCAAGGATCCTACGGAACAATGGTACGTGAGGTAAATCATGCGGGCCAAGGCACTTGACTTACTTAGTTGTAGGTACGGCGACTACCAGAAATATCCCGAAGAACCATACGTCGGCTCGCCAGTTTATGCTCCGGACATCTACAACTCATGGGACCCCAATTGGCGTGGCTTCATTGGCACAACTCTGATCATCGCCATGGAAGAATATGAGCACCTTCTTTCCGAAGAGACCAAGGGACTGGTTCTCGACAGCTTGTACAATGCAACTAAGGGAGACGAGTACCGTGTTGGTGGCGTCGACGACGACAATCTGTACCCTGCGTATAGCAACCCTGTAAGTCGATGTTGTATTGATCAGGGAATTGGCCAAAACTTGGGCTTCGCTGATTTGTTAACACTAGTCCATTATGAGAGCATTTGCGTCAGGCTGGACTGGCCGCAGACTGGATGAGGCGAACATGACAATGTCCGGAGAGAGGTTTGTCGTCTCCATCGTAGCGTGAGGTTCTAGCACTTACTCTGCACTAGGTACGCCCAAGACATAATTGACCTCTTCGACCGCAACAACACCTTATCAGAATTCAATTCTGGCACGTACACCGGCGTCTCGTTGTTCGGACTTTTACTGTGGGCAAAATACTTGCCTGAGGACTCGATCATGGCCCAGCACGGTCCCGTCATGATCAGATATACATGGGAAGCAGTATCCCAGCTTTGGCACCCTGAGATGAAGAATATGGCTGGACCATGGGATCGGGCGTACGGATACGACATGCAGAGATACGTGTCCCTGATGGCCCTCTGGATGTGGGTTCTGATTGGCAAGGAACCATCATCGTTGCTCCCAAATGTATGGACTTCATACTCCCCTTAAAATGATGCTTACTAACAGTCAAAACAGCCTCAGGTCATGTCGCACGCCGAAGACTACGCGTTTGCACCATGCTTCGCCGTGCTAGCAGACTTCCACCGATCACTCATCCCAGACGACATTGTCAATGGACTGACCAAGTTTTCGGGCGAGCACACGTTCACGGCAACAACTTACTATCCGCCGATCGACAACGTCCCTCGCAACATCACAACATGGCTCTCCGAGAAGCTCACCATAGGCGCCGAGTCATTCGACGAGAACGGCCTCGGCGGCCCATCCCAGTCCCAGGAGTCGTTCAACCCGGCAGTGATCCAGTGGGACACCGGAAGTGAGATCAGCTTCATCTCGTGGTGGCCAACCGAAACCGCGCTTCAGGTCGCCGTCTCTCCGAACAAGTTGGACCTTACCTATCCTTCGGGCAACTCGAGCTCAATCTTCACCCTGATCGTCGGGACTTTCAAGCAGAACCGCACTATTGCTGACTGGAGTGGTGTCGTTGGTCTGGATGTCGATGTCTCCACCAACGCGAACGAATCGTACAGTCTCTCGTTTGGCGGAGCGATGGGCGGCACTTCGGAGACCATTCGTGACTTTGAGGTGTGGAACTTTACGTATGTCATGCCGGAGGACTTTGAGGGCGTTCCTACCATGTCGCTGGGTGTGAAGGTGTGTTGAATGTTCAGGTAGACTGACCCGGGGATCGGTTTCGACTCAGTCCCCCAAAGTTACACCAGAGAGAGACCTGCACTAGATATAGCTTTCTCAGTGGTCAACATGTGATCGAGAATGATCAGAATTCTGGAGTAGTACGATTTAAGATGTGCGATAACGTTATGTAGCTCAAGTCATTCCGAGTTTCTATCAACTAGGAGCCGCAACAGGTCGCAGATGTGTCGGTTGTGAAGGGATCGACGAATGAGCTTCTTCGAGGAGCAATGCGTATGCTGTAGTCGCCACCACGCCGGTCTAGAAGAAAAGCGACTACGAGCTGTCCAGTGAATTGTTGGTTAAGAATAATCTGTATCACTTCGTATTTGGTGAGTGAAGGTGAAGAACGCCCTCTGGCACGCGCGCGCGCCTTCGATGTTTCTTGTCTCCAGCGGGCTGTTTCCGCGCTCTTCCAAACGCATCATCACCGCCGGCCTACAACTGACAAGCAACACAGCCTACCACCGCCACGACCATCAACACAACACTTTCTAGATCTATTGAACTGCGTCAGTCAATCACGCTCTAAACATTCGACCTCTCATCATTGACGACGCGCGTGCGATCCGAAACCAGCGTCACTAGGAACCTCCGCCATCATGGCGCTGGATACGTTCTTCAACAACAAGATCGAGAGCATGAAGCTCGAGATTATCCAAGGCCAAGCGGTCCTCCGCCGCCTGGAAGCACAGCGCAACGAGTACAATAGCAGGGTGCGGTTATTGCGCGAGGAGCTGGGTCTGCTGCAGCAACCGGGCAGCTACGTCGGAGAGGTTGTCAAGGTCATGGGAACCAAGAAGGTGCTGGTCAAGGTGCACCCGGAGGGCAAATACGGTAAGATGGTTCAGTACAATCGCAGATGGTAGATGAAAGCTAATTCGCACGCAGTCGTCGACATTGCCGACAACATCGACATCTCCAAACTCACAGCTGGCAAGCGCGTCACCCTCCTCAGCGACTCGTACAAGCTCTCCTCCCTCCTCCCGTCCTCCGTCGACCCTCTCGTCTCGCTTATGATGGTCGAGAAGGTGCCCGACAGCACATACGACATGATCGGCGGTCTGGACGAGCAGGTCAAGCAGATCAAGGAAGTCATCGAGCTTGGCCTCAAACACCCGGAGCTCTTCGAATCGCTCGGAATCGCGCAGCCCAAGGGTGTACTACTCTACGGACCTCCCGGCACAGGCAAAACGCTTCTGGCAAGAGCTGTGGCACATCACACCGACTGCAGATTCATCCGTGTCAGTGGTTCGGAGTTGGTGCAAAAGTACATCGGAGAGGGCAGCAGAATGGTGCGCGAGCTGTTCATCATGGCCCGTGACCACGCGCCCTCGATCATTTTCATGGACGAAATCGACTCTATCGGATCTTCGCGTGTCGAGGGCAGCTCGGGCGGCGACTCGGAGGTGCAGCGCACTATGCTTGAGCTTCTAAACCAGCTGGACGGCTTCGAGCCTACAAAGGGCATCAAGGTCATCATGGCCACCAACCGTCTGGACATCCTCGACCCTGCGCTCTTGCGTCCTGGCCGCATCGACCGCAAGATCGAGTTCCCCCCACCAACCGCCGAGTCGCGTGCCGACATTCTGCGCATTCACAGCAGAAGCATGAACCTCACTCGCGGCATCAACTTGAACAAGATTGCAGAGAAGATGAACGGCTGCTCCGGTGCAGAGCTGAAGGGTGTGTGCACGGAGGCGGGTATGTTTGCCCTGAGAGAGCGCAGGGTGCATGTCACACAGGAAGACTTCGAGCTCGCGACGGCGAAGGTGCTGAACAGGCACGACGACAAGGAAATGAGTTTGACGAAGCTGTGGAAGTAAAGTGGAAGAGGTGTGGCGAGCTTTGCGGTGCGCGTATCATGCTGTACTATAAACTCGGCGCGGCATAGAAGTGCAGTTCTTGGGTGTCAAGTCTGCAAGTAGAAAGTACCTTTCTGAACATTGTTTTCATGATGAACTCATAGTTGATCTTGGGTGCATCGAAGTGTACATCGAAGATGTGACTGTCAACTCGGTAGCGGCTCCGGCGGCTCCGGCATCTTTGACCGCTGTTACTGTCCAGCCAAGGCATTAGAGGATGATTCTCAGTGGAACAACCGAACTGGTTATGTAGCCAAGAGAACATCCCAAAGCTTATACGCTTGTCACGGGGACGAGTGCGAAGCGTTGTTCGCGTCGTGACCCACGTAAGCTGTATTCCTGAATGGACGGGTGATGCAGTACATCAACTTGGGTAGGTTAGTACATGTAGCCGTTCGTTACTTTAGTTGATTTGGGTCATGCGGATTGAAAGATGCGTCTACGACGCTGACTATTCCAACTATCCCAACGCGTATTGCCACCGGGTGTCTGTATGAGAGTCAGTCTGTCTCTGATCCGTTCTGATGTTGTGATGATTGTGTTGGTTTCATTGGTTGATTTCTTGAAGGTAGCTGCAGTATGCCTTGGCGTTTATACCCACTCGTGCATGATCGATGATAGCAGTCTTCACTGCATGATTGTGAAATGTACTGTCGTGTACATCCCTGAATCGCGTGGGGGTTCGGTTGGGAAAAGTTCCAGGTTGTGTGAACGACGATGATGATTCGGTGGTGAACTGTCCAGGACCTTGGACTGACACGATACAGTGGCGGCTTCGTTCGGCTGCGCTAAGGGGTACTGTAATCATAAACAAATAAATACTTGAATACCATAGAAATGCCCTACAGCCGCAACTTGGCTCTAGGAAACACGTACGCTGCCTTGAGGTCTGACGAAGGAAGAGAAGATCGACGCAGGTATTCGTCTACAGGCTAACCACAGCACTACAGTACTACGCCAACCAGACGAAGATCATTCATACCTGGTCACCCGCAAGACGTATGACGCCGGGCAGTGCACGTGCAACAGAGTGCAACGGCCACGCTGGTGGTTGGAAGTCAATTATCGCCTCTTGCGCTGCGGTATAGATAGTCCATACCTTAGCCCCACGCACGCACGCTCGTGCAGCTGTTGCTGATGCTCGGCGACTAGGCAAAGCACGCACAGCAGCCATGGCCGACCACGACATATCCAAGTCCGCCGCCGACCTGCGGCGTCTCCCAACCACCAACAACGACAACTCCAACGACCGCGTTGTCTCGTCCACGCCCGGAACAAGGCGTAATTCGACAAGTTCCGCAGGCAACATGGCCGATCAGCCGCAAGACAACCCTAGGGACCCGGCCAGCGAGAGCGCAAGAAAGGCACGGCCGCGGCCTTTGGACTATGGTGCGTTGTTTGGAGCTTTACAATTACCTTCGGATCGTGTCGCTACGCGTGCTGACAGAACCCTCGACACAGGCTCAATACAGAGTAGCTCCAGCACACGACAGCACAGCATCACTCCACAAACACCGCGACGACCTGGTCCGATCAAGCGCGCACCTTCATCCAGCAAGCCTTTCCGAGGCGCCGAGTTCTCGGTCGACGACGAGGTGGATGAGGTGGACAATGACATGAAGCTGGTGCGCCAGAAGACGCGGGAGAATTTACTCAAGAGTGGATCGTCGCTACGGAGGAGAGAGAGTAAGAACACACTCAGACGCAGACCCACGGCGCAGGCGCCGAGTCTCGCCAAAGTCGACAGCGAGGAAGGCGATGAGGAAGCCGAAGAGTCTCAGACGACGGGTATCGACAACAAGATCGCCACTCCCATCAAGCCGACGATTCAGGACAATGCAGAACCTAGTTCCGAGGATACCTTGCAGGGCGAGGAAGAAGAAGCACAACAGGACGATGACGACGATGAGACACCAGGCTCGGACGACGACGATGATGACGACGCAGACTTGAGCGACGCAGAGAGTTTCACGCTCAGAGATCGTCAAGAGGCTATCAACGAGACACATCCTTTCGGTATTCGTATCTGGAAACCCGCCTTGTACAAGAAGAACAGATCGGTACAACGGAATGCTGAGAGCGACATCCATTCCGCGCCTGGTGGAAGAGTCAGCGCGTGGCTGTCAATCTTCAACATTCTCTGGGTGATCCTCTTCGGATGGTGGCTGGCTGTGGTCACTTTGTTAGGCGGAGTTTCATGCTACGTACTCGGGTTACTTGGTGCTGAAGGCTGCCAGGACTATGGACGAGTGCTGATCAACTTGTCATCATATCTATTCTACCCATTCGGAAAGTTCGTCAAGCTGGAACACGACGAAGCATACATGGATGAAGACGAAGGCGAAGGCCGCAGCATCGGTGAATACGAGAGATGGCAAACAGGAGATCTGGAAGAAGGCCGTTTGTTCTTTGGCCCGCACGACGTCAATCGCTCACTCATCGGTCGTCGACGCGAGGACGTCGAAGACCTAGCACCACATGAGACGGACAGTCTGCTTGGTCGCCACGACCGCAGTTCATCACATCAACGCACCGAGAGCAAGACCAAGAAGCGACTCTTCGGGCGTGGTAAATGGAATGTTGGCCGTGTCATTTTCTTCCTCTCGTTCTACTTCATGATAACCCCATGCCTCTTCTTCGTCAGCGCCATATGTTGGTTCCTCGTGTTTACGATCCCCATGGGCAAGGTCACGCTGTTGCTGTTCTACCATCTCCGCCGTCACCCTCTGGCCTTGAGCTTCCACACCGACAGCAACTACTCACGCCTCTCGGATACCGCAAATTCGCACAGTGTTCTGATGTGCACATACCGTGCGGTTGGCTCCAAATACTGGAAATATACCATCGACGGAACAAATATCTTCCTGATCAACATGCTTGGACTTGTTGCATTCACAATCTTCAACTACTTTGTCTTGTTTGAGACACTCGGTTATGAGACTTGGTTTACATCTCCGGGCTTCAACTTTGTCCTCGGTCTGATCTCGATCATTCCGCTCGCCTACTTCATTGGTCAAGCCGTGGCCTCCATCTCCGCCCAGTCCTCGATGGGAGTTGGCGCTACCATCAACGCCTTCTTCAGCACCATCGTGGAAGTCTATCTCTATTGCGTTGCTTTGCATCAAGGCAAAGGACGGCTCGTTGAGGGCAGTATCGTTGGCTCAATCTTTGCTGGTATCCTCTTCCTGCCTGGTCTGAGTATGTGCTTTGGTGCACTCAAGCGTAAGACACAGCGTTTCAACGTGCGCAGTGCCAGCGCCACAAACACAATGCTGTTATTTGCGGTCATTGGTGCCTTCGGCCCAACTCTTTTCTACCAGATCTACGGCTCGCATGAGTTGAATTGCCACCAGTGCACCCACAGCGGATCCCACGCTCCGGACAGCGATTGCAGACGATGCTATTTTTCGCAAACGCCAGCAATCCAGACCCGCTTCTACGTCGAGGCTGTGAGGCCTTACACCTGGTTCGCTGCGGTATTACTCTTCCTCAGCTACATCATCGGATTGCTGTTCACCTTGCGAACGCACGCCGCTGTGATTTGGAACAATGAGCCTGACGAGAAGAAGGAGGTCAAGATGGAGCAGCAGGCGCACCGCATTGAAGAACGTCATGTGAGCGTCGGCGCTACGGCTGGTGCACACGAGCACCCGCGCGACCACTTGTCCAGACACGGCACAGCTGGCTCGATTTCACAGACGAACATCAGGGAGAGTCAGATGTACCAGCGCATTCTCAACCAGAGTCTGAGACAAGCCAGTATCAGTGCCAAGGCAGTTAAAAAGCAAGATGTCGATGACACCCCTGGCAAGCTTGATGGCCAGACACATCACATTGTTCCACCCAAGTCTGCTGACGGGGAGCTAAACAACCTCAAGGGCCCACGTCTTCAAGGGCTCAGCGCCGAGGACAACCGTCTGCTCGTTCAGCAAGTGGCTGAGATGGCTGCAACTGCCGCCACTGTCGCCACGCGTGATGCCACGAAAGCACCTCACAGGGCAGCACACATGGCTTCGACTCGCGCTAGCAGCACGTACAGACACACATCTGGAAAAGACGGCGAGAGCAGAGAACGACAGGGCAGCCATTCGCATCGCAACCCAGAGACAAACAGCATTGGTGAGATCACAGGAGTCATTGGCGATCCAGCAATGGCAACCGCAAATGCCGTGGCAACTGGCACACATGAGCAGGCTTCCGGCGGCCACGACGCACCGAATTGGTCACGCACCAAGTCGGCCATCATTTTGCTCACCGCAACGGTTGCCTATGCCGTGATTGCCGAGATCCTCGTGGACACCGTCGACTCGGTTCTCAGCAACGTCGACATCGATGAAAAGTTCCTCGGCATCACCCTCTTTGCGCTCGTCCCAAATACCACCGAGTTCCTCAACGCCATCTCCTTCGCTATGAACGGGAACATCGCGCTGTCAATGGAAATCGGAAACTCGTACGCACTGCAAGTCATGTTGCTGCAGATCCCCGCCATCGTCCTCTTCACTGCCATCTACGGGCAGTTCGTCGACCCAGCCGAGTACGCCGACCACGCTTTTACTCTCATATTCCCGCAGTGGGACATGGTGACTGTCATCCTCGGCGTCTTCCTCATGGGTTACGTTGTTGGGGAGGGCAAGAGCAATTACTTCAAGGGCAGCTCGCTTATCTTGACTTATCTTGTGTTCATCGTTGGGTTCTACTTCAGCGGGTTCAACAATATCGACGTAAGTTTTTCCCTCTTGGGATCGTGTAGAATGATGACTGGACGATATACTGACCTCAAACTCACAGACAAAGAACTTCGACCCGACCGACAAACTCATGGCTGACATGCGGATGGAAACTTTCTACACTGTCGGCCGTTCGTCGAGCGGACGAGCCTACTGAGGAGACGATGTGGTCGAGACGTGAAAGCAACTAGCATCGTCAGGTGTCCTGCATTCGAGTAGACCCTCAAAACTCTCTAGATGAAGATTTCCTCTTACGTTTTTGTGCTGGTTCCGAGCATGGCGTCAAGGCAGGGAGATACACATTTCTTTTAATGGGCTACCAAGGCTTCCAGGGGGCGTAAGAAATTGTTTAGGTACGTAGGTACGTTTATACTTAATGTGGAATCTCTACAGCTCTCTCGCGTCTCATCAGAGGCACTACTACCTCTTTACTAAGCTTTGCAGAGAAGCTTGCCGTCCGTCTCAAACAAACCCCTTCATGCCGAGCCTCTGCAGCAGAGAAAACAAGGAGCCCTTGGGGACAAAGCCTGCATATCTCGATTGCCACGATGCTGCAAATGAGCCTGTGCCAAGTCTCAGCATTACTGTCAACTCCGCCACTCCCTGATTACTGATGTTAGATCGAAACATTCAACTCACCTTCCAGGATCCCCCCCTCGGCAAACCCCAGCGCTTCGATCACCCAAGGAGCAAGCACCACCAGGATCCCAATGGCGATGACAGCACACATGACCGGGTGCTCTTTCACGAACCCTTCGATGCCGTCGATCTCGCGGACGACGCGTTTGTAAGTCTCTCCGAGAGCAATGCCCATCGGCCGAGCGGTCTCTATGGCCTTTTGCAAGGCTTCGAAGACGGCTCGGGCGAAATACTGTTCCAGGCAGGCGGTCTGGATGATTTCGGCGAGGGCTTGGTGCAATTCTGGGCCGTTCTTCTCGGCGCTGAAGAGGGTGTCGACGAAAGATTCGGCGGCTTGGGCGGTATCATCGTTGTTGGCTGCTAGCTGGATTGTTTTTGGCTGTCGCCCGAGGCAGCATGTGAGGAAACCCATTGAAGCTCTGTTGGGTAGTGAGTGGAGTTGGGCAAAGAGGTGTCAAGGTAAGTGCTCCGGATTCCTCTTATCTTCATATGTGGTGAGCGGCGTAGCACCTCAAATGCAGGGTAATGCGCCTTCCGCTGCGTCGAGACCTGAGAGGTTCCTTGAGGTTGCCTCATATGGAGAACCTAAGCGCATAGCTCGAGATGGACACTCACGTTACTGGCTAATTAATGCGTCTGCTTTTCGAGGCGTTGTGTTGGGTTTTGATCGATTCGCATTTATCGCTTCCCGGGCTTCGTTGTGGACGAACGAGGCTTGGTGCACGGCCGCTCGAGGTTAACCGAACTGCACTGGAGAGGCAGTTGTTTGCTTTGCCGCCACGATACACATCCTGAATAGTACTACACGTTCAAGATATTCTTTGCCGTCTGGCTGAGAGGATCCGATATTCCTGTAGGCGCCGGCCCAACATACAAGCCAGCCAATCAGCTCGAATGAGCTTCCATAGACGACCTCTTCTCTTTCCTCCATCTTTCCTCGTGTGTTACAACGAGCGATAGCAGCAGAGATGCAAGCAGATTCGCGGTCGCAGGAGGTGACCCTCCAAGGTCTCCTCCGCCTAGCCTCAAATTCGTGGTAATCCAAGCTGACATTTGGTTTCCAAGTTGCCAGTGAAGTACCTAGTTTGTGCTTTAGGAACTTTTGCGCGTGTTGTGTTGGAGCTGGAGTGGTGTTTTGCTTTCACGGGACGACGTGTTGAGCGCTGTTACAGAATCGCAACTTCCTTTTAGGTACGTCGTGCCTTCCATTGTGACAACCTTTTCCAGGCACCAGGCACCAGGCACCATCGCTCATGCCCAACTTTTATCTGACCTCCATCCATCCATCCATCCATTCTTCCATCCGCATCCACCGCGTCCATCGTGACAGCTTTTACACAATTTCCAGCCGTCTCCAAAACACACCCACCCAACTCTGCCACTGAGGCCGCCTCGAGTCACAACCGTTCAGCCATCATGGCACCTCGCCACAGCAACAAGCTCGTCAAGATGGCAGCCTCCACGCCAAAAAGCACGCCAAAGAGCACGCCAGACAGCAGCAGGGCCAAAGATCCTGGCCAACCCACGACATACTTCTTCAACCTGCCAGCGGAGCTACAGCTATGCATCGCCGAGTACCTGGTCGCGAGCAGCGACAAGCGCAACCTCTCTCTCGTTTGCAAACACATGCAAGCGCTCATGATGCCGTGTCTTTACCGCCACATGACCTTACACCCACTGCAACTGCAACTGGACGAACATTCGCGGTCAATCTTTCATGAGAATCACCCCGGCCTCCCTTACGTTCACACTCTTCGCATCAGAGGGCACACGTACGGTGCTGCTACTCCCAATCTCATGCCTGTCTTGTGCCGTCTTCTCAAAGCGATTCCGAAAGATACGCTACGTGTGTTCGAGTGAGTGCAAACTTCACCACCTTGCGAAGAGTAATCATGGCTGACCGCTGAGCAGGTACTCCACGACAAAGGCACTAGATCGGACTCTCAACACCATTCTGCGTAGCCGGCAGCGGCGTCTTGTGAATTATCAGCAACACAGCTTCATGTCTGGGCTCATCTACCTCGCACCCTCCACCGACGAACTCAGCACGGTCACCTGCCTGCAGCTATATCTCGGGACGAAGCTGGACTGTCGTCGTGCTGGCATGCTGATTGAGTGTATGCAGCACATGACCAGTCTGGCCATCCATATCGACGAGGAGCGTCTGCCGACATCGATGGGAGGCTCCGAAGATTCCGGCCTCACTGTCATTCGTACGCTTTTCATCGGCAAGCCCCACGCCCGCCGCTGCCCAAACTTGAAAGCACTGCGCATAGAGTCCATGTGGTTCTCTTCAGCCGGCGAAGTACTGCCAACTCTCCTGGACCTGGACACGCTCGAGCATCTGCAGCTTTCTGGATGCAATCAGAGCAACCGTCTTTACGAGAGCCTTTCACAGCTGCAGCTCAAACTGCGGTCATTCAGTGATGAACTCTCATGCAATGGCCATACCCGAGGCCTTCACCTTCCTGCAGGTTCTCAGGGCTCGACTAGTGCTTTTCTGAGCTCGCTCAAATCGATTCAGAAGTTCCGCATTCGCGGTACGCCGTGCGATTCTGGGACCGAATCGTTCGACTGGGCTGCTTTGGCCTCCAATTCATCGTCCATTCGCGTCCTGGAGATGACTGACCATCGTGGCAATGGACCTTTTTCGGAAGATTCGACTGCCCTTCCCGGTTTTCGTACCCTGTGCGAGAACGCCGCGCAGTTGCAACAACTTGCCATATGTGGTCCCGAGGTGGATCCAAGGTACTGGAATTCTCCCCATGGACTCAAAGTCCTAATAGTAAGCTGTTCCTTCTCTCGTGTTCTAAGCAGCTGTTGACCTGATTTGTAGGACTGTCTGCGCAAGCTGCCGCAACTTAAGTTCTTGAAACTTTCAATCAGCCCCGAATGTTTTGCTCTCGATTACGACGAAATCGAGGAACTTGACGACGACTCTGACGATGACATGGAGAGTGAGATTTATCGGGAAATGCGGGACCTCAGGCGGGCTTCGAGAATCTCAATTGCGAAGCCTCAGGTCAAGTCGGCTGCCGATAAGATGTTTGACAGTCTGGCAAATGACTGTCCCCAATTCATTGCTCTCGCGGTCAACATGACGAACAGCATCAGACAATGCCAGGGACACCTCGGATTCCTCCGCACCAAGAACATCGACATCTACGGAACTGTCACGTACGCCGCTTCCGTGGTGCCGCAAGAGGAGCTGAAGCATCACGAACCATGCTCTGAAATACTGGAAGGCGAACACCTTAATGTTTTCTGAGAGCCGAATACGGCATGGCTCATATCGCTGTTGACAGTTCGATCGCCCATCGGTTTGTCATCGATTGGCGTGCTGGTCGTACGACTTCCGGTCTCCTCAATGGTTACGTGGTTTGGATCATAGATATTCATGGTTGCAGCATGCTGCATGCAGGGCAGCACCGCGTGACGCTCTGCACGCGCGACAGCAGATGCAGGGTCCGTGCTACGGTGGGGCGGCGGAGGAGATTGAGGAGATTGGTTGGAGGTGGAGATGTGCTTTTGCGGACTGCGGAGGACGAGGAGAAGCGTTGCTATCAGAATCAGCGTTAGGTATTGGTATCAGTCCTACCGCCGTAGCTTGAAACTTAGCAGATTGATTCACCCGCCTTGTCACCGGAATGTCTTTCAAAGCAGACGCACGTGGACGTCGAACTCTATTCTACGGATGGTATTTTGGTTGAGACGGCCAATTGCGCCGTGCAATTTGCGCGGTCACGGCTATTAATGCTTTCTGCTGCAGGCATGAGATATCGTTGGCGCCAACCTTACCTCAACCAGTAACGCACGCCGAAGCGAAAACCCCACTGCAGCACTTGCAGCTACTGTACGAGCTACAAGTACATCTCCGCACTTTGCGTCACACAAAAGTGCTCTTGCTCGCTGCTCTTGTGCCCTTATACCATTCACAGCTTCTTCAGAGCATTCCACTCTGATCGCGGGACAGGACATCATGGCGATCGATGAGGACGTGTACTGCACGGTGAGTTGCCAGCAAGCCATGCGCCAGCATCAACGGACCATACTGACTGCGACCCCAGCTCGTGATGAGCGATGCGTATCTTCCAGGTATAACCAACAACTGCCCAGTCACAAACGAAATACACGACTGACAAGTCCACCAGGCGCCGCCGTCCTCGCACACTCTCTTCGCGACTGCGGCACCAGCAAGAAGCTTGCTGTGCTCGTCACGCCAGACACACTGCGACCTACCACGATCGACGAGCTTAGAGTGAGTCGCACCGAGAACAATAGCATTGTCGGGCTGCGTACTGATGCTTGCACTCCCAGAACCTCTACGACTATGTCTTACCCATCGAACGACTCGCTACGCCCAATCCGAAGAACCTCCATCTCATGAATCGTACCGATTTACTCTTCACATTTACCAAGATCAATCTTTGGAGACAGACACAATTCAGGAAGATCGTATACATCGATGCGGACGTGGTTGCACTCCGGGCGCCGGACGAGCTGTTCGAGATCACAGACACCTTTGCTGCGGCGCCGGACGTCGGTTGGCCAGATGCCTTCAACTCTGGTGTGATGGTGCTGTCGCCGAACATGGGTGAATACTGGGCTTTGAAGACACTGGCGGGTGCGGGTGACAGCTTCGATGGTGCAGACCAAGGATTGCTCAACCAGTACTACGAGCACAAGCCGTGGAAGCGGTTGAGCTTCACGTACAACTGCACACCTTCGGCCAATTACCAGTATGAGCCCGCCTACCGGTACTATAAGCACAAAATCAGCATGGTCCACTTCATCGGAGCGGACAAACCCTGGAAGAGCTCGAGGAACTCAGATGCCCCGCCAAGCGCATATCAGGAGCTTTCTGCAAGATGGTGGGCTGTGTACGACAAACACTTCAAGGTGTCTACGACAGAATACACTGTGACTGGTCGACGAGCACCTGTAAGAGCTGTACAAGCCCAGGTCAAGTCGGAATCACATCGGGCAAGCGATGTCTACTACGCTACCGGGTACCCTGTTGAGATAGCACAGGGTGCACCGCCGCCTCCAGAAGCCATCGTCAACACCACCGAATTGCCTTTCACCGAGCCTGGCGAGCCTGCCGAAAACATCAGCCAAGGCATCGTCGAGCCTCCACCCACGGTCGAGGTCAGGAAATTTACGGCACCGCACATGGAGTGGGACGCAACTCGCGATGCTCCTCCAGCAGAGTCGAAGCCAGAGGCCTTCAACTTCCCTACAGAGATCTACCAGTTCAGCACCGATACCCAGCCTTTCCAAGCGCCGCGATCGTACCCAGAGCCTCCAAAGGACATGTGGTTCGAAGTTCCGAAGGACAAGCCAAGAAGTCATGAGAAGCCTCCTCCGATCTTCCCATGGGAGGAACGCGAAGTGCCACCACCTTCTCGAACATTCGCCGAAGACAGACCGCCATCGCCTCCACCACAACCCGAATCTCCTCCATTCACTATGGGAGATGAATTCGAAGTGTCGGCGGAGGACAGTACCAGACCTGTTACTCCCACGATCAAGATTCAAGAAGAGCCTTGGGCGAAATTCGGCACCGTCAACAGAAACGCATGGGATGAGGTCGAAGGCATTGATCAATACGTCCGCGCATTCTCATCCTGGCAAAAGACTCGCGGTCAGTCACAAGACTTGACGCAACAGCAGCAGCAGCAACAGCAACAAGGCCAACAACATGTCCTGTCGCCCTCAAACGAGCCAGATACTATCGAGCTGGTTGACAGAGTGCGCAAGAGGAGAGAAAGCCTACTGTTAACCGACTTTCCCTCTGCGATCGAACGACCCAGTCTCCCTGTCACTCCCGCACCTCGGCGCAGGAGTACATTCTGGGGCGAAGAGAGAGAAGAGGGCATGCCGGCTGCCGAAGGTGTACCTGATCAAGCCGACTGGGACCCTGATGCGCAACTCGAATCGCTCCGCCGCCATTCCCTCATCGGTCCGTCAGACCTGCACCTCCCTAACCAAAAGCACATCCCCGAGCGACAGATGCCTTCCTCTGCTGCTCCTGTCGATCCCGAATCAACGGGCCATCCCGTGGCTCTTACCAGGAGTCCTGTAGACAGCCCTGCGCCTGTTGAGGCAGACACTGCACGAGGCGTCTCTTTCGGAGGTGTGTCTTTCGCCGCCGAAGAGCCCACTGCGAGCAAGGCAAGCACAAATGAAAAGACGGACACCCCGGGCGGCGAGCTGTTCAACATGCCAGATTTCACGCAGGACGGGAAAAATGGAGCGGATGAGGAAGTTCTCAGTCCGAGCGAGCCCTGCACAAGTGTCGCAGCGAGCATTGATTCGGCTTCTGCGAAGTGAGGATGCACGTGGCGATTCCCTGAGTCTACCTGTGATGCGCGCTCCCATTTTTACTTTATTCCTCTCTCTTTTTTTTCTATTATCTCTTGAGAGAGCATTAGCCTGGGAGAATTATTGCGATTTCGAATCTACCT
>Ga0265780_10003271_pt1 | contig 21388 bp, 21 predicted proteins | sample P1T30metagenome_FD_192432 | JGI IMG/M metagenome (GOLD analysis project Ga0265780, IMG submission 192432) | Plant litter microbial communities from East Loma Ridge, Irvine, California - P1 T30 | ecosystem: Environmental > Terrestrial > Plant litter > Unclassified | place: USA: California...
GACTATCAACTGTATGTCGCGCTGCCCGACTCCTATGGCACCGGCGGCCGGCGCTATCCCGTGGTGTTCGTCACCGACGCCAACTACGCGTTCCCGGTCGTGCGCAATATCGCCCAGCGGCTGCACAAGCATGCGGGCCTGGAAGAGGCAATCATCGTCGGCCTGTCTTATGCCAAGGGCGACAGCGGCGTGTACAGCCGCCGGCGCGATTACACGCCCACCGTGCCGGGCGATGGCAATGCCGTCTCGACATACCGCTCGGACATGCCGGGACGCGCCGCGGCCTTCGGCGAAGCGCAGGCTTACGGCCGCTACGTCACCAGCGAGGTGCTGCCCTTCGTCGGCGCGCACTACCGCGCCGACATGCGGCGCACGGTATTCGTCGGCCATTCCTACGGCAGCCTGCTGGGATTGCAGATCCTGTTCGACCAGCCGGCCGCCTTCGCTCACTACATCCTGGGCAGCCCGTCGCTCTGGTTCGACCATGGCGTGCCGTTCGCGCGCGAACGGTCCTGGGCCGCGGGCCACCACGATTTGCCGGCATCCGTGTATTTCGGGATTGGCGGCACCGAGACGCTGGCGCCGGGGAAAAAACGGTCACGGTCCGAAGACGGCGCGGACATGCTGGCCGACGTCCGCGATTTCGAGCGCGCGCTCGCGGCGCACCGCTATCCGAACCTGAAGACCAGGCTCGAGGTGTTCGACGGCGAAGACCACGCCAGCGTGTTTCCCTTCCTGCTGACGCACGGCCTGCGCAGCTATTTGCGCAAGGAGCACAAATAGCCGAAAAGGCGTTTTACAGCAAGGTGCCCAGCGCGCGCTCGGCCAGGTCCAGCCTGTCAGCCAGCCCCATCGCCGGGTCATCAAGCCATGCCACGGTCGCGTGCACGAAGGCGGCCATGCCCACGCGCGCGGCGAGCACGGCCCGCAAGTCGTCCACGCCGCGCGCGCGCAACGCAGCGGCCAGCGCATCGGCCAGGGCATCGTGCTTGGCGATTTCACGCTCTTTCAACGCAGGCGTACTGGCGATCAATTCATGGCGCGGCTGCGCGTACGGGCGGTTTTTTTCCAGCAGCGGCACTATCGCCCGAAAGGTGGTGAACAGGGCCGCCAATGGCGCCACGCTGGCCGGCACATCGTCCAGTGCGGCTGTCAGAGCGGCCAGCAGGACGGCTTCACCGTCGAACAGCACCTCCCGCTTGTCGGCGAAATGGCGGAAGAACGTGCGCTCGGTGACGCCCGCAAGCGCGGCAATTTCCGCCGCCCGAGTAGATTCATAGCCCCGTTCCCGAAACAATGCCAGGGCGGCCTCTTGCAGGCGGGCGCGTCAGGTCGCTCACAATGAACGACGCCAGCGCGCATTTCGGCGGGCTGGCGATGTGGGTGGCGGGCAACGGGCCGGCGTCCAGCGCCTGGACCCGGCAGACCCTGGGCTGGGCGCCGGCAGGCCCAGGCCTGCTGGCAGACATCGGCCGGCCGGATTATTCGGCCTGATGCTGCCGACGGATGCTGACGGGCGATTACCTCGCGTCGCGCTTGCCTGGCAGGCTGTTCGCCAGGAAGTCGGTGTCGTCGTCGTCCAGGGGCGTATCGGAGATCGTCTCGATGTGATCGGTGCCAATGTCGGCGCCATCGGCGCTGATGGCGTCGCGCCCGGCCGTGGCCCGTTCGCCGGTGCCGCCCGCATCGCTGTCGCTCGAAAAATTGGCGTCGCCGACGTCCGGTCCGGCGGTGTCGCCGGCGCGGCTGGCTTCGAGGTCGGACGTGTTGCCACGGTCAAAATCGAGCATCTCGCCATCGATATCGCTGCCCAGGCCCGGTCCGCCCATCACATCGCTGCCGCTGTCGGACGTGTCGCTGGGGCCGAGCGCGCCGGTGCCATGGCCCGTGCCCAGGGTGCGGTCGGGTGCTTCCGGGAAGTTGTCCGGATCGAGGGTGCTGGTACCAGTCATGATGTTTCTCCTTGAATCGGTGATCTGTTTGAACTGCTGTGAATGTAAAACTGCCATGGATCCATGGTGACAGGCTATCGCGCGGCATGCCAACACGCCTGCCGCAAGTCACCTTGCGCCGTTTAAAACGCGTGGCGCATGCCGATATTGATGGCGGAGCTGGCGCTGCGCAGGCCGGCATCGGCGTAGCTGCTGTTGTTGATATTCCGGATGTGCGAATACGCCGCGTAGAAATCGGTGCGGCGCGACAGCACATAACTGGCGCCGATGGCCAGCTGGTTGGCGTCGCGATTGGCCAGCTCGCGGTCGTTCTTGTGGATGTACGACGCCAGGAACGTCGTGCTGCGCGTGACCGGCACGGCGACGCCCGCCAGCATGTCGCGGCTATCGTTCGAGGCAATGCTGGCAATATTGGCACTGTAGGGATTGTCCGGGTTGTAGAGCGGCGAGCTGCCCCAGCCGCGGCTGGCGCTGTAAGCCGCATACGCGGTGCCCCAGGCCAGGCGGTAATTGGCGGCGGCAAGGGAGTTTTTCGCGTCGAAACTGACGCCGGTCTGGTCGAACAGGCGGATATCGGCCACATGGCGGTTCTGGTGCGCGCCGCGCAGGCTCAGCGCACCGTAATCGACACCGACCGTCATGCCCCACGAGCGGTCCTGGCCCGTCATCGACTCGCCCTCGGCAATGCCGAACGCGTTGCCGGCGCCGAGGGCCCCCGGCCGGAGCGTGTAGTACTGGAACGTGCTGTCGATGGGCTTGCCGTGGAACGCGCCGAGCTTGACGGCAGTGGTGGTCACCACCTTGCGGGTGGCGTCAGCCAGGTCAGCGAGGCCGGCCATGCCGGTCATCTCGGCGGCACTCTCGGCCCGATAACTACCCGTTCCGACCAGGGGTGCCACTTGCGCGCACGCCGCACCAGACAAGCCCACCAGGCATGCCACGCCGCTTGCCGCCAATTTAATCACCCCTGCCGAACCGTTCATACACATGCTCTCCAACTTGCCATGGAGAACAGGTTAAGCGTTTCAGCCGCGATGTTCTGTATCGGACTTCACATAAGGCCCGGCAGAACTTCTTGTCGTTTTGTCAGCGTGATCCGACAGCGCGGATGGCTAGCGCGGTGCCGCCGGCGCGATGACCACCCGGTTCTTCCCTTCGCGCTTGGCGTTGTACATGGCGGCGTCGGCACGCGCCAGCAGCGCGGTCAGGTCGCGGGGATCGTCCGGCTGGTGCAGTGCCACGCCAATGCTGGCGCTGACATGCACGGTTGCCCGGCTCAGCTGGTACGGCTGCTGCAGCACGCCGATCAGCTGGCGCGCCTTGTCGGCGGCATCCGGGGCGTCGGTCAGCAATTCCAGCACGACGACGAATTCATCACCGGCCAGGCGCGCCACGGTATCCGTCTTGCGCACGGCTTCCTGAATGCGCCCGCCGAATTGGCGCAGCAGTTCGTCGCCTTCTTCATGGCCGTGGCTGTCGTTGATGCCCTTGAAGCCATCCAGGTCGAGGAACAGCACGGCGCACGGGCGCTTGGAACGCGCGGCGCGGTCGAGCGCTTCCGGCACCAGCTGCATGATGGCGCGGCGGTTCGGCAGCCCGGTGAGCACGTCGCGCATCAGCAGCGCCTGCAATTCGGCGGTCCGATGCGCCACGGTCGCTTCCAGTTCTTCATTGAGCGTCTGCAAAGCATGCAGATGGGCATGCTCGCTGCGCACCAGTTCCCGCATCGACTGCGACAGCACCTGTGCTTCATGGAAGGCGGTAATCTCGGGAATCACCGGACGCGCGGCGCCGGGATCGAGCGAACGGGCCGCCTCCTCGATGGTGCGCGACAGCGCATCCATCGGCCGGGTCAGGCGCCGCGCCAGCAAGGCGGCCAGCGTGGCAAACAGCATCGCCAGCACCACGCTCAGCTGCAGCACGCGCTGTTCCAGGTGATGCGGCACCGCCATCGCCGCCTGTTCCGACTGGCGCACCAGCACGGTCCAGCGCAACGTGGCCGGATCGTTGGCCTGGCCGGTGGTGCTGTACCCGGTCAGGTAGGTCAGGCCGTCGGGCCAGGTCTCCCTGACCGACCCGGTCTGGCCGCTCCGTGCCAGCGCCAGGCTGCGGGTGTCGATCTTCGTTTCCTCGGTGCCATGGGGCCCGAGCAGCACCGTGCCGTCGCCGCGCACCACGTAGATCTCGGCGCCGTATTCGCGCAGCGCGGGCGCGATCAGTTCCGCCGCACGCCGCCGCACCCAGTTCCAGCTCAGGTGCACGCCCAGCACGCCGCGCAGCTTGCCGTCTTCGCCCAGCACGGGGCCGGCCATGTCGACAAAACGCCAGGGCTCTGGCGCTGCCGGCAATAGTTTGCCCAGCAGTACCGCCGGATGATAGTCGTCCGCGTGGATGCCCAGCTTGCCGGCCTGAAACCACGGCCGCGCGCTCACATCGGCACGGTCGAGCATGGAACGCGTCGACGCGAACACCTTGCCGTCGACATGGGCAATGCCGATCCAGGCGTAATCGGGAAACGTCGATTGCAGGCTTTCGAGCACGGCGCGCGCATCCTCGGGCCGCTCGGCCTGGCGCACCTCGGGCAGTTCGCTGAGCAGGCGCACATCGCTGATGCCCCGCGCGACGACGCGGTTCAGTGAATCGCGCATTTGCCACGACAACTGTTGCAGCCGCAGTTCGGCGTCCTTTGCGGCAAACCCCATCGTCAGGTGGTGCACCAGCGCGACCTGGATCAGGATCGTGATGCCAACCGTCAGGCAGACGCCCACCGTAATGAGCGTGCCGAGCCGGAAGGGTCCGCCCAGGTGCTTGCGCAAGCGGTCTAATTTCGTTGCAGGCATCTCATCCTCGTCGCATTTTCACGTCCAGCCCACCGGCACATGGGCTACCCAGCCAAATAGTTACAAAGTGATAGATTGTAGCTTATTGGAAAGATTATTAACAGGCGCCGGTCACGATACGCTTCTGCTTCTCAGGGAAAATTCGTGGGTTTTCGTTCACATCCGGTAACAAAGTCGCTCAGCGAAGGCTGGCCGCGCAGCGCCCGACGGGCTAAAATTCATGCAGGTTTGAAATAAACGATGCGCAGCGGCGCGCCGGGCAGACTTCAACCAGCACCCTACCAGGACTCCACCATGAACTTCGCGCGCCATCTATTCATTGCTGCCCTCCTCGCCTCCGGCTTTGCCGCCCATGCCCGCGCCGACAGTTTCGCCTCGTCCGCATCGAGCGCCGGCTCGGCGTCGAGCGGCAGCATTTCGACGTCGCTCAATGGTTCCAGCAACAGCTCCACCCGCAACGACCGGATCGCCAACGGCGCTTACCGCATCGACCGCATCGAACAACTGGCTCAGGCGCCAGGGCGTCCCGGCATGGTGCGCCTGTCCATGCAGGCCGAACAGGTCGACCAGCAACTGACGCTGGATTTGCCCGCCGCCGTATTCGACAGGCAGAACCTGGGCCGCGGCGACCTGGTCGATGTGCAAAAGCGCGACTACGGTTTCCAGTTTGCCCACGCCGACACGCACAGCGCCTTTTTCCTGGTGCTGGCCGATGACTGGCACGACGAGCTGGCGGCCCGTCCCGTCACGCTCTAACCCCCTTGCCGCAAAAATGCTTGAGGGCCGCCTGCGGGCTGGCCCTGCTGCTGGCCGCGGCCTGGGCGCAGGCGGGTTCGGCGCCGTCCAACTTCTGCGACCGCCAGGATAAACTGACCGCCGGCGAGCAGGACCGCCTGCTGCGCTTTGCCGCCGTGGTGCGCACCGAGCTGGGCCGCATGGACACCGGCGTCGCGCTGATCAGCCGCTCCGGCCTCGACCTGTCGCGCTTCGCCATCCGTTATTCCCATTCCGCCCTGGCCCTGCGCGGCCCCGATGGCGCGTGGGCCGCGCGCCAGCTGTATTTCGCCTGCGACGAGCGACGCCCGCGCATCTTCGACCAGGGAATGGCCGGCTTCGCCATGGGCACCGACGATCCGGCCGTCGGCTATATCGCCATCGTGCGCCTGCCCGCCGCTGCCGCCGAAACACTCGCAGTGGGCGCGCGCGACAAGGCGCGCGCCCTGCACCTGCTGGCCGGCCAGTACAGCGCCAACGCTTACCCGTGGAGCTTGCGTTACCAGAACTGCAACCAGTGGGTGATCGAAATGATGGCCGCCAGCTGGGGTGACCTGCCCGACGGCGACGACCTGCGCGCCCGCGCGCAGGACTGGCTGCAGGGTGCCGGCTACGCGCCGGAACCGGTCCTGGTCGCGTCCCCCGTCACCATGATGGCCTCGTATTTCGTGCCGCTCGTGCATTTGAACGACCACCCGCCGGCCGACCGTGCCGCGCGCCGCCTACAGGTCAGCCTGCCGTCGACGCTGGAGACGTTCGTGCGCCAGCGTGAGCCTGGCGCCGAACGGGTCGAGCTCTGCCACAACGCACGGGAAATCGTCGTGCACCGCGGCTGGACGCCGGTGGCCGAGGGATGCGTGGCCGGCGCCGGCGACACCGTCGTGGCACTGGATTGAATCGATCGCCTGGCGCCTCGTTTGAACGGCATGCGTTAAAGTAACGCACCCATGACAAATTGAGGAGACAAGGATGCAACAACGAACATTTGGCCGCGCTGGCCTGACCGTGCCGGAAATCGGCCTGGGGTGCTGGCAGCTGGGCGGGGGCTGGGGCAACGACTGGAATGACGACATTGCCCAGGAAACGCTGCATGCGGCGCTGGCCGCCGGTGTGCGGTTCATCGACACGGCCGACGTGTACGGCGACGGCGCCAGCGAGCGCTCGATCGGCCGCTTCCTGCAAAGCCACCGCGACGCGGGCCTGGTGATCGCCACCAAGCTGGGCCGCGCGGGCATCTACCCTGACGGCTACACCCGTGAATCGCTGCGCACCGCAACCCAGCGTTCGCTCGAGCGGCTGGGCGTCGACAGCCTCGACCTGACCCAGCTGCATTGCGTGCCCACCGACGTGCTGCGCCAGGGCCATGTGTTCGACTGGCTGCGCGAGCTGCAGCAGGAGGGACTCATCCAGCACTGGGGTGCCAGCGTGGAATCGGTCGAGGAAGGCCTGATCTGCCTCGAGCAGCCGGAACTGGCGTCCCTGCAGGTCATCTTCAACGTGTTCCGCCAGAAGCCGCAGGAGGAGTTGCTGCCGCGCGCGGCAGCGCTCGGCGTGGGCATCATCGTGCGCCTGCCGCTGGCCAGCGGCCTGCTGGGCGGCAAAATCACCCGCGCCACCACGTTCCGCGACGACGACCACCGCAACTTCAACCGCGACGGCGCCATGTTCAATGTCGGCGAGACGTTTGCCGGCCTGGAGCTTGAGCGCGGCATAGCCGCCACCGAACAGGTTGCCGCGCTGGTACCGGCGGGCATGACGATGGCGCAAACCGCGCTGCGCTGGATCCTCGACCACCCCGCGGTCTCGGTCGTCATTCCTGGCGCCAGCCGGCCCGAACAGGTCCGCGCGAATGTCGATGCCGCCGCCGTCGCGCCGCTGCCGCAGGAAGTGCATACGGCACTGGCCGGGGTGTACCGCAGCCACGTGCGCGACTTCATTCGCGGTCCGTACTGACGCTCAAGGGCGTCCTGTCGGCGGCTTAGTTCCACCAGTCGACGATGGCGCGCCCGACACCGCTGATGGCGAGGGCCGCCAGCGCGAAGCCTGTCGTGAGCGTCACCCAGAACACGCCGATGACAAGCGTCCCGAAGAGCAGTGAATTTTCGGACGGGAAAATCGTCGATATTTCCGGCTTGCCGGGGTGGTACCGGATGACGAATCGCCTCATTCCGGCCACCCGGCGCTGCGCCGCGTCGTGTGCTGCGCGGTTGCTCGACCCCCCATAGCCGATGGCGAGGCTGTCCCCGCTGTACGACGTGCCGGCGACCGCATACGCGTACTTGACGGTCACGCGATAAACGTTGGGGCTGCCTGCCGGTGCCAGGCCCACCTCGCATTTTTCCAGGTATGCATCGGTCGTCGGCCAGGACCGCGCGGCGAGGCCGAGCCGAATTTGCTGGACGCCTGCGCGTATCGCCAATATTCCGATGCCGTAGCACAACAAGAGCACTGCGGTGATGAATAGCGCCATGTGGTCGCTCCGGCATCCGGCCTAGGGCCCGGACGGATCCTCGTGCAGGACGTACGTCCTGCCGTTCCAGTAAAGGATGGCGGGCACGGCCTCCATGCCCAGGGACACCGCTTCACCACGCATCTGGCGCCGCGGCACCTGCAGCTCCTTGATCTCCTTCGACCGCTGCGTGACCACCTCCATGTCCGATGCCATCTCCGCGTGGCGCAGGACCATGACGGGCGAGTCGCCATCAAGCAGCAGCTTGTCGTAGCCCGCCAGGTCGCCGGCCACGCTGCCCGGCGTGGAGTGCAGTGCCAGGAACTGCCGGCGCCCCTTGTCGGCGGACTTCGCGCCGAACGGGTAGATGGCCCGGAGTTTGGCCGAGGCCGGCGCCGTGGCAACCAGCACCTTGACCACCATCAGCGCATCCGGTTTGCCGTCTCCATTGAAGTCGCCCGTCACGCAAAAACCCGTGGACCGGACCGGCTCGAGCACGCCGGCAAATGCCTTTGCCGCCAACGGGACGGCATCCTTGCACAGATCCTGGCGCGGCAGGCCGGCGTTGGCCGCGTGCGCGTTGGCCTGCATGGCCAGGGCAAGCACCAGGCTGCACCAGGCGCGCAGGCGAAATCGGGATGTCGTCATGGTGTGTTCATGCGGCCGCGGCAGGCGCTGTCCGGTCTTGATTATTAGCAACATCGACAGTGTCCCATAACCTTGCGCGGCGGCGCGTCTGGCGTAGCCTTATTTCGAATGAATGCAACACGCCGAAATCAACCAGGTCGCGGTCGTTCGCTTGGGGGGATTCTGGTGCGGCGCACGACACGCGATCGAGGGGTGCGCACCCGCGCACCATGGCGCTGTGCACGCTATTGCTTAAAATACACCACCTGCGTTGTCGTGGCCAGCAACGCGCCCGCTGTGCTCCAGAGTTCCGCAGCCTGGTCGAAAAATCCATTGCGAAAATTGCTGGCGTGCGCGAGTCCGAGCACGGGATCGCTGCCCTGCGCGGCCAGTTGCGCGGCATCGGCGTGGAAGTAGGTGGTCAGGGACACCGTACCGATCGGCACCCACTGCGGCCGGCGCACGAAGATACGCGGAAAGAATGCGTCGCTGAGGGCGGCCAGCGACAGGAAATCGAGCGGGCGCGCCGGCTGGTCGCGCAGCCACAGGCGCGACGCCGACGATTCGCTGGGCGTGCCCGGCGCCCCGGGAATGCCGTCAATAAAACGCATCTCGTATGCGGACGTCCACGCGACCCGCGCGATGGCCGGCATCGGGGCGATGGTGGCGGCCTCCGGCACCTGCGGGAAGACCGCGTCGAGCGTCTGCCAGGTCTCGCGCCGCGCCGCCGTGACCGCCGTGGCGAATGCCGCGACCGCGCCATCCTGGAGCAGTTCGACGTACCAGTGCTGCGTGGTGCGGTTGGTGCGGACGGCGCGGGCGGTAACCGTGTAGCCGCCATCGGCGATGGGCGCCGCGAAATGCACGGTGAGCGACAAAGGCTCACCCAGTCGCTGCGGATCCTGCATGACGGCGTTCAGCAAGGCCGCCGCGATGACGCCCCCAAACGGGCCGACCATATTGCCGTATGCGGGGTGCGTGCTGCCGTTGTATTGCCCTGCCCGTTCCGGCGCGAGCGCGATCGCCGCATCGAAAGGGTGTGTGGATGGGTTGGTCATCGCTGTCGGCTCCATGGTGAAGCATCAGCATACGCCATTGATTGCCATACTGACACATTGTGCGGTGCGTTCCGGGACGGATCGTTTATCATGAGGCTCACAATCATCGTCAATACACGGCCCCATGGAACAGTACACCCTACAACAAAAAACCTTCCTGCTCCTGCTGGCCGTCGTGACCATCGGTTTCGTCTGGATCCTGCTGCCTTTCGGTGGCGCCGTGTTCTGGGGCATCGTCCTGGCCATCGTGTTTGCGCCGGTGTACCGCTGGCTGCTGGGCAAAACCGGCAACAAGCCGAATCTGTCTTCGCTGCTGACCCTGCTGTTGATCGTGCTGATCGTTATCCTGCCGCTGACGCTGGTGGCGGTCGCGCTGGTGGACCAGGTTACGGCCGTGGTACAGATGGTCCGTTCCGGCGAACTGACGGTGAACATGTTTTTCACGAAGATCATGCACGCACTGCCGCAATGGGCCGTCAACCTGCTCGACCGCTTCAACCTCACCAGCCTGGCCAGCCTGCAGGAAAAACTGACGACCGCCGCGTCCCAGGTCAGCCAGACCGTGGCGATGAAAGCGATCAACGTCGGCCTGTACACCGTCGACTTCCTGACCAGCCTGCTCATCATGCTGTACCTGCTGTTTTTCCTGCTGCGCGACGGCGCCACACTGGCCGCGCGGATCCGTTCCGCGGTGCCGCTCTCGCGCAAGTACAAGCAGCGCCTGTTCAATAATTTCACGACCGTCATCCGCGCCACCGTCAAGGGCAATATCCTGGTGGCCGTGGTCCAGGGTGCGCTGGGCGGGCTGGCGTTCTGGGTGCTGGACGTGCGCGCGCCCCTGCTGTGGGCCGTGTTGATGGCGTTCCTCTCCTTGCTGCCGGCGATCGGCGCGGCGCTGGTGTGGGGTCCGGTGGCAGTGTATTTCCTGGCGACCGGGGCCATCTGGCAAGGCGTGGGGCTGCTGGTCTGGGGCACCGTGGTCATCGGCCTGGTCGATAATATCCTGCGCCCGGTACTGGTCGGCAAAGATACGAAAATGCCGGATTATATTGTGCTGTTTTCCACCGTCGGCGGGATGGCGCTGTTCGGCCTGAACGGGTTTGTCATCGGCCCGGTGGTGGCGGCGCTGTTTCTCGCCACGTGGGATCTGTTTGCCTCGGCCAGCGAGTTCCACAATGACTGAACGGGGCTGGCGTCCGCTGCCGCGGCGCCAGCTCCGGCCCCGGCTTATTGCAAGCTGCGACGCTTGCGCAATATGCCGATGAGGCCGAGGCCAGCCAGCAGCAGCAGGCCGGTGGCTGGCTCGGGAACCGCGGTGCCACCGACTTCAGTGACGGTCAGGATATAGTTTCCCGTTCCTTGAAATTCGGTCAGGAAAAACGTCCCCAGGGTGAAGAAGGGGTTGTCCTCGGTCCCCGTGTACAGCTGCGGGCCGTCGGTCGACAACAAGAAGGTGTCGCCCCAAAAGTCGTAGATTTCAAGTCCGCCGCCAATGGCGTCGCTGTAAAAGGTCAGGTCGGCGACATCGAAGAAGGAACCAGGAAAATTGCCCTCCACGTCCCAGACGATGAATCCTTCGCCGTCGCCGACGATGTCCGGCGAAACAGGCGAATTCAATTGCCAGCTGGCCGTGTAATCTCCGGTCAGGTTGAACTGGTACAAGGCCGCATTGGCCACACCGGCCGACAACAGCAGAACGGCCAGGGCGGCATTGCGCAGATTTTTCATGATGTTCATTGCATTGTTCCTATCCAGGTGAATGGCCGCGACACTGGCCGGTGAGTAATCGTTTCGGGCAATCAATTACCGTATTTACGCAATGCACGAATTGTGCCCGAATTGATTTCCTGATTAGAAACAAAAACTTATCTCAATTGGAGCGACATCAAATAATTATCCTGTAAGAAAATCCGACAGCATCCAAAAAGAATCAGTTTTTAATTGAGAGAATAATTACATTGTTTTTCGCCATGGGTCTTATATCCAGGGAAATATTTAATTGCAATATGTATTATTCGGAAACGGCAGCGTCTTCCGGCACCCGTCCCGATGGCGACAACGATCCCGCCAGCACTTCCAGGAGCAATTTCACTTTCGGCAGATATTGGCGGCTCTTCAGCCAGACCAGGTTCATCGGGAGACCATCGGTTGCCAGCTGCGGCAGCACTTCCACCAGCAGCCCCTGCTCGATCTGTCCCTGGACCAGCCAGGTGGGCAATTGGGCAATGCCGAGGCCAGCCAGGATCGCGGCCAGCTGCCCTTCCGCGTTACCCACCGCAATCCGGCCGGGCATGAAGCGCTGTTCCAGCGGCGCCTGCTCCGCGCCGGCGAACAGCCAGGAATTGACCCTGCCGTCCTGGCGCCCGTAGACCACCCGGTCATGCCGGTCGAGCTCCGTATCGGTCATCGGCGTGCCCTTGCGTGCGAGGTAGGCGGGAGCGGCGCAGAACACCAGCCGCTCGGCGCCAAGGAACTGGTGGCCGAGGGCGGTCGGCCAGGTATTGGGTCCGCCGATGCGCACGACGATATCGATGCGCTCTTCGACCAGGTCGACAAAGTGGTCGGACATGGAGATATGCGGCATCAGCATCTGGTGCCCGGCAATGAAATCGAGGATCACCGGCAAGGCGTGCAACTGGCCGAATGACGCCGGCAGGTCGATGCGCACGCGCCCCGTCGGTTCCACGTATTCGGCGCCGATCAGCGTTTCCACCTCTTCCAGGTCGGCCAGCACGCGCGTGCAGGTGTCGTAAAACAGGCTGCCGGCATCGGTCAGCGCCAGCTTGCGCGTCGTGCGCGCGAACAGGCGCGCCTGCAGGCGCTGCTCCAGGCGCGCGATGCTCTTGCTGACTGCCGAGGCCGTGAGGTTGAGCCGCTCGGCCGCGGACGCGAAACTGCCGCGCTCCACGACGCTGACGAAGACATCTATGCCCTTGAGGCGTTCGGAAGGATTCACAGTAGCCTTTTCGCGAATTTATTTCATTAATCCGAGTAAATATTACCATCAATGTGCTGCGAATTCTGCAATACAATCGTTGACTATCCACATTGCACTCATACACTCATGACCTCATCGCCTACCACCATCGACCCGGCCGGGAATGCCCGCGCCGGCCTGCAAATCTGGATCATGGCGATCGCCGCCTTCGTCATCGTCACGACCGAATTCCTCATCGTCGGCCAGCTGCCCGCGCTGGCCAGGGACCTGGGCATCTCGATTGCCGCGGCCGGCCAGCTGGTGACCCTGTTCGCCTTTACGGTCATGCTGTTCGGCCCGTTCATGACGGCGCGCCTGTCCCACCTCGGGCGCAAGGGCCTGTTCGTGACCATCCTTGGTGTGTTCTGTGGCGCGAACATGCTGGCGGCCATGGCGCCCAGCATCTGGGTGCTGGCGCTGGCGCGCTTCATTCCGGCGCTGCTGCTGCCGGTGTTCTGGGGCACGGCCAGTGAAACCGCGGGCCAGATCGCCGGCCCTGACAACGCCGGCCGTGCAGTCGGCAAGGTCTACCTCGGGATCTCGGCCGCGATGGTGTTCGGCATTCCGCTCGGCACCCTGGCCACGGACGCCATCGGCTGGCGCAACACGTTCTGGATCCTGGCCGGCCTGTCGCTGCTGATGGCGCTGCTCATTCAAACCTACATGCCGGCCCTGCCGGCGCCGGGCGTGGCCAAGGGCCAGAAGCAGACCGCGATCTTCAGGGACAAGCGTTTTCTGGCCCATATCGCCCTGTCGGTGCTGGCATTCACGGCCATGTTCACGGCCTATACCTACCTCGCCGACATCCTCGAACGCCTGGCCGGCATTCCGGGAGCGCAGGTCGGCTGGTGGCTGATGGGCTTTGGTGCGGTGGGCATGCTGGGCAACTATATCGGCGGACGCGTGGTGGACGCCAATCCGCTGGGCGCCACGGCCACCTTCCTGCTGGTGCTGATCGCGGGGATGATCGGCACCCTGCTGACGGTGCGGCACCACGGCCTGATGGCGCTGGCGCTGGCGGTCTGGGGCCTCGCTTACACGGCGCTGTTCCCAATTTGCCAGGTGCGCGTCATGCAGGCCGGCAGCGCGGCGCAGGCGCTGGCCGGCACGATGAATGTGTCGGCGGCGAATGCGGGCATTGGCCTGGGCGCCATCATCGGCGGCGGGGCGATCAGCGCCTGGGGCGTGGGTGCGCTGCCAGGCCTGTCCAGCGCGGTGGCCGTGCTCGCCATTGGCGCGGCCTGCTGGATGATGGCCAGCCGCGGCGACGCGCGGGTCACCGCGTAACAACGTGCTAGCCGGCCGCCTGCAGGTGGCGCGCCAGCTCGTCGATGGTCAGCTGGACCAGGTCGTGCGCCGCGGCGTACGCCGTGATCTGCTCGCCCTTGGCCATGCTGCCGTCCGGGTTCATCAGCTCGCACAGCACCGCGGCCGGCTTCAACCCGGCCAGGCGCGCCAGGTCGACCGAGCCTTCGGTATGGCCGCGCCGCTCGAGCACGCCGCCCGGTACCGCGCGCAGCGGGAACACGTGACCGGGACGGGCCAGGTCGGCCGGGACCGCAGCGTCGGCGATCGCGGCGCGAATCGTCGTGACCCGGTCGGCTGCCGACACGCCGGTCGTGACGCCCGCGCGCGCCTCGATCGTCACCGTAAAGGCGGTGCCGTAGCGGCTGCCGTTGTTCTCGACCATCGGCGGCAGGTCGAGCTGGCGCAGACGTTCGTCGGTGAGGCACAGGCAAACGATGCCGCTGCAGTCGCGGATCAGGCGCGCCATGCTCTCGGTGCCGATCTTCTCGGCCGCGACAATCAGGTCGGCCTCGTTTTCGCGATCGAAATCGTCCATCAGCAAAACGGCGCGCCCCGCGCGCAGGTCGTCCAGCGCACGGGCCAGGCGTTCAGGAAACGGCGCCAGGCCGACGGGGACATAAGGGGGGTTGGATTCAACAAAGGTGGTTGAAACAGGTGACAACATGAGAAACGCTCCGCATAGAAAGATTGCAAAAGACGTTTCAGGGAATGGATTAGCCAAACGCAAGCGCCGCATGCCGTCCGGGAACGGCTTGCGCACACCAAGCATGGCACATCGTCTTTCATCCGGACTATGACCGTCGGCCCTGGCATCTCACCAGGTCTGCTGACCCCCGCCTGTTGCAAAACCGCGTAATGACGCAGCCTTGCGCCTGGCGGGGCGCTCGCGGGCTCGTGCGCTCCATCCAGGTGGACGGGCGCACATACCGCCGGTGGGGAATCGCACCCCGCCCTGAAGACGTGCTGACTGAATAACACCGGACCAGCCGGCGCGCCGATTATAAACAAGATGCCACCGGCGCGCTGCGGCCCCGTCCGTTTTGACGGCCGCGCCGGAACAGCGTTATTTTTCCGTGGCAATTGCGATATGATCGAAGACGGCGCCAGCCTGGCCTGCGCGCCATCCTCCACCATTCACCGGAACCGAAGATGACGCCACAGCCCCGCCGCATCGCCCTTGCCCTGCTTGCCGCCTCCCTCTCCACCGCCTTCGCGGCACAGCCGCCCGCCGTCAGCGCCGACATGGTGCAGACCGGGACCGATATCCCCGTCAAATGGCAGGCGCCGACCGCCGACGCCGATTACATCCGCCGCGAAGTCATGGTGCCGATGCGCGACGGCGTCAAGCTGCATACCGTCATCCTGATTCCAAAAAATGCGCAGGGCTTGCCGATGCTGCTCGAGCGCACGCCGTACAACGCCGGCGAATTTTCCAAGGCCGCCGTGCCGCGCCTGCGCGAAGCGGTCAGCAACGCCAACCGCGAATGGGTGGACGACCAGTACATCATCGTGCACCAGGACATCCGCGGCAAATACGGCTCGCAGGGCAAGTACGTGATGACGCGCCCGCCGGTGGGCGCGCTCAATCCCAGCAAGACCGACGACACGACCGATGCCTGGGACACCATCGACTGGCTGGTGAAAAACGTTGAACAGAGCAACAAGAAAGTCGGCATGATCGGCTCGTCCTACGATGGCTGGACCGTCGCCATGGCGCTGCTCCATCCCCATCCGGCCTTGAAAGTGGCGGCGCCGGAAAGCCCGATGATCGATGGCTGGATGGGCGACGACTGGTTCCACTATGGCGCCTTCCGCCAGGTCAACCTCGATTACTTCACCGGCCAGACCAGCAAGACCGGCAAGGGCGAACCGGTCCAGCGCGCCGGCTTCGACGACTACCAGAACTTCCTCGACGTGGGCTCGGCCGGCGACTGGGCCAGGCGCAACAACTTCGACCAGCTGGGCTTCTGGAACCGCCTGTCGGCCCATCCCGCCTACGACGCTTTCTGGCAGGGCCAGGCGCTGGACCGCGATCTCGTCGCGCGCCCGTCGACCGTGCCGACCATGTGGCTGCAGGGACTGTGGGACCAGGAAGACATGTGGGGCGCGGTCGTCACCTGGGAACGGCTCAACGCCAAGGGCCACGCCAACAACCACCTCGTGATGGGCCCGTGGGCGCACAGCCAGGTCAACGGCAAGGCCGAGACGCTGGGCCCGATGAAATGGAAAGGCGACACCGCGGCCGATTTCCGCCACGACGTGCTGATCCCCTTCTTCAACACCTACCTGAAGGACCGCCCGGCCGCCACGCCGCTGCCGCCGGTAATGATCTACAACGCGTCCGAAAACCATTGGGACAGCTTTGCCAGGTGGCCGGGCACGTCGACGCTGGCGCCGCTGTACCTGCAGGCCAACAACGGCCTGGGTTTCGCGCAGGCGGCCGCGGGCGAGACCAGCTACGTGTCCGACCCGGCCAAGCCGGTGCCGTTCCTGGCGCCGCCGATGAATTTCAGCGAACGGTCACGCTGGGTCAGCTGGCTGCTGCAGGACCAGCGTTTCGTGGCCACCCGCACCGACGTGCTGTCGTACCAGACGCCGGTCCTGACGGCACCGGTCAAGGTCGAAGGGGCGCCGTTTGCCGATATTTTCGCGAAAACCACCGGCAGCGACATGGACGTGGTGGTGAAGATCATCGACGTCTATCCGCCGACGCTGCCGGAGCAGCCGGAAATGAGCGGCTACCAGCTGGCGGTCAGCATGGACATCTTCCGCGGCCGCTACCGCGAGAGCTTCGAGAAGCCGACCGCCATTCCGGCGAACCAGGTGCAGGAATACAAATTCCGCCTGCCGACGATGAACTACGTGTTCAAGCCGGGCCACCGCATCATGGTGCAGATCCAGTCGAGCCTGTTCCCGCTGTATGACCGCAATCCGCAAACCTTCGTGCCGAACATCTTCTTCGCCAAGCCGGCGGATTACCAGAAATCGACGATCTCGGTCATGCACGGCGCGGGCGGCGCCAGTTCGGTCTTGCTGCCGGTGGTGCCGGCCAGTACGGCGATTGCTACCGGGAAGTAAGCCGGCAGCAATCAGCCCGGATCACGCGACCGCTGCCAGCGTCTGCCGAATGCCTTCCGCATACGGCGTCTTGCGCAGCGGCCCGATCAGCTTTTGCAGGGCGCTGTCGTCCATGATGACCGGCTCGGTCAGCAGGTAATGCATCTCCACCATCTCGCGCATCATCGGGCTGAACAGGCCGATGATGCGCAGCATCGTCTTGCCGGCCACGCGCAGGCTCACCTTGCGGCCTGTCTGCCGCTCCATCTCCCCCACCAGCGCGCGCTGCGTCGTCACGCCGGCGCCGGCCAGGTGCCAGATTTTCCCGAAGGCCGCCGGCGTCGCCGCCAGCTTTGCGACCACCGGGCCCACGTCCGGCACGAACAGGAATTCGTGGCGCTGGTCGATCGGACCGACCAGGTTGGCGGTGCCACCCTTGACTGCCGCCTGCACCGCGCCATCGAGCAGGCTCATGGCCACGCCGGGCCCGTAGAAATCCGGCAGGCGCAGCACCGTGGCCTGGATGCGGCCGTCGCGGTGGGCCTGCATCAGGATGTCTTCCTGCTCCTTGCGCATGCGCCCCTTGAAGGTATGCGGCGCGCGTACATGGTCTTCCCGCACCGTGTCGCCCTGGGTGCGCCCGTACGGGTAGACCGTGCCGATCAGGATGATCTTCCTGACGCCGGCGGCGATCGCGCCTTCCAGCGTCTGGCGCATCACCACCGGGTGCAGTTCGAACTGTGTGTAGTTCACGCCGACCAGGTAGACGATGGTGTCGATGCCGGTGGCCGCCGCCGCGACGGACGCCGGCACATCCGGATCCCACGCCACCACTTCGGCCAGCGGGTCGGCCCCGAAACTCTGCTGCAATCTGACTGCATCGCGGCCGACGACGCGGTAGGGCCGGCCGGCGCTGCGCAGGGCGGCGGCGATGCTGTTTCCGATGGCGCCGGCGGCGCCGAACAGGGCAATTTTCGACATGGTGGTTTCCTTTGGTGGGTGATCAGTCAGTGACGCCACTGTGCCGGATTGACATCCATAAGGAAATTGGCTATCGTCGGCTACCCTCTATACGAAAATGCATACCATGGACCGTGAACCGAACTGGGAGTGGTACCGCACCTTCCTGAGCGTCGTCGACACCGGCTCGCTGTCGGCCGCCGGCCGCGCGCTTGGCCTGACCCAGCCCACCGTCGGGCGCCATATCGACAGCCTGGAGAGCGCCCTTGGGTTGAAGTTATTTACGCGCTCGTTCGACGGTTTCGCGCCCACCGAGGCGGCCCATGAACTCCTGCCCTATGCGGCCGGCGTCGCCGCCACCGCGGCTGCGCTGCGCCGCGTGGCCAGCAGCATCGGCGACGGCGTGCGTGGCACGGTGCGGATCAGCGCCAGCGATGTCGTCGGCGTCGAAGTCCTGCCGTCCATCCTGGCCGCCCTGCGCACCGCCCACCCGGCCCTGGTTGTCGAACTGGTGCTGTCGAATGCCGTCGACGACCTGCTGCGGCGCGAAGCCGACATCGCGGTGCGCATGGTGCGTCCCACCCAGGAAGCGCTGGTGGCGCGCCAGATCGGCGCCATTGACATCGGCATGTTTGCGCGCCAGAGCTATCTCGACGCCAACGGCACGCCGGACTCCCTCGATGCGCTGGCCGGCCACGCGCTGATCGGCTACGACCACGAGCCGGCAGCCTTGCGCGCGTGGATCCAGCGCTATCCGGCGTTTGCACGCGACAAGCTGGCGCTGCGCACCGACAACGACCTCGCGCAACTCGGCGCCATCCGCGCGGGCGTCGGCATCGGCTGGTGCCAGGCCGGCCTGGCGGCGCGCGATGCGGGCCTCGTGCGCCTGCTGCCGGGCGACTGCGCGCTGGCGCTGCCCACGTGGGTGGCCATGCATGAAGACCTGCGCGCCAGCCCGCGCTGCGCCGTCACCTTCGCCGCGCTGGTGGCGGGTCTGTCCGCGTATGTCGCGGCCCATCCGGCGCCGTAAAACGTGCGCCGCGGCCGCCTTCGGTTCAGTAATATGGCCGGCATCAGCATTCAGGAGCCAGCCATGCCAACCGGAGTCAGTGCCAAGCGCGAGAGCGAGTACAAGAAGATCGAGCGCAAGTTCAAGAAAGAAGGCCGCTACAAGGGCCGCGAGGAAGAAGTCGCCGCGCGCATCGTCAACAAGCAGCGCGCGCAGAAAGGCGAAACCAAGGAAGCGGCGCACACGCACAAGCCGCCGCGCCGTTCGGCCTCGCGGCGCAAGAGCCGCACGCCGCGCGCCGCGCCGAAACGCCGCTGACGCCATCGGCGGCGCGCCGTCTCGACAGGGTTAGAATGGTCCCGCAGGCACACGATGAAAACCCGCGGAGACCTCCATGAAAACGCTCGCAAGCTATGTGCATGGCGCACATGACACGCCCCTGATCGGCGCCACGATCGGCGACTACCTGGCGTCGATCGCCACCCGTTTCGGCGGCAACGAGGCGCTGGTCGTACCCGGCCAGGACGTGCGCTGGACCTATGCCGAATTCGATGCGCGCGTGACGCGCCTGGCGGCCGGCTTGCTGCGCCTGGGCCTGCAGCCGGGCGAGCGGGTCGGCATCTGGTCGCCCAACTGCGCCGAGTGGGTACTGACGCAATTCGCCACCGCGCGCGCCGGCCTCATCATGGTGAACATCAACCCGGCCTACCGCCGCGCGGAACTCGAATACGCGCTCGACAAGGTCGGCTGCAGCGCGCTGATCCTCGCGCCCCGTTTCAAATCCAGCGACTACCTCGCCATGCTGGGCGACGTGGTGCCGGAACTGCGCACGGCGCGCCCCGGCCAGCTGCGTTCGACCCGCCTGCCCGCATTGCGCCACGTAATTTGCCTCGGCGGCGAAGCGACTGCCGGCATACTGCAGTTCGATGCACTTTCCGTGGACCTTGACGAAGCGCACCTGGCACATCTGGCGGACATTGCCGCCACGCTGCAGTTCGACGATCCGGTGAACATCCAGTTCACGTCCGGCACCACCGGCGCTCCCAAGGGCGCCACGCTGACCCACCACAATATCCTCAACAACGGCTTTTTCATCGGAGAAGCCATGCGCCTGACCGAACGCGACCGCCTGTGCATCCCGGTGCCGCTGTACCACTGCTTCGGCATGGTGCTGGGCAACCTGGCCTGCGTGACGCACGGCGCGACGATGGTGTACCCGGGCGAAGGGTTCGACCCCGTCGCCGTGCTGCGCACCGTCCAGGACGAGCGCTGCACCGGCCTGCATGGGGTGCCGACCATGTTCATCGCCATCCTCGACCATCCCGATTTCAACCAGTACGACCTGGGCACGCTGCGCACCGGCATCATGGCCGGCTCGCCCTGCCCCGCCGAAGTCATGCAGCGCGTAATCGGCAGGATGCACATGCAGGAAGTGACGATCGCCTACGGCATGACGGAGACGTCGCCGGTCAGCTTCCAGAGCGCCACGGACGACCCGGTGGCGCTGCGGGTGGCCACCATAGGACGGGTCCATCCGCACCTGGAAGTGAAGGTGGTCGATGGCACGGGGCGCATCGTGCCACGCGGCAAAAAAGGAGAATTGCTGACGCGTGGTTATTCCGTCATGCTGGGCTACTGGGGCGACGACGAGAAGACCCGCGAGGTCATCGATGCCGCGCGCTGGATGCACACCGGCGACCTGGCCACCATCGACCAGGATGGCTTCGCCACCATCGTCGGCCGCGCGAAGGACATGGTGATCCGCGGCGGCGAGAACATCTACCCGCGCGAGATCGAGGAATTCCTGTACAAGCACCCGCAAATCCTGGACGTGCAATGCGTCGGCGTGCCCGACCACAAATATGGCGAAGAGCTGTGCGCCTGCGTCGTGCTGCGCCCGGGTGCGGTGGCGACCGAAAGCGACATCCGCGCCTTTTGCGACGGGCAGATCGCCCACTACAAGATTCCCCGCTACGTGCGCTTTGTCGAACAATTTCCGATGACGGTGACGGGCAAGGTGCAGAAGTATGTGCTGCGCGAGCAGATTGCGCGGGAGCTTGCGCTGGTGCGGTGAGAGGCCCTGCTCCTCGCTTCAGCTCTCGGCCGGTGACGATCCTGTTTCAGCATCGACGGCCCGGCTTCGATACCATATCTGGCCTGGCGCGATGGCCGCGCCACGCGCGGTGCGTACGTCGGATTGCCCGCCTGCGCAGGGGCGCCACCGCCCTCACAAACCCTGCCGGTACACCGCCGGCGTCGCCCCGAACGTGCGCCGGAACAGGCTGATGAACACGCTGGCCGTCGAATAGCCCAGCTCGAGCGCAATGGCGGTCACCGGCACATCGGCGGCCAGCATTTCCAGCGAGCGCATCAGCCG
>Ga0265780_10003272_pt1 | contig 21385 bp, 20 predicted proteins | sample P1T30metagenome_FD_192432 | JGI IMG/M metagenome (GOLD analysis project Ga0265780, IMG submission 192432) | Plant litter microbial communities from East Loma Ridge, Irvine, California - P1 T30 | ecosystem: Environmental > Terrestrial > Plant litter > Unclassified | place: USA: California...
TTCTAATTACGATACCGATACATTCCAGCCGCTTATACAATTTATCTCTGCAGAAAGCGGAATCGCCTATAACCAGGGAGAAAGCGAGGGGAAAACAGATATCGCCATGCGCGTTATGGCAGACCATATCCGGGCAATTGCTTTTGCTATTGCAGACGGACAGCTTCCGTCGAATGTAAAAGCAGGATACGTAATCAGGCGCATCCTCAGAAGGGCTGTCCGTTATGCCTATACCTTCCTGGGTTTTAAAGAACCCTTTTTTAATAAATTGGTTCCGGTTCTGGCCGAACAGTTCGACGGTGTATTTCCCGAACTGAAAGCACAGCAGGATTTCGTGCAAAAAGTTATACTGGAAGAAGAGTTGTCTTTCCTGAGAACATTGGCTACCGGCATACAACGTTTTGAGAAATATGCTTCTGAAAACAATGCCATCACCGGCGACTTCGCCTTTGAATTATACGACACCTTTGGCTTTCCTATAGACCTTACCGAATTAATGGCAAGGGAAAAGAACCTTTCAGTAGATATGGAGGGCTTCAATAAAGCTCTTGAAGTGCAAAAGAGCCGTTCCCGGGCCGCTACGGCTATCGATACCGGCGATTGGGTTATCGTGAACGAAGGAGAGGAGAATGAGTTTGTAGGTTATGATTCACTGGAAACAGAATCTCGTATTCTTAAATACCGTAAAATTTCTGCCAAAGGCAAGGAGCAATACCAGATCGTTCTGGATAAAACCCCTTTTTATGCTGAAAGCGGCGGACAGGCAGGCGATACGGGTTCTTTAATTGCACAAACAACCGAAAGCCCGTCTCTGGCAATTACAGATACAAAAAAAGAAAATGCGCTTATCGTTCATTTCGCTGACGAACTGCCCGCAAACCCCGCTGTTTCATTTATTGCGAGGGTAGACGCTGACAAGCGGAGAGCGACAGAAAATAACCACTCAGCTACGCACTTACTACAGGCGGCGTTGAGGGATGTGCTTGGTAAACATGTGCAGCAAAAGGGCTCATTGGTCAATGCGGATTATCTTCGTTTTGACTTTTCTCATTTTGCGCGTGTAACAGAAGATGAGATCGGCAAGATAGAAACGATCGTTAATGCCAGGATCAGGCAGAATATTGAAAAAGGAGAGGAGCGGATGGTCCCTTATCAGGAAGCCCTGAAAAGAGGAGTAACCGCCCTGTTCGGGGAGAAATACGGCGATGCCGTAAGAGTTATCACTTTTGACCCTGCTTTCTCCATGGAGCTCTGTGGTGGTACACACGTGAAAGCTACCGGACAGATCGGTTATTTCAAAATAATATCAGAAGGCGCTGTTGCTGCCGGCGTACGCCGTATCGAGGCGATCACCGGACCGGCTGCTGAAGATTATATAAACGGACAGAGCCGCCTTTTAAACGATCTAAAAGGCCTGCTTAAAAATCCGAAAGATCTTAGCCGCTCCGTAGAAGCTTTGCTTGAAGAAAACTCCAGGCTGAAAAAGGAACTGGAAAGAAATGTTATTGAAAAAGCATCCAGGCTGAAATATGAGCTTGCCGAAAAAACGCAGGTCATCAATGGCGTAAACTTCATTGCTGAGCGGGTAAATCTGCCGAATGCTGATGCTGTCAAGAACCTGGCGTATTCTCTTAAAGATATAGTAGAAGATCTGTTCCTCGTGCTTGCTACCGAAGCAGATGGAAAGCCGGGACTTACTGTCATGATCTCCGAGTCGCTCGTAAATACAAAAGGCTATCATGCCGGTAATATTGTAAGAGAGCTTGCAAAAGAGATAGGCGGCGGCGGCGGCGGACAACCTTTTTATGCTACTGCCGGAGGAAAGAATGCTGCAGGTATTGAAGCAGCCCTTAAGAAGGCTGCCGAACTGGTCTGAGTATATTGAAGTATTGTAAAAAAGCGGTTGTTTTGTATAAAACAAACCGCTTTTTTTATAGTTTTAACCGTAATAGTATAGGGGAAATATTGTTATGCAGTTTGAGAAAATCAACAATAAAGGGCAGGCTCGCCTGTTTGAAAATAACTTTTTAGAAAGTCTTACCAAGACCCGGCCATGGGTCATTTATTCGATATATATCCCGGTATCTGCCTTTATGTTATATTACAGCCATGCAGAACACGGCTTCTCGGTACTCTTCATCACAGGCTTGTATTTTGCTGCTATGGCAAGCTGGACTTTGTTCGAATATTTTGCTCACAGGTATATCTTTCACCTTGAAGCAGAGTCGCCCGCCGCTCAGAGAATCGTGTATATCTTTCATGGAAATCATCATGAATACCCCAGGGATACCGATCGTTTATTTATGCCGCCTGTTCCAAGTATAGTCCTGGCATTTGTAATATTCAGCCTGATATACGGCATTTCTGCGCTACTTACCGGCAACGGGGCATATGCCTATATCTATTTTCCCGGCTTTATAAACGGATACCTGATTTATGTGTCTATGCATTATGCCATACACGCCTTTGCACCGCCCCGGGGTCTCAAAATGCTCTGGAGAAATCACCACCTGCATCATTATAAATATCCCGAAAAGGGATTTGGGGTGAGCTCTGTATTTTGGGACATGGTATTCAGAACGCTTCCTGAAAAGCCGGGCAAAAACGAAACCTCAGGGAACAAACCTTTCCGTGCCGGCAGATATTCAGAAACTACTAATACTTTGAGATCCTGAATTCTGTCCTTCTGTTACTTTGCCGGCCTTCCTCGCTCTTATTATCTGCGATCGGTCTGCTGGCGCCGAGTCCCTTATAACTTAATCTGGAGGCACTTATCTTATTGGAAAGCAGGTAATTAAATACAGACCGGGCCCTGTTCTCAGAAAGTGCCTGGTTGGCTGTATTTTCTCCGGTATTGTCAGTATGCCCGGTTATCTCAATCCCGGCTTTGGGATTGGCATTAAGAAAACTGATAAGCTGTTGCAGTTCCGTCCTGGACTCGGGCAGCAGCTCAGATTTACCGGTATCAAAAAAGATGTTTTTCAGGATAACCATGCTGCCCACTTCAATGCGCTGCAGCGGAACGCTGATCTCGTACGGTCGTGCCGCTGCACCCGGTTTATCAAGTGAGAAATTATCAGAATAGAAAAGATACCCTTCTTTTTCAACGGTAAGTCCGTACGTTTTACCGGCGGCCATAGTCGACAGAAATTCGCCGTCTTCCGATTCGTCGTCATAAGCCGGGGCATTGCTTTTTAATTCTGTGATTCTGATTTTAGCGCCCAGAGGTTCCCTGCTTTTCGCATCGAATATCCTGCCTTTTACATAGGTTACCGGCTCTGGTCTCAATGCAGGGGAGAGCTCAAAAGAGTAAATATCCATATTTCCATACCCTCCCTGGATATCTGAGGAGAAATATGCGGTTCTCCCGTCAGAGCTAATGGTTAACCCCCCTTCGTCGTTGCTGGTATTAATAGGATAACCCAGGTTAAGGGGTTTCTGCCAGGAGCCTTTTTCATCACGCCTGCTTAAGAACAGATCTCGCCTGCCCATACCGGGCCAGCCTTTGGATGAAAAATAAAGCGTATTCCCGTCGGGATGGATAAACGGGGATTCCTCATCATAAGGTGTATTTACCTCCGGTCCAAGGTTAACCGGGGCGGTCCATCCGCCACCCTGTAACAATGTCGTCTGCCAGATGTCCAGGCCGCCCAATCCTCCTGGCCTCGAGCTTACAAAATACAGCGTACGCCCGTCAGAGCTGATCGAGGGCTGCGACTCCCAGCCCGGGCCGTTGACCGGCGGACCAAGGTTAAAGGGTTTACTCCAGTCTTTACCTTCGCGCCTGCAGAGAAAGATGTCGCATCGGCCCAGGCCATCCGGCCTGTTGCAGCCTGTAAAGAACAGGTACATGCCGTCCGGCGAGATACACTGCGCCCCTTCATTGAACATCGCCGTGTTTATGTTCTGACTCAGATAAGCTGCCGCATTCCATTTTCCTTCAGGACGGTTGCTTTTGTAAAAATCTTCGTTGTTATCAGACAGCCTCGTAAAGATCATTGTTCCTTCATCAGCCGTAACTACAGGTAAATATTCGGAAGCCGCTGTGTTGATCCCGGGACCCAGATTAACAGGATTGAAGGGGACAGGCTTTTTTATTGCGTTGAGCGCAAAGTCGCAGTCGGCAATAAATTTTTCCGCCTGTTTTCTGCCTTTTTCTGTAACATCCTCTAATGCAGCATACCGGCTGAAATGTTGCCTCGCCGAAGAATAATCAGCTACGCTGAGCTCGCATTCTGCAAGACCAAACAAAGTGAGCTGATGAAAATCCGGGTCTATCTGCAGCACCCGCTGATAAAAAGGTATCGCTTCCTTATACTTCTGCATCCTGCGGTGCAGGTCTCCCAGCTGCTGCCAGGCTGCAGCAAAATCTTTATCCAGCCCAACAGCCTCTTTCAGCTGCGATATAGCTTTAGTATAAAGATTGGATGAAATATACTGGCTGGCGAGGTCGTATGCTTTCTGTGCCTTTTTGTCGGGCGATTTAATATTCTTCTGCCCGGATACCTCTAATGCAATAATAGTTAAGCATAGGGCCAGGAATAGCTTCATAGTTATTGATTTAACATGGATACTTAGGCAAAGATCTCTCTAAGGAAGAGCTTCATATGCTCCCATGAACGTCTTGCGGCGGCTTCATTATAGGCTGCGCCTTTTGATTTGTCATTTCCCGCACCAGGTTCCGTAAAAGAGTGAACGGCATCGGCATAATAGATCATCTGCCAGTCTGCCTTACAATCCCGCATTTCTGCCTGGAAAGTCTGAACCTGCTGCTTCGGAACAAAGGGGTCGTCTGCTCCGTGTAAAGCAAGGATCTTTGGATGAATACCGCCGTGCTCCATTCCTGCAGCCTGATCCAGGCCGCCATGAAAAGACACTACTCCCTTTACAGGGAAATTGGCCCTTGCCGCCTCCAGTGCACCTGTGCCCCCGAAACAATATCCAATAACGGCTATTTTTGAAGGATCGGCACCAGCCCTGATCAGTTCGTCGATAGCGGCTTTTATTCTCGCCCTGTATAAGGTTCGGTTGCTTTTGTAATATCCGGATGTTTTTCCTGCTTCTTCGACGCTGGCTGGTCTGCCGTCTGTACCGTAACTATCTGCGGCGATCGCATAATAACCGAGCTGCCCGAGCTTATCTGCAGAGTTCTTCTCGAAAGGAGTGAGGCCCATCCAGGCATGAAGCACCACAACGCCCGGTGCCTTTCCCTTTGCCGAAGGTTTAACCAGATAACCTTTCAGCTGAGTGTTCCCTTCCGAATAATTAAGATCGGTACCCTGTGCAAACAGCGAACTTCCTATCAGCGAGATAATAACCAGTGTGAAGATGTTTTTTATCATAGTTTAGCAGTTTATCGTCCTCAGGGAATATTAAGGTATTTATGCGTTTGCAGCGAAATCTCCCATTTAGGATTCTGCATAACATAATCTATTATAAGAGGAGTCATTTCTTTAGACTTAGACCATTCCGGCTGCAGATATAACTTACATCCCGGGCTAACTGTTTCAGCATATTTCTCGGCCCAGTCAAAATCACTTTTGTTGAACACAATCACTTTAAGTTCGTTGGCGGCAGCACAGGTCTCTGGCATCGGTGCCTTGAATTTTTTCGGAGACAGGCAGATCCAGTCCCAGTGCCCTGACAGAGGATAAGCACCCGAAGTTTCTATAAAAGTCCTGATGCCCTGCTTCTGAAGTTCTGCTGTAAGATAGTCAAGATTATAGATCAAAGGTTCTCCGCCGGTTACCACCACAGCTTTCCCAGGAAAGGATGCCGCATGTTGTACGATCTGGTCGGCAGGAGTAAGCGGGTGCAGCTCTGCATCCCAGCTTTCTTTCACATCACACCAGTGGCAGCCAACATCACATCCGCCGAGGCGTATAAAATAAGCTGCTTTCCCGGTGTTATATCCCTCACCCTGTATTGTATAAAATTCTTCCATTAATGGAAGTAATGTTCCGTCTTCTGGTACCTGATGCGCCATCGTATAAATTAGCATGCAAACTTAGATAAAATCCGGTTAACATGCAGCCGTTTAAATGCATGCCTTATAAATATTGCAGCATAATGATTTATAACCCTCCGGCGCAAAACTGGATTCAAAAAACAAAAACCAGTTTGCATGTACCGCGGTTATGAATAAAACGATATTTTTTATTTGTCTGATATGATAAACGTCCAGCAACTAGACCATTTAACCGAAAGCTTTTACGAATGCACTTCCTTTAATACAGAACATTATCCGCAGTTCGACCAGCTGCAGGAGCTGTTCTACGGAGATGGTAAACTTATGAACTGTAATTATGATGAACCGATGGATTTTACCGTTCAAAGTTACGTTCAGGCCATAATGCGCCAGATAGAAGAGGGCAATGCCAGCTTTTACGCTCAGCAGGAAGTTTCAGACATAACAGAGGTATTCGGTAAAACCGCACAGCGTATCAGCGTTTACGAATATTCATTTACTGCGGAAAATACGCAGCCCTGGAAAAGAGGTGTAAACTATATTCAGTATGTTCTTACAGACGAAGGTTGGAAAATTATTTCCATGATATGGAGCGATGAAAAGGAGGGAGTAGCCGAGATTCCGCCCACCTATTTGCTTGTATAAAAGCCTTGTAAACATAAGAAGCATTCCCGGCTCCGGCAATGCTTCTTATGCTCTTGTCTGGAAATATATTAATATATTTCCTTCCTTGCAGAGGCAAGTGTATTTTTAAGAAGCCCGACAATAGTCATCAGGCCAACGCCTCCGGGAACCGGAGTAATCCAGGATGCCTTTGGAGCTACATTTTCAAAATCCACATCGCCATAAAGTTTATATCCCGATTTTGTTTCAGAAGATGTTTCCCGGTTAATGCCCACGTCAATTACCACTGCGCCATCCTTCACCATATCAGCTGTGATAAAGTTCTTTTTACCAATAGCGGCTACAATAATATCGGCAGAACGAACTACATCCCCGAGGTTATGGGTCCGGCTGTGAGTAAGCGTTACTGTGGCATTTCCCGGATAGGCATTTCTTGCCATAAGGACGCTCATCGGGCTGCCGACAATATTACTTCTTCCAACAACAACACAGTGTTTACCCGATGTTTCGATTTTATATTCTTCAAGCATCAGCAGTATGCCGTAAGGAGTAGCAGGTATAAAACAAGGCAGGTTGCGCAGCATTCTTCCGAGATTTACCGGATGAAACCCGTCTACGTCTTTCCTGTAATCAATCTTCTCCGTAACTTTCTCCGGGTCTATATGTTTAGGAAGCGGAAGCTGTACAATTAAGCCGTCCACATCTTCGTCCCGGTTAATTTCTTCTACCTTCTTTAAGAGCTCTTCTTCTGTTACTGAAGCATCGTAACGAACAAGTGTCGACTTAAACCCAACCTTTTCGCAGTTTTTCATTTTACTGGCTACGTAGGTTTCGCTGCCGCCGTCGTTGCCAACAAGTACGGCTACGAGGTGTGGCTTGCGGCCGGTAGAAGCCAGAACTTCTGCTGCTTCTGCAGCTATTTCCTGTTTAAGTTTCTCTGATATAAATTTTCCGTCAAGTAATTGCATGCAGATTAGTCATCAATAGGGATGTATACGATACCCGGGTATTAAACCTGCCGGAGTAACCCTTTACAGTTGTCAGGCATCGTTTTATCCTGCGTCTTATATTCGTTTTGTTAGTCCAGTTTAAGAACGGCCATAAATGCCGATTGAGGTATTTCCACATTGCCAACCTGGCGCATCCGCTTTTTACCTTTCTTCTGTTTCTCAAGGAGTTTACGTTTACGGGAAATATCTCCGCCGTAACATTTTGCCGTAACATCCTTACGTAAGGCTTTTACTGTCTCCCTGGCAATGATCTTGGCACCAATAGATGCCTGGATAACGATCTCAAACTGCTGGCGGGGTAATAACTCCTTAAGTTTCTCGCAGATCTTCTTACCAAAGTCGTACGAATTACTCCTGTGAATCAGAGACGAAAGCGCATCTACAGGTTCTGCATTCAGGCGAATATCGAGGCGTACAAGGTCAGACTGCCTGTAACCGATCTGGTGGTAGTCAAACGAAGCATAACCCTTTGAAATAGTTTTCAGCCGGTCATAAAAATCAAATACGATCTCGCCCATAGGCATTTCAAAAACCAGCTCGACACGGTCAGACGTAAGATAAGATTGGTTGATGATCGTACCTCTCTTCTGTATACATAAAGACATCACCGGTCCTACGAATTCAGATTTTGTAATGATGTTGGCCTTAATATAGGGCTCTTCCACAAAATCGATCTTACTTGGATCTGGAAGGTCAGAAGGGTTATTTACCTGTATTTCTTCCTCTTTAGTAGTAAAAGCTTTATAGGATACGTTGGGAACGGTCGTGATTACCGTCATGTCGAACTCTCTTTCCAGGCGCTCCTGGATAATCTCCATATGAAGCATACCAAGGAATCCGCATCGGAAACCGAATCCTAAGGCAGCTGATGACTCCGGCTCAAAAACGATGGAGGCATCGTTAAGCTGCAGTTTATGCATGCTTTCCCGCAACTCTTCATAATCTTCCGTATCAACAGGATAAATACCGGCGAATACCATCGGCTTTACCTCTTCAAATCCCTGGATGGCCTCTTTTGAAGGACGCTCAACGTGAGTAATGGTATCACCCACTTTTACTTCCCGGGCTTCTTTAATCCCCGAAATGATATAACCAACATCCCCGGTTCTGATCACATCCCTGGGGAGCTGAGTAAGTTTCAGCGTACCTACCTCATCTGCACTGTATTCTTTGTTGGTAGCCACAAACTTTACTTTATCTCCCTTGCGGATCTCGCCGTTCACTACTTTGAAGTAAGCAATAATACCCCGGAACGAGTTGAATACAGAGTCAAAGATCAATGCCTGGAGTTCGCCCTGCGGATTTCCTTTAGGGGCGGGAACACGATCGATAATAGCTTTCAGAATATCAAGCACCCCCATTCCGGTCTTGCCGGATGCAGGGATAATATCTTCGCGTTTACAGCCTATCAGGTCAATAATCTGATCTTTTACTTCTTCGGGCATAGCACCGGGAAGGTCCATCTTATTTAAAATGGGAATGATTTCCAGGTCGTGCTCGAGGGCAAGATATAAGTTCGAAATAGTTTGTGCCTGTATTCCCTGGGCGGCATCAACGATCAGCAGAGCTCCTTCGCATGCTGCGATAGAACGTGACACTTCGTACGAAAAATCTACGTGCCCAGGTGTGTCGATCAGGTTCAGTGTGTACTCCTGTCCGTCCAGTTTATAATTCATCTGGATAGCATGACTTTTAATAGTTATGCCTCTTTCACGCTCCAGGTCCATGTCGTCAAGTAACTGGTCCTGAGCCTGGCGCTGAGTTATAGTGTTAGTATATTCAAGCAGACGATCAGCTAACGTACTCTTTCCGTGATCGATGTGTGCAATTATGCAAAAATTACGAATATGCTCCATTGAAGAGCAAAGATAGTTTTTTGAAAGGATATTCAAGGAGGAAGCTTAATTTTAGACATGATTTTAAGCTCCGCTTTATCGGCGTCCCTTACTGATGTTTTAAATACATACACCGGCCAGAGTGCAGAAGTCCTTGTGAAATCAGCTGTTAGAGGCGGAAGTATCAATACCTGCTTCAGGATTGAATATGCAGGTAGGTACTATTTCATTAAGATAAATACTGCAGGTGCTTACCCGGGAATGTTCGCGGCTGAGGCAGAAAGTTTAAGGATAATAGGAGGGATGGGGGCGATAGATGTTCCCATTGTGATAGGAAACGGCATTGCAGGTAATGAACAATTTCTGGTGCTGGCATGGGTGGAGACCTCGGCGCCGCAAAAGCATAACCTTGAGGATCTGGGCCGGCGGCTTGCCGCTCTTCATAAAAATACATCTCAGAAGTATGGCTTCAGTTTTAATAACTATATGGGATCATTAAGCCAGTCGAATAATTATCATGATACTGCCGCCGGCTTTTTTATCGCAGAAAGAATTAAACCGCAGATAGACATAGCTGTCCGCAGAAACCTGTTAACCGAAGAATTGAAAATGAAAACCAGGGCTCTCTTTGATCGCTTACACGCGCTGATACCAGAGGAGCCGCCGGCTTTTATTCACGGCGATCTTTGGAGCGGAAATTATATGATCTCAGACAAGGGGCAGCCTGTTCTTATTGACCCGGCAATTTCTTATTTCCATCGAGAAGCCGATATCTCTATGACAGCTTTATTTGGTGGTTTTGGAAGTTTCTTTTATGAGGCTTATAATGAATACTACCCGCTCTCCAAAGGCTGGGAAGAAAGACAGGAGCTTTGGAATTTATATCCTTTGCTCATCCATCTCAACTTGTTTGGAATGAGCTATTACCCGGAGGTAAAAGCAGCTGTTTTAAAATATTTATAACACAGAATATAATTTTGTCTAGTTTATAACGTATTGAAAAACTGACCCTTAATAAATTGTATATGAAGTGTATGTTTGTAACAAGCCCTTTTTAAACACGAAATGACCCATGCGACTCAAAATATGCTCATATTTAACAAAATTATATTCTGTTAAGAATTCTATTTGATTTTAAATACCTGTTAACCAATATATAGTATATTGATAAATAAAGTTTTTATTCTTATACTTCATGCCTGTTATAAGCATCATAGAAATCATTGTTCATGGTCTTGAACCTGGCCACGACTCCTGCTATAAACTCTTCGTCCAGCAACTGGAACACCCCATCTGCTCCGCCGGTAACATCCATTTCAGAGAGCTTATAGGTCTGCTCCAAAACGCCCTGTTCAAATTTTATAATGAACTTCATGTTCATTGAATAGATAGTGATTTTACAGTCAGGACGTGGTAATTCTGCAACGGTTCTCATGAATTAAATTAGATTTATTATATTCTACCCTTAAGGGGATCATTCCCTTTCAATGTGCCAAAAGTAGCAATTGGCTTGAATCTGGCAAAGAGCTCCTCACTATACCAGTTCTCTTCCCTGGTTTTTTGTATAACAGCTGCATGTTCCCTTGACCGGTATGCGAATTTTTTAACGCTGTCCAGATCCTCCCATAAAGAAAATGTTGCCTGGAGATAAACCGGCGCTTCGCCTATTCCGAAGGAAGTTATATAACCATCGCTGCTGCTCATTAAGCCGGCTACGGAGTCAACATTTTTCCAGAAGTTCTTCAGGCGGGTAGGGCGTATAGTTGCCCTGGTTAATACTGCAACAGGCCCGTTTAGCACTGTGCCGTCATCGTTTGTAAAAGGCTCCCTTCCATCCCATTTGCCATTGCTGCTAACCGGTTTACATAAAATCGTATAATATTCGGCCCCAAAGCTTCTCCACCACTTAACGATCAGCGAACCCGACAAAAATGACTCGAATGCCTGCCGGTCGTCCCAGGCAGCCAGTAAGCCCCATTGACAAAAATCCGGCATGAGGTCAAAGGTTCCGTTCCTGCCACTTCCAAGTAATTTCCAAAAGCTGCATTTCTTAGTAAGCAACAGTGGTATACGATGTACGGCCATTGCCAGAAAGGCAAAAGGTATATATCTTTTTTTATAACGTATAATAGTGAGGGAAACAAGCATCAGCTGCGATACTATCAAAAAATACTGATACTGTCAAAGGAGGAGAAAAGAAAAGGAGGCATGCACAGCCTCCTTTTACTATTTAACTCAAGACAAAAGATCGTCTTTTTTATTTTTAAGATCAGCCAGTGTATCGCCGGCTTTATCTTTAACGGTATCACTGAAGCTTTTTAAAGAGTCGAGTAAACCGTCACATGTTCTTTTTCCATTATCGGTACCCAGGAGATACCATGCTGCTGCACCCGTTGCAAGCCCTGCAAGCAACAAACCGGTGGTTTTAGAATTTGCTCTGATATTCATAGTTTATGTATTTCACTTATTATACTATAAAAACCTTGCCAGAGATTTTCAAAAACAAAAAAGCCGGGCGTTTTTCCCGGCTTTTTAAAATTATTCTTCTCCTGCGTCCTCCCCATAGGAGACTTTCGGGATGTGTTTGTCGATCTGCCATTTCCCTGTGCCTTCTTCGCCTATTACGTCGAAAAGTTCAAGTATTCTGCGTGCTACATATTCTTCTTCTATCTGCTCTTTCAGGAACCACTGAAGAAACTGGAAGGTCATAAAGTCTTTAGCCTTGAAACAACGGTCTGCAAGCCTGTTAAACTGTGAGGTAACGTGTATTTCCTGTTGCAAAGCCTGCTCAAAAATACCCCGGAAAGAATCAAACTCCTGCGTAATATTAGTTATCTCCGGAGATATAGCCCGGCCGCCAAGATCGTTTACAAAACGGAAGATTTTCATCATATGCTCGCGCTCCTCGTAAGATTGTTTTTCGAGATATGACGCACTGTTGTCAAAACCATTCCGGTTGCACCATGACGACATTGCAAGATAGATCGCTGAAGAATGCGCCTCTGTTTTTATCTGTTCATTTAAAAGAGCTTCGATTTCTTCTGTCAATGAAGTTCTTAGTCTGAGAAGGTCTTTCATATTATATCCTTAATAAATAATGTACTAATTTAAGGATAATAACAGCAAGAGAAGCGAAAAGGATTGCTTAAATACAATACAGAATAAATCTAAATACTTCTAGAGCACGTTGCTGCCCCTCAGGCACTCGCATAACATGCTGTTCAGGTTCAGAATAAATTTAGCACCCTGCAATAATTCTCTCAGATTTAACACCTCGCTGATGCTTAATACAAAGCAGCGCTCAGTGTAGTGAGGCATAAGAATAACTATATCGGAGTTCCTTGAGGTAGACCTCACCATTTCTTCCAGGTCAATGTTATTGACTTTCCTTACAAAGTCAAGGAAGTCGCTTGCTTTAAAAGCCGAACATTGTCCATAAAAATCAAGCAGATAAGTGTTCTTTAAATTACATTGCTGAACTGTTCCATAAACGGTACGGAATATTTCTACTGGCTTACAATTTATCTTTTCCTGCATATTAATCTGAAAGCAGGTCAAATATAAGGCTTGTTTGTAATTAGTCCAAATTAGGTACATGTTTATTTAAAAAAAAAACGGACCAAACTTCTGACTATGCTCTCAGCTATCGGCCTGCGCCGGCAGTTCTCCCTGAGTTTAATATTTTATTAAAGCCCCTTTGAAACAAAAATGTCACTTATATTATTAGATGGTCAATCGTGGCTGTAAATTAGCAGCATCAAAAAAAATATGAGAGAATTACCGGTTACTGTTAAACGATCAATAGAACTTCTTGGCCTTGTACTTTTGGGGTATATTATTGTGGTGGGAAAAGGAATTATAATGCCCATAACACTTGCATTTTTTATCAGTATGGTTTTGCTGCCGGTCAGCCAGTTCTTTGTAAGAAGAAAGCTGCCCGAAACGATTGCGATATTTATTTCCATATTAATGCTGATCATTCTGGTAGCATTGATCATCTGGTTTTTTTCTTCGCAGGTAACCAGTCTCGTTGCCGATTTTCCGGCAATAAGGAAGAATGTAACCATACACCTCAACTCACTCAGCAAATGGATCAATGAAACAACAAGTTTTTCTACTAAACAGCAGGTCGATCTGATCGACGATCAGAGTAATAAACTGCTGAATTACGCGGGAGGAATGCTTTCAGGCGCTGCAGGCTCCCTTTCATCAACGTTCGTATTTCTGGGTCTGCTGCCTATATATATATACCTATTTCTCTTTTACAAAAACCTCCTGCTTCGGTTTGTCTTTATGTGGTTTCCTGAAGAAAATCATGAAAAAGTACGCGAAGCTATGCTGGAAACGAAGGTTATCATCAAAAGTTATCTTATCGGCCTGCTTATCCAGATTACCTATATAACCGTTCTGCTGGGCGGAATACTGATGGTCATCGGCATAAAACATGCACTGCTTATTGCCGTAATCTTTGCCTTCCTTAACCTTATTCCTTATGTGGGGGCGCTTGTAGGCAATATTATCGGTGTGCTGCTTACGTTAACCTCCTCAGATGAGTTATGGCCAATATTGGCGGTACTGGGAACTATTGCTTTTGTGCAGTTCCTTGATAATAATATACTGATGCCCAGGATCGTCGGCTCCAAAGTTAAAATTAACGCACTTGGCGCTATCGTAGGGGTATTTGCAGGAGGCAGCCTGGCGGGCATTTCTGGCATGTTCCTGTCTCTTCCCGTAATAGCTGTGCTGAAGATCATTTTTGACCGTTCAGATATATTGAAACAATGGGGCGTGCTGCTTGGCGACGAACGGCCTAAAGAAAGTCCGATGAGGGTACCTGAGCTGAGGTCCGGCGATGATGAAATACAGGAAAAACTGGAAGCAGACAATAATATTGACTCTGTAAGGAAATAAACAGGATCTCATGCGCTTATGAGTGTTTAAAACATTTAAATATCTCTCATTCTTAGAGGAATGGTTAATCTGATACTATTGAGCATCAGATTAACCGCTGTATTTCTTATATTTATACCCTCAAAGGAAAGAAAAGATACTTTTTGTGGATAAAGAAGGAAAAATAAAAGATGTTCTCAAATCTTCATGGTCTTATTTGGCAGGCCGCCCTTCTGAATTTCCTTTGGAGAGCCGTATCTATCATTCATTCTGCATTATTGCGATAATTGCGATTTTTTATCACATCCCTTTTAATTATGCGGTCGGTTTGCCTTACTCATCATTAATCGCCGCAGTGCTGCTTATTACCCAAAGTTACCTTTATTATCTCGCCAGGTTCCGGGGGAAACTTACGTTAAGCCTTGTAATTTCGGGAGTTATTATAAATGCTTTATTTGCTATAAACTATTTTGTCAATTCCGGAGTTGACGGCCCCACATTTCTGCTTTTTATCGTTGAATTCTTTCTTATCGTTTGTGTTGCCCCGCCCAAACAATACCACTGGTGGTTCGGCTTGAACATTATACTTGTATTCGGCCTGCTTCTCGTCGAATATCTGCATCCCGAACTGATCATAAATAACTATGGAACCCGTTTCGACAGGTTTATAGATACAGCGTCGGCGTATACGGTTGTAATGGTGCTGGTCTATTTCGGTACCGCATTTCTGGTAAGCAATTATAAAAGAGAGAAAAGGCTTACAGAAGAGAAGGCCATCGAGCTGGAAGCTTTGAATTCGGGCAAGAACAGGCTGTTCTCTATTATTTCTCACGATATAAGAGCTCCGCTTTCTTCCATACAAACCTTCCTGGAATTGCTCCTGGAAGTTGAACTTGAACCAGAAGACCGGATTGAGATAAAAAAGGACTTGCTGACTCAGACCAGGCATACCCAGGAAATGCTTTTGAACCTGCTGTCCTGGTCTAAAACACAGATGGACGGAACGCTGACGAATCTTACCTCCCTGAATCTTAAGACAACACTCAGCAAGACCCTGGAATTATCCAGGATGGTAGCAGTCAAAAAAGAAATCACCCTGATTCAGAATCTCCCGGATACTATCAGTGTCGTGGCCGATAAAGATATGCTCGAACTGATAATAAGAAACCTGCTGAATAACGCGGTAAAGTTTACCGGTAAGGGCGGAGAAGTTGAGATCAGCGCAAGATTAGTAAAAGAAACCTGTGAGATCATGGTGCGCGACACCGGAATCGGCATAGAACCTGAAATGCAGAAACGACTGTTTTCACTTGGTTCAAGGTCTTCTTACGGTACCGAAAACGAAAAGGGGATAGGCCTTGGACTGGTACTTTGTAAAGATTATACCGAAATACAAAACGGCCGCATCTGGTTTGTGACCGAGCCGGGTGCCGGAACTACATTTTTTGTTTCTTTTCAAAGCGGCCCCGCAATCAAACAGGAGCAGCATGATCCGGCAGAAAAGACGGGCCTTATTGTTTAATCCCGTGCGCCTTTATAAAGTCAAAGGCAAGCCGGAAATATCTTATACTGTTATCCAAAAGGTAAGCGCAACGCGCTCTTCTGATGTATACTCATAAAAAAAGCAGACCCTCATAGATCTGCTCTTCGTTATGTGTTCCGAAAGCGTATATTACCAACGGTTACCTCCACCACCTCTGCTATCGCGGTCTCTGGAGCTGCCGCCTTTGTAACCACCGCCGCCCCGGTTTCCGTCTCTGTTAAAGCCACCCTGACGGTCTGGCCTGCTGAAACTTCTACCTGAACCGCCATCTTTTTTGTCTTCTGCTTTAGACACAGCAATTGCACGTCCATGCATCTCGACACCGTTAAGTTCATCAATGGCCTTCTGCGCCTGCTCATCGTCAGGCATTTCCACAAAACCAAAGCCTCTTTTTCTTCCGGTTTCTTTATCCAGGATAAGTTTTACCGAAGAAACAGTGCCAAATTCTTCAAATGTTTCTCTGATATCCGCTTCCTCAAGCTGATAAGGGAGGCTTGCAACGAAAATGTTCATGAATAGTTAAAATAAGTGAGAATTGATAGATATTAGATATATTAAATTAATTGTTTCGCGGATATACTTGCTTTTTAATCAGTACATCTAAATTAACCATTTTGTTCTGAAAAAATAAATTTATTTTAATAATAATTATATTAAACTATTTTAACCTTTCCAAATCAAATTTTAAAGACGATTGTAACATTAATGTAACAATGTATTGGTACTATGGAAACTATACTTACAGATAGTGAAGCGGAGAGTATATTCGACAACCTGGCAGAGAAAACCCGGGAGGAGCTTAAGAGAGACAGAATCAGGTTCGGGGAATTTTTTGTTGGCACAAATAACGGCAAATACTACAGGGTAAATCCTATAAATGTAATAGTTAAAGACGGAAAGCCTAAATTGCTTAATCCTGATCCGGAAACAGAAATTTAGGTTCCTTTAATTCAGCGAACGGGCAAAGCTGGAAAGCATTGCAAAGGGCGTGGTACGCCTTCCCTGCAACAAAATCCTCTTTAATAACCCCGTTCTGCTGTTCGTCCCCGGCGATCTGCCATTCGTCGGGATTTTCTTTCTGCGCCTTATTCTTTCACTGACATTCGTTCCATCAATTCAAGAAACGAATGAGGTTATATATACTTATTTTAACAGCTCTTCTAAGCCATGCAGCCCGAAGCCAGACCAGGATCTCCGGCATCGTCACAACAGATAAGGGGAAAACAATAAGCCATGCGAATATCGTGCTTGCAACAACCTACGATGGCGCATCTTCCGACAGTAGCGGCACTTTTTCCTTCAGCACTACTGAAAAAGGTCCCTTTATGGTGCTTTTTTCTTCTCTGGGCTACCAGGAAGACAGCCTGAAGATCGAACTGAGCGGTAAACCGGTTTATCTTGAGTTAAAGCTGAGAGAAAAATATAACGAGCTGAATACCGTAAGTATCACAGCTGGATCGTTCGAAGCCGGCGACTCCAAAAAGAATGTGGTCTTCAGCTCTCTGGATATCGCTACAACAGCGGGCTCTGCCGCCGACGTATTTGCGGCGCTTCAAACCCTTCCCGGTACACAAACTTCTTTTTCTGAAAGCGGCCTGTTTGTGAGGGGCGGTGCCGCTTCTGAAACCAGGACCTTTTTTGACGGGCTGCTCGTTAAAAGCCCCTTCAACAGCACTGTTCCAGATCAGGCCTCCAGGGGCCGCTTTTCTCCTTTTCTTTTTAAAGGAACTTCTTTCTCGGCAGGAGGATACTCCGCCCAGTACGGACAAGCGCTTTCATCGGCCCTTTTACTGGAAAGTAAAGACCTGCCCGAAAAAACTACTACCGGACTGTCGCTCCTGTCTGTTGGTGCCGGCGTCGATCAGAATATCCGCTTTAAAAACAGCGCCCTGACTATAGGAGGTTTTTATTACAATCTGAAACCTGCTTTTTCCCTGTTGAAACAGCATACCAACTGGGAGAAAGAACCGGAACAATACGGCTCAAACGTTCAATATAAAATCAAAACATCCTCTACCGGTATGTTTAAATGGTACAGCGATTTCAGCAATTCTAAAATAGGCCTTTATACTGCTGACCTTGACAAACAGGGCGGCAGCCGCTTTTTTAGCAATATCAATAAGAATACCTATATCAATACGAGCTTCCAGGACTATATAAGCAGAAAGTGGAAGATACAAAGCGGCCTTGCATTGAGCAATACAGACGATAGCGGCTTACAGGAAGATAAAACATACCGACGTACAGACCGTGTAATACAGGGCAGGGTATCTCTGACAAATTATTACGCCTCGCTTTCCAGCCTGAAGTTTGGCGCCGAAACCTTTTCTACAAAAAGATATGAGCGCTTCGACGGACTTTCCAGGGAATATACAGATCAGCTCAGTGCAGCGTTTGCCGAAACAGATCTGTTCATTACCAATCGCATTGTTGCAAGGCTGGGGCTCAGAGCAGAATATTCTTCCTACATGAATGCTTTTAACCTCGCGCCGCGCAGCTCGCTGGGATATAAAACCGGCCGCCATTCTCAGGTTTCAATGGCTTTTGGCAGATTCTATCAGAACCCTGAAGATGATTACCTGATTTCAAAACCACTCGATTTTGAACAGGCAGATCATTATCTCATGAACTTCCAGTATAACAGCAAGGAATATACATTCCGTACAGAGGCGTATTTTAAAAATTACAACAGGCTTACTAAAACCGATGGCACCGGACTGAATAACTCGGGCGATGGTTATGCCAGGGGAGTAGATGTATTCTGGAGAGATAAAATATCGGTTAAAGGTGCCGACTACTGGATCTCTTATTCCTTTCTCGACTCAAAAAGGAATTACCGGGACTACCCGGTGAGTGCCACCCCTCCCTTTGCTGCAAAACATACGCTTAACCTGGTATACAAGCAGTTCTTTCAAAAACTTAACTCGCAGGTAGCAACAACCTACACTTTCGCTACCGGACGAACCTATGTAAACCCCAATAATCCAGTTTACCTGGGAGACAAGACAGCGAATCTCAATAATCTGAGTGTTAACATCAGCTACCTCACACATATTTTCAGGCAGTTCACCGTTCTGTACCTGTCTGCCAGTAATATTGCAGGCTTTAAAAATATCTACGGTTATAACTATTCTTCAAACGGGCAATTCAGGCAGGCTGTCAGGCCGCCTGCAAACCGCGATATCTTTTTAGGCATACTCATAACCATCGGCGATAACACCTTCGTCAGATGATCTTAACAGAACCATTCACCATTAAAAATAAAAAAATGAGATCTATTATCATGATTACAGTATTTGTCCTGTCGCTGTTAAATCTTAACGCTTCAGCACAAACAGAAAAACTCCGGCAGGCACTTGGAAAGGGTCTGCAGCAGCTCGGTACCGCGAAGAACGCTGACGATTTCAGCGCAACAGCCAATTATTTTGAACGTATTGCCCAGGCAGAAAGCAAACAATGGCTGCCGCTGTATTATGCAGCTTATTCGAACCTGCTTGCCGGTATTACAAATAGCAGCAAATCGGCCAAAGATCAATACTGCGATAAAGCTCTGCTCCAGATTGAGCAAGCAGGGCAGCTCTCTGCTGATAACAGTGAAGTATTCGCATTGACCGGTTATATTCAGTTTATGAAAATGAGCGTAGACCCGCAGGGCAGGATGAACCTGATAGGCCAGTCGACCGCTTCTCTCGACAAAGCGAAAGCTTTAAATCCGGATAACCCAAGGCCCTACTTTATCCAGGGACAGTCGGTGTTTTACACTCCCGAAACCTTCGGCGGAGGAAAGGCTGCTGCGAAGCCTGTTCTCAGTACAGCAGTTGACAAGTTTAAAACATTTAAGCCCGAAAATTCCCTTTCTCCCAACTGGGGTGCCGAAAGGGCGGCAATGTTGCTTAACGAATGTAAATAAACGCGGCAGGCTTTGTTTTAAATTTTGATAACTTACAGCACAATGGAAGAAAGAGCAAAATATATCAGGTCGGGCTGGCTCTTAACCTCGTTATACAGTGTGTTTACAGGCTTGTTTATCACAATTATACTAAGCCTGTTCACGTCGGCAGAACGAGGCCGGATGGTTAGCCTGCGCTTCTTTTTAGTAAGTTTATTTTTCAGCGTATTTGTATCTGTAGGAGTAACCAGTGCGATTCTGCTGGGGCAAAGTATTTTCAGGTTAAGCCATGAGCGTATCTGGCAGTTTATTCTGATATATTATGCATGCTGTACGGGCGGAATGATCGCCGGAGTTGAAATGACCTACTTAAGCTCTTCGCTGATCTTTGGCGAACCGTATACTTTTTTTCACCTGCAGGATATACTCTTCAGCGGACTCATCGTTCTTATCGTCAGTTCCATAGCTTATACCTATCGTTCGCAAAAGTCTGCTATGAATTCCAGGATCCGTATGAAGGAATTGGATCTGATGCGCCTCAGTCAGCTTAAAACCCAGGCCGAACTTGCAGCCCTGCATTCTAAAATAAACCCTCATTTTTTGTATAACTCCCTGAATTCCATCGCCAGCCTTATTCACGAAGATCCCGGCAAAGCCGAGTCGATGACACTCAAACTGTCCAGGCTTTTCAGGTACAGCATCAACCAGAGCCAGGAAGACCTGGTTTCTGTGAGGGAAGAACTGGAGGTCGGGCAAATCTTTATGGATATTGAAAAACTGCGTTTCGGGGACCGCGTAAATTTCAAGCTTGATGTGGAAGAATCGCTGCTTGATAAGAAGCTGCCCCGTTTCCTCATCCAGCCGCTGGTTGAAAATGCCCTGAAACATGGCCTGGCGAATGTAATACAAAATGGAGAGCTGTACATCGGTATTCACCAAAGAGAAGGTAAAACAGTTATAGAAATTGCAGACAGCGGATCGCCCTTTCCTGATGAGTTACAAACAGGTTATGGCCTGCAGAGCACCTATGACAAACTTGCTCTCTTATACGGTGATAATTACGAAATTCAGATTTCCAACGAACCGCGGAAACAAATTAAAATTATTATTCCTTAGTCCATGATTTTCAAAACTATAATCATTGATGACGAAGAACTGGCCCGGCTTCGTCTGTTGCGCCTGCTGAAGCCTTATGCAGATCTTATAGAAGTTGTGGCTGAAGCCTCAAACGGACAGGATGGCCTGGAAATTATTACCAGGCTCCGCCCGGATCTGATCTTTCTGGATATCCAGATGCCGCTTCTTAATGGCTTCGAGATGCTGGCACAACTTAAGGTGCAGCCCAAAGTGATCTTTACCACTGCTTATGATCAGTATGCCATAAAAGCTTTCGAGGAGGATTCTATAGATTACCTGCTGAAACCTGTTGAAGCAGAACGCCTTGAAAAAACTGTCAGCAAACTCGAAAAACTTAATACGAAATCTCCGGCTCAGGAGCTGCCGCTTGAATCATTACTTAAGGCGCTGAATATAAAAAAAGAGCTGAAGACTCTTACCGTGAAGGTCGGAGACCGGATACTACTGGTAAAACTTGACGATATCGCTTATATCGAAGCTGAAGATAAA
>Ga0265780_10003273_pt1 | contig 21383 bp, 17 predicted proteins | sample P1T30metagenome_FD_192432 | JGI IMG/M metagenome (GOLD analysis project Ga0265780, IMG submission 192432) | Plant litter microbial communities from East Loma Ridge, Irvine, California - P1 T30 | ecosystem: Environmental > Terrestrial > Plant litter > Unclassified | place: USA: California...
GAGGGGCAGCGCGGGGGGGGGGAGGTGAAGGATCGGCCAACGGACTTCGCGACCACGGAACATGTTGTGAGGATCGACATGGGGGGATTTCGATGGTGCCGCGACTCGCTGGAATGGTGATGTGGCGCCGATGAGCGATGTGTAGACTGCGTGCAATGGTTGGGAAATGGGGTTGGGGATGCATGCGGGAAGTTAACTGTCGACTCAGGTGGAATACTCTGGGTGTCTGGAGATATACACCAAGGCCTTGCTGTCGCAACTGGAGCCTTGAGATGTTGAGCGTGGCTTCAGGCTCCTGAATGTCACGGTCCACTTCCCGTGTGCATGATAACATGCGGTATCAGAGCCGCGCGATAGAATGTAAGGGATGAAGGAAAGTGCATGCTTGTGTCAGATCAGTGGTGCGAAAGTTACTTCAATGGTCCTTACCAAGCCTCTGGATATCACTTTTCCTCCGCTCAACACGTACCAAAAAAACGAGTCGACATGACGCGCACTGCAAGTCCGCTCATTCCTAGCAGCAAGAACAAAATCCATCGCACCGCCTTACAAAAAGACACACAAAGCAAATATATTCTAAATCTCACTCTACATCATCTATGCAAAATTTCGCTTCCCCTAACAACCCCCAAATAAATGCCACCCTTCCCCCCTCCATCCCTCCGCCAAAAACACACCCACTCACCCACTCACCCAACCCTCTGCACCAGCAAAAAAAGAATCGTTATGATGTCCCGTGCCAGACTCGAACTGGCGGCCTTGGGATTTCCTGCCCTTGGAGCAGATCACAGTAATGAAGCTATGAGACCCACGTGATAACCAACTACACCAACGAGACGATGCAAACTGGGTTGTTTGCGTTGGAGATGATTCGATGACGTCTTCACAGGGTGCAAGAGATATAATGAAGCTACTCTACTGTCTTTGGAGAGAGTTTTGGGTTGAGTAGGTGGATGGGTAGGCTAAGTGGGGTGGCGGGAAGACTTTGCATGAGGGGTACGACAGGGGCTAGGACGGATGCGTGTCTGGGGCCGGGAGAGTGGTGATTGGATGGCAAGGTAAGGATGTGTTCGGGTAGTGATTATATTGGGGTAGTTGTATCTATACATTATATTCGTGGACGTTATTGGGGAAAATGAACTCTTCTTGCATGCCGCCAAACGCCACTTACATCATGCTGCCAGCGTACATGATATGCATTATTCGAAACTCCGTTTCTTGCAAAAAGGTGGTGAGCTTATGCTCGATTGAAGGACTACGGGCCTAGTCTTTGGCCGGGCTCGGGACTCCGTGGCATGTTGCCGAGCGGTACTGGGACGTTTGATGTTGGCAAGACGCCGTAGCGACCGTACGTCTTCTGGTCTACGCTGACGTAGTGTGGCAGTCTGCCGAGCAGGTTGAGCTTTGTTTCGACCCATCGGAGGATCTTCTCGTGAGGAACAAGGAACTTGATGTAGCCTGAGGCCCAGAGGTAGCCGATGCCTGCGCCGCAGAGATGCCCTATGAAGCTGACGTTGGGGACTATGAAGCTTGTCACAAGTGCGAGGATGAGTGGTGTGGTCCAGGTGGGGATTTTGTATGGTCCGACACTGGAGATTGTTAGTTGAAAGATGCGGAACTTGTGGGTGGGTAGGTATACTTGAAGCTTGGGTTCGTCTTATGTGTCTTCATGATTTCTGCTGAGAGAAGCAGAAACACCCATATGCTGTATCCCGGTTAGCGGTATGTACTATGTGCTATACATACGGCTATATGCATACCTTGCGCCCATAACAATGGTGTTGCTCCGCAGTACGAACTTTTCGAGTAGCGTGTAGATGCCACCTGGTATTGTGCCGAATGCTGTCTCTCGTCAACCTCGTGCCCCATGTATATTCTGGTATTCCTTACGCCCAGTGAACAATGCCAAGGTAACCAATGTACCGAATTCAGATTCGAAGCGCTCGAGGAGTGGTGTAAGGGCGATGATGTTGAAGATCATGTGGAAGAAGTTGAGATGCGTAACAGGAAACAAGTTCAGTCGGTGCACTATACAATGATGGAATTAGCCTTTAATCTCCCTTTGATATATCGCCTTGTATACATCCTCAGATCCGTGCTCTGTCATAGTTCCAGGGTCCGTAGCGCTGTCTAGTAGGCTTCATGAGCTTACACTTCCTCCAACACCGGGCCGTCTGCAATGCAACGGGGCATACACTAGCTTCCCAAGTCTTTTTCCAGTACACCAAATCGAAGAACAACGTACTCTGCGTGAAATCCATCTTAGCCGGCTCCAGCTGGCCAAACTCCCTTAACCACGGAAAAGGAATGGCGGCAACATACAGGCCAATTATGGCCAGTATCAGACCGCGGGTGCATAGCGGCAGGCGGAGCGCATAGGACCGTAGGCGCGTGGGATTGAACTGGGGAAACGACGGCATGGCGGAACGCGTCGGGGGTGTCGATGTGTCTTGGGCGCGTGTCGAAAGATCGCAAAAGATCGGATGGCCGTTACCAATGACAGGGATCCCGGCTTCTAGCGGCAGATCCTCACGCTTCGTACCTTCCGCACTGGGTGGGCTGGCGGAGCTTGGTAAGTCTTGGAGGAAGCCGCACGCCGCGTTTGCGTCCTGATCCTTCTTCTCCTTTCTTCGACAGGTGCAATTGTGGAGGAGACGACATGGCGCTCATATGTAAGGCTTCTGGTGGTGAATTGAATGGATGGGAGCGCTGACATGTGAAGCCTCACTTCTCGCATTGAGGAATAGCGACCGCATACAAAAGCTGCCGCCTTATCTCTCGGCTCTGTGTATTGTGATTGGAATTGCATGGCTACTTGTACTGCCTCTAGACGAGTACTCGCGACGGACATATGTCTCGGAGAATGCGCTGCTTCCCGGACAGGTACACACATACTTTGAGGGTTCCGAGCACGATGTGTTTAGAGCATACCGACATGAAGTCCACGGATTGATTGATAAGAGTTTTGAGGAGTAAGAAAGCCTCAATCACATTGAAGCCCACTAACACCACCAGGCGATCAAAAACGCTCCAAGGCATCTTCCTCGAACAGAACCTCAAGGTCGCAACGCAAAAGTACAACTACACCGTATCAAACCACACCCTCTCCGGCGAGAATGTCTACGCTATCCTCCAAGGTCCCCGCGCCGACGCGACCGAAGCCATGGTGCTCATTGGCGCATGGAAGAACATGGACGACGTGATCAACAACTCTGGTGTAGCCCTCGTGCTCACCCTGGCACGCTACATGAAGCGCTGGAGTCTCTGGAGCAAGGACGTCATCTTCTTGATTTCAGGCGACAGCACAATTGGACCGCAGGCTTGGGTTGATGCGTACCACAATGAACATGATGAGCGATACGTGGAGAGCTTGAAGATCAAGAGCGGGGCACTACAGGGCGCTGTTGCGGTCGACTATCCCGCTGGACCTTGGGGACATCGCTACGATAAGCTGCATGTTGTGTACGATGGAGTGAATGGTCAGCTCCCAAACCTGGACCTGTTCAACACTGCCGTCCAGGTCGCGGGTGGACAAATGGGCATCGACTGTTCCATCCAGCGCATGTTCGGCCAGGACGACACCTACAAGCAGCGCCTCACAACCATGGCTCGCGGCATGCTTTCCCAGGGCCTAGGCCACGCAACCGGTCCTCATTCATCATTCATCCCATACCACGTCGACGCCATCACGCTCGTCACCGTCGGTGATGGCTGGCACGACGAAATCTCCCTCGGGCGAACCGTCGAATCCCTCTTCCGCAGCCTGAACAACCTCCTCGAGCACTTCCACCAGAGTTTCTTCTTCTACCTCCTCATGCACTCGAAGCGCTTCGTCAGCATCGGCACATACCTCCCCTCCGCCATGCTGATCGCCTTCAACTTCAGCATCACCGCGCTCGCGCTCTGGGTCAAGAGCGGGCAGCCCACTGAATCCGCGAATCCCGCGACTACCAAACGCATACCGCCCCAGGACCCCAAGCCCGTTGCCGCAGACGACAAGAAACCCGCTTCCAAAGCGACTGAAACCGAGATAGTCAAAGACGGCAAGGACGTCAGCATCGTGCCCAAAACCACCACGACCGTCCTCGAGCGCCCCCTCCTCCTCCCCGTCCTCGTCGTCCTCGCCACCCACGCCGCCGGCCTCGTGCCCATGTACTACTTCAACTCTTGGGACCTCGACATGCTGATGGGCATTTTCCTAACCAGCGCCAACCTCGCCGTCCTGCTGCCCGTCGGCCTCGCATTCATAAACTACTACGCCCTCGAACCCGCGCTGACGATGCAGCAAATCACGCTCATTCAGTCGTTCTCGCTGCTGCTGTTGGGCATGTTTCTGGCCGCCCTGGCGACGCTGAATTTCTCCCTGTCTTTTATTGTCGGCGTGCTTACTACGCCGCTGAGCTTTGTAAGGAGGGCGAAACACTCGGGTGTGACGTTCTTGCAGCTTGGGGTGCTGGTCGTGTTGAACCCGGTTATGGTGGCGCAGTGGAGTGCGTATTTTCTGGGCGCGGATCTGGCTGAGGTTTTGAGGGTGAGTGCGATTGGATGGCATGTTTGGGGCATGTGGACGCAGGTGGTTGTGTGGATTGTGTGGGCGCCTGCGTGGGTGGTGGGTGCGACAATTGTGGCTGGGGGGCTGTTTGAGTGATGATGTTTAGAGGAGTGTAAGATATAATACAGGCAGTTGTAAGACGGTGAAGAATAAGAAATTTGTGGAAAGATACTAGGGTTTATGGGCAGTGTGATGGTTTTTCATTTCATCGTCTTCTCATACATGTTGGCATGAAGAGCATAGTCTATGATTACATCGCGCGTAGACGCGCCCTCTGAAAGTGCCATGGGCACATTCTGACTGCTTAAACCAAAGCATCTGATCGTTGTGTCTATGCAGCCCAAACGTCCTTGCCAACACCCTCGATCCAGTTGCCGAGCTGGTTGACGCTGGCATCCCACTCCTTCAAACGAGCCCGCATACTCTCAATCTGCTTCATATCCAGCACCTTTGGCTGCACCCAGTTGATGCGCGCAATCTCAGCAACCTGGTCGATCTGACCCCGCAGCAGCCCCAAGCTCAGCGCCTTCATGATCAGGTGCTCAATCTCGTTTGGCTGTACTTTGGTCTCTTGCGAAATCTCGGAGAAGGTCATGGCACGGTCGTGGGGTGGGCGACGGAAGACGGTCTCTGTGAGGGCGGAGAGGGAGATCTTCTGGTAGAGGAAGGTCTGGTGCTCCTTGAGGAGGGGTACTTTGGAAATGTTGCCGGCGAGGACATCGTATGCGATCAGGTCGCCGCGGTTGAAGGCGAAGAGGAGGTCGCGCAGCCATGCGTGCGGGGTGTTGACGAGCGAGTCGAGGATGGGGTGGAGAAGCAGCTCTCCGAAGTTGTAGATGGAATCTGAGACGAGAGCGGCGATGCTGAGGTCGTATGCGCGGGACTGACGTTCGCGGAGCTCCATGTCTTGGAGATCGACACAGGCCAGGAAGAGGAGGGCGTTCTTGTAGTAAGCCGCAAACTCATGCTTCGACTTGTAGTACTCTGCACTCGCCTTGTAGAACGAGGCGTGCACCACCGTCTCCACCGAGTCGAAGCCCTCTAGTATCTGCTCGCACTCATCGAGCTTCTTCTTCGCGCCCTCCTCATCCTTTAATCTTAATTGTATGCTGGCAGCAGCGACTGTGGCGTAGACGTAGGCATCTTGTGAGGCGGGCTTGTTGACGCTCTTTGCGAGATCGTTGACGAAGGTGAGGCGCTCCTTGTCATCTATGATTGTTAGTATATTCGTAGTCGATACACGTGTGAAGACGTACCCTTGTATTGTGTTGCTGCGCTGAGGCCGAGTGTGACAAGCTTGAGCTGGTTGATCTTGTTTGCGAAGCTCTTGATGAACGTCTCGAAGAAGGGTATCCGCTGCTTCGCGCTGTCTGGGTTCTCAAAGAACTCGATGAGCTTGTCGGTAAGCTCGTGCCACAGTTTCCGCTCCCAGTAGTCCTCGAAGGCGATAAAGTACTCTTGGAGCTCCTCCGGTGCCTGGTCCCGCGCATCGCCCAGCAGGTTCGGGATCGTGTCTGTATCCATGGCCATGATTGCAGCTGCGTTGTTTCGATCCGGAAGTGTAAGCGGTTATCTAATCGACCGAGATCGTGGGTGGGGCAGATGAAGGCGGAGGAGTTGCGTGTAAGTGTGGGATGCTGCTATGGATGGCGTTGCAGCGGCAGCTACCAAACTAGCGTTCGCCAAGATTCGTCACTTCCCGACGTCCATCCCTCACCGAGCTTCACCCAGAGCTTCATACGCCACGAATACGAGCCATTGACCGCCGTAACATGGCTCTGCCTCTCCGATGTGCTCGCGCCGGGGCGGCGTCGCGGACCCCAATTCCCTCGATGCGCACAGCCAGACTATCGACCTCGACAGCCTCCCAGTCACGGATCAACTCGGACGTCAAGATCACCAGGTGGGACATGTCTGATGGGGTCGCGAGTAGCATGCTAACTTGCGGCAAGGACTGGAAAGCCGATTCTCACGGTAGCTGGCGGTAGATCGTCGCTTGGAGGTGCGCTGCAGCCAACATCGATACTCTGGGACAACCGCTCACACATGTACAGGATACACTGCGACCGTCTTTGGAGCCACTGGGTTTTTGGGACGCTACATCGTGAACAGGCTGGGTGCGTGCAGGGTGGAAATCAAGACATTGCAGCCAACTAACGGCATACACAGCACGCTCAGGGTGTACCGTTATCATTCCATTCCGCGAGGAAATGGCCAAGCGCCACCTTAAGGTTGCTGGTGACCTCGGTCGCGTTGTCTTCCTGGAAATGGACCTGCGAAACACTGCCTCCATCGAAGAAAGCGTCCGCCATTCTGACATTGTCTACAACCTCATTGGTCGCGACTACCCCACCAAGAACTTCGATCTCGAGGATGTCCATGTTCACGGAACGGAGCGCATCGTGGAGGCTGTCGCCAAGTACGATATTGACCGATTTGTACAAGTCTCATCCCACAGCGCATCGCTGGACTCGCCATCTGATTTCTACCGAACCAAGGCCCAGGGTGAACAGCTGGCGCGCTCCATCTACCCAGAGACAACCATTGTTCGACCAGCGCCCATGTTCGGATTCGAAGATCGTCTCCTCCATCGCCTCGCTTACCCTTCAAATATTGTCACTTCCAACAACCTGCAAGAGCGCCTCCGGCCCGTCCACGTCATTGATGTCGCCATGGCCCTCGAAAACATGCTGCAGGACGACACAACCGCCGCTGAGACATACGAGCTCTACGGCCCAACCGAGTACTCCATGGCCGAGATCAACGACCTTGTTGAGAAGGAGGCCATGAAGAAGCGCGGTCACGTCAATGTTCCCAAGCGCATCATGAAGCCCATTGCTGAATACGCCAACAAGTTCATGTGGTGGCCAATCCACTCTGGCGACGAAGTCGAGCGCGAGTTCATCGACCAGACAGTAGACCCCAAGGCCAAGACGTTCAAGGATTTGGACATTGAGCCTGTGGAGCTGTCGAGCTTGACATTCGAGTACCTCAAGGGATACAGAAGTTCAAACTACTACGACTTGCCACCGATGAGCGAGAAGGAGAAGAGGGAGGAGAAGAAGTACCTGCATGTTTTGGACGATCAATAGATGTGGCAGAGGGGCGGGAGTTTGTAAATATCGCTCGTAGATTTGCATGAGCTGGATTGTAACAAATCAAGTCGATTTTCCTTTGTGTTCAACATGCGAAGTCTATATCATATCTGAGTGGGGTATCACATGAAATCTAAAGCCAACCCTCAACCACTCCCAGCCTCTTTGCTCACCAGCTTCTCCTTCTCCATCAGTGCCAATACATACCTCCGCACCAGGCTCTCCATACTCCCCTCATCCTCCCTCTCCCGCCTCTCCATCCAATGCCGATAAACCTCCAACACCACCTCGACCGCAATGAGCGCGATAATCGCCCACTCCAGCCTCAGCCCATGTTTCTCACTCAACTGTTCTCTCAACACACTCGCAATCTCCTGCGCGAAGCCAATCTTCTCGTTGAGGACTTTGATGCGCACACCCACGTCGAGCGCGCGGCCGACTTGGTCGTAGTACTCGCCGAGCCCGAGCTCATGGCGGCTGTCCCAGAAGATGTCGGGCATGGAATCCGTGAGTTCGGAGTAGAGGTTGAGCTGTGCGCGGATGGAGAGTAATTCGCCTGTTTTGCGCAGGATGAAGGAGCGGGTGAAGAGCGTCGAGGGGGCGAGGGAACTCAGTGCGGACGGGATGGAGCGGGTGGAATGCTGGTAGTCCGACAGCAGCGTTTCGAGGATGGAGAGCTTCGTGGAGCGGGCGAGGCCGGAGGAGAATGCGATTTTGGCGAGGATGGTGTCGACTTCGTGGCGCTGGGGGTTTTCGGGGGAGTCGGTGGGAGATGGGTGGTTGGTTGTGGAGTCGTGGTCGGGCTCGGCTTTGGTGCCGAGGACGATGGTGTCGCCGACGACTTCGCTGGTTTCTTTGCTGGGGTCTTCGAGGTAGTCTAGGTCTTCGGTTTCGAGCATGTCGAGGTGGGAGCCTTCGGCGGCGGCGGGGAGGATTTGGTTGACGAGCTTGAGGGCTTCGCGCTCGCGGACGTTCCAGGTTACGACGGTGCCGGAGGGGAAGATGAAGATGTCGCCTTGCTGGAAGTCTTTGACCTCGGAGGGCTTGTCGGATGTTTGGACGTGTATGACTTGGGGATATAGTCCGGTGGAGAAGGGATCGAGTTCGTAGCCCTGTTGCTTGACGAGTTTGGCAGCGGCTGTGATATCGTACGTCTCAGAGGCGCAGTATGCGGTGACTGTCTTCGTCTCTGCATCTGGGTCTACAAAGCGTTGTCTTCCCCGCGACTTGACGAAAGTCCGCGACCTCTGGGCTTCAACTGCTATGCTGCGCAGAGAAGTCTTGCCACTCTTTCTTGAGGACTTGGGTCCCGCATATGATTTTTTCTTTAACGTGTCCTCCTTTGTGTCCTCCTTGACTGGTATTTCTTCAGGTGACTGGGTGAAATCGAACTTCTTGGACCGGCTTAAAGTATTGGAGAAGCATCGTGCCGATGAGGTTGCGGGTGGAGATATTCGACATGTTCTAGTGCAGGCCGCACGGAGAAGACATCTATTTACACCAATGGTTGGGAATACTCGGCAAAGAAGCATCGCGAGCGCTGCAATATCTGACCATATTGTCCGTGAAGAGTGACGCCGAGAATGACATGCGGGACGAGCGTGATAAACTTTTGTGGAGCCGAAGCTACCTAGCGCGGATCGTCATAGTGCCAGGGCCAGATGCCGCGGTCGACGCACTGCTTCCTCGCGCTCACACGTCGTCTTCACCACACTACGCAGCTGCAGCGCCTCATATACTCACCGCAGCTCATGCCACCAGCATGGCTGCGGAAGCATCCGAAGAAGAGCCGCGCACGCCGTCGCGCGACCAGTCACAGCTCGAGAAGGTCGACAGCAATGGCAAAGAGAGCGTAGAAGAGGACTCAGACGACGATGAGGACGCCGAGGATGAGGAACCGAAGCTGAAGTACAATCGCCTGACCAGCAATCTCCTGCCGCTATACCGAAATGGCGACGCGACAAGCACGTTTGTGGTTGCGGGGGATAAGATGGTACGGCCATAGCTCCCAGAGCTGTCACACCTCAGAGACATATGCTAAGCAGTAGATAGATTGTCGGCACACATAATGGAAACATCGTGAGTATCCTAGTAGATCTAGATACCTGCACATATACTTACAGATACAGCACGCCATCAACATCCCTGCGTTCCAGACACTCCGCACCTACAACGCCCACCCGTCCGCCTCTGTGACTGCGCTATCAGTGTCACCACTACTACCTTCACAGCCCTTCGTACCGGCACCCGATCCCGCCGACTCTTCCTCAAGAAGAACCGCATCACCTGCTGCCCAAACACCGTCCCCTCGCACACCGCGCCAGGCCCAGGTGCCTGCGATACCGTCTAACCAGATATACATTGCATCCGCTTCCATAGACGGAACTGTCTGCGTCCAGTCCTTGACAGACTCCAAGGATGTTACACTGCGGAATTTCGGGCGCCCGGTGCAAGCGGTCGCCTTGTCGCCAAACTACAAGTCAGATCGGTCGTACCTGTCCGGTGGACTGGCTGGAGAGCTCATCCACACCACCGGAGGCCAGATAGGAGTCAAGTCGAACGCAAACACTAGCTCGGCATCGCAAGCTGCTGCAGGGTGGCTGGGAGCCATTGGGCTAGGTGGTCACGGGGGCAAGGACACCATACTACACTCTGGAGAAGGAACAATCAGTGGCATCAAATGGTCTCTATCTGGAAAGTTTGTGGCTTGGTCGAACGAATATGGCATCCGCATCATGCGAACCGATCTGCATCTCGACAGCGCCGACTCCGACCTGGCATGGAAGCGGGTGGGCTTCGTCGAAAGACCTAATCGTCGCATTTGGGAGGATATGGCTGGAGTCTGGAAGGCACGGATGGAGTGGGTTGACGATCAGTCCCTTGAGTCGGATGAAGATGACACGATGAGTGTGAATGGCGGCAAGTCGGACTCTACACTCCCTCACCAGAGACTTGCGCAAACCCCACACAGTGCGAAGAGAAGGAAGGTTGAGAAATTAGTCATTGGCTGGGGAGACACAGCTTGGATCGTCCGTGTGTATCCTGGTGGCACTGGTACTGGCAAGAACGTTGGCGAGAAGTCTGTCGGCAGTGCCGAAATCGTTTATCGGTATGCTCTCTCAGTTCATATCACTGATCCCTACTGACCAACTTGAAGACTTCATTTCGACGATTGTGTTGTTTCTGGCATAGCGCTTTATACCCCTTCCTTACTTCTTGTTCTTGCTTACCGGACCCGCGATGACGACGACAATCCAATCGCTCAGGATGATAAAACGCCACGGCGTGTCATGCATCGAAGAGCGAATGGATTACAGCCTGAGCTCAAGCTCATCAACCCCGCGACTCAAGACGAAGTCGAAGTTGATTCGTTGACAGTGAGCCGCTTCGAAACCCTCTCTGCAGCTGATTACCACTTGGGCACTTTGTACGTTCCCCACCCTCAGACCATGACTCCTGCACAGAGAAGTGCACTGGAAGCTATTGGCGGTGGTATTTGGGATGTAGGAGCGGGAGCAGCGCGGATTCTTAGTACCGGAGCCAGCGTCATGAACATCCCGTTCACATCTGACTCGAAAACGCCGCCGCGTGCTCCATCCATGTCGTCTGCAAGCGCCGGGAACGTGTCCTCGTCGGCGCCCGGAAAGCGACCAGCTCAAATCCATCCAAACGCTGCGACAGCTGGTCTGAAGATCTTCATACACAGTCCGTATGATTGTGTTTTGGCCATCAAGCGTGATCTCTCCGATCACTTCCAGTGGGAATTGGAGCACGAGAATTATAAAGATGCATGGGAACTATTGGAAGATCATCCAGAAATAGCAGCATCCGCTGCTCAATTACCAGCGTCCGAAGGGTCTCCAGCGAGTACACCTTTGAAAAAGCAAGGCAGTCTACACGAGTTTTTCGCTGATGAAAGTGAATCACAAACTACAGTATCTGCCACAAGAGCAAATCAGAATTCGGCAATTGAGAAGGAAAAGAGGCGCATTGGTGACCTGTGGGTGCAACAGCTTGTAAGCTCCAACAACTGGAAAGAGGCAGGTAAAGTCGCTGGACGTGTACTCGGCACATCAGCAAGGTGGGAACATTGGGTTTGGAAGTTTGCGCAAACAAACCACTTCAACGAGATTTCGCCGTACATACCCAAAAAGCCGATGCAGCCACCACTACCTTCAATGGTTTATGAAGTGGTACTTGGACACTACATCATACATGATCGGATACGTTTCAAGCACGTACTCGAAGCTTGGGATACGGACCTCTACGACGTTAACAGCGTCATCGAGGCTATCAAGAGCAAGCTCTCCGCTGGCGATGTCACCGAAGACTCCATCGAAGGCGATGTGCAAGGGAGAGACTGGCGAATCCTCCAAGATGGGCTTGCCAAGCTGTTTCTTGCGAGTGGCAGGCAAAGAGAAGCTCTACGGTGCTATATCCGTTTACAGAATGCGGACGCTGCCATGACCCTGATTCGGGACTTCCATCTGGTAGAAGCTGTGCGCGACGACATACCTGGGTTCATTATGATGCGAGTATCAAAAGACTTAATGGATTCTGCGCCGTTGCCAGAGCTGGAGGAAGCGTCTACAGAAGCAATCAACGTACTCGTTGAGGAGGGGTGCCGAGGCACAATACCTGCAGCTGATGTTGTGTCCCAGTTACAACAGAAGAAGGAGCCGTTCCAGCCGTTCTTATTCTTTTACCTCAGGCGATTATGGAAACCGGAGATGCATGAGCGGACAGGAAAGACAGCAAAAGAACGCGTAGCTGAAGATCGCCTGGCCGCTGATGGCAAGATCGTTGCAGAAGAGTTTGCAGATCTCATGGTCGATCTCTTTGCAGAATATGACCGAGATTTGCTCATGGAGTACTTGAGAAAGAGTCAAAGCTACGATCTGAGCAAGGCGACGGCTGAGTGCGAGAGGAGGGAGTACATCCCAGAGCTTGTGTAAGTTTTGGATAATTATCATTGCGAGGATGCTGCTAACATATCACAGACACATCCTCTCGAAGACTGGCCAAACCAAGCGCGCCCTGTACCTCATTATCGAAAAGCTGTCCGACGTCAGCTTCGCGATTTCATTCGCCAAGGAACAAGACGACTCGGACCTCTGGAACGATCTGTTAGAATACTCTATGGACAAGCCACATTTCATTCGCGGACTCCTCGCCGAAGTCGGTACTGCAATCGACCCTATCAAGCTCGTACGCCGCATCCCAGAAGGACTTGAGATTGAAGGTCTACGAGATGGTATCGGCCGCATGGTCCGCGAGTACGAAATCCAACACTCCATCTCCGAAGGTGTAGCACGAGTGCTGCGCGGCGAAGTGGCAGCTGGTATGGATACACTTCGTGCTGGACAGAAGAGAGGCGTCAAGTTTGAAGTGGAGATATGCGATGACAGCCCAAGACATAGGAAACACGACAAGGGCGTCGATGTTATTGCAAAAGGCATTGAACCCGCAAGAGCGGCCAGAGCAACAGCAACAGCAGATGACAAAACTACAGCCGTTACATCCACTACAAACGCAGCACACGTCGACCCTCCTGCTGCCGAGGCACCCGTGGGCGAAGCACCCCCCGGTCATTGCACAGGATGTCACCGTCCCTTCACTCTCCCCACCCCCGAAGAGTCGGAAATCATAGACGGCCCACTACCTCTATCGCGTGATACCCTTGTAGGATTTGCATGCGGCCACGTCTTCCACCTCAGCTGCCTGCTACCCAAGACAAGCGCAAGCGCCAGCGTAGCAGCCACGCTCCAACAACAACTCGCCAGCGACGCGCTGGAAGGCGAGGGCCGGTGGACGCGCAGCGTAGGCGCCAAGGTAGCGCACGCACACGTCATCAAGAACGCCGTTGGGCGCGGGTGCGTGGTGTGCAGAGAGAAAGAAGTCATTGACGATGAGTAGAGGGGTTGCGATGTATATATACGCGAGATTATTGGAATATGCGGGGTGTTGGACTTGGAAGCATTTGTGTTAGTAGATTCGTATATTGGCATGAATGAGACTTTGCATTCGCATTTCACTCACCTTGTACATGACGAAAGTACTGGCGATTACTCGATGTAGTAATTGGTATCGCAGGTGTTGAAAGTAGCACTACGAAGGGCGTGCAGCGAAGGGCGTGATATGTCACCTGTTAGATGTGACGGGCGAGGGCCGGAAGTTACAACAGCTCCCTACTAACCAGATACAGCACAAGATAATACTGCATGAAGAAGGTTTGCTGGGAAGTGTGGATTGCAGTGGAGGGGCGTGAACATGGATTGGGTTAGTAGAGGGCGTGAATGGCATCAGGCTAGAACAAGGCGACAAGGGCATTAAAGGGCACGCTATATGCACCTTCGTGACAAAACCAAGCCTAAGTAGAGTACAGTATTACCACAAGAAGCAAGTTCTACGAAAAGTGTAGATTGCGGTAGAAGGGCGTGAAGCGGCCTGAATCCACATCAGGCTAGCAGAGGGCAAAAGGGGCGTCGAAGGGCACACCTTCGCAACATCGATAAGCTCCAAACCAAGCACGACATGACCACAAAAGGCAAGTTTTATGGAAAGTGTGGATTGTAGCGCAGAAGGGCGTGCAGGGGCGTGAGTCTAGCGCAGGGCGCGGTCGCGTTATCAGACAAGGATCCGTATGCTGTATGGCGAGGTGGAATTACCACATTCGGACGTTTTTCGCAAGAGTGTCGAAGGCTGCGAAAAGGGCACAGCGCTAATTAGTGCAGGGGCGAGAGGGGCGTGTTGGGCCTGTAAGAAAGAATGCTTGGTCGCATGCATGACGTGACCACATGGATTCGAATACAATACGAAAGTCTCATCGGACTGCGCATGTACCCCGCGACTTTTACGATCAGCTAAATCACCAAGGCCCTCCGCATTCTCCCGCCGGACAATTAAGTCAAGCTGCGGCCCCACTTTTACCCCAGGTTTCTTGCATCGCGGGATTCAGCCGAGATGCTCTGGTTTTGCAACGTCATTGGTGGCTTCGAGGAGGAGGGTGACTTCCCGTCAGTCATGTTGCGACGATGGAGTAAGGTTCCTGTCAAGCACAGACTTGCCCCTGGCTCCGAGAGTGTTCGGACACGGAGGGTAGAGGCGATCAACGGAGAAATATCGTGCGATGGAAGGAAGTATTACGAGAGGGAGGGGGGCTTCGGGTGCTTATATGTGTGGTGCGAGTCTTGACTTTCGGGACGATAGACGGTGGTTTGGTAGTCAAGTTTACATACTTACTTCGCAAGATGAAGACGCTTCCAGCTTTCTTCGCAGTCCTCGCGGCCGCGACGGATATCTACGTTTCCACAGCAGGCTCGGATAGTCACGATGGCCTTTCTGAAGCCAAACCTTTCTCAAGCCTGACCAAGGCGCAACAAGCCGTGCGAGCCCAGGTCGCGTCTATGACCGCCAATATCACAGTGCACATCGCGCCAGGCACATACGCCCTCTCCGCCCCCCTGATCCTCACCGCGCAAGACTCCGGTACGCGCGGGTTTAAAGTAAACTGGGCCGGCTCCGGCGCCGTGATATCCGGCGGGCGCAAGCTCACAAACTGGACCGCGGGCGCGAATGGCATCTACAGCGCGAGTGTACCCCAGGGAACCAAGTCGCGGAATCTGTACGTCAATGGCCAGGCGTCGAATTACGCGCGGCGCAAGATTGCGAATAGGAAGGATCTGGCGTATACCGCGAGTGGCATAACGTGGACGGCGGGGGGGTATGATTGGATCACGAGTACGCCGGGCATCGAGCAGGCTGAAGTGCGCTTCATCAATTCCTTCACGGACCGGTATGCGCCGATCTCGGGAAAGGGGAATCGCGAACTGCTCATGAAGCAGGATTGGTGGACGACGAACAATTGGGGATATGACCATATTTCGAAGCCGAATGCGGATTTTGGCGTGTGGGTGCAGGGTGCGTTGGGGTTGTTGAGTGAGGGCGGGCAATTTTATCTTGATGGCGGGGCGGGCAAGGTGTACTATAAGCCGTTGAGTGGAGAGAGTATGGCGAGCCTGGATGCGCATTTGGGGATTTTGGAGACGCTGGTGGTGGTTGGGGGGACATATGATGCTCCAGCGCATGATATCACGTTTCAGGGGGTGAGCTTCGTAAGTACAGAGACCTCCAGAGCTGCTTTGGAATTGACGAATACTTACGCGTGGCCAGGCTCATAGCACATGGCTTGCACCATCTTCGATCGGATATGTTGATCAGCAGACTGGCGGCTACATTTGCGAGAACACAACCTACACTCCGGCAAACTTTGAGTCTTCAAGGCCGCACTGGTGCCAAATGCCCTCGGCCATCCAGATCAGCGCAGCCAACAACATCTTCTTTACCGGTGGCAACTTCACGCAAATGGGCGGTGGAGGCGTAGGAATCGGCAACGACGCCAATGCCCACGTCTCTGGCGTCGGACTGGGTGCAAGTAACGTAGCCATCCGCGAAGCTTTCTTCTCGCAAGTCATGGGCAACAGCATCACGGCCGGCGGCGTGCGAGCCGACGCCCACCACCCCAGCGACGCCCGAATGCTCAACTCGAAAATCTCAATCGAGAACAACATCTTCCGCAACGTGTCCTCGCTCTTCAGTTCCACGGTGCCCATCTTCGCAAGCTACGTGCAGTCTTCTAGCATCTCGCACAACGACATCGACATCGCTCCGTACTCTGGCATCTGCCACGGCTACGGCTGGGGCTCCAACGACGCAGGCGGCAGCTCGGAGTACGAGAAACGCGGCTTGTACCAATACCAGCCCAAATACTCGACTCCAACGATTTCCCGCGATAACTGTATTGAAGGAAACCTCCTGCACCGCTACGGCCTCTCGCACACCGACCTGGGCGCCCTGTACACGCTGAGCAAAAGCCCGAACACCGTGATTCGCGAAAACTACGCCTACGACTCCACGGGCTTCGGCATGTACACGGATGAAGGCAGCAATTCGTACGCGATCCAGAAGAACGTGTTGCTATCGAGTGGCATATGGTATGCGCAGAATGGCGTGAACACTGCGAATAACACGATAACGGGGAACTGGGGCAGGACGGGGCCGACGAGGGAGGGGAATACGCTGGTGGGCAGTTTGGAGGGGGCACCGCAGGAGGCGAAGGGGATTGCACAGAGGGCGGGGGTGGAGGTGGGGAAGAGGGGTGGGAGGCCGGTGTCGAATCCTTAGGAGGTTTTGGGGATGTGTTCAAGTACCTATTCGATAGTCTGAAGCTATGGATACAGCCTTGCTTCGCCATTGATCATCTGCAGTATGGTTAGTGGTAACCTACCAGTGATTGATGTGGTAGGAATTGACAGTGCAATATTTGCACATTTGTGCTGCATCCAGCCAGGTACCATGTGGATCAATGGTCCCCTGTATCAGAATAAGTCGAGGATTAAGTTCGAAAAGAAGAAAAAACATGGGAATCATCAAATGCACATGTTAGAGATAGGACGAAGTACGTGAACGTATCTTTGCTGGGTTTGCAGCAGCAAATGGATGCATATTCTTTCACCAACCTGAACAAACAAACAGGAGCGTTAGAAACGAGAAGATGTATAAATTCGATGTAAGGTTGATGGTATTTCATCGGCAATATGGCATTTGTCACGTCGGATGTGGAAGAGGAAGGCGAGAAGTTGCAGCCAATAGCATCGCACATGTCTCTGCTGATGAGCCTCGGCTTTACCCCAGCTTTCGACCTTTCGCGACTCCACCAGACGCGGACTGCAGCGCAGAGCGGGTTAGCTTGCAGTTCAGACCGAGGCCAAATGTCTTTTGGTCGCGAAATGTAGTAAAAGTGTCGCTCGCCTTTCCATCCCATCTCTCTTCGCCCCTGACCACCTCACATCGCCATCATGTCGCAAGAAACACTCACGCGCGAGTCCGTCGCAAAGCACAATAAGCCAGACGATCTCTGGTGCATTGTCGACCACAAGGTCTACGACTTGACTGATTTCGTCGATGCCCACCCCGGTGGCTCAGTCGTGCTCGAGCAGGTAGCTGGCACCGACGCCACTATCGCCTTCTACAACCTCCACCGACAAGAAGTCCTGCAAAAGTACGAGGACCTGTGCATCGGCACCATCGAGGGCGAGAAGTCCGAAGTCATCGTGCCCAAGTTCGGTGACTTGAGCCCCGTTCCATATGCCGAGCCACTATGGCTTCGCCCGCAGTTCAAGAGCCCGTACTTCAAGGAGAGCCACAGGGCGCTGCAGAAGGAGTTGCGCAAGTTCACCGACGAGCACATCACACCTGAAGCGCAGGCGAAGGAGAAGAGTGGCGAGTACATCAGCCAGGAGCTGATTGACAAGATGGCTGCGAATGATATTCTGGCTATGCGCCTTGGGCCGGGAAAGCATTTGCATGGCAAGAACTTGATGGGCGTGGTCAAGGGCGAGGAATTTGACTACCTGCATGATCTTGTGCAGGCGCAAGAGGGTGTGCGTGCAAATGCTCGAGGCTTCCAGGACGGCAACATGGCTGGCATGATGATTTCGTTGACAGCAGTGCTGCAGTGGATGCCAGACAGCGAGCTGAAGACACGCGTGGTTAAGGAAGTCTTGACCGGCCAGAAGAAGATCTGCCTCGCCATCACCGAGGCATTCGCAGGTTCAGATGTCGCTGGACTGCGCACCACTGCGGAGAAGACGCCCGATGGCAAGCACTACATCATCCGGGGCACGAAGAAGTGGATCACCAACGGCATGTTCTGCGACTACTTCGTCACGGGCTGCAAGACAGACAGCGGCTTCTCCGTCATCCTCATCCCCCGGGACGACACCGTAGAAACAAAGTTGATCAAGACGAGCTACTCCACAGCCGCCGGAACCGCATACGTCGAATTCAACAACACCAAAGTCCCCGTCGAAGGCCTGCTTGGAAAAGAGCACCAAGGCTTCATCGTAATCAGTAAGATCCCCTCTCCACCCCCATACATACCTTGCAACTAACAACCACACCCCAGTGTCCAACTTCAACCACGAGCGCTTCATGATGGCCTGCGGCGTAATCCGGCAATCCCGCACCGTCGTCGAAGAATGCCTCAAATGGTGCAACCAGCGCATGGTCTTTGGCAAGAAACTCATCGAACAACCCGCCATCCGCCAGAAACTCGCCAAGATGATCTCACACGTCGAGGCAAACCAGGCGTGGCTCGAGTCCATTGCTTACCAAATGTGCCACATGAGCTACCAGCAGCAGTCGACCGTGCTGGGTGGACCCATTGGGCTGTTGAAGTCTTTTGCCACGCGCTCCGCACACGAGATTGCGGATGAGGCGGTGAATATCTTTGGCGGTAGGGGGTTGACGCAGACGGGTATGGGCCGCGTGGTAGAGCAATTCCATCGCACATACAAATTTGATGCGATTCTGGGCGGGACGGAGGAGATTCTAGGGGATTTGGGGGTCAGGCAGGCGTATAAGAACTTCCCCAAGAGTATGTTGTAGGTTTTGACATGGGGTCATGGGGGTGTTTGTTCTTTTGTTCTGCGAGGACGCTGCATATCTTGGTGGACATTGTGTAGCAGCAGTTGTTTCCCTTCGACTTTGTATAATTCAACGAGGTCAACTTTCATACGCGGATTTTGTCTGCAGTCAGATTAGCCGCCGGTGCAATGGTGTGAGTGATGAGCAATACCGGTATTGCATGTGTGAGCAATTTCTGAGATATAAGGATTGTCCTGGCCGATCTTCAATGCTGCGGGTGCGATCGTTGCTAGATGCAGCATGCCCCTTTCATGCCAGTATAACCCCAACAGCCTAGTGTCCGGTGCATGTCTTGCCATTAGCATGTGATTAGTTTTGAGGTCATCTTTACCCAAAGAGATTGAAAGGGCGTCTTCTTGATGTCGATATAGCCCCGTGCAACAACCCCCAGTAGCTTTGCACATATTCCCAGCGAATGTAATCAGCAATCCATTTTCCATCAGTGATATCAGGTACCCGTTCCGAGCCGACAAAGACAAAGAGCAGCATATCCCTTTGCCACATAGAATGTTTGAATTCGTGCAACATATGAGATGTCACTTGACCATCCAAATCACTCCCGACTACCTTCACCAAATACCATCATCTGACGTGAGATTCCCCATCTCCCCACCACGGCCAGCCCCGAAGCAAGTTAGCCCGGGGTTCCTGGTGCCACTAGCATCACCCATTCGCAAACAACGGCGCTGTGCCCAGCCCTCGAACATGCCTTGAAACGTCACACAAACCTTAATCAGGGTGGGTATTCGATACGACCATTCCAGAAATTTCCAAGTGACACTGGCGGGCTGGAAATAGCTGGTGATGGCGCAGGGCAGATGCTTGTGGGATGGTGTGTTTCGTGGTGCGTGTTTGGTGAGCGGCGCGCAGGAGCGTGGATCAAGTCAAGTGGGATTGCGTACTTTCCCGTCTTTGCAAGTCCAAGTTGATAAAGCAGTCGCACTGGTTGATTCTTCACGATTCTTTGAGGTGGGGACATGTATAGTTGAAGGGATGCAGCGATGATACGTGCTCCCGAGGCGGCAGATGGCACGAATCGATAGAGACGTTGTCGTCGAGAAAGAGGCCGTGGCGCACAATCAATGCGCCCTTGCCAGCGCCCGTCCACGTGTTACACGGCCCGTCGTGCATGATGCGCAGATCTGGAATGGGCAATGAGATTGTGCATGAAGCGATGCGCGCTCAGATACGTGTCACCTGCGAAAGGCAGGTCCGGCGAGGGCGAAGATAGACCAGGATAGTGCGGCGACAGTGCTCTTCAAGACAAAGAAGAGAGCATGAGAAGGGCTATTGTTATTTGTGTAACCGGCTTGTGCTTGATGGAAATCTGGTTCCTGCATTGGGCCAGAAGCCAGTCTCCTGCAGGGTCGAGACGGGCGATATGGAATCCGATGGAACCTGCGCAGGGCACAGCCTCGGTTAGTCAGACGATGGTGTGCACTGTGCAGGCATCTCCAGCTCATGTCAATACTTGGGTGCATCGGTGGGCCAGGTGAGGCGAGAAAGCAGCGAACACATGCCGGCTCGAGAACCCCCCGTCCAGCTTTCTGGATGTGTTGTGTCGTGATGTGGATGATGCATGCGTGCTCGGCATAGTTGGCCCTTTCCTTTAAAGAAGCGCCGTAGCCCTCGTGCGTCACCTCCTCCAACTCTAACTAGGTCTTCGCCGCCATTCCCCTTCACTTTCACCGCACCGCTGCCGATTACTCGTGCGCCGAACTACAGTCAAAGGCAACCACCGGGTCACCCTTCGTTAGTCACGCAATCTAGCTGCGTCCCCCACATATATTGCCTGCTGCTCCTGCACGCGACACTCTTCCCTTCTCCATCAACCTCTCTCTCTCTGACTGCGGTTATCTCCGTTATCTCGCCGTGCCTATCGACGTCAACCACCGCCACCGCCACCGACATCGCACTCACTCCCACGCCACACACCGCCAGCATGCGCCGCTCCTCCAGCATCTCGAGCATCAGCTCGTCGGCCTCTGAAAGCGAAGAGACGATGCAGATCTTCATCAAGACCGTCTCCGGCGACAGCAGTACGTCTCACCCACGCCATGACGCCTGCATCACATGCTAACACGCGCCGCAGCAATCCCCCTCAGCATACCGTCCTCCACCTCCATCTCGACGCTGCGCTCCCTGCTCGCCCTGCGCACCAACCTCTCCACGCCGTCGGACCTGCGCCTCGTGCACGCCGGCAAGCACCTGACGTCACCGTCGAGCACGCTGGAATCCTACGCCATCCC
>Ga0265780_10003274_pt1 | contig 21376 bp, 20 predicted proteins | sample P1T30metagenome_FD_192432 | JGI IMG/M metagenome (GOLD analysis project Ga0265780, IMG submission 192432) | Plant litter microbial communities from East Loma Ridge, Irvine, California - P1 T30 | ecosystem: Environmental > Terrestrial > Plant litter > Unclassified | place: USA: California...
AAGGCCGGCAATGCCGGGCCGGGACGCCCGATCCAGACCCTGGTCTGGTACCCGGCCAAACGCACCGGTGCGGCGCCGATGCAGGTGGCCGACTATCACCAGGCCAGCCTGAGCGAAGCGGATTTCAGTGTGTCCGGCGCCGAGATGGCGAAGCAGCGCGCAGGCTGGATGGCCAGTCCCAGGAAGGCGCAATTCAGCGCACCGACGCTGGCCGTGCGCGACGCCGCGCCTGCAGACGGCAAGTATCCGGTGGTGATCTACGCTCCCAGCTTCGGCTCGTCCGCGCACGAAAACCTGGATTTGTGCGAATACCTGGCCAGCCATGGTTACGTGGTGATTGCCAGCCGCAGCCTGGGCGCGCGCGCGTTCCAGATGACCGACGACATCGACGGCATCGAGGCGCAGGCCAGCGACATCGCCTTCCTCGCCAACTATGCGCAGACGCTGGCGCAGGCCGACGTCACCCGGATGGCGGCCGCCGGTTACAGCTGGGGCGGCATGGCGAACGTGTTCGCGGCTGCGCGTTCGAGCCGTTTCAAGGCGCTGGTGAGCCTGGACGGCTCGATCCGCTTTCACCCGAAGATCTGGGGCGCGGCCACCTATGTGCGGCCGGCGCGGACCGCGGTGCCGCTACTGTACCTGGGTGCCCGCACGCCGACGGCCGAGACGATGGAGCGCGACGACAAACTGGGTGCGAGCTACATCAACACCATGAAATACTCGGACGTCTACGTCACCACGGCGCCGCCGATGCTGCACAAGGATTTCAGCGCGATGAACCTGCGTTTTGCCCAGGACAACGCGTTCGGCGATTACCAGCGGGCCGAGGTGCTGCAAGCCTACCGCAGCGTGGCACTGTATGCGCGCGAATTCCTGGACGCCTATCTGAAAAACGATGCCGATGCATTGGCGTTCATCAAACAGTCGCCGGCGCGGCACGGTATCGGTCCGCAAGTGATGTCGATGGAATTCCACCCCTCCAGTTTTACCCTCGTGGGCGAAGCCGACTTCCTGCGCGCGTTCGCGAAAGCCGGCTACCAGGATGCGCAATCGATGTACACCCGGATGTCCGCGCAGGCTCCCGACTTCAAGCTCAGCCCCTTGCGCTTGAATACCCTGGGCTATCAACTGCTGGGGGCGAACAATCCGCGCGGCGCCGTCGAGCTGTTCAAACTGGCCACCTACATCGAACCGAAATTTGCCAATGCCTACGACAGCGAAGGCGAAGCGTATGAAGCGCTCGGTGAAACCGCCCCGGCCATCGCCGCCTACGAAAAGGCAGTCGCGGTGGACAAGAACCAGGTCAACGCCATTGCGCGCCTCAAGGCGCTACAGGCGGGCGGTCCGAAGTCATGATGTGAGCGCTGTCTTTTGCTGCTTGTTTTGCTTGTAGAAAAACAGCGCCATCGCCGTGGAAGCAAGCAGCAAAACGACGCCTGCCATGTCGACGCCTACATTCACGCGTACATCTACTTTTACGTCTTTCATATTATTGCCTTAATGCATTTGTGTTGCGTCGCCAAACGTTTTGGCGTCTTTGTAAGTCAAGCATAGCATGGCCTTTTATGCGGTGACGCACATGCAAATCCGGGCGCCGGCGCAAGATTTGAAGCCGATTGATAACAATTACTATCTGCTAAGCTAGTTTGGATGTGATAATGTTTTAATAAAATTAGTTATGGAAACTACATGACTGAATGTCGTCGGCATTACTCATGCCGTTCGCCGATGCATTCACAGCCGGTTCCGCCAAATTGAGACAACATGAACAAGCCTGTCGCATTCCAGCCGTCGCCCCATCAATGCATTGTTCTCCGCGATATTTTCCTCAATAAGTTCGGTGCGCTGTCGGACGACGCCATGGCGATGCTCCAGGCGCAGTGCCATTGGCAGTTTTGCGAAGGCGGTGCCGTCCTGTTCGAACGTGGCGCGCCTGGCGATGCTGCCTATTTCGTGATTTCCGGACGCTTGCGGGCCATCAGCGTAACGGACGATGGCGAGCGCCAGGTGCTGGGCGATATTGAAGCCGGCGAAATCGTGGGGGAAGCGGCTGTCCTGTCCGCTACATTGCGCAGCGCAACCGTGGTGGCCGCCCGCGATAGCGTGGTGGTGCGTATCGATGCCGACAATCTCAATGCCTGGTTCCTGCAATTTCCTGCATTGCTGCTGGACGTGACGCGGCTGATATTGCGGCGTACCGCGGACGGCCATCACAAGAATCGGCGTGACGACCATGTCACCAACATCGCATTCATTTGCCTTGGCGCGCAACTCGACATGCAGGCGTTCAAGACGCGCCTGGGCAATGCCATTGCACCCTATGGCAAGTGTCTGGTGCTGGAGCGCGAGACGGTCACGACACAGGATGGCGCCGAGACCGACAGCGCCTTGACGGCCTGGGTCGATGCCCAGGAAGCGGCGCATGATTTTGTCCTGTATATCGACCGCCGCGATGACGAAGCCTGGACGGCACACTGCCTGCGGCGGGCCGACCGGGTCGTACTGCTGGCCGATCCACGCGACAGCAACGAACCGTCGGCTTTCGAATGCAGGGAAATCAAAGCGGCTTCGCATCGGCTGATTGCCAACACCTTCCTGGCAATGCTGCATCCCGCCGACACGGTCGCGCCACGCGGCACGGCGTCCTGGCTGGCAGCGCGTCCGTGGGTCAGCGAAGCGATCCATGTTCGCCAGGGGGATGCGGCCCACATGGCGCGCCTGGCGCGCCTGGTGACCGGCAATGCCATCGGCCTGGTATTAGGTAGTGGTGGCGCGCGCGGCTTGTCGCAAGCCGGCATCTTCCGCGCGCTGCGCGAGGCAGGCATACCGGTCGACCGTGTCGGCGGCACCAGCATCGGCTCGGTCATGAGCGCAGGCATTGCCAGCGACTGGTCGGCCGATCAGATGATACGTGCCACGCGATCATCCTTTGGCCAGAACCCGACCAACCTGCGCGACATGAGCTGGCCGCCGATCCTCTCGTTCTTCAGCGGCAAGCGGCTTTACCGCCTGCTCGATGTGTATTTCGCCCCGCCGCAGGACATCGAAGATTTGTGGATCAATTATTTCTGCGTCTCCTGCGACATTTCGTCGAATACGCTGGCGGTCCATACGCGCGGACCACTGCGCCCGGCGATTTGCGCCAGTCTGGCATTGCCGGGCGTGTTTCCGCCGGTGCGGATTGGCGACGGCTTGCATGTCGACGGCGCCTACATGAATGCCCTGCCCGTCGATATCATGGGCAGTCTTGGCGTCAACAAGATCATTGCCATCGATCTCGGCAATCCGCGCAAGCGGAAACTGGAATTCGCCGAAACGCCATCGGCATTCGAATTTTTTTACAACAAATACTTCCGGCGCAAGAAACGCAAATACAGCGTGCCTTCCATCCCCGCCGCCATCCTGCAAAGCGGCTTGCTGGCCAGCGAAGCCAAGGACGTCCAGGCACGCATCGATACCGACCTGTTGTTCAATCCCCCGGTGCACGAATTCGGCATTCTGGCCTGGGCTTCATGCGCAGCGCTGATCGACATCGGCTATCAGCATGCCCGCGCATTATTGAAGAGCCATCCGCTGGCCAGGGACTTGACCACTCACGCGGATCAACCGGTCACGCCAGCGGCACACGACGCCGACATCATGGTGTGACCGCCCATGCCGACCACCTCAAGCGCCAGCACAGACATGTTGGAAGCCGAAATCGGCAAACGCCGTTCGCGATTGTCGATGCGTTTTCTCGACCCTGGCCTCGAACAGGCATTCCTGCATGCGTACCGGACCGATGCTGTTGCAATATTCCGTTGGGCCTTGATCCTGGCTGCTTTCATGGGGGTGGCATTCATGTGGCTGGACACGGATATCTCACCGAACGGCATGCGCGCCACCAACATCCGGCTTTACCTGCTGCTGCCACTGTGCGCACTGACCTGGATTGCCATGCGCCAGCCCAGTGCCGAGAAGTGGATAGAAGTCATCTCCAGCGCGTTCCTGCTGCTGTACGCCACATGCATAGCGGCGATCTTCGTTGTCTTCGAACCTACCATCTGGGGGATATCCGGCGGCGTGGCGCAAGGCCCCTTCCTGATGCTCATGATGGCGGCATTCACGATCATATGCCTGCGCCTGGTCTGGGGCTTGTGCGTCAGTGTCGGCATTATCGGCATTTATGCCTATACGGCATGGCATTGGGGGCGTGGGGATTATGCGGAATTCGCGCTGGTTCATTTAACCAATTGTTTTAGTGCCTTTTGCCTCGGCGCTTTCACTTGCGGCCTGTTCGAATCGCTGCGCCGACGCCAGTTCCTGACATTAAACCTTCTGCAAGGCGAAAAGGAGCGTTACAAGAACCTGCTCTGTACGCTGGTACCGCCGGCGATCGCGCAGCGGATCCAGCACGGCGAATCGCCCATCGCCGACTCCCATGCGGAAATAGCGATCCTGTTTTCGGATTTCGTCGGTTTTACCAGCTTGACGAGCCGCATCGCGCCGCATCGGCTGATCCAGCTTCTGAATGATCTGTTTTCCGAATTCGACGCTGCCGCGGTGCGGCTCGACATCGAAAAGATCAAGACGATCGGCGACGGTTACATGGCCGCATGCGGGGCACCGGTGCCCGAGGCCATGCGCACGACGGCCATGGTGAAGTTCGGATTGGAGATGGTGGACATCACCGAGCACGTGTCGAAAAAATACCAGGTACCGATCGGCATCCGTGTCGGCATACATTCCGGCAGTCTTATTGCCGGCGTCATCGGCAAAAACCGTTTCGCCTACGACATGTGGGGTGAAACGGTGAACATGGCGAGCCGGATGGAGTCGTCCGGCGTGCCGGGGCGGGTACAGATATCGGAGGCGGCTTTCCAACGCCTCGATGGCCAGTTTGCTTTTGAAATGCGCGAGAACCTTGAAATCAAGGGTGCAAACAAGGTGACCGCCTATCTGGTCACCGAGTCTGCAGCATAGGCGCCGGTCGCGGGGCGATCAAAGCCTGTCTTCCGCCAGCAACTCGCGGGTCCGCTTCAGCGTCGACAGCAAGGCGCTTTTATACCCTTTCTCGCTGTCCATCCAGGCCTGCTCGGCCTGCTCTTCCGGCCCGCCCGCTTCCTTGCCGCGCAAGCCGGTGTAGCAGTAGAAGCGCAGCTGCAGCGCCCCATCCGCATCCTCGAACAACTCGTTGACGATCACCCCTTCGCGCGGCCCGCTGGCCTGGAAGAAGGACACTTTGTTCTCCGGTTCGAAGGCGATGATCTCGCGCAGGTCGTTGCCGCCGATGGTGGCTTCTCGCACGATATGCGTCGCACTTTCTTCCACGACTTCGCAGCGGGTGCACAGGCCGGGCGGCAGGAATTCGCGGGCGTCGCGGGCTTTCAGCACCAGGCCGGCCCAGGCCTGGGCGCGGGTCAGCGGCGTCTCGCCTTGCGGATTGACCGGCACGGTGGCAGTCGAATAGATCATGATGTCTCTCCTTATAGTGAAAGTGGATCAGGCCGAAGCAGCGGCGGTGTCGCGGGCAAAGTCACGATAGGAACGCAGCGGCCGCCCCAGCATCGCGGTCAGGCGCGCAACGTCGCCGGCCTCCGGCACCATGCCGTCGCTGAGGAAGCGCTCGCTCATCAGGCGCATGTCATAGGCCATCCAGCCGGGCATGAAGTTGCGCAGGTTCTGCTCGAAGGCGGCGGTGTCGTCGCCGCCGTAGGCGATCGGGCGTCCCAGCACGTCGGACCAGATCGCGGCGGCGTCGGCACCGGTCAGGGTGTCGGGGCCGACCAGGTTGATGCGCTCGAGCGGCAGCGGACGGGTGGCATTCTTGCGGTGGATCAGCTCGATGGCCGCGATCTCGGCAATGTCGCGCACGTCGACCATGGCCAGGCCCTTGGCGCCAATCGGCATCGGATACACGCCGTAGCCGAGCACGACGTCCTTCACCGTGAGGTCATTGCTGATGAAATAGGCCGGGCGCAGGATGGTGGCGGAAAAGCCCATTTTCTCGATCATCCGTTCGACGCCATATTTGCCGGCGAAGTGCGGCACGTTCACATACACGTCGCTGTGGATCACCGACAGGTAGACGACGCGGTCGACGCCGGCTTCGCGCGCCGTATTCAGGGCGACCAGCGCCTGGGTGAATTCGTCGGGCACCACGGCGTTCAGCAGGAACAGCGTCGAGACGCCCGCGAAGGCGCTGCGCAGCGAATCGACGTCGAGCAGGTCGCCCTTGACGACGTCGACGCCATTCGGAAAGTCGGCCTTGCCCGGGTCGCGCACCAGGGCGCGCACGCTGGCACCGCGCTGGACGAGTTGCTGGACGACGTTGCGGCCGATGGTGCCGGTGGCACCGGTAACGAGGATGGTCATGATATGTGCTCCGTTGGGTTGTGGTTGAAAGACAGTTCCATGGTAGCCATCCCACATCTGGTCCGATAGACGGTATATTTAGACATACCGTCTCAATTCTGGAACACATGGATTACCTCGCACTGACCGATTTCAATCTCGTCGCCCGCCACGGCGGTTTCGGGCGCGCCGCGCGTGCCAGCGGACGCCCGAAAGCGACCCTGTCGCGCAGGGTGGCCGAACTCGAGGCCAGCCTCGGCCTGCGCCTGCTCGAACGCGGCGCCCACACCCTCAAACTGACACAGGAAGGCCGCGCCCTGTATGAACGGACCGGCGCCCTGCTCACCGAGGTCGAAGAAACCGTAGGCGCGATTTCATCCGGCGGCGACACACCGCGCGGCCGGCTGCGTATCAGCGCGCCGATGCTGTTTTCGCAGATCGCGATGGGCAAGCTGGCGGCCGGCTTCGCGCTGGCCTATCCGGACGTGCGGCTGGAGGTGAGCACCGAAGACCGGGTGGTCGACATGGTCGAGGAAGGGGTCGACCTGGTGATCCGGGTGAATCCGGATCCGGACGAGAGCCTGGTCGGACGCATCTTCCTGCGCGACCGGCTGGTGGTGGCGGCGAGCCCTCGTCTGGCCAGGCCGGCAGACGATGCCGTCGTCCCCGCCGTGGTGCGTGGCGCGGCCGACCGCAGCGCCACCTGGGCCATGCGCACGCCGGCAGGCCCGGCCCGCATCGCCATCGATCCGGTGCTGGGCCTGTCCTCGCTGGTGATGGTGCGCGACGCGGTGCGTGCCGGCGTCGGCGCCGGCCGCCTGCCGCTGTCGCTGGTCAGCCACGACCTGGCGGCCGGCACACTGGTGCATTGGGGCGACGTCGACGGCCCCGAGATTGCGCTGTGGGCGCTGTACCCGTCACGGCGGCTGCTGAGCGCGCGCGTTTCGGCTTTCCTCGAGCATCTGAAGGCGGCTTTCCCGCTGGGAACGCCTGACGAACTGGCAGCCTATATCAAGCTTTAATCGTCAGCCGATGATCTGTTCCAGCTCGCGTGCAACCTGCTGCGCGAACTGGTGGATGTGGTAACCGTCGACAAAGCCGTGGTGGGCCTGCACCGAAAACGGCAGTTGCAGGCCGTCCGGTGTGTCGCGGAACTTGCCCCAGGCCAGCGACGGGATGTCGGGCGTGGCCAGCGATGCCATCGGGTGCTGGATCGACGTGAAATCCAGCCATGGCATGCAGGTGATGAAGACCTGTTCCTTGGCCGCGCGCGGCGGCAGGGCGCTGTATTTCTGGTTCATCTCGAGCATGCCGGACGCCTCCTCGCGCGCCGCCTGGCCGCGGGCGACGAATTCGCGCACGTCGTCGGACCAGTCGAACTGGGCGAAATTCAGGTCGAAGTGCTGGTTCACGACCGTAAAGGAAGGGTGCAGGCGGTCGATCTCGATCACCTCGCCGTCCAGCACGCGGTAGCGGAAATTCTCGACCTTCAACACCGCGCGCAGCACCGCGCACAGCAGCACGTGGAAAGGCGCCAGCCCCTGCGCCTTGCACCAGGGCCGGAAATCCGGCAGGTCCATGCGGAAGCACAGGTTGACCGCCGGGCTTTGCATGCGGTCGAAAAATTCGAAGCGGTCGCGCCGCCGTTCAAAATTCTGCATAGGATGCTGCTCATGTGGGAGAGCGGCATTGTCGCATACGGCATGGGCATCGACACCGGTAGGGGCATGGATATATTGCCTCAGCAACAAGTCTGTGGGACGATGGATTCCCATCTATTCCACATGAGACGCATGATCATCCGACCAACCATCGAAGACGATTGGGCCACCCTGAAAGCCATCCGCCTCGCCGCCCTGCTCGACGCCCCGACCGCCTTCGGCGTGAGCCACCAGAAGGCCGCCGCCCAGACCGAGGCCCAATGGCGCGAGCGCGCGGCAGCGGCGACCGCGTCGCAGCCGAAAACCGCATTCTGGCTGGCGTTCGACGAGGCGGCATCGGGCGATGCGATCGGCATGATCGGCGCCGGCGTGGACGGCCAGGGCCATTACAACCTGATCGGCATGTGGGTGACGCCGGTGCAGCGCGGATCGGGCGCGGCCCGGCAATTGGTCGAGGCGGTGAAGGCGCGCGCCGTCGAACTCGGGCACCGGCGCATCGTGCTGGACGTGGCGCCGGAGAATGCGCGCGCGGCCCGCTTCTACCAGAACCAGGGCTTCGTCTTCATCGACGAATGGGAGCCACTGGCGAGCCATCCGGAGATCCAGGTGCAGAAGATGGAGTGGCTGGCGCCGCAGGCAACGTAAAGATCAGGCCCCCAGGTAGCGCGTGCTCCAGGCCGCAATGATGCCGGCCACGTAGGCCGCATCGTCGCGCCCCGTCACCAGGTGGTCGATGCCGTCCAGCGACACATAGCTTTTCGGATGCTGCGCCAGCTCGAAGATGCGGCTGGCGTTCGACTTGTCGACGGTGTCGTCCTGGGGCGCGTGCATCACCAGCAGCGCACGGTTCAGGGTGGCGATCTTGTCGTGCAGGCCGTGCTGGATGGCGTCGTCGACGAAGTGCTGGCGGATGTTGAAATTGCGGCCGGCCAGGCGCACGCGTGCTTCGCCCAGCTTGGCGATGGTGTCGAGGTGCTCGGCAAACAGTTTATTTACCACGTACTGCGGATCGCTCGGCGAGGCGATCGTCACCACGGCTTTCGATTCCGGAATGCGGTGCGCGGCGGCCAGCACCGCGGTACCGCCCATGCTGTGGCCGACCAGTAGCGCCGGCGCCCTGAAACGTTCGCGCAGAAAATCGGCGGCGGCGACCAGGTCGTCGACATTGGACGAAAAATTGGTGTCGGCGAAATCGCCGGCGCTGTTGCCCAGGCCCGCGAAATCGAAGCGCAGCATGGCCACGCCCAGTTCCGCCAGCCCCTGCGCAATGCGGGTCGCGGCCAGCACGTCCTTGCTACAGGTGAAGCAGTGGGCGAACACGCCGTAGGCGCGCGGCGTACCGCTGGGGGCGTCGAGCTTGGCCGACAGCTTGCCGTGCGGTCCCTGAAAATCGATGCGTTCGGTCAGCATCACACTCTCTATGCATGAAAAAACCTTACTGTGCACCGTGGGGGCGATCTGTGCAAGCCGGGCACCGAAGTCAGGCAATGAATCGGCGCACCGCCTGCGCCATGCGCGCAGCCTCGCCCTCCCCCGACGCTTCCAGCCCGGCCGCTGTGCCGAGCTTGTCGGCTTGCGGGCGATTCTGGCTGACCTTCCACTTGCCGCTCAGGCGCGCGATCGGGATCTCGATGCCGACGATCGCCCCCAGCAGCTTGTCGATGAAGTCGGCCGGCGCATCCGTCACCTGCCATGGCGCGGCGTGGCCGCCTTCGTGGGTGTCGGTCAGCAGGGTCACGATCTCGAGCAGGCGCACCGGGTCGTCGACGATTTGCGGCGTGCCGTGCGCGTGGACCACTGCGTAATTCCAGGTCGGCACCACCTTGCCGCCGGCCTGCTTGCTCGGGTACCACGAGGGAGAAATGTACGCTTGCGGGCCCTGGAAAATCACCACCGAGGGCGTTGCCTGCGACAGCGATTGCCAGACCGGATTGGCGCGCGCCACGTGGCCGACCAGGGTGCCGTGTTGGCCCCGGGTCGGGTCCAGGTAAAACGGGATGTGGTTGACGATCAGCTCGTCGGGATGCGGCAGAACCCAGGCGCCCAGCGGCTGGGCGCGGATCAGCGCATGCAGGACGGATGGATCGGTCTCGGCGAAATGGCTTGGTACGTACATGCGGGGTCTCCAGTGCATCACCTTCCCTCATCCTACGCATAAACCGGAAAAATGTGGTGCCCGGGCTTTCATTTCGACTATACTGGAAATATAGAATTTAAGGAGCGATCATGGAAAACAAGGATGCGGTCACGGCCCTGGCGGCCCTGGCCCAGGAATCGCGGCTGGCGGTGTTCCGCCTGCTGGTGCAGGCCGGCCCGGCCGGACTCGCCGCCAGCAGGATCGCGGAAGCGCTCGGCTTGCCGTCGTCATCGCTGTCGTTTCACCTGAAAGAGCTGACCCATGCCCGGCTCATCGTGCCGCGCCAGGAGGGCCGCTTCATCATTTACGCCGCCCAGTTCGACACGATGAACGCCCTGCTCGGCTTCCTGACCGAAAACTGCTGCGGCGGCAACCCGTGCCCCCCCGTCGGCGACCAGGCGTGCGTACCGGGCAGCGCCGGCTGCACTACCGGAGTACCGGCATGAACGTCCTGTTCCTCTGCACCGGCAATTCCTGCCGCTCGCTGATCAGTGAAGCCGTGTTCAATCACCTGGCCCCGAGCGGCTGGCATGCCCTCAGTGCCGGCAGCCAGCCCACGGGCAAGCTGAACGAACGCGCGCTGGCCCTGCTGGCGCGCAAAGGCATTCCTACCGAGGGCTATTACAGCAAGTCCTGGGACGACCTGCCCCTTACGCCGGACATCGTGGTCACCGTGTGCGCCAGTGCCGCCGGCGAAACCTGTCCGGCCTACTTGGGACCGGTGCTGCGCACGCACTGGGGCGTGGAAGATCCGAGCCACGTGGTCGGGACGGATGACGAGATCGAGGCCGCTTTCGAAAAGGCGTATGCGGTCCTGCGTGCGCGCATCGAAGCCTTCCTGGCGCTGCCGCTGGATACGTTGGCTCTGGATCGCGCCGCGTTCAAGGCAGCGCTCGACCGCATCGGTCAGATCGAAGCCTGAAGGACATGCTGACTCCCCTGCTCATCTTCCTGGCCACGCTGACGTTCGTGATCTGGCAGCCGCGCGGCCTCGGCATCGGCTGGAGCGCCTCGGCCGGCGCGCTTGTCGCCCTGCTCACCGGCGTGATCCACATCGGCGACATCCCGACCGTCTGGCACATCGTCTGGAACGCCACCGGCGCCTTTGTCGCCATCATCGTCATCAGCCTGCTGCTCGACAAGGCCGGCCTGTTCGAGTGGGCCGCGCTGCACGTGGCGCGCTGGGGCCGCGGCCATGGCCGGCGTCTCTTTGCGATGCTGGTCCTGCTCGGGGCGGCGGTCGCGGCGCTGTTCGCCAACGACGGCGCCGCGCTGATCCTCACGCCCATCGTCATCGCCATGCTGACAGCCCTGCGCTTCACGCCACAGGCCACGCTGGCCTTCGTGATGGCGGCCGGCTACATCGCCGATACCGCCAGCCTGCCGCTGGTGGTGTCGAACCTCGTCAACATCGTGTCGAGCGACTACTTTGGCATCGGTTTCGGCCGCTATGCCGCGGTGATGGTGCCGGTGAACCTGGTGTCGGTGGCAGCGACCCTGGGCGCACTGGCCTGGTTCTTCCGCAAGGACATCCCGTTGAATTATGACCTGTCCCAGCTCAGGCACCCATCGGCAGCGATCCATGATCGCGCCACCTTCATCGCCGGCTGGTGGGTACTGGCGCTGCTGCTGATCGGCTTCTTCTGGCTGGACGACGCCGGCATCCCGATCAGCGCCGTGGCCGCGGCTGGCGCCGTGCTGCTGCTGGCGGTGGCGGCGCGCGGTCACCGTATTTCGACGCGGGAGGTACTGCGCGGCGCGCCGTGGCAGGTGGTTGTGTTTTCGCTCGGGATGTACCTGGTGGTGTATGGCTTGCGCAATGCCGGCCTCACCGATTATTTGACCCTGGTGCTCGAGCGCTGCGCCGCCTACGGCGTCTGGGGCGCAGCCCTGGGCACCGGCTTCATCACGGCGATCCTGTCGTCCATCATGAACAACATGCCGACAGTGCTGGTGGGCGCGCTCGCGATCGATGCCACCTTGGCCCAAGGCGCGGTACGCGAGGCGATGGTGTACGCCAACGTCATCGGCGCCGACCTCGGTCCCAAAATCACGCCGATCGGCAGCCTGGCCACCCTGCTGTGGCTGCACGTGCTGTCGGCGAAAGGCATCCGGATCTCCTGGCCCTATTACTTCCGGATCGGCATCGTGCTGACGCTGCCGATCCTTCTCGTGACCCTGTGCGCGCTTGCCGTGCGCCTGAGCCTCCACTGAGGAACCAACATGAACAAGCTTCCCGACCTGCCCAACATCAAATCCGAACTGCTGGACCTGCCGACACTCGACAAACTCGATCCGGTTGGCGACCTGCAGCATTCGCCGCGCATCCTGATGCTGTACGGCTCGCTGCGCGAACGCTCCTTCAGCCGCTTCCTCACCTTCGAGGCGGCGCGCATCCTGGAACACTTCGGCGCCGAGGTGAAGATCTTCGACCCGATGGAGCTGCCGATGGTCGGCGGCGTGCCGGAAACGCATCCGAAGGTAGTCGAGCTGCGCGAGCTGTGCCTGTGGTCCGAAGGCCAGGTATGGTGCAGCCCGGAGCGCCACGGCACGATCACGGCGGTGATGAAGAACCAGATCGACTGGATCCCGCTCGAAATGGGTGCGATCCGCCCGAGCCAGGGGCGCACGCTGGCACTGATGCAGGTGTGCGGCGGCTCGCAATCGTTCAATGTGGTGAACACCATGCGCCTGCTGGGCCGCTGGATGCGCATGTTCACGATTCCGAACCAGTCGTCGGTACCGATGGCGTACAAGGAGTTCGACGACGCCGGCCGCATGCGGGCGTCCGGCTATTACGAGCGCGTGGTCGACGTGATGGAAGAGCTTTTCAAAATGACGCTGCTGATGCGTGGCCGGACCGATTATCTGACCGACCGTTATAGCGAGCGTAACGAGCAGGCGCGCAAGGCGATCGACCGGCAGATCGAGCAGCTGTAGAACCTCGTCCTGCCTGGCGGCCAATAATCGCCGGACAATTTGGCGGCAATGGCGGCAACGCGCACCCCATAGAGACGTGCCGTTTCCATATCTCCTGGCGACATCTCTTCAGGAGTGGCATCGGCCGGCGTTTGTGCCTATCGAGCACCGACCGGCGCATCGATCTGATTCAGGAAGGGATGGATTGTGCACTCCGCCTCGGCGGCATTGTCGACGATACGCTGGTCGCACGGCGGCTTGGCGCCTTGCGCATGGTGAATGCGGCCAGTCCGGCTTACCTGGCAACACATGGCGTACCGCGTACTCTGGACGACTTGCTGGCGCACGGCCATCGCATGATTCACTATGCCCCGACCCTGGGTAGCCGGCCGCTGGGCTGGGAATATCCGGGCGCCGATGGTTACGCCACGCTTGCGCTGCCCGGCGCTCTCAGCGTCAACAGTGTGCAGACCTATCACGCGGCAGGACTGGCCGGGATCGGGCTGATCCAGGCTCGCCTGTCGAGCCTGACGGCCTACCTCGACCGGGGCGAACTGGTCGAAGTCCTGCCGGATTGGCGTCCTGCGCCATTGTCCGTATCCATCGTCGTGGCGCACCGGCAGAACCTGTCGCGGCGCGTGCGCGTTTTCATCGAATGGCTGGAGGGCGTACTGGCGCCTTATCTGGAACGCGAGGTACCCGGCTGATTACCCAAACAAGCCATGCAAGAACCATCTCGGCTCTTCATCGTCGGCCCCGATGCGCTCCCGGTACACCCAGTACAGCGTGTGGTCCTGCCCCTCCGCAATAAAGTAATCCCGCGTCTGCGGCCCGTTCCACCACCCCGCCTCGATACGCTCCGGATTCGACGCCATGCGCAGCGGCGAGCCATAAAACGGCCGGTGATTGCGCATCAACAGCGCGATCGGCTTGGCCAGCAGCCAGGTCGGGCGCGGCAGCGCCATCACGTCGGGCGGCATGCGCGCCTCGCGTGCCTTGTCGGCCACCTTGTGCTGCACCGGCACCCAGGCGTTGGCCTGCTCCGGACGGTAATCGGCTTTCAATAAAGGCTGTAGCACATTGTCGGCGCCGAGGCGCGCGGCCACCAGTTCCAGCATGCGCATGCGGTCGTCCTCGGTGCCGCCGGGCTCGGGAAACAGCGATTCGCTCGGTGGCGCCATCGGCTGTACCTGCAGCGCTTCCAGGCCCAGGCCGATCACCGGCGCGTCCAGCACCAGCTTGGCCAGGCGCTCTTTCAATAGCCGCACCAGGTGTTCGTCGCGCCAGGCCGGTTCGGCCAGCGCCACCTCCACGCAGGTGGGCGGACGCGCCACCCTGCCCCGCTCGTGTTCGAGCCTGAGCGTGATGCGCTCCACGGCCAGCTGGCGCGCGCACAGCCAGCCGACCAGTTGCACCAGCAGACGGCGTGCGCCTTCCAGCAGCAGCTCGGCGTCGTCGATGCGGTCGAACAGTTCCAGGCGCGCGTGAAAGGTTTCGGGCGGCGCGATCCATTCGTACAGTTCGGGCGCCAGGCCGTAGGCGGCGTCGAGCAGGTCGAGCAGCGCGCCGCCGCAGCGCCGCTGCAGGCCGGGACGCGGCAGCCGGCGTAACTCGCCCAGCGTGGTGCAGCCGATGCCGTCGAACCAGGCCGCGTAGGCGCGCGCCGGCGGCGCTAGCAGCACCGCCAGGCGGTCCAGGCGCCGCGCCAGCGATTCCATCCGCACCGCGCGCCCGGCATTGGCGCGCGCCAGCAGCCAGGCACCGCGCGCGGTCGGCGACGCCGCCAGCGACACCGTAAAGCCCAGCAGCCGCACGTTGTCGCGCACGCGCGCGCACAGCGCGTGGATGCCGCCGAACAGGGTCAGGCTGGCGCCGACGTCCATGATCATGGTCGACTCCTCGTCTTCGGCCACCTGCGGCGTGTACTGCAGCAGCGTCAGCGCCACCGCCTGGCGCGCCCCATCTTCCAGAGACAGGTCGCGCTCGTGGATGCGGGCCTCCGGCAGCAGCATCAGCACGCCGCCGCGGCGCATGCCGATCTGCACGCCGGCCTCGCGCGCGCGGTTGGATGCCACCAGCACGCGCTCCTGTTCGAGCACGACGCTGCCCGTGTCAGTGCACCAGCTCGGAGCGAAGACCTCGAGCGGCAACCGGGGCAGGTGCAGTGCGATCCACAGGCGCATGGCGTTGTACCAGGTGAGAAGTCAGGGGAAGGAACAGCGACGCATCGCGCGTCGGTCCACGGCGTTTGACGAAATCGATCTCGACCCCGCCGGCCTGCGGCCGCAGTGCCAGGCGCAGCGGCGCCGGCGAGGCATCCTGCTGCGCGGCCAGCGGGCGCATCAGGAAGAACAGGGTTTCGCCGGCCTGGGCGGCGAGATGCAAGCGGCGCAGACTCTCGGCGCGCGCATGGTTCTGCCACAACAGCAGCGCGCCGCAACTGCCGCTGCGCAGCACCTGCTCGGCCGCCCACAGCGCATCCGCGGTCTGCCCGGCGCGCAGCCAGATCAGTTGTGAAGGCGGCACGCCGAGCGCGGCCAGCGCCAGCGCCTGCGGCGGATGCGGCGGCTGCAGCAGCACGATGCGGCGCTTGGCCACTTCGGCCAGCGCCGGCCGCAGCAGGCGCAGTTCGCCGATGCCGGGTTGCTGGATCAGCAGGTCGACCAGCGACCCGGTCGGCCAGCCGCCGCCGGGCAACTGGGCCGAGAGTGCCGCATGGCCGGTGTCGATGCAGCGCGTGCTGGACCGCGCCAGTTGCGAGGCGCGCCAGAGCGACGGATGCAAGGATTCCGGCGCTACAGAAGTGGAATCTGAGCAATGCATGAGTCTGATTGCGGGGTGCCGCAAAGAAATACTGTATGTTTATACAGTATACGTCTCATCTGATTTTGGCAAGATTTATCTTTTGGAATCGTGCGCTGTGCAGCACCCTGCGACTGAGTCAGCTCAACATTTACCGTACCGCAAAGCGTCCACGCGTACTTGTGAACTGTCCGCTCAGGATGTCATGCTCGGGCTGGTAAAAACTCGTCCGGATATCGAGCACGCCAAGCAGGGTGTGGTCCAGATAATCGGCGCGGTATTCCCGCTGTTCGAGCGCTGCATCATTGCTTGCCGGGGCCGGCTCCGCATGGTTTGTCCAGAACAGGAAAGGAACCTCGTAGCCGCTCGGGTCCGTCGAGGAGTGGCCGGCAAAATTGCGATAATGCCCTACTTCCTGCCCGTGATCGGACACGTACAGCACCGACACCGACTGTCCCGCAGCGGTCTGCCGGGCCTTTTGCATGATCGCCGCGAGGACATGGTCCGTGTACAGCATGGCGTTGTCGTATTGGTTGCGCGCTTCGCGTATCCAGTACGGGCGCCCGGCCGCTTTGAGGCCATTGGCCACGGCATCGTTGGCAGCGGAGAATTTGTCGAAAGACGCCGGATAGCGCAGGTCGTAGCGCAGATGCGCGCCCTGCATATGCACCACAACCAGCTTGCGCGGTTCGGGTCCCGCCAGTACGCGCTCCAGGTGCGGCAGCATGCGCTCGTCCAGGCTGCGTGCGCCGCGTCCCCTGCCGTTGTTCACGAAAATCTGTTCGTGCGCGTGCTCGGCCAGGATCTGGATGGGGCCGTCGCCCTGTTCCTGGTTGGACAGCCAGACCACGTGATAGCCGGCGGCGCGTGCCAGGGCCAGCACATTCGGTTCGGTCAGCCAGGCATCTGGACGGTCGAGCGTGGCAGGGGTCAGCATTTTCAACAGCGACTGCACAGTCGCGGCATCCGAGGACGACACGTTCTTGAATACCAGCATGTCGTCGCGCCGTGTCGCCAATTCGGGGGTGGTATTCCTCTGATAGCCATACAGGGACCAGTTGTTGCGATTGACGCTTTCACCCAGTACCAATACCAGCGTCTGTTTCGGCGGTCCGACATAGGTCGCCCTGTAGCGCTTTGCCGCTTCCAGGTCGGTGGCGACCTTGTGCTTCACTTCGTCCAGGAAAGCGCGCTGCTGCTGGTAATCCGCAAAATACGATGGCCAGTACACCAGCGGATTTTCTTGTGCCATCGTGGCATTCAGATGGAGCGCGGCGAACAGCCCAAGCATGCCGGTGCCAATCCAGCGATCGCGCCGGTTGGCTGTGGGCCTGTGGCGCGCGGCGGCATCGAACTTGTATTCCATCCAATACAGCAGCACGACCAGCGCGCCGGCCAACAGCGATACCAGGGCGAGATGCGGCCAGTAGGTCTGGACGAATTCACGTATTTCGTTGGGATTGCTGCCCAGGATGGCATCCGCAACCACGATATGCTTGGGCGCCAGGCCATACAGCCAGAACAGGAAACCTTCGACGGTCGCGTTCAGCAGGACCAGGCCGTTGAGTACAAGGGCAGCGCGGGCTACCAGTTTGTCCTTGCATCGCAGCAGGTGCAAACCGGCCAGGCCGACATTGGCGATGAGGGTGAAAGCAGCGGCTTTGGTGAGACTATGCAAGTCCTGCATGCCGAGCTGCCAATACAGTGCCAGCCCGAAGATGGTCATGACGGCGCGCACGGTGGCCCGGCGCAATGCGAACGCGGCGGCGCTCGTGTGTAGCTTGGTCAAACGAATTTCCTTTATTGCTTGAGAGAGGCCGGCGGATGCGGCGGCGCCGGTGTCTGCCGATGCCGGGGCTGATACAGCAGCAGGGGTGGCATGTTATCAGCTCTGCGGCTGAGTAATACCTGGAATGGATGAGCGCCGTCCTCCATGAACTGGAAAACGACAACGAGCGGAAAGACGTGAGACGGTCGATGCTGTTTTTGCAGCACCGACGTTCAGATCAGATAGAGCGGAGTAGGACGGAGGGGTAAGTAAGCAGTAGTAGACGCGCGGCAGTTCCGAACCGGGACAGGAAACCGATTACCGGGACCGGCGCAGGCGCACAGCGCCGCCGAGTCCCAACCCGGCCAGCACCAGTGCCAGCGCGCCCGGTTCCGGCACTTCCGCAGCGCTTTCGAAACGCAGGTCGTCCATCACGTACGACGCCTGGAAACCGCTGGAGACGACGACCGTGTCGACGGCGCCGTCCCAGCCGGCGTCCAGAAAGGCCGGCGATGCCGACAATTGCAGCGACGCCGAACTGGCGACCAGCCGGCCACCGGCGTACAAATCGAAATGCACGCTGCTGTCTGCATAACCAGCAAACCAGGCACCCTCGAAGACCGTGGGCCCCAGGAAGCGGATGGTGCTGTCGACCGGCCCGCCGTCGATCCAGTCCGTCGTCACCCGGCCCTGCCCGGAATGGGCCGTGAACGGCCACGATTCGCTGGTGATGACGGAGAAGCCAGAGTTTGACCAGTCCAGTCCACCGTAGCCGGCGGGCACGGCCGCGTAGTCGTCGGGACCGATAATGTCGTCGAAATTCAGCACGGTGGCCGAGGCGAAGGGTGCGCACAGCGCGATGGCTGCGCTCAGGGCGAAGCTGCGGACGATGGGATGCATGATATTCCTGTCGAATGTAATGGGAAGGTGGCGACAGCCGGCGCCATGCCGGCTGTGCGTGGCTAAAGGGTCAGGCCCGGCCGAGCGCCGGATCGCTGACCGTGTGCCGGCCGGTCTCGACGCGGCCGGCGAAACGGCGCAGGTAATCGGTCTGGCCCGATACCGTGGCACTCACGTCGTACCAGTAGCCATTGGCCGCCACCGGAATGCGCAGCGTCAGTTCGGTGCGTGGCGCCAGCGTCTGCAGCTGCTTCAGCGGCGTATAGGCGTTCGCGTTCAGGTTGAAGGTGCACGGCGCCGCACCGGTGTTCACCAGGCGCACCACCAGTTCGCCGGTGATGGCGTCGCAGCGCACCTGCACGTCCGGGCGCGGCTGGCCGGCCGCCACGGCGCGCAGCGCACTGCCCGTGAAGTGGCGGTGGTAGCCGTTGGGTCCCAGCACCCACAAATCGTAGGGCCCGCCCCCGATACCGGGCGTCCAGGTATCCGACAGCGATTTGCCCGGTTCGACGGTGTAACGGCGTGGTACCGCTGCCAGGTCCTTGCGGTCGTAGACGTGGAACACGGCGGCCTGGCGGCCGGTGTTGATGAAGGTGAGCGCCACGCGCGCGGATGCCATGGTGGCGCCGGACTGCACTTCGCAGAAGGTCGCCAGTTCATACGGCAGCGCGCGCGACGGCCGGGTGCCCATGGCCTGCAGCGGCAGTTGCGGCGACGCCGGCGGCGCGATCTGCGGCAGGCGTTGTTGTGCGGCGCGCAGGGCGTCGGCCTGGCTCCGGTTCTTGCGGCCCTGCAGCACCGGCAAGGTCTCGCTGTTGGGCGTCGCGAAGTTGAACGCGCTGGTCAGGTCGCCGCACACCGCACGGCGGAACGGGCCGATGTTCGGTTCCTTGACACCGAAACGCGCCTCCAGGAAGCGCAGCACCGAAGTGTGGTCGAACACCTGCGAGTTGACCCAGCCGCCGCGGCTCCACGGCGAGATCACGAACATCGGCACCCGCGGACCCGGCCCGTACACGCGGCCGTCCGCGGCCGGCTGCCTGGTGCTGCCGAGCGGCTTGCCATGGGTGTAGTACTCGGGGCCCAGGTCGGCCTGCGCCAGCGTGGTCTTGCCGGCATAGCCGCCCTTGCCGTCGGGCGAGGGTGCGGACGGCGAAGGCACGTGGTCGAAATAGCCGTCGTTCTCGTCGTAGGTGACGATCAGGACGGTCTTGCTCCAGACCTCGGGGTTGGCCGTGAGTGCATCCAGCACCTCCTGCAGGAGCCAGGCGCCCTGCACCGGGCTCGAAGGCCCCGGATGCTCGCAGTAGATCGATGGCGCGTTCAGCCACGACACCTGCGGCAGCCTGCCCTCGCGGATGTCGCGCTTGAAGGCGTCCAGGTACTGCTCGGGCTGGGTACCCGGCAGGGTGTTGGCGATGCCTTTGTACAGCGGGTTGTTGACGTTGTCGGTCGCTGCGTCGTAGGCGTGGTAGGGCACGGCCTGGCCGGTGTTGGTGTAGGGCTGGCCCGGCGCACCGCCACTGGACACCGGGTAGCCCGATGCGATGTTGGCGCGCCTGAACTGGCGGAAGGCGCCCAGCATGTTGTCGCCCCACTCATCGGGCATGTTCTGGTAACTGATCCAGCTCACGCCCGCCTTCTCGAGGCGTTCGGCATAGGTGGTCCAGGTATAGCCGGTGTTGACGCCGCCGACGGTACCGTCGATGGCGTCCCACTCGTTGGTGACGAAGGCGGTCCCGGTCGGCACCGCGCCGTTGGTGCCGGTGATGAAGAACGAGCGGTTGGCATCGGTGCCCGTGTGCATCGCGCAGTGGTAGGCGTCGCACAGCGTGAACGCATTGGCCAGCGCGAACTGGAACGGGATTTCGTTCTCGTTGAAGTAGCCCATCGAGATCGGGTTCTTGTAGCGCGGCCACTGGTCCATGCGGCCGTTGTCCCAGGCTTGCTGGCTGTCGTTCCAGTCATGCGGCGTGCCGTTGGCGCGCTGGGCGTTGCCGACGCTGCCGTCCAGGTGGAAAGGCATCACCACGTTGCCGTTGGCCAGGCGCTGCTGCCACACGGTGCGCCCCTCGGACAGCGGGATCGGGAAGCGGTCGCCAAAGCCGCGCACGCCGGCAAGGGTGCCGAAATAATGGTCGAAGGCGCGGTTTTCCTGCATCAGGATCACGACGTGTTCGACGTCGCGAATGGTGCCGGTGGCGTTGTTGGCGGGGATCGCCAGCGCGCGCTGGATGGCTGGCGGGAACGCGGCGTAGGTGGCGGCAGCCATGCCTGCCTGGGCGCTTTTGCGCAGAAAACTGCGGCGTGAAGTCATAAGGTTTATCCGGGACATTGGGCTGTTGTCATGCCGATACGGCTTGAGACGCCGCCAATGTAATCTTTTTGCATGACGGGGCAATGACAGACCGCCCGGATAAACGATGCGCCTCTATGTGGGCAACGCCTGCGCAAGCGCCACGCCGGCCAGCCGCGCAGTGGACAAAAGGCGCTCCAGGCTTTGACCATGGCGCGCGCTGGCCGACAGCCCGGCCATGGTGGTGGAAACGAAATCCGCCAGCCGGTCCGCCTCCTGCGGATAGCGCGCGGCGATGTGTTCGCGGATGAGGTTTTGCGCCGCCACATGGTAGCCGCAGGCGGCGTCGCGCGCTTCCGGATCGTGGCTGCGTGTTCCTTCCAGCACCATGCAACCGGTCGCGCAGGGATCGGCGGCGTAGTGGCGCGCCGCTTCTTCCAGCACCTCGGCCAGCGCTTCGGCAAGCGGCCGGTCCGGCCCGAAAATCCGCATCAGGGGAATCGCACCGGTTTGCGCGTAGCGATCGAGGATGCGGGCGTACAGCCCGGCCTTGCTGCCGA
>Ga0265780_10003275_pt1 | contig 21376 bp, 19 predicted proteins | sample P1T30metagenome_FD_192432 | JGI IMG/M metagenome (GOLD analysis project Ga0265780, IMG submission 192432) | Plant litter microbial communities from East Loma Ridge, Irvine, California - P1 T30 | ecosystem: Environmental > Terrestrial > Plant litter > Unclassified | place: USA: California...
CGGCAGCGACGACCAGCCCATGTACCCCACCAAGGTCACGGGCGCCGAGATCATCATAAACCCGTTCGAGGACATGGTCAAGAGGGTGCAGGTGGCTACAACGACAGAGGCCGAGACCAAGAAGAAGAAGCCGAAGAGGAAGGCTGGCAAGAACGTGCTCAGCTTTGGGGATGAAGCCGAGGCTGACGCGGCACCTGTCGCGAAGAAGCCCAAGTTCAACACCAAGCTGGTCAGCGCAGGAGAGGAGAAGGCTGCGTCGAAAGCACCCGAGGAGACGAGAGAGATACCCATACGCAAACCGTCGCGAAAGTCACCGTCGCCAAAACCCGCACAAAAAGCCGCCCCCAAATCACCACCCAAACCCAAAGCGCGCACCCCACCACGAGAACTCTCGCCCGAATCCGAAAAGCGATCGAAGCTAGACCGCGTCAACCAACAGATCGCCGACCTCAAGGCATCTATGAAGCGGAACACAGCTGCCCAAGATGCAGGGCCAGCCAAGAAGAAGTCGCTACTGGAGTCAATGGTACCGTCAACTACAACACGAGGGCGGAAACGCGGCGCAGGCGGCAATGCAAAAGACGAACAGTCAGCGCTGGACATTCTCAACCGGTTCAAATCAAAGCTGGACTCAGCAGACTCCACCACCGCCCCGAAGATGGCCACCCCAACATTACCAGAAGAAACACCGAGCAACCAAGGCAACGGAGACGCGAATGGAGCCGACGAAGAAGAAGAAGGCGCATGCGATCTACACTTCATAGTAGGATGCCAGTCTTGTAAAGCCTGGGACAAGCAGGATGAGGAGGAGTCAGATGACGACGCGGGCTGGATGTCGCATTCGCTCAGTTTTGCAAAAGACAGGTTAGGGAAAGACTTGGAGTGGAAGCGGAAAAACGAAGAGGAGTTGTTGGTTATTGACCCAAGAGAAGAGGCTAAGCGGCATAAAGCCGAAGGGAAAAAGGACAAAAAGGCGCGCGAGGATGCAAAGGCGACCAAGGTCAAGGCTTGATGTAATTTCGATACCCAGAGTTTACGTTCGACCAGAGAGGACTGGCCACCGTTCCGCGACATATGGAACAATTGGAATTGGAGCCTATCTGCTCGAGTACGGTACCGTGCCAAAACACCCCTGATTTGATTCTTTTGACATCTGGTCTCAGCGCGTACGCGCCGACAGTGGAAAGCGCGCGTCAAGCAGCGCAAGTAAGACCGGTAGTATGAGAAGCCCTCGCAAAGCATGCAATTCCGTCAAACGTAGCCAGTGACCAGCTGAAGCCCTGGAGACACCAAAATCTTTTTAGACCTCCTCAATCTCGTCAATGACGTCCTTACCACCATCTAGGTCCTTCTCGACGATACCCAGCATGTTCTCGGCCTCAAGGAGCGGCTCAGGCTTGATCTTGGGAGGAGCGGCGGCTTTCTTCTTGGTGACACGACCGGTTTTGACAGCTGTGGGTTTGGTCAGTAAGTCCGTCTTGTTATCCAGTGACACACAGCACTCACCACCCTTGGTCGGACTAGCACTGCCCTTCTTCGCGCGCGGCTTCGCGGCGCTCTTGGGAGGATCGTCACGGTCGGCGGATTCGTCCTTGAGCGCGGTAGCTGCCTTCTTGAACTTGCGCATACGGTTCTCAAGCGCATCGTAGGTCATTTCGCCGCCGTAGAGAGTGGCGATCTCTCGGATGTTCACCTGGAGGAGGAGATTGATCAGTATGGGTGGTTGAGAGGAATTGTAGTGTGGCAATAGACGTACTTTATTGTCGATGGATGCGAGTGTCGCGAGGAACAGACGCTCAAGCACCTCTGGGTTGGTCCAGGTGATCGGCATTGTAGCAACGAAACTGATAAGTGTTAGTGAGGTGGTATCTTGAGTTGCTTTGGGCGCCAGAGAAGATCATAGTAGCGAATGATTTTAGCGATGACAACCAGGAAGCGCATAGGGCGAAATTGTGCGCGGCTGTGACAAGCTGTTGTACTCACTGTCCAAAGCGCGAGTCCACTCACTTGGGAAACAGCTGGGTCGGGAAAACACTTAGTTCTTGAAGATGGCTGATGAAGCTGTCGACGGAAATCGGAGCCTCGATGACAGACGTTGTTGATTTTGACACTGTTGGTAGGGTGGGAGAGTGTGTGAGAGCAGAGTCTAGGTCACAGAAGGTCCAAGATATACGGCGGGAAAAGTGAAGGCGACGGTAAGATACGGAAGGGCACAGCTCTGTCCGCTACACTTCCCCGCCTCTACACCGCCCGAGTGTCGGCCACGTGCGAGACGTGGTGAAGGCACGTAAATTTGTCGAGTCAAGGTAGTACTGATATGAAAGATGGGCTATGAGTCTGCAGATCAATGTGACGAGAGAATGTTATCAAATACGCGTTAGCTTCCATGCTACGCAATCATGCTTACTGCAGTCGTTACACAGTGTATCTTTCAGTATCCAAGCTTCCGCATACCTTCTGAATACATGGTGTACACTCTCTAAATCCACGTAGATCCGCTCACTTCAGCACTCACATCCCCCATATTCTTTCCACATCTCACCCTACTCCAGCAAGTCAAACCTCTTCCTCCCCTGCGGCGTCGGCGTAACAGGTACATACCCACCACCCCTCCCTCCATCCTCATCCTGATCACTATCCTCCGAAGTTGGCGTCCCTCCCCCAGCCAAATGACCCATTTTATCTCCATCGAAGATCATACCACTACGCCTCCCACTCCTCGACGCATCACCCAGAGTCATCGGCCGCGTCGCACTGCCATTGACTGATGAAGGCGAAGGTGTCAGTGGTTCTGGGAGTGCCGAGAGGCGGAGGGTTGGTAAGGGAGAAGAGTGTAGGCTGGAGAACACGTCGTCGTACTTCTGGGCCAGGATCTCGGAGCTCTGGCGGTGGTGCGTGGTGATGTTGAGGCCTTGTTCGAGGGCTGTGGCGAGGGCTTCGATGTCGCCTGTAGAAACGGAACGGGGACGGGTTGGGCGCAGTGGAGCTTGAAGAGCCGCTGGCTGTGCACTGTCCGCGCCTGATATGTTTTCGGGCCAGTCATCGTAGGGAGGCGAACGGATATAGCCTGCAGGTTGTAGACGACCGAGTTTAGAAGCCTTTTGTGCCAGCTTCTCGTTTGCTTTGATCAAACTTTCTTTATCCTGCAGCATGACAGCGATATCAGAACGCAGTTCTCGATTCTCGGCCATGAGCGCAATCGCATGATTACGCGATCGCTCGACCTCGTTGTCGTTCACTGGAGATGAAGACGATTGCAGAGTCAGGTGTTCGTGTTTGTTGTGACCTTGACGAATACCATAACGCTCCAATGGTACATGGCGCTCTTGTTGCATGGCTTCGTAGAGATAGTTCATCCTGATGCCTTCTGTCACTTCCTTCGGGAGTTGCTCTGATGTTGCAACTGTCGTAAGCGGTTTGCCTGTACGTAGATGAGCAATGCGTGGGCCGACTACCATGTCCAGAAATGCATGCAGACGTTCTTGAATGATCGTCTGCCACGACTCGTACTGTGACCCTTTTTGTGGCTTCAGATGGTTTGCCAACTTGTGCAAGTCTTCCAACTTCGACTGCGCGGCCTCGAGAGCTTCCATCGTCGTAGCATCATGCTTTGGTGATATACTTCCTGCTGCAGCGAGAATACTGTGTTTCATCTTCTCTGGATCGGCAAAGCGAATCAACAACGTGTGGACTATCGGGCGCGATAATCGAATTCGATCACAGATGGAGTCCAACACAATCAGATCGAAGCCATATCCATCACCCGCCTCTTGTGTCTTTGCCAGGAACTCTCCCAGCGCAACCCACCCACGCATGACCATATTGTCGATTGGTGCATACCAAGCCTCTGGGGTTTCCGGCAGCTCAACGACCTCGTAGTATAGTATCCAGATGAGGAAGTTGGAGAGCTGCGTGACGTTTAGGGCGTCTGCAAATGCTTTGGCGAACCTCGAGATGATGAGTGGTGACGCTGCTGGTACCGGTGATGACGATGGTGGCGTGAGCACTCGATTCTGTACCTCTGGCTCGCGAGATCTGCCGAAGAATCTTCTCAAGCCATTCTGACGCCGCTCAGGTTGAAAGACAGGAGATTGGGATGACGTGGGAGTCGAAGGCCGCGTGTTAATAGATGGTGTAAGACGGTCCGGCCGAGACTTCCTGCCCATCCTGAGTATGGAAGGCTTGCGCTGAAGCTGGTTTGGTGAGGCCATTACTGTTGATGGTTGCGAAGACTCGCCAATACGGAGACAGAGTAGGCTGGTTGCGGCTGTGTGCTGGTTGAAGTCTAGTTAGGGTGCTCGCGGTGAAGCACCGGCAACTCATTACTCCATGTTAAGTGATTCGAGATCCACTACCTCAAAGGTAAGCTTTTCCAATGGTTGTGATTGACGTGTAAAATGCTTCATCGCATGCAGCCTGAGAGGGACCGATTGAATCGCTCGAACAAAGCTAGGTAGGCTGTGGAAAGTGGCAACTACACACGGATTCACTCCAGAGGCTGCAGGTGAGTGGCTCCTGATAGTAGGGGCTGCCACCATGGCGCAACCCAATTCATGCGCTATGTCAACCACCAGCTGCCCGATATCAGTATAGTCTGAGTACCGAGCAGCACTAGTCGGAACGCCGAGCTCGATCATTCGTAACGCAGAAGAATGGACAACTGATATTTCATCGGCCGCAATTTCTTCGTCTGAACAGTGGCTGCCTTCACTTCGGAGTATGTCGAGGTGCTTCCTCGCATATATCGCATGGAAGTCGTTAACAGTGTGATATTGATTCGTCTACGTCCGTCTTCATATCGGTAAATATCGTGTAGTAAAACGCGCGTCGGTATGGTAGTTGGGTGCGTATATTCTCGTGTCTAATCTTCGTCGTGACTTAGTTGCTCGTCATCCGCAAACATCTTCGGTAGATATAGTTTCGTGTTCTCGTATACCAGAAACGTAACAACAGTGGTCGGGATAACTCGAAGTGTGTTGGGGATGACACTGTGAACATTAGCCATGCTATCCATCAGATCCCAGAGCGCAGGTGCTTGCTTACCCCTTGTAAAACGCCAGGAACCCTTCGTTCTGGTACGTCTTCCTGAGTACGTCCAGCAGCCCGTTGTACTGCTGTGCGGCGTTGTATTGCTGCAACCGCGCGCGTATAGGTTGGTACGGGTACGTGATTGCTCCGGCAAGTAGCTTGCTTCCACCGCTCATATAGACGTATTCCCAATTGCTCAGCTTGTCTTGCCCGCCGATATGCGTCCCCCGTCTCTTCTTCATATTTTCGTATATGCTGAACTGTACTGCACCGTGTAGTACACCCAGCGACGAAGGCAGGAAGCCTGCACAAAGCCCCTTCAATCCTCGGGTTTCGTATACGTGTTGGAGGCCAATCTTCATGGACTTGTATGCAGCAGGGTGGTTTGCGCCACGCTCAAGCATGCGCGTTTTCACGACCCAGATTGGGTTCGTGCAGGCACCGGTGAGGAGACCTAGCAATTGGTTAGCGATGCCCATAAGAGTTTCGTATCTCCTGACATACCAGCGATGATGCTCGCGGAGAAGAACTCGGCACTTCCCAGATGCTCGCCCTTCTGCCTCCTACTCTGAAATAACTCTTTCAGATTTCCGTAGAACAGAAAGTATAGACCCCAACCCAGACTGTTACCGAGAAGGTTCGGCCACAGTCCCCTGTATAGTGCGCGTACGCCTCCTTCATCTCTGATTACGTTTCGTAGGATCCGATATGAGTCGCCAGGTCGCGATCGACTGGTGGTGTTGAGTTGAAGGCGGTTCTTCAGCAAGTCGAGTGGATGGGCAGCGAGACAAGAGACAACGCCAGCGCTGAAGCCGGCTACGCTCTCAACCAAAGAAGCTGAAAGGGCGCTCCTGGGCACGTTTGCTCGTTTCGTTTTATCATTTTGCTCTACGGGTGGGAATGCGCGGGGCATTGCGGGTTCGGATGGTGGGCCGTCCAAATCGGCAGGAACATCCTCAGGCTCGGTGGGATGAAGATGGTGCTGGGGACGTTGCGATAACGGTGCTATATCATTGCTGCTGCTGTGCGTTACTCGAATCTGCGCGGGCGATCGTGGAGGGGAGAAGATGTCGGATGCGGACTCGGTGGAAGCTTGGGCCCACCCGCGGAGCTACTACCCGCGAACACCTCGCGTGGGACTACGTCACCGCACGTGGCCAGCACTGTGAGCAATGCAGCATGTCGCGATGGTCTGCCTGGGCGGCACATTCACAAAGGTAAAAAGCTCTGATGATCACTTCGCTGAAGAAAACTCTCTATTATGAACACACTAAACATACATGCCGCATCTCTATCATACGCCCGCACCAAACTTCTGATCCGAGCAACAAGTCGCAGACGCCGCGCTCTCAGGCTTCTTCTCCTCTCCAAACGCCATACGACTCAGCTTATCCACAAGCGTACTCCCCTGCTTAACACCACTCGGAACGCTGCAATAACTAGGCGGGATATCCATACAAGGATTACGCGTGAAGAAGTTGCGGGGTCGCAGCAACAGCGTCATGGGCTCAGCAGGCATAATCGGAAAGTCTTCCGGTGATGGGAAATGCGTGATTCCGAACGTGTGCCACAGTACGACATCGGTGTTGTCGAGGTTCTCGTTGGGGTTGGCTTCGATCCAGGCGGGTATGCCTTGGGATGGCTCGCCAGATGTCTGGGGGACGTGACGACCTGCTGGGTGGAGTTGTGTGTCATCGTCTATGATAAGTTAGCTAAGGGCTTCGCACACAATGTTTTGGAGAGACTTACACTTCGTGACATGTACCGCATGCCTTGCGAAACCAGCGCGCTTCCATACCAGACTTCCAGGCTTTGGTAGTAGATCGGGTACTTCTCTGCTGACCAGCTTGTAGGAAGCTGGCTTCTTGCTGTATGGGTTGAGCTTGTTCGTATTGGCCATCTCCCACGTTCTACTCGTTGCGCCATCGTAGTCCGTTGCCGCCTGCTCAGGGGTGCTGAGCTTCGTCTTCTTCGCGTAGAAAGCGTTGCCGTACTTGTTCTCTGCGCTGCCAACCTCGCCTTCCCCACGCATCGCATCGACCATGAAAACGGTATTCTCCGGTCCGTCAATGTTGGGATCGATGCGCATGCAGAAGAGATGTTGGTGGTTATGAGCGTTCACCCCAGGGTATACCTCAGTTCCCCAGCCCTTCAAATCTTCACCTGGAAGCATCGCGTAGGTGTTCAAGATTCCAGTGAGTTTGATCTCCAGTTGGATCGTTCCGTCGAGGTGGAAGATCCAGTATACGCAGTACTCATAGTTTGCAGCCGTGAAGATTTGCGAAATGATGAGTTTGCGGGCACGAGTGACCGTAACACTGTCGTCGCGGAAGTCTGTGTGTTTGAACAGGATACCGGCATCTTCCTCGTGAATGCAGATAGCATTCTTGATCGTTGTAGCCTGACCCGCTCGGTTCACAAAAGCAGCGTCCATGTAGTGAATCGCACCCTTGCAGTCACAGCCCAGGCTAAGTGAGTTGGTCATGTAGCCACCGCCATATTCTCCTAGATCAAAAGCGTGCTTACGCTGATGTGGGTGTTCTGGGTTGCCGTAAGGTACGACCATCTCTGCGAGCGATAGGCGCCAGAAGGTATCGCGAACGGTGCCCTTGTCGTCAAACGTGATGTTAGACAGAACCAAGCCTTCGCGGTAGTTGAAGCCAATGTGGAACTTCCAGTTCGCCCAGCTGATGTATCTGCCGTCCAATCTAAATGAGACGCCTTCTGGCTGTGTGATGTTGATGGGCTTCAAATCGGTCTTGAATCCACCCTCAGCCTCAATCGCAGCCGCGTGATAGTTGTTCGGTGGGGCCTGGTTGAGCGGTCGCCGAACTGGTGGGACGTCGATGTGAATGATCTCCTGGGTGTCGGAGTTGTAGATTGGGCAGAAATCCAATGGGTACGTGTATTGACAGTCATCGGGGTGTGGGCGGTAGTACATGAGCGCTTGCTGAAGACGAACTTTGGTGCCGAATCGCTCGTCATAACCAATCGTCCAGGGATCGCAGTACACTTTGTGCATATCCTCTGGTGGGATGCCGATCAGGCCGCATTGTTCGATGACCTTTGGATCTTTCCGCACAATCGTCTCCACAATCTGCAGGTCTTCCATGGTGATCTAGATCCAAGTCAGCAGAATGTAAACCGCACTCACACACTCTCTAACGTACAAGTGGCTGAACATCATCAGTCAGCGCCCAGCTAATGATCTTGCCTTCGGTCAAATCTGCGTGTCCATCATACACTTTGCTGCCTCGGCCAATGCAGACTACATCAGCAACTCGATGTGGTCGTGGAGTGTGCTCAGGATCTTTCAGCCAGCTCATCAACTCTGCTTTTCGCGGCTCCAACAAGGTGATCGCGTTGAAGAACACATCGCTGTGCTCTTTTCGGATGATAGCGACTGCGCGTTCAATCTCTGACTCGCTCAAAGGGTCAAATGGGTGTGGTGGCTCTCCAACGCCCGTAATATGCGAGGCTGCTTGCTTCAATCGGTCGAGCGCCATGGTATGAATAGGTTGTGAGGGTGGTCGGATAAGGTTGATCGCTCAAAGCTGTCAGGGTCCAGCGGGGTCTTATATACTGGAGGCAGATCACTGGTCTAACGGCATCGCAGCGCGATCTCAGATATCTCCCTTGAGATCGAATCACGGCCTGTTGGCGAATCGGTCAAGTCATTAACGCATTGTATTATTCCCATCTGTCAACTCAGAGTCTTAAATGTTGTTATCAACACGATAAGAAGAGGCCGCGGGACTATCGCGCCTCTCACGGTTAGTCCGCCCCACTTCTCCACGCACGTTGCCCTCTGGGCACGATGCACCGCGTGTATGGCAGCTACCATCTCTGGACGCTGCACTGTTCTTCCATCGTCTATTCATCGAAACTGTGAGTGTCGTCGCGAAATCCCGATGCAGTAGGTCCACGCGACAGGACGCTGGATGGGCAGGTACGGCGGTCTCGTCAAACGTCGGACAAGAAGGTCCGACTGTGCGGGCTGCGAACTCCGAGATCGCGATCTCTAGACTTGGGCACTACATGGGGTCGCAGTTGAGCAGACTGAACATTGTTGTCTTTGCTGGCCGCAGACCTTCTACTGACGAGCAGCCCCAAAGCAAAGCACGTAAATTCGAACTCGTCTGCGAACAATTTACTGGTTGTCTTGAATGTGCAGGAGGGTTAAGTATGTACGAGGCCCTACAACCCAGAGAGTAAATCCTCAGTAGCCTTCTCGCTAATCATCATAGTAGGCAATATAGGGAACCCCCCAGGCACCTTCGGAAAGGCGCTTGCATCTACGACTCGCAGGCCCTTTGTTCCCCTCACTCTAAACTTACTATCCAGTACCGCGTATTCATCTCCATCGGCGCCAATTCTACAACTGCTACTAGCGTGATGGCTGTACGCTTGCTCCTTGATATACGTCTTCTGGCTCTCGACCGTGCAGTTTTGCTTCCCAATGGTACCTTCGCAAGGATGGAGCTCTTCGAAGGGTGCTAGCGAATCAGGTGCAGACGGGTCCACTTTTGACAGCCAGGAACGTACCCATTCGACGCCCTCGTAGATGGCTTGGAGATCCTCGTCTGCTCCGTCTTTGAAGAAGTTGAGGTTGATAGCTGGCACGTCGCGTGGGTTAGCAGATCGAAGTTCAACCGTGCCGGCTTGCGAACGCGGATTCATGTGGACCATTGCGCACTCGTACTGTGCTGGGCCGTAGGTCTCGTTGAAGAACGGGGGCCGATTGGGAAAGCTATCAAAATCATTAGCGCATCCCCAGAGAAGGATGTGGATGCTTACCCTGGCCAGAAACCTTCGAACGCGAATGACCCACACCACATGTAAATGTCGCGAATGCCAAGTTGCGAAGTGGACGTCTTCCAGAAGTTGGGGAAGATTTCTGACATGCCAGTAACGGCGCGCTTACCGAGCGACAAGATACCAGCCTCGTAGTTGTCGGCCATCTGTCTACCCACACCCGGCAGCTCTACCACGGGTGAGATATTGAACTTCGTAAGTTGATCGAGTGGACCAATCCCAGAGAGCATAAGCAATTGTGGTGAGTTGAATGCGCCGCCAGAGATAATGACCTCTTTAGACGCGAAAACTTTGCCAGCGACGCCCTTGTCATCAGTATTGGAACGAGGATCAGCACTGTACAAGCTCTTGCCCTGTAAGTACTCGATACCGATCGCTCTGGGTGGTCCCGGAAAGACCTTATCGAAGATGATCTTTGTTGCAAGAGTGTCCAGCGAGATAGTCAGCGGATAATTGCCAGAAGCTGCAGTGTCTCTGGCGTAGTACCCCGGAGACGACCGGCGTCCATTGGGATTGATGTGGCTGACACCACCGAAAGGTCCAACGAGCTGGTCGCGATCTATCTGCGCACCATTCATATCGCGCTGCAGTAATGTCGAAGCGGAAGAGGCAGGGTAGCCAGCAGCCTGTGCCGCGAGCTCACTGAGCTGTTTGGCATCCGCACTGGTAGTGTAGCCTGGGTCTAGCATGGTCATGTCGAGCCAGCCGTCGTGACCATGCTCGTATGTGCTGTTGTAGTGCACCTTCTCGAGCTTGATGAGATACTTCCTCATGTTCGCATGCGACCATGAGTCATCTCCGGTCATTTCCGCGATTTCGTCCCAGTCTGCATCATTGGGGTTCATGGTCAAGCAGCCGTTGTGCATCGCACAGCCACCCAAAGTGCCTGCGCGCGGATAGTACTGGATCATAGTCAGCATCTGCTCTGGTTCATTGAATGGGCTCATGCTCACAATTCCAAGAGCTTCGGAGTCCTTGGGTGGCTCAATGCCGACGTAGAACCCCCCATCTGGCTTACGCCACGTTCGATGCAAATACCTCGCTTCCCTAGCTTCGTCATCAGAATGCTTCACGAAGAAGTCCCAGCGCTATGCAAACTCTTAGTCATTTCTTCATCACGACATCGTTTCTACTTACTGTAGCGGGATCGTTGCCAGCTAGGTTGAAGTTCACCCAGTTCGACACATTAAGGTTCTCCGTCTGGTCATCCCCGGCTTCAAGAAGTAACACGGAGTGACCGGCTCTAGCAAGATTGGATGCAAGCGGGCCGCCGCCAGGTCCAGAGCCTACGACGATGTACTCATAGGTCTTATTGTCGATTGACGTTGCGGCCACCGCTGTCGCACAGAGAGCTGCGGCCGCAATGATTGAGCGAAGGGGGGCCATGATGGACGATGCGAAAGTGGAATTGAGCCAAAATATATCCAGCTTGTAACAATGGCTAAATCCGAGCTCAGGTATTATCTCCCTTCCTATTCGCGTTGACCGATGGTTGTTGACCTGCCAATATCGCCGGATATGCAGGCACAGAGCGCAATCAATGCAAGGCGATTAGCCTACCCGGGTCGACGAAGGCGTTAGATAAGTCTGCTTCCTCTTTCGAACAAGATGGTGAAAGAAGACTCGTTCGCGTAACGTATGATGCATATATTCCCTAGCTCCCGCTTTCCTCGCGACAGTTGTTGGGGACAGATCAATGCTGATTCGCACGGTTATAACGCTGCATATCGTGCTGCATACCCAATAAAGCAACGAGATTGTATTGCTAAAGTGTCAGCTTTCGACGTGCTGCGATGACCAACATAGAAGCTTGAACGGTGAGCCAGTACATGCGAAATTGGAAAGAGCATGTAAGCCGGTGGCTGGGTGCTATGTCGGCTACGCCAGTGGAACATGAGCACCCACCATGCGTTCATTAAGCTTTCTTCCTCAACATCACTTTCGCACTGGTACGTCCCGTCTTGCCAAGATGTTCACGTGTGTTCTGGATACTGACTACATGCCACGGCCATCAATGATTATGAATGAACGACGGAACAGCTTCATTCTTGGGTTCATAATTACACAGCATCAATTCTCAGCCACAACTTACATTTCAGCAATCTTCAATCTCGTTTCTTCTCACGATCTCCACTACTACTCTCATGTCTCCTTCACCTAAAACCTAACACCCACGATCTCGTCGCGGTAGTCCTCCCTAGTCATGCTTGCGTGCATCTCGATATGCTTCTGCGCTTCTTCTTTGAACTGAATCTCATCCCAATGGTAGTCGAGCGTGACGACGGCATTGATAGGATCGCTGAACTCAGGCACAAGCAGTAGTGAGTAGATGGTATCGATAACATCCTTGGTAGAAGTATCCAGCGTCCAATTGCGGTCCAAGATCGAATGGCAGATGCGTCCATGACGGTTGATGTTCGGGTGGTAGACGGGTGTGATGAAGCGTGCTTCTGGCGGTGACCTCGGATAGTTGTTGCCCATCTTTAAGTAGAGAAGAAAAGTTCCTCCAGCATAGGTACTATCAGGTGGCCCTATTGATAGTTAGTATCTTCTCGAACAGGACGTCAGCGCGTGCCTTACCTTGCATAGCAATCTTCCAGAGCCCCATGTTCGACTCGCACACGTAGACATCGTAGTACGGGTGCGGCTTTGCGCCTGAGTTGCGAATATCGTTGTGAATCCTGCTCAGGCGCACATTGTTGTCGGTACGAGTGACTGAAGCGCTTTTGCTGACGTGGCCAAGCTCAACAAAAGATTCAGTGAGCTGCGGGTGCTGCTTACGGTCTGGAAACTCGTCGCGACTAACCTTTTCGATTTTACCCATGTCTTGGGCAAGACGGAATTGGTAAATGCTTGGTTTCGCCATAAACGAAGTATGACGCACAGACCTCGCCGGCGACTTGTCTGGACGCTCCAAGAGGGAAAGGACAGGCTCCATTTCACAGATCGCCATAGCGTCTTCAAGACTCCCTGGTTGGAACGCGTAGCCGCCGGTCAAGTAGGATATCGTCTTGAGATCAGTGTGGTCGGCATAGGTGCCCAAGCAGAAAGAGTCCACGACGACACCGTTTCGGAAAAGGCCCAATGGTAGTTCATAAGCCCGGTTATTGGACTTGTTGTCCTCGCCATCCGAGATGACGATGATTCTCAATCTCGCCTTCGGGTGCTGTTTTGCGTACTCTTGGAGCTGATCTTGCGCAAGTAGAATACTATCCCAGACGGCCGTATCACCAGTAGCCCGCATGTCGTTGAGCTTATGACGGAAATTCTCGACAGAGTGGGTGATTGGCTGTAGCAAGGAAGGCCTGGTGCTGAAAGTGACCAGCCCGATGCGTGTCTGGTAGTTGTATGCAAGTAGTCGATTGATGTAGGCATCGAACATCTGTTTCAGAACATCAAGACGGCTAAGTCGAACGCGATTGTTGGACAGGCTTGAAGCATGCTTCAGGCATAGTTTGAACACATGCGGACGTCTTAATTCGTCTCCACCACGAGTGTCCTGCATTCTGGTCCAGAATATAAAAGGTTCTTCAACGCAAAACGTCGACCGCTCCGTGAACCTGTGGCGATAATATCGGAATACCGTTGATGGTAGAGATTGCGTAGACAGCTTTGGTACCCAGTAAGATACTACAGGGCTTTCATGACGATCACCGCGGTAGATCTTGACAAGGCACAGTTCCTCCACGTCTCCTTCCCTGGTGGAAGCCATCGGGGTTGTTGGCGTAACGAAGACCTCGTGCGCAGTGTCGATCACAGCCGCGACGGGTTCTTCGGTGGCCGGAACTTGAGCATTCTGATGTCGTAGCTCGTAGCTTGCATATCGGCCCTTGATTACACGAAAGGCAATTTCCCACAATTCTGTCGCTTTCAGATCACGTGGTACATCCATCGAGCGTGTCTCCAAGGGTGATCTGAGAGTAACGCGAAGTGTCTGCGAAGGGGCACTTGCTCTCGCGCCATGTAACGCGTACTTGGACACAATATCCGAGCCGTTTAGATACGCGACAATTCGTTCCTGTAGTTCCACGTTGGGTCGCAGGTCGTTGCTGGGAAGAATCAGGTTGGTGAATGGCGAACGCTCATTAGTACGAAGCCATCGTTCGATTTCTCCGCGCTCGTAAGTGAAGCTGTCCACGGTAGTCACGGGATCCTGCATTATATCGTTGCTAATCGGGCAGCAATACTCTCGCGGTATCTCAAACTTGGGACAACTCGTAACTTCCCTAGGGAGGTTTTGGTAGATCTTTGGAACTTCGTCGCCTGGCTTCCACAACAACGGATCCGATACAGATGCATTACCCACACAAGTCATCAGCCAGGCACAAAGTAGGCTTCTGTACTTCTTCAGACGGAGAGACCGGTTATTGAGAACGTTTATGTCGTGGTCAATCGATGTTGACTGGCTGCGGAAGGACGATCGGCTGGCTTGTTCTCTAAGCTTCTCCAACTTTTCCCGTTCAGCATAGATCTGTTGATCGTGGAGTTGCGTAAGGATATCCAGCACCTTCTCGGCATTCTGACGGCAATGATAATCGTCTGTACCTGTGCCAATGATGGCAAGGAAGTCATCGTACGACTCGTGGGACCTTAGATACTCTTTCAGTTCATCGGGACTGGCCAGAAGGAAAGCAGGGTTCTCCGGAAGCAGAGTTTGAGCCGCATGCTCAGCTGACTGTATCTGTCGCTGGGTCTCTTCGTCGGCGTTTTCACTTTGTTGTATGTCGATGAAGCCACAGCGGTCATTCATACTGGAGCTGAGGTCCACGCATATCATCGTCAGCTCTTCCGGGTCTGTCAGCTTGCGATGGTGATCGCCGTATGCCTCGAAGACGAGTGTTCCATCAGCCTTACGTTGGGCAAGGATTGGCTCTAACAACCGAGTGATGATCGAAACATCCACTACCTCTTCTTCGTGTGCGCTTGATGGCCGGGCGATGAGCATGTCTTTACCAGCCTCTGCGCAGCCCGCACGACCCAAATATGCAGCAAGGAAGCCATCTCTATCCAGGGTCAAGACAGGAGCCGAAACGGAAGCTAGACTTGCCGGGGGTGCGATGCTCAGTCCGTTGCGACTACAGAGATTGGCCAGATATGTGAGATTTGTCCACTCTGCAGGTGAGATGACTTTACCGATGTCGCCGCCGTCCATATAGCGAGTGTTGGTCCTGATAGCATCGAGGTTGAACACTAAGACTTGTTCCCTGGCACCGCCTGACAGTTTAGCAATCCGGTCCCAAACCGGATCGGGTGCCAGTACCTTCTTTGAAGCGTTTTCACTCGTCCATCTAAGAAGTCCTTGTTCCTTGAATGCTTCGTAGAAACCAGCACTGGCGAGACCGTTGGTCGTCTGCACAGCCTCCGATAAGACGGCTTGCGAGGTAATGAAGTTTCGCAGGTCGTAAACTTTCATGCCAACGTAAGGTAGCCTAGAATCTTGCTTGGTGATCTTCAGCTGTTTCGCTTTCTCCAGTATGAGACCGAACAATAGACGAGATCCTTCGAAGAATCGCTTGGGGTCGGAGCGGACCGTTAGTAGTGGGAGGATCTTCTTCAGGATCTCGTAGAGGCACTGTGCCAACGCGGCACGTTCTGGAAGTTTGGGAGTCTCGCCGCGCGTTAGGATGCGTACAGCTCGAACAGCAGAAGGAAACTGTGTCAGGAGGTGGACTACCCTCAGAACTGCATTTTCTCTTCTCAACTCCATGCCTCCAACGAGTTCGGTGAATATACGCAATGTCGACAGAAGACTGGCATGTCCGCGCTCGGTCTGACCGATGCGGTGTTTCCAGGCCTCTGACTTCTTGAAGATAGCGGCCTTACCTCGACCGAGGCTCTCATTCCGACCCAGCGTCCATCGCTGCATGGCGTAAATATTGAGCACACCGTTGATAGCGCAATCTTCCAGTCCAGCGGCTTCGATGGTGAGTTCAGCGTTATGTGCGGTGATGTTGATAGGGCATTCGGATGTGTGCACGTCGAGAACTAGGGTTCGTTGAGTAACATCGTCTTCAGCGTGTTCAAGGGTACTGCGCGAACGGCATCGCCACGAGCAGATAGCCATCACTGGAGCTTTGACATAGTTTTTATCCCCGTCAGATTGATCGCTCGCGTCCTCGATGCCACCGACAGTGTTGATAACCTTTCGGTAAGATCTTGGTGCAGGGTGTTTATCATATGCGAGTTCGCCGCTTGCTAAATGGTGCTGAGTTTCATGTCCTTTACTGGGATAGCGACGACGATGTTGTTGGAATGGACTACGATAGCTGTACGAAGAGCATCGTAATCCCCAGTTCCGTTGACGTTGGGGACAGCACTTTCGTCAATCGACTGAGCGAGTCTACAATTACACTCCAGAGCTGGGCAGCCAGTATCCTTTGTCGAGAACCCCAGATGTTCTCGAACGATACCCTTCAATCGCCTCAAAGTGCAGGTGGTCGAAACATGCGTGGACACCATGGGAATCGCTTCGAAGTTGGAATGAGCCAACTCTGGGGTGATGACGCGAACGCGTATTGTCCTTTCTGTTTCGCCAGACGTGACCAGCTCCCATGGAAGCGATGAAGCGGGCTTCTTATCATGAGTCTAGAGTGAATTAGCATCTTCCGCACATTTAGGATTCGTGGCTACTCGGAAAAATTGGACTTGCCGTCGACTTACATCGATGATTGCGTGTACGATTTCTTCGGGGTTGGGTAAGACGTCAGACAAAAGATCTTCGATATCCAGCATTGGCCCATCTTCTCCTTTGAGATGCAAAGTGATTCGGGGCTCCTTGATGTCGGTGATTCCCAATGCGTCCGCCAAGGTAGGTAATCGTGATCTGATGCTATCGTGTAAGGCTGAGCAGAGCTGAGATGGCGAAAGCACAACGAGTAAGCTTGCCTTGCGTCCTCCGGCTGCAACGCTTACTGTGTATCTAGCCATGATTTGTGTTCGCAGACCTGTTGTCCTTGTAAATGGCAAGCCTGTGGTGAGGTGGAGGCAGAAGTTGGTAGGCCTGACGTGGATTAGTTATAATGAGTGAGTGTGCTCATGTGCGCTTGTAGCAAGCCACTGGAAGATGAAAGACAATGGCTACGAAAGAGACAGTGTTTGTCCAAAGTCATGTCTCGAATACACAAACGGATCGATAGACATGGAACCCCGGTGAGTTGTCTTGGAGGATGGTAGCAGACCGTGAGGTACAGGCACGGCCGGTGCGAAAGCGCAGGTATAAACAAGACGCATGGACAAATTGAGTTGGTCCAGGCATATGCGACAGAAGCGGTTTTAGTTGGATTGTCAAGTTTGTAGCATCAGTAAGACAGACAAGGCCCACGTATTCATGGTGTTGATAGAAGAAGAAGAATGCGGTGCATTGTACTCGTGTAGCCACGCAGCCTTACGCTGACGTCGTGGCATCATGGTGTTTGACAGTGTATCAATAAGGCCCGGGACTAATGGAGATGAGGGTGATGGCTGGCAGGCGGATGTGATAAGAGAGTGAGGTTGGATGAAAGCGACAAGACACGTGTTAGCGCGCATTTCGGCTTATCGATAACAGACCGGGGAATTATCCAACTGTCCTCATGGCCCTCCGCCAAACCACAACTTGCGCCAACCTGTCCTCTACCCACGCACATATCGCTACGACCCCATAAACGTCCCACCCCAGCATACATCAAGCACACATCAATCATGGAGTCACCAGACACGTTCACGCTCCTCCCTCTCGAGATGGACCCGCAAACCAGCACCATCACCGCATCCCAAAGCACCAGCAACGCCCTCCAGACCGAGCTCGACGCCCTGAACAACCTCCACAGAAACCTCCTGCACGTCGAAACACCCACGGGCACACCGCCACCACCTGTCCCCGTCAACCCCAAGCGCTCCGCCCAGATCAACAAGCTGCGCGAGTCGGGCAACGCCGAGTTCAGGAAAGGAAAGCCCGAAGAGGCGGGCAAGCTCTACACCCTCGCGATCGACATGGCGCTCGCACGTCCGGCATGGGAGCCTTCAGGTCTCGTCAGAGAAGAGGTCTCTGGACTGCTCAGCAACCGCGCACAAGCAAACATGGCACTCAAGAACTGGGCAGAGGGCGCAGTGGACGCAGAAGCTAGTGTGGAAATGAAGAAAGTGGGCAACGCCAAGGGCTGGTGGAGGCGGGGCAAGTGTCTGCTCGAGATGGGCAGACTAGACGAGGCAGAGCAGTGGGTCAAGCAAGGATTGGAATTTGAGGCCACAGAGCAAGATCTTGTCAACTTGAGGGACGAGATTGAGAGGAAGCTGAGAGGCGAGGTTTAGGTTGTTCTCGCCAGCGATCCATTTGAGCACATGACATATGGAGGACTTCCGCCTCGTCACTTGTAGGATTTGGACTAGACGGAGGCGCAAGCTGGGAGCAGAGGTATACAGTGGTATTGCTAGTAGGTCTCCATGATACGAGCATGAGCAGTGGGAGGATGGGCATTGGCAAGGCGTTTGGCGCTGGAAGGCGTATACCACACTTGAGCCTATCAGGCTTTGAGGCATTCATAGCGAATCCATTGGAATGAATTTCCAATAATCAGGCTTGTCTCTTTCGTGCGCGTGATATTCAGTGTACCGAGCCCATCGAATTTGTCACGTTCCATGGTACGCCTGCCAAGCTTTTCGTAAAGTGATCTCTCTTATGAGTCGCGCGCACCCCTTCCGACTACCATCACACCAGAGAGCGACTGCACAACATTGCACCTCACCATGAACGACGCTCAACCACGTCATGAGCGTATAATTAGCACAGTCCCCTCTCACCGGCTCAGACACAGCAGACAAGCTCCATCCCACGCTTCTCCTCACCGTCACGAGCCTAGATCAGAAATACCTCACTCATTTCATGCACTAAATACACATACCCTAAATAGCACTTATGTACACCCACAGTACAGACTTGCTTGTCCGAAGGATAGTCAAACGTTTCAAACGGGCGTTGTAGATCGTAAATCTACCTAGTCACACAGAGCCAGCAATTCTTTAGGAAGGATCAGGGGGCATTTCACCACAACGGACGTAGGGTATGCTGTTTTGGTGGTTGGATGTGAGTGAGGGCGACGCCGAATTGTTCCCAGGCTCCTGCGCTGCTGCCGCATGTGGGGTTTGAGGTTGTTCGTGCTCGGACATGTTTGGGACTTTGGACACGAACAGCTTTCTAGAAGCTAAATGGACTCGAAGTTGAAGAATGATAAGCGTTCTCCCGGTGACCCTCGATGATTTGGTAGCGTTGGTTCTTCGGGGGGGGCTGGATCTAATCTTCGGGCTGATAAGATGATCTGATAAAAGTTTCTGTTTTGCGCCTTTCCTTCTTGGGCTTGGCGTAGTGAGCCGGTCTTCGTACTTCCCGAATACAGAACTGTGACCGCGACCCCCTAGGAAGTTCAAACCAGAACAACTAGCTAAGAAGACTCGCGAACAAAGCCTTTGCAGTTCAAACAACAATCAATAACGTCCTCGTTGAACATATTAAAAACACCGCAACCAGATGGATACACAAACCCAAGAGCATGCGACATCGCACCTATGACGGTAATCTCCCGGTGGTATCAGCCCATCGGCGTATACGAAGACGCACAGTCTCACACAGTGGACCCAACCTACAACTTGATGCTACCAAGCCAAAACGGCCCGCAAAGGGACCCGTCTCCGCCCTGAAGCGGAGCCATGTCGAGATTTTCCTTTCCCGTTCGGCAGTACTAAAATGGGATCGTAGGCGCCGTCTTAACGCAGGGACAACGCTCTTTTTATCAGATCATCTTTCAACTGCGATAAGGAGGCGCGATGGCTGCACGACCCGATTCTGTGAGGTCGGTAGACAATGAGGGCGAGGGCCAGAGGCCGATTGAGTCTGAGAAGAAGGTTGGAGAGGTGGTGGCTTGCAGTGATGCGTCGTCTGATGGGCGGGGTGGCAGCGATAAGAGCGAGGCGATTCCGCTGAAGATGAAGCTTATTGCTATTCTTTTGGTTACGGCAACGGGGTTTGGATCGCATTGGAGTAGTGGTGTCACTGGGGCGATGAAGAGTACAGTTAAAAAGGTATGGATTACATGATTGCTGCTATGGGTACTCAGCTGACATTGAGAAGGAATTACATATCAACAACGCGCAGTACTCCGTGCTGGAAGCCAGCGAGGACTTCATGAAGACAGCCCTGATCCTTGTCAGCGGTCTTGTCACCGATAGGATTGGTGGTGCCAGTTCGTCTTCCCCACCTCTTATATTATGTCGAAGCTGACAGGAAACCTTTTCAGGTGCCATGCTGTGGGGTAATGCCATTTACAGCATCGGTGCCATCTTCATCGCAGCCGCCACGACCGTCCGCTCATACAAGTTCATGATATTCGGGTCCATCGTCCAGGCATTCGGCGACATCGCCACGCAAGTCGCACAGTACAAAGTCTTCAGCTCCTGGTTCGCACCATCCAATGGCTTCGCATCAACCCTGGGCTTCGAACTCGGCATCGGCAAGATTGGATCCTTCGTCGGAAAAGCTACGGCGAACGTCATTGCGAAGAACACTGGGGACTTCAGCTGGGTGTACTGGGTTGCTGTCTTTATGAACCTCTTCACGAATGTTACTACCCTCCTGTACTGGTTCTTCACGCGGTGGTGTGGGAAGAAGTATACTGGCACGGCTGATCCCGCGACCGGCGAACAACTCACGGAGAACAACAAGAAGTTTGAGTTTGGAAAGGTTCTGCGACTTCCATGGACTTTTTGGAGTATCGTTGCGTTCTCCCTCTTTCAGACCAGCACCGCTTCTGTCTTCGCTCAGAACGCGACCGAGTTCGCTGAGCAGCGCTTCGATATGGACGCTGTCAAGGCCGGCTGGTACTCCTCCCTAGCACAATATCTCGGCTTCTTCCTCGTCCCAATCATCGGCATCTTCGTAGACATCCTGGGCAACCGCATCACCCTAATGCTTGTCTGTGGCTTGGGCATGCTCCTATCCATGTGCCTGGCTACATGGGGCCCAACATACGCTGGCACCGCAGCTTCATTCGGTATCTACGGTGTCGCATCCATGTTTGGTCCGACCGTCATCATCGACTCGATTCGCACGTCCATGTGGTACCAAGAAGTCTTCGGCTCTGGCTATGCCGTCAAGATCGCCGTCAACAACGCCATGTCCATCATCATACGTATCATCACGGGCGTAATCCAGGACCGAGACGACAACTCTTACGACAACGTGGTAATCGTATATGTTGTACTTTCTGCTTGCTCGGTCGTGGTCGCCGCGAGCATGTTCGTCGGCTGCTTCTGGACGAGCGATCTTGGGCATCTTCAGTGGACTAGGAGCCAGCGCATTAGGAAGGGCGAGATTATCAACGTGCGGAGGAAGGAGTTTGAGTGCGGTTCTGCCGGTGAGAGGAACAGGAAGATCAGCTTGACGTTGTTTGTCGCGCTGTTGTTCTTGGTCGTCGGCTCGTGGGCGGCTTACTTCTGGGGTGTTGCGACAGGTAACAATGTCTGAGGCTGTGGCGCCTGCCACTGCTGTCGCTAATAAGCCAAT
>Ga0265780_10003276_pt1 | contig 21375 bp, 30 predicted proteins | sample P1T30metagenome_FD_192432 | JGI IMG/M metagenome (GOLD analysis project Ga0265780, IMG submission 192432) | Plant litter microbial communities from East Loma Ridge, Irvine, California - P1 T30 | ecosystem: Environmental > Terrestrial > Plant litter > Unclassified | place: USA: California...
CCGAGGCCGTGGCTGGCCGACGGGCTTGCCATGAGAGGCAGAGTCGACCAGTTCAGTGATGGAAATGTTGCCAAAAGAGGGTTGACCGCTCAGCTTGTTATTAAGGAAGGACTTCTTGCTAACGCCAATTCGGTACACAGCCAAGCCGCCCAGTCCAATGTCTTCGTTGGAGCCGCAGCCGACAAACCAACAAAGAACAGGTCCAGCTATAGGGAATTTACTGAAAGCTCTTGCTTGGAATGCTGGTATCCGACGACCTACCAAGTCACGCGATCCCACTGCTAGGTGGCATGCAACTCCCTCAACCCAGCGGGCCACTGTCTTCCGGCAGCTCATTGAGACCTATCAACCTGATGATGGGATCAGAGAACTCTTTCGGAAGGCCAAAGAGGGTGCGGAGTATCATGCTTTGCCTTGCAAGGAGGACCCGCGAAACCCAGGTCATCGATACCAGGTTCACAACAGAACACGCTTCCGAGTACGGTATTCCTCAGAGGGGTGCGGGAGCAAACTGCAGCGATCAACCTTGACATTGGTCATTGGATTTGCGGAGTCAGTACAGAGTGGAGTGGTGAGTGAGGCAAGCCTTGGTCTGGAGTGATTGGTTCCGGCTTGGACTTTTAGGGGGTGCATTATTGATGAGTTTGCTCTTTCCGGATAACTTCTTTCACACACAATCTTTGCTGATTCTGAGTAGATATCCTGGTTACCGCCATTATTCTGCGCCAGGGAATACTCGGTATCAAGCAACAGAGTTGATGCATGGGTCAAGAGACTTGATCTTGGTCACCATCATTTGATCCCGGCTTTGGAGGTGGACTACCGGTGAGTCTTCTCTTTTGCAACAAATTCTTTTAAAATGACTTCTCGAGTTGTTTCAATGGTACTGGGCGGTACAGTGAGTGTTGGACTTCATGTTATGGTCAAATATGCATGCATGAGTTTTTCTAATTTGCCTCCCCCCATCCCAGAATCGGTATGTAACCCTATAACCCCCTGGGCCACATCTAGACCCAAATTGAATGTCGACACTTATCATTGGTCGATGGAGCCTAATGAAACACGGAATGGCGACTTGCTGTGAATTCGGTATCTATGATCGGGATTGCCAGGTTCAGATTTACAAGCTAGACCGTAATGAGATCCCGTCTCCCTGGCCCTGTTAAATAGACTCCACATACGTTCGCCTGTTCAATTTTTGAGAAGCTGGTTATGAGCAAAAGAAGAAACAGGTATGACACTCTTGCATAAATCCTTTGCCACCCTTGTGACTGCCTAACCATTGCTAAGCTGGTCGGATGATGATTGACCAATACTTTTGGCCGTCAGAGGCTGACTCGGCCCCAACGTCCACCGTTCCCAGCCAGTGAGACTTGCTTGACTCGACCGTATCGAAACCTGGCAACGCTGTGAATGACATGCTTTTCAGGGTACCGTCAATAGTGGCAGACAACGAGGGGCGGCGCTCAGTGTCCACGATTAGCCCGAGTGTGCCTCTAACGCTAAGTCTGAAGGCAAGTTCCACTGGAAGATTCAGCTGCATTCGGTACCATCGATGTTGACATACCATCAGTTGCGCATATCGAGTCAATGGTCACAAGTCCGGCGAAGTGGTGAATTATACCGAGGACACCCATGCTGTAACCTAGAACACGGAACGTTGGTATGGCCCAATAACTGGCAGCACCCATCCGATCCAGGCTGATGTTATCGATCGTGTCAGTCCGATCTTCCGTAGAACGTGCCGCGAGGAACCCTCCATCTGACAGGTTTTGTCGAGCGATAATCCAGCTGTCCTGAAAACGATCTTTCCCCGCCATATCCAAAATATCGCTCATAGTAAGGGTGTCCTCCACCTTGGCCTTGGTTTCATCATCCCGAACATTCCAGACCGCAATAATGTGGCCTTGGCCTGCCGTCACTGATGCCCAACAACCTCGTCCTACACCGGTTCCCATGATGCTGGTATCCAAAACTCGACTTGGAAGCGGGATGGCGGGGTGTTCCGTTTTGATCACTTTGGCAGTACCACTTTTGTCCAGCGCAATCATGCGCCACAATAGAGCTAAATCATGCTCCCCAGGATGGTCACTGAGCAATAATGGGCCAGGAAATATCGATCGAAGAAGGGCGTGGGGAATGGGATCGAGCTTCGCCGTCATAAACATATCGGCGTCGAGAACCATCGAGAGAGAAGACGAAAGTATAGCGTTCGTGATATTCGTAAAAATGTGCATTTGCTGAAAGTTATCTCTTTTGCCAACAAGACCGAAATCGTCTGAAGTACTATTCGTCAGTCACTTGCGAGGGGGTGTAGGAGCATCAGTGACTGACCGCCAGACGAACCGTTCCCTTTCTATCTCAATACCCAATCCCTGCGGTCCCCCATACATGGACTCGTGATGGCTCATGCAATGTATGACTCGTCCTCTGCCAAATACCTGATCCGCCGCTATCACCATGTTTTTCCAAAGCGCGTTCTGACAAGTTAAGCCCTCGGCGCCTTCTAAGAAGCTCAAACTTCCTTGGTTGTCCACCTTGATGAACTGAACCCCATTCTCTCGAAGCAAGATGAACCAATCCGTCCAAAAACGAAGTGATTCGGCTGGAGGCGGGAGGTAGTAGACCCCTTTCCCGTTAGGGAGGTATCCTGGCGTAAATGGTAAATTGGGGATTCCGGGGAGTCGGTTTCGATTGACATGGTATGGCTGACAGTGATACCGCTCGATAAGGGGTGAATTGGGATGGACTCCGTCCCAGTAACCTCCAGTCAATCTGTATGAAATTAGATATCATGCAATACCGGACCGGAAAGGCACTCACGCCAACCAGACGCCAACCTCGACTGAATTTCGGACCCCTTCAACCATAGCGAAGCTCTTTTTCGCTTCATCGACTACCCAACGTAACCCATTTTCACCTAGCCCTCCATTGCAATCGAAATCCCACAGACCACGCAGCTGCCATGTCCCACGATCCTGCTCGGGGCCAGTTTTGGAGCGAAACTGACCTGCGTCTCCCTTGGCATATGTTCGTTGATTATGCCAGCCATCGTCCAGAAGAAATGTCTGCACTGGCAACTGCTGCTTGGTGAGAGCTTGAAAGAGCGTTTTCATGTTGGTCCTGTTTGGGTGGATATCTGTGGTTATTGTCGCCGTCGAACGAAGGCTTACCTTCGCCGAGACTACTCCACGTGCAGAAACCAACTCTATCAAACGGTCCATCTCTTGGAAACGGAGGGAATCCCTTGATCTCGTGCTCATTGACCCTGCCAAGCCATGCTCTTGCCGCGAGAACGACTTGTCTGACCAGATGAACAGAATGCCCCGCTTCCGATGCCCTCCCTATCACGACCGCCACTGCCGGGCTTCCGGCAGTGGCTCTTCTCACCTGTAGAGCGATTTTTGGGCCTTTGCAATTGATGTTACACGTCGCTAGTAGAGAGGAGACAGGGTAGACACATACAATCGATTCGTGGTCGTTATCGTCGCGCAAAAGTAGTAAGTGCACCGCTTGATCCGTTCGGAAGTCCGATAGACGATTGACCGGCCTAGCTTCGATCCAAGTAGGACTGTTCATTGTCAGCCATGCGCAAAATGATCTGCGAGAACACACATACGCGATTCGCTGCCATGCCCATCCGGACCACGACTGGAAATTTTGTAAATCTGAGATGGGGTACCGGCATGACTCTTCATCGCTCGCGATCACGTATGGTATAGTGGTGGTGATCATGGCAGGTAATCAGGAGAGATGAGAAGTATGGTAATACCTGGGCGTTACTCAATATCATGGTCCGCATGATATACTGTACCCGCTACATTACACTGGCTTGCGGTTGGGTTTCTTCGGCGAAAAAATAGAATAGCGGGCCCGACGAGTCATGCGGAGTAATGATGGAGTATTCTCCGCCGGACATAATCAAATACATAGCTCCCAATCACCGCTCGGTGTAATCGGAAAAGGCGTTCCCGGACATAAATTCAAGCAGACACACGCTGTGGGGCTTTCGACCGCGATCTCATCGAAGGCCGATCGGTCTCCGGGCATAAGGACATGTAGTGCCCAATCATTGAGAAGCTTTTCCCGTGCGGTGAGACTAGTGTCGATCTACCGGGCTTGATTCTGAAATGGTGCGGACTGAACCGGAACGCGAAACAAGAGCATACTCTCGACCATTTTGAACAATACGTGACCCAGAAGCAGATGTACCCGTGCGCAAGAACCGAACTTAAAGTCAACAGATCAAGATCATGTATGCAGACGGGAATCACTTTCTATTGTTGTCGTATTGGTGAGTGAAAGCTTCTCGGACCTTGTTTCTCTCGAGAAAGAAAAGGATATCGGACCGCTGCAAGGTGGGAATATGATTTGGACGAAGGCATTCGATGCTGCAGAAAGAGACACCTCCCATCCCCTCATCACCAAGATCTCCCTAATGGCAAGGCATATTCCCCAATGTCCTTCATTGCTGAATCATATGTTTCTTTCATCAATTCATCGATTACTATCGCCGGACAGAAAGAGCCCTTAAGTTGCAATACGTGTTGACGGAAACCCATTTCGCCAGAATGGAGCGCAAGTACACATGGATTAACGGCCACACACTTGCAATCATTTAATAATCACAGACATATACATCAGAATCATGTTAGAACTACCTCACCGTCATCCCCCTTTCATTGCACAAGCCTAGTGGTAAAAGCCGATGACCAGATAGCTTCCAAATCAAGCAAATACTCCCGCAAGAACTACCGCTGGGGCCGAATTTCGTCAAGGTATCACACGGAACTCTGCCGCTCCATATGAGCGACATCAAGTTTCTCATCGTGCTTTCCAGACTCGTTTGTCGCGGAAACATATTCGATGGTGGTCAAACTGAATTTTCTGGCCGGCACCCTCTCCGCTATCGCAGTCAGATCTTGATCACATTTCTGACCAATAGATCGTTGCTTACCGAAGAGTACATTCAGCTCGCTGAACATCCGATCCTTGGTTTCTGGTAATCGGAAGAACATGTAAACTGCGAATGCGATGTCGAAACCCATCCAGAATAGACCTGACTTTGCTCCCCAATTTCATCCAGTTTTGTCGAACATGCGCGGAGTAATCTGGTTGCAGACAATCGAAGAGATCAGATATACCATTCTACCCATTACTACCGTTTGTGCCCTCAGTCGAGTTGCCGGTATTTCGGCGGCGATAGTGTAGCCTATATAACATCAGTCTAGACTCGCATCCGGTACGAAGTTCGGTGATCAGCACTCACAGACGGGACCCAGAGAACAACTAAACGTGAAATTCATGATCACCAATATCGCCCCGATCCCGATAGTAGCGCCAACAGTCTGTACAAAACCAAGTATACCGACCAGGAGTTGCAAGACTCCCATGACAATGAAACCCCACATGTAGATAGCTCTTCTACCAATGCGTGCCATCACTGTTGAGAAGTCAGCTGTACTGAAAGAAGCCAAGACGCAGATTACGTACGGAACCAGCAAGCGATTGTGCCAACAATGTAAGTCGCCGTGATGGCTAAGAATATGTTGAACGCGCCAGCTTCGGATAATCCGCCGTCTCGCAAGCTACAGGGCTTGAGGACAGAGCAGCACACGTTGATGGTGACTCACAATTGCGTAGAGTAGTTGATGATGTTCTGTCCATTCCAGTATTGTGCAGCCCAAACCGCAATTACTATTTCCGTCCGCCTCAGATTAGAACCTCGGAAACAATCGCGATATGTGGCGCCAGCTACTTCGGCCTTCTCCAGTTCTATGGTGTGGCTGATCAAGGCGATCTGCTGTTCCAACCTTTCTTCGGTAAGATAAGTCGCTGGGGACAACCTCCGAGCGGCCTGCTTTGCTTCTTCAATCTTTCCTGCTTTGACAAGCCACCAAGGACCTTCGAACATCAGCGACCGATAGAAAACTGGGTTGATTATACTTACTTTCGGGAGCGAAGTAGGCCAGGATTAGCAGTGGCACAGGCCAGATCCACTGCAACATAAAGGGGACCCGCCATCCCCAAGCGCTATCGACCCGGAGGGATGCCCGAACTACACCGGCGGATAGAAGTAAACCCATTCCCCAGCACATGTTGACGAAAGCCGCTAGATACCCTCTGAGAGCCATTGGGCAGACCTCCACAGCATATACGGTGGTGAGGGTCTCTTGGAGATCATCAGCCAATTGTCAGATTAGGTGAGGGTGGTACTCACGAAACACACCCCAAGGGATACCGCATAGGAGTTCGCCACCAAACAACATCGGTAGACTGGTCGAGAAAACGGGTACAAAAATTGTTGCAATCATCATGAGCATCGCCGCCATGTAGATCCGACGGGACCCGAATCTGGGTTGAATGTAGCCATTGATAGTCAACCCAATAAGCTGACCAATTGAAGCAGCATTGTTAAGGGCCGCTTGCCAGTTCGCAGGTATGTATCGGCCGCCATCGGGACGGACCGACCCAAATTTCTCGAGGAACGAATTCTGTCCCCAGAAAGAGTTGATCTGTCCATAGTAAGATCACGTGTACTATCGATATTGTCGCCTGACTTACAATCCCAACATCATAGCCCTCCATCACCAAGGCCAGTGAGATACACATGGACCACAGGGCGGCTTTACGATACAGTACTAAGGTCTTTTTGAACCCCAAGGCTTTCTCCTCCTTCATGCCCGCCATCGCTGCAGCGACGTTGATGGGGTCTTCATGGTACAGCTCTTGCGCATGCTGCCCAGTGATACTAATCGTCATCCTATAAAGGCGATTGATTGGCGGTGAGATAGGTGAGATGAGCAACAGGGTGAGTGCAAAGGAGGCAGATTAAGTAGCCGTCAGTACGGAAATATTGACTGAGCCCGGACAAAATCAGTAGTCCCCGGCGGGGAGAAACCTGGAGCCTTCGCGGAGTTTGTATTTTCTCCACAAACCGAAAACTCCGAGTTGGCAATCGGCCGCTGAAATGCCAACATCGGTTTCGGCCCAAGCTCAACAACGCTCATCTGCGGTATGATCAATCTCGCCGATCTCAGAGTCCTCGATCTCCGCTCGGAAGCTCATACCACCTCTATGGGACCCTACAAGACGAAGAGCCACATATGTATAGGCAAGACAGGCGGAACCGCCAATGAGACCCAAGTGACGCTGATGTGAGAGTCGTGGACTTCCAGACGGCAAAGATAGACACCATTGTGACTCACAAGATCCTGTCTCCGGGATCCACAGGTTCAGCGCCACGTAGCGACTCCGCCTTTTCGCCGAATTTATTTACCAGGATCGCCGTCCGGAGAATTATGCATGGGCGAGCCATGGCAGCCTGACCAGTCGTCTGAGACCGTCGTTATCCTGAGGAGTCCGACACATTGATTTCGACATCAGCAACGCGCTGCAATGCAATCGAAAACTGATATTTATTCGCCGACGGAGGACATAACATAATGACGGGATCAGTAGCGTAAGCGAGGAGCCGAACAGGTTGGAACAGCAAGACTGATGGGCGATAAACATTTTTGAGTCCGCCTTGCCTCTGATAGCTTATCTCGGATACCGCTATAGGCGTGCATCGCCGATTGTGAACTCAGCGATGCAATACTTGGCTTCATCCGCGAGTATAGCATCTAGTTCGACGGTGTCAGAGATTTGCGTCTCCCGTTGAGGGGCCACACGCGGAGCAGAGGTCTCTGCTCTTTGTAATGTAGATGTGATATTGGCTGCGGTTGTAGCTATGTCCGAAGGTATGCCATCGAAAAGATTGAGCGTGTCATGCTCTGCTTGCCAAGCGAGTGAGTCGATTTCGTGATAGTCGACCAAGCCTCTGGCCTGGACCTCCCGTGCGATTTAGCCCGGACGCCAACTGTACCGGAATCGCTGATGAGCCAGCTATACTGCTCAAGCTTCACTAAATGCAGGACCTGTCTTGCATGGCCCTGAGAGCACCTTACATTCATGCAGCCAGGTGCGGAGTATACTTACGCTACTGAGAGATATCTAAGGAGGAGTACTCCATGCCTACTATGATTTGTACGGAGACGGTGACACGCCTTCGATAAGTGCTTTAATACGTAATGCCAGCAGCTTGGAGTGGAACCGAGCCGAAGCCAGGAACCCAACCAAAACCCACATGTTTGGTACCCCAGTCTCCTTGAATGCAGTTTTAAATTCACCTTCTTCGTCGATACCCCAGATAGGTCCGCATTGATCGGCAATACGCTCTCCAAGGGTGGATCTTATCGAATCGATTGTGTTTGAGAAGCCTGTGGCAAAAACGACCAGATCGAAATCTCGCTGACGTCCACTGGAAAGAACAACTTTGTCTTCGGTGAACTTTTCGACAACGCCTTGCTCGACCCGAATATTGCCGTTGATGATCTGTTCACAGGCTCCGGCCTCGAAATAAAATCCTCCATTGCGGGTTTGTCCGAGAGTGGAGTTTCCAGTGCCCCTCTGACCTCTCCATGTTTTGAAACCTTTGGCGTGTAACCCTTCCAGGAGATCTTTGTCAAGCTTCTCGAGAGTCTCAGCGTTACGCCGACCCATTTCCTCTCCTGGTCCGACTGGCATCGCAAAGAAGGCTCGATCCTGAGCGGCAATGTCTGGTCGGACACCGTTTCTTGGAGCATACCCGCCCAGCATTCGAGGCACAGAGTGGGTGAGTGACATGACGTAGGTCGGTGATCGCTGCAGCAGGGTGACATCTATACCAAGACGAGCACATTCGTAGGCTGTGTCGAATCCGGAAGACGACGTGCCGACGACCAGAACCTTGTTGAAACCTCGGGCACTGACATGGTCAGTCGAATGTCGGGCCACTCCTCCTTTCCAGCTGGCAAGTCCAGGCACGACCGGCATCAAAGGTACACCGCAGAGCGATGTGGCCATGACCTAACGATGAGCGATCCTGAGGATACGGCCGCTGCAGGACTCACGACATGCTTTGGGTGAAGAGTTCTGAGATCATTGCCATCCTTGTTGATCTGCAACGTCCAATGTCCACCGTCGTCTTGCTCGGCCTTGACGACCTCTGAAGACGTCCAGACGGCCAGCTCCATTGCATGAGCATACCATTCCATGAAGATGCCAAGCTTCTGTGCGGGAGTGTATGTTGGCCATTGCTCTGGAAATGGGAAAAAAGAAAAATGGTCCGCCCAGTGAGGCAGATGAAGCGAAAGATATTCGTAACGGTTTCGCCAAATGTCGCCGATCTGGGAATTTCTTTCGATAATCAATACGGATGTGCCGAGCGATTTCAGATGTGCTGCAAGCTGCAGGCCACTAGAGAGAATTGGTTAACGTCAAGAATTACGCCGGCTTAGAGACTCACTTTTGACCGCCGCCGATCACGACCACATCAGGAGTCACCTCGTCGTCCTCTTTGACTCGTTGAGACTGCCAGCTTGTTACGCCAGTCATATGTCCATCTGCTGGATCCATGATGGGACAGGCTTTAATACTTTCAAGGACCGTGTGCATTGTCCACAGCTTCCAGCCTTCAGGTGTGTACACTGCGTGACTGATGGCGGAACCCCTTGCGATCTCGGTCTCGAACGATACGGTAAATTGGAGAAACACCATATCAGGGTACGGACGTTGAATACTGGGAAGTGGAGCAATTATCTGGACATTGCTGGCTGGAGTCGAAGGAAGTAGGTCGTTGGCGGCTCGAGTGATGTTTTCCTTGAAATTGAAAGTTCGATGATCCCACGTGAACACAAGCTTGTCTCGCCATACACCTGTACGTCAGCCCTACGGTAACACATTTACATGCATGTGCCCCTTTTACTCACCATAATCGAGGAACATCCCGGCGAATTGGTCACCTGTCTTGCTGGACCAAGCACTCGATAACTCAGCTGCAAGGGACTTGGCGATCTGATTCGGATCTGAATCTGGGGGTATCTCGGCGCCAAGAGTATCGATTGTAGGTAGGGCATGGTTAAATTTGAAGTCGTACATGAAGTTATCGGCGACAGGTGCCGGACCTTCTTTCTCCAGCTCAACGTGGCCATTGACAATCTTTGATTGTTGTCCTTTGGCGCAAGGGATGTCGACAAGTTCTTGAACTGCGGTGGGGGCCATGATGAGTATCTGGCTAGGGGATATGATTAGAGCTGTCGGGGTGATGATCCGTCAAGGCTTTCGACATCAGGATATTTATGCTGTGTCGCAGCATGGATCCGGAGATGGTGAAGTTCACCTGGAAAGATGAATCGGACATATCACAATTCTCCTGACCGAATATCGCCGGTCTAATATTTCTCCGGACCGGTCAATGTTTGGCCAGTGTACAACCGGACAAGACTGAGTGCCGATTTGTCCAACCTGAATACCTGTTTGAGCCTACTATGTATATACATATAAGCCTGTCGGTATGTCAAGACATCTTGACACTGGATAATCGATATCGGCCAACTACACCATGACTACTACCAGCGACAGAAAGCTCAAGGTAGCTATTGTGGGCTTGGGCCGCATGGGATCAATCCACGCTACCAACTTCTCTTATAAGGTACCTCGAGCCCAAGTAGTGGCGGTCTGCGACGTGAGGGCGGAGTCATTGCAGTGGGCTAACGAGAATCTACCAGCTGGTGTTCGAGGGTACACCGACGTGGAAGATATGTTCAAGACTTCTGGGGCCGAGGCGACTCTCATTGTCACCGAAACATCCCGCCATGCACCCCTTGCTGAGCTCGCGATGTCGCATGGTCTAGTAAGCATTGTTTTTGGCACTATATTGGGACACTCATTATTAGCACGTCTTACTCGAGAAGCCTATCGCCGTGGATGTGGAAACTTCGCGACGAGTAGTCGAAACAGCGAAGAGATACCCCACTTTAAAGACGATGGTAGCATTCGTGCGTCGCTGTGAGTGGATGTCGTTGACGCACATGGCAAAATCTGAGATGAACAGTCGACGAATCGAATAGGCAATTAAAGACGCTCATCGAATCTGGGGCTTTAGGCAGGCTCCACACGATAAAATCTGGATCGAATGACGTTTATGATGAATCTGGTGAGTTGGTTGCCCACGCGGACACTGTGGTCATCTGAACTTTCTAGGCTTCTTTGTTCGATTTTCGGCCACCTCCGGGGGACTGTTCACCGACGTTGGAGTACACGAGATTGATTCTGCACGATGGCTCACGGGGGTTCCCTCTGGATGCCCCAACAGTAAGAAGGAAGTAAACAAAGTCTACGCCTTTGGCCAACCAGTCCAGCATCCCGAGCTTGCCGAACACCAAGATACCGACAACGGGATTGGTATCATCGAGTTCGCCAATGGAGTCAACTGCGTGACACATATCGGTCGTATCGCCCGAAACGGACACGAGACGTATGTGGAGGTGTTTGGCACAGAAGCGAGGGTCAATGTTAACAACGTGAGTCATTCTCGATCCTGCCTGGATTATGCGACCTAATACTCCAAAGAACGCTCAAGCGAACAAATTGGAGTTCCGAGACTCGCATGGAGTGCGGACAGAGTCACATCAGTCTCATTTCGAGCGCTTTAAAGACGCGTTCGTCAAGGAATTGCAAGACTTTACCGATAGCGTGCTCGATGACACCCGTACGTTCGCCAATTCCTCCTCCGTTTTCCCAGGGCTCAAATCTAGCTCTCCCGGTTAACCTACACGATGCCCTTCAGGCGTCCAAGATTGCATACGCGTTGACGCTCTCGTTCAGGGCAGGAGTCCCTGTATTCTTCGATGATGACGGAGAAATCATTGTGCCGAAGTAGACACGGACTAGAAGCTAGAAGCAGCAAATTTGATGCATTCATCAACACAGGCAGGTCCTGGAAACGTCTGTATCCTGCGATCTCATTGGTCTTCCAGCATCCCAAAAGTCCAAGCCAGATCATGTGCGTGACACACAAAGAGAGGTCTATTCCGGGACTTCAAAAGCGTCGGCGAAGCCTTCAGCGTCTGGACCCCACTCCCACACATCGGCCTGCGAATATCAGTCAAAAGGCTATCAGTGAGCACGTACCGTATCTGTGTCAGCCTGAGTAGGGACTTGACCTATGTAAGAGGAGTTCAAAAGTTGTTGCAACTATTGCTTCAATCCAAAAAGTCCAATGGTGCGATGAGCGTGAACGTACGAAAAGATCTGCAGTGGTGTCGGGCGTCGTGAAAGCGACGGTGGGGCTGGTCTCCACTTCACCTTCGCCATACGCTGGAAAGGCTGGTATCTGAACGGGTCTTGGAGCAGGCTCACGTCGCAGACTTGTTTCAGGTAATCGAGGCTTGATCGCCGGGGCGCTTACTACTGCTCTTTCTACTAAGCGAGTCTGCAAGCCGACCAGATCGGTGACGTTGTCGTCGTTATCATTTGGATCACAATTGCCAACGTTTCCCGGAGTATTAGTCAGGTTATCGGCAGGGGAACTAGATCTGATCCGCTGCCGAATGCGTAACAGCCATGCGAGGTTGGACGTGATTGTCGGTCTTGGTCGATATTTCAAAACTTGGGTAAATAGATGTATGGCCGCATCTACCTGACTTAAGGCGACGTGGACGAGGGCGTCATCAGGGCGGCGGAGAGATAGTACTGCCATGCAAGCAGCAGCATTGAAAGAGTGGTACTGTGCCGAGTTAGCATATGTGCCCTGAGGAGGGCGACTTACCCAGAAAACCCAGTGACGTGCAGTGACGGCGGGGTACAGCTCGTATAGTTGGGCGACGACCTGAATCGTGACCTGCATGTAAGGATATGATTTGGGGGATGGCTGGGGAAAGCCTACATCACATCGCTCCACCACAGTCAAGTACGATAATGCGTAAGGGGAGCGCATAGGGTCCGATGTCCGGTCTGAAACGATTTCGGCGAAGAAAGGTCGGTGTAAATAGAGTATCATCTCAGAGATATTCATCGCCAAAGAGAACTGCTGAGGTCCCTTCAGTTCGCGATTCCACAGTAAGAGTGTTCACGTACCTGTAAAGTCTTCCGGACGTCTTGCTTGTTCGCTGGTGGACTGTCACTCGCTGCAGAGGTCGTATCTGGGTAGAGTGATGGTAGAGACTCGAGCATGGCTCGACACCGCATCCTGTACGGCACTGACTGCTGAAAGGAGACGCTGTCTCTTAGCACCAGGGAGCACATTCCGACCACTTACAATTTGTCGTGCAGAGCTACCACTTGAACGTAATCAGGTGTATGGATGCTGGCATTCATCTGAACGATGCTACTCAATCAGCGAGGTAGTGGTTAAACATGTTTGACATACGAGACACTCATCTGGGCGAGCTCAAACTTCAAAGTATGGTAAGTTTTCTCCGTGTTTGAGACGACATCTTCCAGTGTTCGATTCTCCGGCAGCAGGGTGTCGATGTATGAAGAGTGAATCGAGTTCCTGATGGCTGAGCTGTAGAGACACTTGAGCGACTCACGGTCGGGAAGAGCAATTAGCTTGAAAGATATCTTGGGCTGAGCATTCCCAAAATACACGGCTGATCTTGAGTGTCGTCGGGGTAGAAAGGTAGAACCAAGAAGTGACCTACCGACGTTGCTCTACCACCTCCGCAGGGAGACCCCACTTGGACCCATCCCGGTGCAAGCCCATCTATCGGGTCAGCATGGCATTCTAGCGCAGCCAAATCACCCCTTTCAAGACCTACGGCTAGAATCAGCCTCATTGCCAGACCAAACAATGGCCATGCGGATAGACCTGTACGCCCCTCATCAGTCTCTCTACAGTATGATTAGTACAGACATGTGGACAAGTTTAAAGTGCACTTACAGTTGATAGGCAGCCATGATAAGCTAACATGCTTCAGCTGTGATGGACGATTGACATCTATCATCGGAACGCACCAAAGATTGTACACCGCATATTGTGTGATGCGTCATAAAGTCACCCTTCGTAAGACAGCTACGAGCCAGCCAGCTGTAGCCTTCGTCCGGTCCTTCGCCTTGCTCCCACTCGAGAGCGTGCCGCGCTCCCATTGCGAATATGATGAAGAGAAGAGCAAGTTCTTGGGGATGCAGACGTATTCGCTCGTTGGGCTCCTTGAGTGAACGGGCAGCATTGGGATAGAGTTTGTCCAGTAGCGGCTGTATTCCTCGTCGTGGAGCCACATCAAAACTAAGAGGATCAGCGAGCACGATAACTTCACGAGTCATGCTTCGCACGTACTGCCAAGCGTAGTATCGGTAGTAAGAGTCGACTAGATGTATCGCTTCTTCGCGTAGCGGAATCGCTGCCAAGATAGTCGTTCTGGAAGGGACGCCATTCGTCGCGTTGAATGGAAACGTAGTGCTGCGTGGGCCCTCTGCCTGAGTATGCGAGTACGTGCTCGGTCTTATACCGGGGGATGGAGGTCCTGAGAATGAAGGAACATCGAGCTCCTCGGCTGAGCCTTGCTAAAGAGGGGCGATCAGCGAAAGTCCATTTCCGGACTTGTCTTTGCAGCTTATCTCAGACGAGCCAGATGTGACTCACATCTCTTAACCACTGGCTAGCAGCGGTGGGCCCGAAATACCGTGACCGCCCACCCGTATCTAGGCGAAGAGATCCAACATTTGCGGAGGTGACCGACTCGACACCCGGCGCTTGTCGTGTCTCATGTGAATTGTCCGAGCCAGTAGGTCGGGCGTCGACTCGAAGATGATTCGACTGAGCAGCATTGGCAGATGATAAGCTGTAATCTTCCGTGATATTGCCCCAAGCGAGCAGGGCTTCTGACTCGTGATCCTGAGTGACCATGAGCGGACTCAGAATCGGAATCGAGGGAAAGGATATGTAGTTATTGTCTTTCACCGACTCGTGTCCGGAGCCCACGATTGACCCAGTGTCTATTGCGAATGCCTGCGATCCACCCGAAGCCGCCTCTGAGCTCCTGGCTTTCATATTGCCCCTGACCACATTGTCTTTATCTATGCCCTGGCATAATTCGGGACAAGATCTTCGGATGCATCCCCCGCATGGCACTGGTAGACTGTTAACAGGATGGACTACCGTCTCATGTCCCAATTTCACTGACCTTCCCTGTCACACTTCATTTTGAGCCGACGGCATTCTTGTCCGGTTAGTAAGGCGATTTGCCGCGCTGTTGGAAGACGTACCGGAGCAATTGAGCGGGATACGTTGTTTCCTCTTGCGTTTATCCGGCTTCTCTCCTTGTGTGGTCGACATGATCGGACTTGCGACGGTGGTGTTGTCTATGCTAATGGTGTTAAAGCAACCTAGATGCCCGGGACAAGTGGTTAACTAATCTCGACCGGTTGCCAATCATCTGGATTGGCAATTCCCGGAGTTAGCGGTATCACGCCTGGCGGCCCCTAAAACAACTGCAGGGCCTCCAAGCCGAGCTCCCCTGTTTTCTCCGGTCCTTGGTGAAGCATCTCCGATTACTGAACACTACTTATGCCGGCTTGCCCGAGCGTTGGTATTCGTCTCCAGCTCCTCGCCAGTTTTAGAATATCCACGAGCTGCATGACGACACCAGAACACCATCCTCAGTCGGGCGACGAGCGCTCTACAGCTGATATGGAGAAGGACGCACACATCGGGCACCACGAACAGGAGGAGTCCCACGTCATGAACAGCATGTTCGCCGATGCGGCAACTGCCACAGGTTAGCCTTCTAGATAGTAAACTTTCGCCGCGAGACTGACTCAGGTAGAGAAGGAACATAAAATGACTCTCTTGGAAGGCGTCAAACTCTACCCTAAAGCTATTGCATGGGCAGCTCTCATCGCCATGTGCTGTGCCATGGAAGGCTACGACATTGCGTTGATCGGGAATTTCTACGCTTTCCCGCCGTTCAACGAGAAGTACGGTAATGTACAGCCGGATGGATCTTATCAAGTACCCGCAAAATGGCAGGCGGGCCTCGCCAATGGCGCTCAATGCGGTCAGATCATAGGTCTTCTTTGCACGGGACTAGGCGTTGAACGATTCGGTTTCCGCAAGTTTATCCTCGGTGTATTGCTGTATCAGACTTGCATTACAACCATTTACTTCACCGCACAATCTATCGAAGTCCTTATGGTTGGGTATGTTCTCGGTGGAATTGCATTTGGAGTGTTCATGTCAGGTAGGCGAACACTCGATGGAAATCACGAACATAAACTTACATGCTTCAGTCGCCATTTCATATGCAGCCGAAGTCTGCCCAGTCGCTATTCGAGGATATATCACTACATGGGGTAACTCTTGCTGGGGTATTGGCCAACTCATCGCCATAGGTGTCATCAAGAGCATGTTCAAGCGCACCGATCAGTGGGCTTACCGAATTCCATACGGCTTGCAGTGGATGTGGTTTCCGCCACTCATTATTGGGATATACTTTGCCCCAGAATCTCCCTGGTGGCTATGCCGAGTAGGTCGATACGACGACGCTCGCAAATCGCTCGCGCGTCTTACTTCCGCTAAGCGCAACACGCCCGAAGATATAGAAGGTACAATCGCTATGATCAGGCACACCAATGAGCTAGAAAAGGACTTGACGGAAGGCGCTAGCTACCTGGACTGCTTCAAGGGCGTCAATCTCCGAAGGACGGAAATCGTCTGCATGCTCTTTGTATCGCAAAACTTCGCCGGGAACACCTTTTCCAATTACTCGACCTACTTTCTAGAACAAGGTGGTCTGACCGGGGAAGCACCATATAACTTTGCACTAGGACAATACGGTCTCAACACGGTAGGAGCTTTCGTAGTGTGGACTTTGATGGCGTTCGGAGTTGGGCGAAGGAGACTGTTCCTCTGTGGCCTTTTTGGGCTCTTCCTCACCTTACTCGCCATGGGCTTCATCGGTCTCGCACCTGAATCTTCAAAACAGCAAGCAGCCTTGGCCACTGGATCGATGATGATCGTATGGGCGGCGTTCTACCAATTCTCGGTTGGTACCGTGGCGTTCTCGCTCGTGGCAGAACTATCGACGAGGCGACTCCAAGTCAAGACTGTCGCCCTATCGCGTGTCGCTTACAACATCGCGGCGATTGTTGTGAATGTTTTGACCCCTTACATGATTGTAAGTGTGGCATGTACACTGTTGAGGGCTGCTTTGACAAGGAACAGAATCCGACGGCCTGGAATTGGGGTAATTATGCGGGATTCTTCTGGGCGGGAACGACAGCTTTGGTGTTTACCTACCATTACTTCCGACTCCCGGAACCCTCTGGACGATCTTTTGCAGAGATAGACGTTCTTTTCGAGATGAATATTTCAGCTCGAAAGTTCGCCACCACTCCAGTCAATGCGTTTGATGTCGCTCTTCGACACCAAGTGACGGACGACAAGCCTGAGGCTCTGCACGTCGAGAGAGTATAAGTGAAGATTGTAAGGAAAGGAATGATGCGATAAGAGACAAAGAAAGAGTAGCTATTTTCACGGGGTCTGCTTGCTTGGTTGGTTGACGGTCAAGAAATATGTTTCTTTTCGAAACAAATGCGGTATGAACATGTATCAACGTGGTGCTTCGATGTCTGTGTCCCGCTTGAAGCGTCAGCCCTTGATATTCCCTGGCGGTATCCAGGCACGGACAATTATGTCTGGCATTCAAGAGCTATACAAACTAACAAACTACATAGTAAGTTAAGACCAGAAAGGTATCAGTATCTGGCGACGGAGGATCTAGTCATAGTAGCACGAAGCTTTGCTGATAGAACGATGACTCGCAAAAGGACAATACATGCATCTGTGAGACAACGAGTCTGCTACTCTGGTTTGTACCAGTCATCAAAGCCGAGGTCCCATCCCCATAAGGGGGTATTAATCCTTTGAGCCTTTCCATCAGCCGCCAGTTCATCCAACTTCTTGATATCCTCCCTGCTTATGGTGATCGCCTTGCGATTGACAGAAATTCTTTGCCGATTGACAGATTTGGGAATCACAGCAGTTCCCTTATTGACGTGATAGCTGATCAAGATGGTCGCAGTAGATACGCCATACTTCTTGGCGATGAGCTCAATATTGGGATCCGACATGAGCGGTGCACCTGTCGTCAACGAGTGTCCGTTCATGTGTGTTAGAACGATTTACCTGTGGACCCAAGTGGGGAATATGCCTCCATCAAGATACCGGCCTTCTGGCAATACTCTCTCAAGTCGTGTTGTGGAAGAAAAGGATGAAGCTCGACCTGGTTTGCAGCTGGTACGATCTTCCACGACTTCTCTAACTCTTTGAGATAAGGAAGCGACCAGTTGGCCAGACCGATCGCTTTGACTTTACCAGACTCATAAAGCGCTTCCATCTGTCTCCAAGTGTCTGCCTGATCCCATGATCTGTCGACCGAGCGGGTGCCATCTGGGTTGACCGGTAATAGCTCGTGAGTTCCGTTCTAAATTGATCAGCGAAGCAGACGACAACTGTGATTTACAGGAACGAGGCGAACAGGCCAGTGAATGAGCTAGATGGGTGAGTGACCATACACATCGCTTATCCGAACTCACGTAGAGGTCCAAATACTCGGTTCCCAAGGCATCCAGGGTCATCTGCAGGCCATCTGCGGCAGCTGGGTGGTGTGTGTTCCACAGCTTGCCCGTGATGAATATTTCCTCGCGGCGAATGCCACTGTCCTTAATTCCCTGACCGACTTCCTGCTCGTTGCCATAAATCAGGGCTGCATCAATGTGCCGATACCCATCTCGTAATGCAAAAGCGACTGCCTCTCGTACGGCACCAGGTTCGGCTTTCCACGTGCCTGTCCGTCAGAATGGCAGGGAGTCGATAGGCCACTGACCCAGACCGATGGCGGGGATTGTTGCCCCGGTATTCAGCGTGAAATGTGTCGAGACGGACGAAGACATTACAGCAGATGCAGTGAACGATGCGTGGGGACAATCATGTGTGTCGGCCTGAGCTTATATACACCATATTTGTGTTTTGCTTCCGGTTTCGCCGGTACATGTCCGGTGAAACGCTACATCACCGGAGATAACGTCCCGGACATATACTTATCTACAATCACATGTAAGCAACGAGTGGATTGTTTGCAGGATATGTCTGTATCAAGGTCATACTCGAGTAGCTGATTTGAAGGCGTAACAACCTCACTGGAGGTCCGATATCTCAAGTCCTGGCGATCGGCTTTGTTGTGCGAGGCGTCATATCCTCTCTGATTGTTACCTGTATACGGATAGCGCAACTCACAAGGCATCCAAAACATCGCTCGATCGTTGATAGTCAACTCGATTACAAGCACGACGACTTCGGAAGCAGCATTGAATGCCGCTTGAAAAACTGTCGATACAATGTGCGGCGAGCAGGTTCGATCGAGTATATCAAGCTCAATTCGGTGCAAGATCACTTTTATCCCAAGCAAGGTGAGTTGAAAAGAGACTGTGTCTCTCAGTACTAGTCTCGATAATAACTCACGGACACCGGTCGGTAATGGCAGATTTCACCGTCATGAAGCTATTCAAGAGTCTGTCGTTAGTCCATACTCTTGGCATTCACTTACTTGTCGACAATCCGAACGAGTTGGCAGTTTGCGGTGAAAGCTTCGAGACTGGCCCGGTGATCCGGGGTAAGTATCATTGGCTCCCCATCCTCGACCCATCTAGCGTCTGTAACCTCTGGGATACTGGTCAAGTAATTGTCCTCTTGCAGAAGATTAGGACGCCCGAGTAGTAAAGCCCGCATCTTGTCATTGGACAAAACGGCCCAAAACAGACGAGTCCGCAGAGATCGTTCCCAATTTGGCAATGACCACAACGATGGGTCTAGATGAAGGCCGAGAACGTGGACTGCGCCAATTGTCTATCGTTCAGCAATCACCCTGAATGAGACTTGCTCTTGATAGAGTAGTATTGCTCTGATCGAAATTGATACCTGGTCGACTTGACACCGGGAGCGTTGATAGCTGTAAGGTCTGTAGCCGTGGTCGCCGAAACTCAGCAGGGGTTACATACCGATTCTGGGATGGGGTAAGGTCCATTTGGAAGACTCATGCATGCATATTTGGTGATAAATTGATAGTCCAACGCTCACTGTACCGTCCAGTACCATTGAAACAACTCTAGAGTCAATGTGGAAGGAGTTATGTAAAAAAGACAACTTACTGGTAATCCACCCCCAAAACCGGGATCAAAAGCTGGTGACCGAAGTCATGTCTCCTGACCCATGCATCAACACCATTGCTTGATACCAGATGAATGATGGCGTAGAATGACAGTGAGGACCAGGATATCTAGTCAGAATCAGCACAGGTTGTGTGTAGAAGAAGTTATCCGGAAAGAGCAGACTCACCGGTAATCCACCCCCAAAGAACTCCAACCGGCAATATATCACTCAATCCCTAGCCCAGCCTCACTGACCACCCCACTCTGTACTAATTCCGCAATCCAATGGATCAAAGCTGATCGCTGCAATTTGCTGCCGCATCCCTCTGAGGATCATTGTACTCGAAAGGGTGTTCTGTTGTGAATTTGGTATCGATGATCTGGATTCCCCGGTTCCTCCTTGCAAGGCAAAGCATAGTAGTCTGCACTCTCTTTGGTCTTCTCTGCTCTATGGACCCGAGACTGCCAAGTAGATGTCGGTCGACCAAGGGAAATCGGTTGGGGACTTATCTTCCAGGCAACTCTTCGCAGCGAAAGTTGAGGTCAGACAAGCCCTACTGCTTAGCTGTAGTGTTACGAGTGCACTTTGCTCCAGCACTTTCCCCGGGTTCCAAGGCCTAAAAGTGACATTTGAATGCATATCTGTACGGAGCTATCTTGAACAATGAGAAGCTGCTGATTCCTCTAAACCTTAGCTAATTCTGCGTGCAGGGCATCCAAGAGACCATTCTGGAAAGTGTGATGTTTGAGAACGGCGGGGCTGGTGGGCATATTTTTGACAGATGTCTGACCTTCGTAGCCACTTTTAGGGGCTAAAGCGAGGGAGGGCAGGATATTTTCGGGAGTTCCAACCGCGCGAGCGTAGTCGATGAAGTAGGTGTCGCGGAAGCTTACGTCGTCCACCGTGGTCCCAGAGTATTTTTCCACGACTTTGATAATGTCTTTACCGCTAGCATTCTGAGGACCGTTGAGGCAATACTTCTGAGATGCATGATCACTGATATCGTCGAGTGCGAGCAGCTTTCCAGCGAATATTCCGACTTCGAAAGAATCGATAGGCGCAACGGGATGGTCACCGTCGTGCATGATCTTGTAAGGCTTCTTGGTTCCATCCCTTTTGTATGTCGAGACCCAGTCTTTAGCGGCTGCGTTGAACATTGAAATAAATACGGCCGGCTGCAGAGATGTCCATTTAAGGGCGTTGAACTCGGGCTGTTCCAACATGGTCTCGAGAGCCCAGTGGTTTCGGCCATAGTAGACGGGGGTGGTCGGTCCAACGTTGGCAGGAGTAGTTGAGATCCGAACGGCGTACTGGACACCTGCCTCTAGTGCGTAATTGAGGAAGAGGGACTCGTCGGCGAACTG
>Ga0265780_10003277_pt1 | contig 21374 bp, 1 predicted proteins | sample P1T30metagenome_FD_192432 | JGI IMG/M metagenome (GOLD analysis project Ga0265780, IMG submission 192432) | Plant litter microbial communities from East Loma Ridge, Irvine, California - P1 T30 | ecosystem: Environmental > Terrestrial > Plant litter > Unclassified | place: USA: California...
TAGTAAGATAGCTAAAAAGCCTATATATAAGAAGGCTAAAGATATTATCTAAATAATTACTTCTACTATAGAGTAGGTAATTACAGCTATATTATATACATAGTAAGAATAGAAAAGGTAGGTAAATAAGTCTAGAAAACCTACTTTTACTTACAAAGTTAGAGATTAGGTTTAGCTTAACCTATAAAACGTACGCACTATAAGAGCTAGTAAGAAGCTAGACTAGAAGAGTAAAAAGTACTAAGTATTACGCGTATAAGACTCTTACTAGGTAGAGTTAGCTATTCTCTAGAAAACTAAGTTGTTCTATATTAATAAGATTAGACTAGCTACTACTAATTCTCTACTCTTATAATAAACTAATAATCTAAATTCTATAGTAGTTATTATACAAAACAAAGATAAACAAGAAGAATATCTTAAATAGCAGGTAGAGAGCATTATAAGTAAAAGAACATGTTAAGAAACGAAGTAATATCTTGTAAAATAGGTTAGATTTTAAGAAGCTATATAGGAACTAGAATAAAATCTAGCTAATACTACTACTCTATAGTTCTAGCTAACTTGTATATAAGCTGTATAGTTACTCTCTAGTTCTTCTTAGAGAAGATAGAACTACTAGTAGTAAAAACTTAGTTGTCTGTATTAATAAACTTCTTCTTAGTAGAGAGAGTATAAATTGCCTAACTACTTATACAAGAATAAGAACTAGAAAGAGCTTCTTCTCTACTATTAGGCGCTTCTTAACTAATAAGACTATAGCGCGCACTATACTTAGTCTAGACGTAGTTAGAATAAGCACTATTTTACTCTTTAGAAATAGAGATATAACTAGCAAAGGTAGTAAAGGCTCTAGCACTACGTATAGTATAGGCGCAGTTATTAGAGTAGCTAGTAGAGTTAAGAACACTATAGGTATAGATAATAAAAGCCTTAATATATAAGTCGCGTCTTGTAAGAATTTAGTAAGCATAGATAGTGCTATAAGTAATAATAAAGGAGTACTTGCTGTTGCCTAGACCTTAATAGGCGTTATATAGTAAGTTCTAGACAGAATAGAAGAAGAACTTAGCAATATAGTAGATAGAAGCCTGTTAGATAGTTAGCAAGGTAAAAGAAGAGTTAAGAGAAACGTACAGAGGCTATTGCAAGCACACAACAAAGCTTATTAGCAACCTTTCTATTAAGAATATACTAGATAGAGTAGTTATTTATATTAATACTGCCTTGTACGTTAATAACTATAATTGCAGCGTTAGGATAGTTGCAAGTAAGTAGGCAATAGGTAATGTTCTAGAGGTTAGTTGCAGCGTTAGCATATAAGCTATTAGCCTAACCGCTAGTAGCAAAAGCAAGGTAGTTAGAACTATTAGTAGCCTAGATACTACAAGCAGGAGTAGCTATTATTAGGTTATTATATAAGAAGTCTTAATAAGAAGTAAAGAAGTTAGTGTAAGAAAGAAACAAGTTAAGAAAGAGAAGCTAGCCTTATATACCTAGAAGAGGGCGCTAAAACTCTCTCTTACTATAAGAAGTAGTTAAACAATAATAATAGAATCTGTACAAGAGGCCTTATTTACTATTAGAGCAGTTAAATAATAATTAATATACACGTATAGAAGTTAGATTTACTACAGACTCTAACGTTATATTGCAAACACTCTCTTACAATAACGCGTTACGTGCAATTCTTAGAAGAGAGGTATTATAAGAGGCTACGCTATATTAAGCAGATAGTTCTAGTTACATAACGTACAACTTAGCGCTAACTAAAGTAGTAAAGCACAAAGCCTATAAGAGGTAAGTCGTACACGTAAGAAGAACTTTTCTTCTCTTATCTTTCTTCTTCTGTATATAGGACAAATGCATACTCGTTAGCAGGCCTCTTTCCGCTCTTAACAATAAGAAATAAGCTAAAAAAAAGAAGATTATAATTATAACGCCTCTACTATATACTTTTAAGTTTAATAGCTTAGTAGAGAGAGCTAGCTAAGAGCTTATTACAAAGTTAATTAAGATATATATAAGCGTAAATCTTTTTACTAGGCTCTAGCTAGTAATTATAAATATAGTAGCTTAAATCTATAAAATAAGTCTATTATAGCTTTATAGCTTTTAATTCTCTAATTAGGTATTATATAAATAGTTTAGATAGTACATTTAATATTATTAGCTATCTAAAATTACATACTGGGCTACTAATTTTTATTTAAATTAGGGTAGAATTTATACTTATAGCTATTACGCGCATTTACTTAATAGTAATTACGTAGCTAGAAAGCACTATCAAGACTTTAAAGTTAAGCCTTTTAGCTATATAAAATATCTTATTAGCTATTAAGCTTCTGATATATATTATATATAAGTACTAGTAATTAATTAGATCATTATAACTTACAACGTAACCTTTAATAAGAGAGAGTTCTATTAAGGTAATTCTAATAAGATGCTAACTAGAGATTAAGTAATTAAGTAAGTAAAAATACTTAATAATAGTAAGCTTATTAATTTTATAAAGAAATATAATAATCTACCTATTAATTAAAAAGTAAATATAGTAAAGCTATTAACTACTAAGTAGAACTTTAGAAGTAATATAAACTATAATTAAAGTAATAAATTTAGCTTATCTATTAATTATAGTTAAGGCTCTATTTATTTAGTAGAGAAAAAGTATAAGGCTAGTATTCTATTAGAAATTTCTAATAATTAACTACTTTTTACTAAGCTTACTACTCTAGAACTTATATCTAAGCTAGAAGTTTAAGAAATAAGTAATTAAAGTAATTATGAAGTTTCTAATAGTTAAAGAGTAGTATATACATCTAAAAGAGCTAACCTATTAGAGCCTAGAGATAAGAAGCTTTCTTGATATAGATTAATTATTTTAACTTTATTTATTAAGTCTACTATAATAAACTCTAGTTCTATAGAAGTAAATAAAAAATCTACTTTACTAGAGTAAGTAATAAAGAGAGAGAGAAAGAAACTATAGCTACTTACTAATACTATAATAATCTAAAGAGCTACTTAGATTATAAAAGTAACTACTTTAGTATCTAACATATTTACTATCTGAGGACGCCTCTAAAGAAGAAATTAATTAGCTAAGTAAAACGAAAACTTAGATAGAGATTTTTAAGTTATAAGCCTAAAATTAACTACTTCTATTAAAATAGATATAGACTTAAAAGTATAACTAAGATAGCTATTTTTTTAAATATAAAGCTTAAATTATAGTTTATAGTAATCTCTAAAAGAAGAACTTAATTAACTCTACTTGTATAGTAACTCTTATTATAAAGTTCTTTTACGCTATAATAGTAATTATTATCTAAGATAATTTGGTGATTAAATAGTTTCATATTATAGAAGTTTTTCTTGTTATAAAGGTTATAGTAACAAACTTAGTAATTTGTAAAATACTAGATAGCTTTAAAAAGCTAGAATTAAATATATCTCTCTTAACTACGCGCTTTATAAATTATTACACTCTCTACTATTATAGTATAAAAGGTTCTTAAAAGTGTTAAAAGCTATTAGTATAATAGCTTCTTAAAAAGAGCTATACCTCTTCTTTAATTAAGAATGTAAGATTCTTATTCTCTTTTATATTAATAATGTTTTATTACTTTACTATAAAATATAAAACAATCAGGTATAGTTATATAGGCTGAAATCTTTAGTAAGTATAAGATCTAAGATTATAAAGATATAAAGTAAGTTTTTAATATTTCTATAATTAGAGACTTATATCTAAAGATAATTATATTTATCTATAATATATATATAGATAAGATACTTAAGAAGCTTAAGCTTAAAGATAGATTTTTCTTTTTAATACTTTTACTATTAGAAAAGCTAATTAAGAATACTAAAAAAGTAACTAAGTCTTTAATTAAGAGATACTAAAAAATAGTTAGCTTTATACTTTATATAGTAATTATACTTTAACTAAATATAGTATATACTATCTTAAAGCTCTTATACTTCTTTCTAAATTCTAGCTAATAATATAAAAAAGCTATAGAGTAAGTAATTATATATCTTTACTATATATACTACAGTATAATTAAGTATAGTAACTATTATAAGTCTGATTTAATAACTACTAGAAATATATTTTTAACTAATAATTTAGAAGCTTACTACTTATTTTATAGATATATTACTATATTATATAAAGGCGTAATTTTCTAGAAAGCTATAAAATAGAGTATAGTTACTACTTCTACTATAGAAGTAGAGCTTTTTACTTTTAAGTATACTACTAAAAAAGCTGTAGTACTTAGGCACTTTCTTACAAAGATAGAACTTAATCTTAAAAAACTCTAGATTATTTAGTATAATAATTAATAGACTATTAAGCTAGTAATTAGTAAAAATAAGTAGATTAATACTTAGCTTAGGTATATTAGTATCTAAAATATATAGCTGTAGTACATAGATACTAAAAAATTATTTAAAGTTAAGTTTATAATAACTATAATTATACCTATAAAGAGATTAACTTAATTAATTATCTAGTAAGAGCTTAAGAAGTTGAAATAGCTATTAAACTTATAAGATTTATGATATTTTATCCTTAAAAAGTAGATAAAGTAGAAAAAACTCTATTTAGACTACTACTATAAAGGTTAATTATTTTTAAATCAAATCTTAGTTACTCTAAGCAGCGCTTAATTATAAGAAAGTAATTACTAAGAATTAATGTAAGTATAAAGTAGCTAAATTACTAAACTTTTTTACTAAATTAATCTATATAGCTATTAAACCTATATAGCTACTAACTTACTAACTAGTACTATAGTTATAATTATTAAGATTAGAATTCTTAATCTATTCATTCTTAAAGTTCTTAATCTAGGCTTATAGATAAGTTTACTTAGTGTTATAAGTCTATATATAAGTCTTAACTAGTAAGCGCTTATACTTAACTCGTATATACTTCTACTTATACTTAAACTTAGCTAGCTTATACTATATATAGTAGTAGAACCTACTACTTATAATACTAAATATTAAGCTATTAGATTAGTAGCTAAAAAGCTAAAAATCTTAATACTAAAACTATAAGTTCTGCTACTAAGACTAACAATAGCTATACTAATTACGCTACTAATTTTATCGCTACTTATTTCTAAATTAAGAATAATACAGCTAGAATAAAATTAGTGTCTACTACTAGAACTAATACTAACAATAGTATTCTAATTATTACTATAATAAATTAAAAGTAATATGTAGGTAATCTTAAGTAGAAAATATAGATAGTAGTATTAACTAGTAATCATTTTTATTAATACTTTTTTTACTCTTACTTAGTAGTATTAACTTAGCGTAAGTACTATATTAATAAAAGTCTTTAAAAGTTATAGATAAATTAAACTTATAGCTTTTTTTACTTGACAACTTAAGAGTTTTATTAAATAATTTAGATAAAGTTTTAAGAGAGCTCTTAGCTACTTTCTTTTTCTTCTTATATATATAAATATCTTAATAAAGCTTATAGTAATAATTTTAAGCTTTCTTTAAGCCTTAGCTTTATTATTAAGATAGTAAAGAATTAAAAAGCGCTAAAGAGTAGATTCTAAACTTACTTTAGAACTATAATACTACTCTATATTAATAAAGCGCTAGTATAAACTTTTACTTAGCTTAATATACTTATAAAAGTAATAATATATATAGCGCTAGACTTTATATAAACGCTTAAAGTAATTAAACTTTTAAATATTACTCTAGAGTTACTAATAAATATAATAGTTATATGTTAGACATTTTAGTATATTATTGTTAAGTATTACTCTAATAAGCTTGTAAAGATAACTAGTATAATATTAATACTTAGATTAAAAAGTCTTAGGCTTAAAAGCTTTACTCTTAGATTACTTACTAGAGCAACTATAATCTTAGCTTAGAGACTTCTACTCTTTTTAATCTTAGATATCTTACTTCTTTATATAATTAGATTACTAAAAACCTAAGTTCTAAAGCTAAGAAGTATTATTACTAATAAAAATACTACTCTTAAGATTATACTTAATAGATTTATAGATATCTTTATTATTAAAATTACTAAACTAAGCGCGCTTATAACCTAAATTACAAGTTTAGTAGTCTAACTTAGAGTACTTACGCTACTACGCTTAATCTTAATATAAATTAGTATTATTATTTTTTATAAAGCTTTAATTTACTAGTATATTTAGAGTTTAAGTACTTAAAGAGAAGATAAATAAATTATTACTCTAGGTTATTATACTAAAAGAAAAAGGTAGTAAATATTAATTAGAAGCTACTAGAAGTTAATTACGTAGTAAAGGCTAAGCGCTAGTATATAGAGTACTATTACGCTAAGCCCTATTACACTAAATACTAGCGCGTATATAATAATTACTACTACTAAGATTATTATAAAAGACGCTATTATAATAGAAGCTAGAATACTAATACTTATAGCTATTATTAAAGTTAGAAGTGAAGTTATTAGACTAAATTATTATTATTAGCTATTACTTTAAGTATAAAAATAAGAACTTACTATAGTAATAAAAAGAATAAAAAGTAAGTAAAGTAAAGAGTTAAGTATAGAAGCTTAAAAGTGTATAAGCTTAAAAGTAAAGAATTCTAAGTAGATAAAAAAGTTAGATAAATAGCGTATAGGCTTAAAAGCTTAAGTATTTTAATAATACAGTAAAAAGAATAACTATAGTAGAGAAGAGAAGAATTAAGAGACTTGTTATTGTTAATAAAGTCTCTAATTTTAGCTTAAGCGCGCATTTATTTAAGTAGCTATTATAGCTTATTAAGCTATTAATTATATTGTAAACTTTACCTAAAAAAGGTAAACAGCTTAAATCTTACGATTAGAATTATCTCTTAATAGTTAAATACCTAGATTCTTATAGGTATTAGCTAGATTTTAGACTATTATAAAGTAATTTCTAACTTAATAGAGTTAATCTTTAAACTATTAAGCTACGTTTAAATAAGTAAGAGCTTAGTACTATCAGTATTAAGTATAATTAAACGCTTATCTAGGCTATAACCTACTGCTATACTTTAAATTCTTAAACCTGAATTCTAGTAAAGTATACTAATTATAGTAGATTTAATAGAATTACATTTAGTAAAGTAAATTATTATTTTTACTACTTTAGAGAGTATATTAAAGTTAGAGAGTAGTTATAATTACATAATTATAGATATATAATTACTTAGCTCTTATGTATATAGCTAGAGATTTTATTTTAACTTTCTTTAGTAGTATAATAATTATAATATACTTAAATATCTCTAATTATTAATTATCTCTCTAGCTTTAATAGTATTAGTAATACTAATTTTATAAAAGACCAAGCTTATTAGTCGTACTAAGTAACTATTACTTATCTTAGATACTAAAAAGTTAATAGTATTTACTTAAGTAGTAGATACAGAGAAGAAAGTGTTTAATATCTTTAAAGTTATATTAGTATTAGTATTAAGCCTAGAAGTAATATCTAGGTATTTAGAGTTTAAAAAGATATAAAAAGCTCTTAAAGATATAAAAAGCTTTTAGAAATTTCAAGAGCTTTTAGATATATAAGAAAATCTTAGAAATATAAGAAGTTCTTTAAGATAGAAAAAAAGAAAAAGAGTATCTTTTATGTATATAGCTTTTTATACTTCTCTTTAACTTACTATTCTCTATACTATAGTTTATCTACGCAAATATTATTTTTATTTTATAGTAGTATAGTACTATAATTTAATATTACTCTAGACTTGGAGTTTATCTATACTACTTTAACTTCTACCTATCTAATTCTATAGCTATAAGAAAGACTTCTACTCTTTTTACTAAGCTCTTTACTAAGAGCTTTTTTTTTAAAAAGCTTCTATACTAACTTCAAAGAATATTTTAATATTTCTATAGCTTTATAGCTTGTTATTACTACTTCTAAGTCTACTTCTAAGTATACTAAAGAAGCTCCTATTACTATTACTCTCTATAAGTATATTATTATTATTATTATTATTATTATTAATATTGTAATATATCTATAGTAAATCTTATAAAAAGAGTTTTATTAAATTTATAGCTATATATAGTAAGTATAAAGTATTTAAAGATATATCTATATTAAGATTACAATATAGAGTTACTAACTACGTTTTGTTATTCTACTCTATATTAATACTTTACTATAATAAATATAATTATGGTCTCTAAATATATAAATTCAAATATCTTTTAGTATATTTCTACTATAGCTATATATTCTAGAAATTAATATACTTAAAAAAAAGTATTAATCTACTTAGTTCTTTTAATAACTAGTCTTATAGTTTACTAATTATTATACTAAAATATCCAGAGTTTTTTAAAATTAAGTACTAGTTCTTTTAAAAAATAGGTAAGCGTATTATCTTTTTTAAGTAGTGTACTTAAAAGTATAAAGCTTTACTCTTTTAGTAGATATAGTAACTATACTTTACTCCATAGCTTTTTAAATTATTAGATCTTTATATAATATAGTAATAGACTTATAAAATAATTGGTAAGTTTCTAAATTACTAGTAAAAAATATATCTTTAGTAACTATTGGATCAGGTTTATTATAGTTACTATACTAGATTATGACATAGTAAGTATAGTAACAAAATCTAATTACTTACTCTATTTAGCCTTCTTATTATAACTACGTAAATATTTAAAAATTATAAAAGCTTTAAGATACTATATACTATATTTATTAAATGTATAATTACTATATCTAGCATAAAGCTCACTAGTTTTAAGTGTCTTTTTATTGTAGACTTATTTACTTCTCTAGTACTCTTAATTATCTCTTCTAATAGTAGAAGTATTAGAGAAAAAGACTAATTTCTAAGTTTAAACTTTAAAAGTATTTTTTTTGTTTATTTATTATAAATAAGTCTAATAACTTTTCAATTTTAGTCTGTAATTATAAAAAAAGAAGCTACTTTGTATTTCTCTAATCCTAGATCTTATACCTACTAGAGATTTTAGCTTCTATATTTATTACTTACTACTTTATATATCTATTTTAGAGAAATAGAATATTATTAATATAAGACAAATAAAGAATCTTTTATATTTAATTAAAAAAGAAGAATAGCTTTTAGTAGTTTTTCAGACCTTGTTATACTATAATAGTAGTTAATTTTATAATTTATATAGCATATTATTTAGATATATACATAGTTCTAGCTTTGAAAAGCTATCTAGTATTTTATATATTATAAAGCTCTCTACTATAATCGTCAAATTAAGAAATACTTCTATTATATTAAACCATTAAATTTCCAGATTACTTTAAGTAGTAATTACTATTATAGTATAGAAGATCTTTATGGTAAGAGTTACTATATTAACAGATTTAATGAAAGTTTCTTTATAAATTTCTTATAAACTATAATTTTAGTTTTATATTTAAAAAGAAAAGTTTATATTAATTACACTTATAATTCTATGTCTAATTCACTACAAGTAGCTAAATCTAGACTTATAATCTATAAATTTTGATTTTGATTTTCTTTATAATTAGCTAATTAATCTTACTTTCAAAGATATATTAAAAAGTATATATATTAGGTACTAAAGTAGTTACTTTTTTAATCTATAAGGCTTTTATAAATTTTTTCAGTATTAGTATATAGTTCTTAGCTTATATATACTAAGTATAGTAGCTATAAATATAACGTTTATAATTTTATAGCTACTTTAATTATTCTAATCTTTTTAAGAACTAAAGAGATAGATTTTATAAAAGTTAATTTAGGCTTATCTATTACTCAAGCCTATAATTACTGTATTTATTCTACTTACACTACTACTCTCTTCTACTTTTATATAAGGGTTAAGAGCGTTAAACTTAATAGTATAGTTTTAATTTCTAGAACTGTTAAAAGACTAAATACTACTATATACTATAAACTAAAGTATCTAAAAAATACTTACATTATAATTATATAATATGTTACTTAACTGCGTTGTACTTATGTTTCTGTACTAGAATATTTAACAAAGTAAAAAAATACTAAATAAGAATAAAACTACTTTAATATTAATACCTATAAGTTTATATTACTACTATTAACTATTATATAGTCTTAAAGATAACTACTTTATAGTCTTTAATAGTACTATAAAGTCAAGATCTAGTAATAAATTTATTAGATATAAGCTTAGGTTTAATAGTAGCTACTACTTAAATTCTAGTATTAGCTACTACTATTAATATCTAAGTTATTACAGTATTAATAGTATAATTAGTGTAATTAGAGATAGTTATAGTAAAGAGATCTATAGTTCTTATTATATAAAACTATTAGTTTAAGGTTTAGTTTTCTTAATCTTAACTTTCTTAACTAAACTAGTATAGATCTAATAACGTAAAATATAGTAAAACAATTACAAAATTTCTTTACTATATTTAGTATTAACTTACTAAGTTTTACCATAATTATAAAGAACTAAAGACTAAAAATAATTACTTACTTATTTATACTTATAAATAGGTTTATACTACTAAAAAACTTTTCTATATACTTAGCTTAGAAACTATAGACAAAAGTAAAGTAGTAGTAAATCTTCTAGTAGTAAGGTTGAGTAGTTAGTTACTTGTTATAGAAGCTAAATTTACTAGAAAATTCTTAATTTTATTAACTTTTGCTTCTAATAATTAGATAAATACCTTTCCTCTATTACATAATATTCAAAATAACTAAGATCTAGCTTAGCAATAATTAGCTTTTTTATTAGTAGACTAAAGAAAGTTTTCTTCTCTATTGATTTTCTAATAATTGAATATTTTAAGTTTTATAAGTTAAGTAGATAATTAAATCTTTTTACTATTACTAGTTAGATAATTCATAGATATATTTATTATAGGAAAGTGTTAATATAGAGTACAGTGATAAAACGCAGTTAGTAACTCTATATAGTAATCTTAATATAGGTACATCTTCTATATACTTTATACTTGCTATATATAACTATAGAAATTAGAAAAAACTCTCTTTCTAATATTTACTATAGATATTAATAATAATAACGTACTTATAGGGAGTAATAGTAATAGAAGCTTTCTTAGTAGACTTAAAGGTAGACTTAAAAGTAGTAATAGAGAAGCTATAGGCTTATAGAAATATTAAAATATCTTCTATATAAAATTGAAAGTAGAAATAAGCTTTCTAAAGTAGATACTAATAGTAATAATAGAAAGGTCTTAGTAAAAAGAGTAGAAGGCAAAGCCCTTGAAAAAAGTAGAAGATAAAGTGTAGTATAATATTAAATAAAAGCCTTTCTATTAGCTATAGAAATAGATAGAAAGCTATAGTAGAAGTAGTATTAAACTATAGTACTACGTAAGTAAATTTTAGTTAGCAATAGAGTTAAATTACAGTATAGAGAATAGTAGCCTAGAAGAGATAATATAAAACTTCTACGTATATAGAGAATACTTCTTTTTATTTTATATCTTTCTTAACCTCTATATACTTCTAATCTACTAATGTATCTACTAAATATAAAAAACTTTCTATACTAAACTTCTTTTTTATACTTACTATTAAGGCTTTAGTTCTTATAGATACTTAAACGTTAGTACCTAAAGGCGTAATAGGATATACTACTCTAGTAAAGTCTACTAGCTATAAGCGTAGTCTATGTAACCTTCTAGTTCTTTCTAAAAAATTTAAAATAAAAGACTTATAGTATATAGCTATAAAAATAGAGCTAAAAAACGCTTTCATTAAAATAGTAAGAGGTAGATAAGAGTAATTACTACTAATAGAAGACGCCTCTTAGCTTTATATATTATAAGTATATGCTATTTTACCTAAATAACTTTTTCTTATACTATTATAATATTTATAGAGAAATAGTTTAATTAGCTTAGTATATTAGATAAGAAGCTAGCTAAGTTAGTAAATACGCTAGTAACCTAAAATAAGAATAACTTTATCTAAAATATAGTAAGTAATATTTTTCTTAGCTAGAGGTAGATAGCGCTTTACTAGCTATATAAAATAGTATATATATAGTATAGTATTAGGCTATACTAATAAACGTGTAATAATAAGCAGAATAGATAGTTAGTAGGCTAGAGAATAGCGTAATATAGTTACTAATATTGCTAGCTTATAAGAAATTATATATAAAATATAAGTTACTAGTAATCTTATAGATATTATATAGGTATCTTAGGTTAGTTTAGAGGCTTTGTACTAGCGTAGCTAGACTTACTAAGTTACTTTTTAGAGTTCCGTAATTATATAAGACTAGTATTAGTACTACTAGTTAATAGTCTAGATAGCTATTAGTAATAAATAATAAACATAAAGTAGTTAGTCTATTATAATTACGCGTATAGTAAATATTATATGAGTAGTAGTAGAAGTATAAGTGTTCTAAGTTATAAATCTAGGCTTACGTTAAAGATTTTCAAGTTTACTATTAGGTAATATAGTAACGCGTTATTACGTAATTACATAATTACATAATTACTTGATTTTGAAAAAAGTACGCTATAGACTCTATCTCTTAGGTCTAGAGAGAAAAGATATATTTATAAGTATAATTATAGTCTTTAAATACTTAAATAACAATTACTCTTTAGTATATTTTTACTATAGCTATATATCTTAGATATAAAAATATCTAAGCTAAGTAATAATCTAATTCTTTCTTTTAATAACTAAGTTTATAGTTTATAAACTATAATACTAAGCTATCTAGAGTTTTCTAACATTAAGTACTAACTTATTAGAATAGTATTTAAGTACTATAGATTTTAGAGTAATAGACTAAAAAGTAAGTAGCTTTACCTTTATTATAGGTATAATAACTATACTATACTTAATAGATTATATATATTATACGTTTATATAAGAATATTTTATAAGGGAGGTAATAGAGATTTATAATTACTAACTTTATAGTACTTTAATTATATTTATTCAGATTTATAATAAAAGAAAAAAGCCTTAAGAAATATACACTTTATTTACTAAAGGTATAACTACTATACATAGAATTAAGCTCTCTCTTCTCTAGTATCCTCTAATATAAAGGTTAGTTAATCTTTCAAAATTTTCTATTCGCTCTTCTAATAGTAAAAGTATTAGAAATAGAAAGTTTTTTTAAGCTTGAATTTTTTAAGTATATTATCTATATATGTACTATAAGCAAATATATTTATTCAGAATATTGTCTTTTTTGATAGTAGAAATTGTTTAAGGTTACTTATTATCGATCTAATTTTTACCTTTATTTTCCTAGAACTCTTTACTTCCGTAGCTAATAATTCTAAATTTAGATTCTTATACTAGAGTAAAAAAAGTTTAGAAATAATATGCTCTCTACTAAACTAAAAGTATACTTTATTTAAAAGTACTATTAGTCTGAAAATTTTTAGCATTACTAAAAGCCTTTGAAACTATAATAGTAGTAAGTCTATTAATCTATATAGTGTATAGTTAAGCTATAGAATGAAATCTAGCTACTTAAAGCTATTTAGTCTTGTTTAATTACTAGAGTACTTACTGAGTTTTGTTTTTAAATAGAGATAGTTTAATTATAATAGAGTATACAGCCTCTAGACTTAATTAAGTAGTGATAACTATTATAATAAAAAAAATCTACTTACTAAATTTTGAAAAATATTTAAATCTATTTAGGTTTCCTTTGTTAATTTTTCTCTAAGCTTTAATTTAAGCTTTATATAAAAAATAATAATAATTTTAATTATACTTATAAGTCTTTACTTTTTTTTAACTAAACTAGCTAATCTTGAATCTATAGATTTTAATATTCTATTTAAGCTTTCTTTTAACTTAGCTAATAAAACTTTTCTATAAACGTAAATTTAAAAAGCGTATATATTAGAAACTAGAGTAGTTACTTGTATAGCTTAAGTAGCTTTTGAAGATTATTATAGTATTAGTTAGTAGCTCTTAGCTTATACTTACTAAGTCTAAAAGCTAATATATTTAAGTCTTTAGTCTTATTAAAAGCTTTCGTATTTTAGTTTTTTAAAAACTAGAAGAGTAGATTCTTTAATAGTCAATCTAAATTTTTCTATAACTTAAGCTTAGAATTACCGTATTTACGCTATCTAGACTACTTTTCTTTAATTAACTATACAGTAGTATAAGCTTTTTACTTTTACTTTCTTATTATTTCTATTTTCCGAAATTCTCCTAAAAAAAAGAATACTTCTAATAATTTTTATTTTTCTTTTTAGTTTTAAGCTTTTACTATTGTACGTATACTACTATTCTATTTTTATTCTGTATATTTATAGCTATAATTAGTACTTTACTATGTACTTTTAATTTATAAATATGTGGTAAGAAAGGTTAGTTCTTTAAACATAGTAATAGTAGTAATTTAAACTTATAAGCTAGCCTAAAAGAGCTATAATTTGAGAACATTCTTTTTATATAATTCTATAAGCTTTAGTAAGCTTGTAATACATAGAAAGACCTAAAAGAGTTTTATAGCTTGTCTTATTAAGTTCTAAATAGTTCTTAGTAGCTACTTTGCGTAGTTAATACGTAATTATCTTAAAGGACTTTTAGAGTGTGAAGTAAGAGTAATTATATATTAAACTATTACGTAATTATTATTAGGTTAGAGTAATACTATAGATATAAGTATAATTAGCGTTATACCTATAAAAGTAAGAGAAAAAAGAAAGAGAGTTTAGAAGTCTAGAGACTTAGAGTTATGATGATATATTATTTAATAGCTAGATCTAATATATAGAATAATAGTACATAATAGCTTACTAAGCAAATAAGTGTTTATAGGAAGAGTTATTTATATATCTTACGCTACTTTTTAAGTTTACTATAATTTTATATAAGTTATAATATTTATTATAAATATCTACAACATAACTTTTTCAATAAACTAAGACAATAAATATAAATAACTTCTATAATTAATACTAGAAGATACTTCTCTTAACTCTCTTTAAGAATTTAATCTAGAATAAGATACGTACACTATATATTTAGCTAACTAAGCTTTTTTTTAACCTTAGACTTTATAATAAGCTTATACTTTTTCTTTACTATCTTAGTACTATAAATAAGCTTCTTAGGTTAATTTTAAACTATATTACTAGTAATAAGCTACTACGTATACGATTTATTATTAAGAAGTAAGTTAGTATTCTAGTTTTTAGTAGATAAAAGTATATAAAACTAGTAGACTTTTAAGTTAAAAAGAAGAACTTATACACTATACTTATAAAGGTTAACGCCTATAGTAAGCTCTTTTTACACTAGAAGAAAAACTTTCTTAAGCGTGTAGCTAATAATAGTTACGCTAGTATATAGCTTAGGTAGTTTAGCTATCTTTTTACTCTTTTTAAAATAATATAGCTTTCTCTATAAGCTATCTTATATATAAATAAAATTAACTAACTAAAGCGCGCGCCTTTAATAATACGTAGCTAGAATCAATAAAATAGAAGAATATGTTATAAGTAGAAATTCAAAGTTAAGTATAAAGATTAGGCTTAGATAGGTAAATTAACTAGTAGAGTATAGGTAAGGTAAATAGCAGAGCGTATTAGAAAGAAGGAGTAAGAGATAAGGTCTTATTATTATTATTAGTATTTACGTAGTTATTTATATATTGTAATAATATAATATATTATAAATAAATACTAAGTGCTAAGTACTAAGTAATACGTAAATACTACTGCTTTGTATAGCTACAACTATAGTAATAAAGCTATAGTAGAAGAATACTTCTATACTTTATTTATAAATCTTTTACTATTATATATACTAGTAAGTTAAGCTATTATCTAATCTTGTACTTATATTAAATATCTTATAAGAGTAGCTAATTAAAATAGTTTCTTTCTTTTTATTCTTATTACTCTAGCAAAGCTAATCTTCTATCTTTTTCTTTAAAACTAGTTTCAAGTATAGTAATCTTAATAGATTAAGTTATATTTTTCATTTTATATATAGATAACTTTCTACTACTTAACTTAGTGATATAGCTCTCTTAAGCATGTTTATTACTATTCAACTACTATTAACTTTATTATTACTTTAAGTACTTCTTTTTAAATATTTTATTTCTAGTATAATATTAAATAATGTAGGTCTAGTGGTATAAAGCTAATATTAATACTCTCTAGTAAAATACTTGCTCTTTATTATCTCTCTATTATAGTAAATAAGCTGTAATACCTTTAATATAGTTATAATTTCTAGAGTATAGCTTTAATATACTTACAGTTTAATTAATAAATAAAATATTAAACGTTTCTTCTTTTTAAAACAAGCTTACTATTTCAAAGTCATTTAATACACTTCACTACTTAGTCTTTAGTTAGCTTCTTAAAATTTCAACTTTGCTACTGTATTATATTATAAGTTATTATTAAATAGTTTATAACTTATATTCTTATACATTGTATCAAAATATTGATACTATTTAATATATATATACTAGAACTTTTAAGCTTTACTTTAAAGTCTAAATAGTATATTCTAGCTATATTATTACTATTAAATAGATAAATATAATAGCTATAAGTATAGATCCTGCTTTAGTCTAGATAAGAATTAGTAGTCTTGTACTTTACTTTAAGTAGCTATTAATATTAGAAGTACTTACTGATCTATCTAAATAATTTATAATAAGAGTATATATACCTATAAAGCTATTAAAGTCTTACGTTATAGACTTAAGCTACTATATTTATTATTAGTAGCTATAGCTAAGCTTAAAGATTAAAACCTATATATTTTTCTATAAAATTAGTAATCAGCTCTTTACTAGCTTTGTTTACTAAGCTATTTTATTAATAAGTATATAGTAAAGAAATTATATCTTAATTTGTTTTCTTTCTAGTCTCTTGTTACAAAATAAAATACTCTTTCTAAAGTAATATTATAGTATTATTATTATAAAAGATTTGTATTAATACACTAGTAGTAGCGCTTAAGTATAGCTATAAAGCTTATAATAACCTATATTATATTTTTTACTAGATTATTCTTTGTCTTTTAACTAAATTACTTACCTAAATAGATCTTCTTAAATAACTTAAGTTTATTTATTACTTATTAAGCTTGAAAAAAAGATAAGTAAACTTTATAATAGTATAAAGATATAAATTCTAACAGCTTAGAACGTCTCTAAGAAACTACCAAACTTAAAATAATAGCTATTTTGTTTTTAGATTAACTATAGTATATAGTAGTAACGTGCCCCACTACTAAATAGCGCACACTACTGAAATAGCGCACCTTTACACAAAACTATCTTTGCATATTAATAACACTCTACTATAATATACAATAAAGGCATACAATAGCTAGAATTAATCTTCTACCTCTACTGTATCTTTCTTGCATGTGCACTTGTTATGTCCTACCTTACTATAGTTCTTACAGCGTTAAATACCTTCTACACTACTACCTACGCGCACTCTCTTCTAACGCCTCTCTGCCTCTAACTAGATCTTAATATCTCTTTGCTTAACTATATCCTTTGCCTCTACCTACGATAGAGTCTCTCTCTTCTAAATTTGCTTTTTCTTACGCCTTTTATATTTAGATGCTACTTAGTTTACCTTCTTAAAGTTAGCTATTCTAGCCTTAAGTAATGTGTGTAAGTGCACCTTTAAAGTTAATCTCTTTTTAATCTATAGCACTATTTTAATAATAGAATTAGGTAATAATATATTATAATCTGTTATTATCTTAATAATTAGCGTTATTTAAGCCTCTATCTTCTAGGCGTTGCTTAGTATTTTAAGTTACTAAGAGGTAGGCCCTAGTGTAGGTAGTATTAGCGTACAAGGCTATACTTTAAGCTTAAATAACACTATATTTAGGTTATAAAGAACTAAGCTAGTTGCTTAAAAGCTTAATAAGATATTATTCTTTAAGAACGCCTTGTTAAATATTAGCTTACAGGCAGCTAAGAAGGCTTTCTTATTAATATAGTAGATGTAGCTATCTACTAAGCCTCTAAGTTTCTTCTTATACGCCTACCTTAGCAGAGCAAAATAACCTATATTAAGTAGCTATAGAATATGTAATAAGTGTAGAGGTATATAGAAAGTAATAATGTTACTTCTCTTACATAAATCTTAGAAGGTAAGTAACTTATAGCTCTTATAGCTATTAAGAACTAGTAGATAGTAACTACCTACTATTTAAGCCTCTGTATACTAGATAAAGTACTGTAACTAGGCTAGACTAAGCTTGTTTATAATCTAACTATTGTTACTAACACCTATTCTCTAGTCTTTTAGGTTATTATAATACTAGGCCTAATTGTAGTGCTTTGCTTTAAGGATAAGAAATAGTAGAATTAACTACTCTATCGCGTTAATGCTAGCGATTAACGTTACCTACTTACAATTGCTAGGTTAAACTCTAAGTAGCTTAAGGCGTCTCTTAGAGGCTATTACTACTTTAACAGACTCTCTAACGCCTATCTAGAAGCTAGTCTTATTAAAATTATAGACGTTTTCGTCTAGAATTCTATACTTAGCCTTAACGTTACGTATAAGATTAAACTAGAGCCTAATAATAGCTAGGTTGCTGCATAGAACTCTCTAGTAATCCCGCTGTCTTATTACCTAAGATTTAATCTTAGGTCTCTAGCGTACAAGCCTGTAGGCCTAGTTTTCTCTAACCTAGCTACTACTACGTACAGTTAGTAGTGAGTTAGCTATCTCTTGTACGTAGCTAAGCGTAGAGGCAAATTCTCGCGCGTTAAGCTTCCTAATAGACTGTATAATTGTCTTCTCTTTATGCCTCTGCAGCTTTAATATATTATAGTAAGTATTATAATTAGAAGCTAGTTTAGCGCGTTGCCTTCGAAGGGTAGTTTTAGGCACGTTATGCACAGCCGCAGCACGTTACAGGCTTAATAACGCGTCGGATTTTATAGCCTAAATAGCAAGGATAATTCTATCTATCTAAGAACGTAATTTAAGATTAGATTATTGTAGCATTATAGAGATAGTAGAAAGTAGTGTAGTCTTAGCACAGTGCGCTATTTTAGTAGTGTGCGCTATTTAGTAGTAGAGCACGATAATATCTTAACTCTAAATAGTTATAACAAAAGCTTTAAAAGCTTACTTACTTAAGTAGCTTAATATTTAAAATTAAGAGTTAATATCTTTAATATACAACTATAGTAAATATAAGAAGGTAATTGTATTAAAAGAATTAATAACAAGAGTATATAACAAAATCTATACATTTAATAAATATAAGCTTAAATTTATACTTTTAATTTATTAGATAGAAAAACACTTTTAGTGTACTTCTTTAATTTAGAAATAATAGCTAGTATACTATATACTACTATAGTTAAAGAGATTTTTAGATTATATGTACTACCTTATTAAATACACTAATGTAGATACATAGGTGTAACGTAATTTCTCTTTATAGAATCTTCTATTATTTTTTAAGAGATTTTATTTATAAGAAATTTAAAGTAATCTTTATACTATAGTAGAGTAATAAAAAGAAAGAGATATTAAAAAAGTTGTCTTTTTTAAAGCTATATATTCAGATAACCAGACTAGCTAGAACTAAGATTTTTAGTTTTCTAGAAAGCTAAGAACTTTCTCTTTAAGTTAGTTTCTATAAATCCTTGCTTAGTAAACATGTATAGAGAGAAAAGTAATGTTAAACGTAGAGAAAAAAAAAGACCTAGTTTAACCTAGCTACAACTTTTTAACTCGCGTTTAAAAAGTTCTAAAAAATAAATACGTAATACTAGCTTATATAAAGCTTACGTAAGCAATATCTTAGCTATAGTTATTTATCTAAATAATTTTGAAAAACTAAGTAAAAAAAAGGTACGCTAAAAAAAGACACTAAAATTACGTAAGCTTTTTTTAGTTTTATTAAATATATTCTTCTTTTTTTAAGTCTTAATTTTCTCTTTCCTATATTCTCTCTATATTAGCAGAACTTTTAAAATTAAAAAAACAAGTTAACACTCTATCTTCATAATTAATATCTACTAGTACTATTAGTACTGTACTAGAAAAGTCTTATAAGTCTATTATAAACGCTTTATAATAAAGAAAAAAAAAAACTTTTACTACTCTTTCTAAGTCTAAACTAGGCTACTCTTTAAAAGTTTCTAAAAGAGCTACTAGAGTAGTTGATAGAGATCTAGAACGTAGTTCTAAAGAGATAAATTAATATATTCTAGAAGAGAATAATCTAGACTTCTCTACTAAATCTCTACAACGCCTATTAAAAGTAGAGAAATACTCTATTTCTACTACTAAGAAAAAGTAGCTTTAAAACAAAGAAAAGGCTTTATTTAAAAGAAAATATGTTATAAAAACTATTAAAAAGATAGAATTTAAAAGCTTTAGTAAAGTTATATTTTTAGATTAGTCTTCTATATAGCGTAAGTATAGTACTAGGTAAGAATACGTTAGAAAGAAAAAAAATAAGAGGACTAGGCCTAAACAAGTCTCTATAACTAATACTAGTACGTTTAAAAATATTCTAAATAAGCGAAATATTCTCTAAAAAATTTAGTATTTTCTAGTTTTTTAAATTATTTTTAGCTAGCTTACTAACTAAGTTATAGATTATAACATTACTATCTCTATTTAGAAAGCTATCTAGATAGGTAGAAAATCTAAGTTGTATATAACTAAGACTCTATAAGACTCTAGAAGTTTTATAAATATAGGATATATAAGAGAGGTTTTAACTCTTATAGGTAAACTCCTTTATAAAAGAGGTAAGAAAGCTTTCTTTTGATTTTAACTCTAAATAACTATAACTTAGTTAATTTTATTATTCTTTAAAAACTTTTTTATATTTAGAAAGCTAAAATCTTCTTTTATCGGAAGTAGAAATTTTAGTAAAATAATACTAAGATCTATAAAACTCTAGCTATTTTAAATTAGTTTAAAAGAATAGAATTCTTCTCTTTAAGTAATCTACTTATAGCCTAGATCTAAATTTTATAAAAAACGTCTAAAGTTTACTAAAGAATAGGCTAGTAAGAAGGCCTACTAAGCTTATCTTTCTAGTTTAAAACTAGCTTTATAAATAATATTATATAATTATATAAGTTTTGTTTTTAGATAGTAGAGTTTTTATAGAACTAAAGTTTTAATTTAAGATATATTAAAGTTAGAGAGTAGTAAGAATTGCGTAATTATAGACACGTAATTAGCTAGCTCTTAGGTATAGAGCTAGAGATATTATTCTAACTTTCTTTAGATGTATAATTATTATAAGATACTTAATTGTCTCTAATTTCTAATTATCTCTCTAGCTCTAATAAGACAAAAGTGCTGTAAAATACTTATATAAATTTTATTTTT
>Ga0265780_10003278_pt1 | contig 21368 bp, 15 predicted proteins | sample P1T30metagenome_FD_192432 | JGI IMG/M metagenome (GOLD analysis project Ga0265780, IMG submission 192432) | Plant litter microbial communities from East Loma Ridge, Irvine, California - P1 T30 | ecosystem: Environmental > Terrestrial > Plant litter > Unclassified | place: USA: California...
CCCTGCAAGTACCGCATCGCCTCTTCAATCCTGGATGGTGCAAACACATGTAGAGGCTTCGGCTCGTGAAGGAGCGGATGCTCCTCGAACAGTCGAAGTACGTCATGCATAATCTTCTTCATCAGCGGTTTTGCTTGCTCGTGGACAACGACCAGATCAACGGCTGAAAAGGTTACATTGCGATCAAAAGGTCCCATGGGAAGCATGTTGTTCGCGATGATGTCTGCCTTGCCGATGTCGACGAATCGCCCAAAGGGGGCGATGCAGTCCCAGGTCTCTTGGAGCAATTCTCCGCCGAGAGAGTTGAGCACCACATCCACTCCCCGTCCATCGGTGGCATTTCGAATGTCCTCAGCAAAGGTTTTGTCGCGACTGTAGAAGATCTGGCTGTCGGTAAGACCGTACAGATCTTTGAGAAGTTGCCGCTTGCTTTGGTTCCCAACCGTGACAAAGATTTTGGCCCCCCGGATCTTAGCGAGCTGGATGGCTGCCTGTCCGACCCCTCCGGCACCAGCATGAATGAGAATAGAGTCTCCTTCTTGAAGACGCGCTATGTAGTCGAGTGAGTATACCGCAGTGCTGTACACTGCGGGAATAGCAGCAGCAACGTCGAATGGCATGCTTGCCGGTATCTTTTCAGTCTGGAGCTCCGAGCACTGGACAAAGGTTCCGAATCCACCACCTGCAGAGCTGCAGTAAATGACCCGATCTCCAACCGAAAAATCACTTCCTGGACGCGTTCGAGAAACAATGCCGGAGCCGTCGAAGCCAAAGCCCTTTCCAGGGATCTGCCCAAGCGCGATCATCACATCTTTGAAGTTGAGACTAGTGGCTCTGACCTCAATTTCTACTTCACCTTCTTTCAACTCGTCATGGTTACCCAGCTGCTCAGCATAATATAAGGTGTCCAGAAGCCCTGGTGTCTCGATGGTGAGGTTGAAGCGCGGTGTGGGACCGTCATGCCCGACAACGTATGTCTGATCATCCGGCTGTCGAGACCTTGCGATAATAAGATCGTTAAGGTATGCCATGGGAACTACGCGAGGGATCTGGACAACTCCATCTTTCTCTGAGTATTCTGATTCGTGAACACGATCGAAGGAAGAACAAGCATTTCGAAGTACGCGCAGAGTAGCATCGGCGCATTGATGCAGTCTCTGTGTTGGACGCTCCAAGCTCAGATTAATAAAGTTCTGATCCCCCCTCTCAGAGCAAACTGTCCTGCCGAAGCCAATAGCAATGTCCCCCTCTGGGTCTCTAGCCCCGGGACTTGCGTCACCGTTGAGCCAAAGGACGAGCTGTGAACCGAGACACAGTCTTTTCACGATATCGAACTCTAGTTCTCCAATCTTACTCAAGACAGAACCATCGAGCTCTAGCAAGCTAATGACGGTGGTGTCTTGGAAATCCATGTCCGAAGCGGTATGGAAGTCGATGATTTCTGGGGAGACGGCAGATTCGGTTCGGTTCGCTATATTTTTCTGCAGAACTTCGGCAAGAGCCTTCTGATTGCCAGAGCTGGAGTTTATGAGAATATTAGTGGGCCCCCGCAGAAATAACGTACTCTCAACTGGCTCTTCTGCAGCAGAGGAGACGAGAATGGACACACGATGATGCGGCTGCTGCTCATGGTCACGAAACACCATGTCTAGCCCAGAGAAGCCAGCCTCTGGAAGAACTCTGGCCCATTGTTCTTCTGTGAGTAGCGGTCCTTGGTCTTGGTACTTCTCGCTGGTCGACCACCACTGTTCTTTACGCAACCACCATCCAGGTAGAAGGCCGAAGACCAATCCGTCGCGCACGTTATCAAGATTGGTAGTCTCACCCATTATCAACTTGCCACCGGGACGCAGAAGTTTCTTGACATATTGCAGCGTTTGAATGAGATCAGTGGTTGCGTGAAGAACGTTTCCTGCCACAATGACATCGTAGCTTGCTTCAGCAAATCCCTGAGAGCATGGATCGGATTCAAGATTGAGCTTCTGGAAGCGCATATGACTGGCGACGTTGGCGAAACGCTCCTTTGCCTTTTCAAAAAACCCAGGGGAGATGTCTGTATACGCGTATTCCTCAAATCTGCGCGAGTTTGTTAGACCAACTAGTAAAGTGGAAGGCATAAGTGACAAAACATACCGCACAGACTCCTTTCCATCCCCCTCGTGAAGGACAAGATATGGGAGGATCTGAGCAGTGGAGCTGCCCGTACCGGCACCGATCTCGAGCACACGCAGCTGGGGATTCCTATGTGCCATGATGCTCATATATGCCCCAACCTTACGGTAGCCTACTGAGAACATCTCGGAATGATAGAAGGCTGCGGTTAACAGTTAGCTGATGTACCAGTGCTGCGATATAGTGCTTACCATCAGCCAATCCTCCCTCGAATATGATCTGCAAAGCATTCGCTTTCCCCTTCAAGATTTGGTAGAGGTTCTCCCCGACCTTCCTCGCAAGCCGTTGTGTAGGCTCGTTGTCAGCCTCTCGGAGGATCTCTTGGATGTCCATATGACCAAGTCCGCGAGATTCTAGCGTCCACTTGTGTCTATTAGCAGCAACACGGCGCATCCAGGCCACATATCTCTCAAAGTGGTCTTCATAGTGCTGCGGCCCGTCAATGTCAAGTTGCTTGAGCACGCTTTCCACAAAATAAAGTGCTATAGCGTCCCCGCGATCCACATTTGCCTTGGGTGGAGGGCGGTATCTGGGGTCATTGAAGGTGGACATGAGATAGTCTTGAGTTTCCTTCATAGTGAGCAGAGACAGGTCCGGCTGGTACGAAATACCGTATGACATTCTGCTTGCGCTGCCATCGCTATTACTGTTTGATGATCGGGGAAAGCTAGTGATGGCAGTGCCACGCTGCCCTTCAGCGACAAGGACTGGCTCTAGGGAGTCAGCTAACAACACGACAGTTTTGCACTCAGCTTCTCTGAACGATCGCATAGTTTCGTGAGTTGCGGCTCGAATTTGAGCATTGTTTTCCGCAGTGAAGAGCTTATGAGATACCCATAGATCTTTGAGATGCGAAAACATCATTGTGGGTATGGGCTGCCAGCCGCCCTTAGACAAAGCAACCATCTGCAGATGACAGATGGCGTCTAAAGTGGTAGGATGAATGACGCATGGGTCTTCATGTGCATATGGCATGGTCTCAGAATACCCTCTGAGCGCCAAAGTGGCCGAGGCATGTCCAGACCGGTCGTACGAGATGTTTCGAAGCTGTTGAAAATATGGGCCGTAGTCAAAGCCAGAGTACTTAGCCATGTTCTGGTATAACTGAGTATGATAAACTCCAAGTGAGCACTTCCCTGCATCATCTTCATGCTCTTGACGTAAATCCTGCATAAACCGGAGACGGCGAGCGCTGGAGGCATCCGCCTGTTCGGGGTTCGCATCTGGGTCGACTTCCGCCATTACGCTACCGTAGGCGCACTCTATCCACTCATCATCAGCAGTGGTATAAATACGCCAGTCGTACCAGGTTAGGTTTGTATTGTTGGTGGCCTGCTTCCGCGGCCGCATTTGGATCCTGGCTTCACTTCCCCGTTCGGACCTGTTTACCGTGATGGCTCGCAAGAAGCGGACATTCCGTAACCTGTACCCGCTAATGCGATGTTCGTTAGGGCCGGTCAATTGTCGGACCGCTTCAATGGCCATGACAAGCATGCCAGCACCGGGGTAGAGAGGAGAGCCGTTCAACTTCAATGGACTCAGTTTCCCGAACTCACAGAGGGTTAGGGTTAACTTACTGCATGATCTACTATCCACGGATTCTCAGCAATCCTAATCTCATGCTTCCAGTTTGGTTCATTGGAATTCCAATCTTTTTCTCGCAGCCCCAACAGGGAGTGTCGACGGTACGGTCGGAATGCATAATTGCGGCTGAGACGACTCTCTTCCCAATACTCCCGAGTACGGCGGAAGGGATATGATGGCAGATCAACCAACAAATTGGGTGCTCTTTTGGAATGTAGTGAAGCCTGGTTTACAGCCCCCAGATTCACACCAGCACCACAACTCCACAATTGCCCGGCCGCTTCCAGAATTGAATGTGCATCTTCACTTGACCGATTCAGTAAAGAGGTATACTGCCACCTTTGCTTTTCGAGTATTGGGTCTAGACTATCTTTTACGGGTCGGCGCAACGCAGCTTGTGGACCGAGTTCGATGAGGAAATGAGTGCTTTGCTTTCCCCCCTCGCTGCTAGAAACCAGACCCACAACAGCGCGGTTGAACTGAACTGGGGACACAAGATTCTGAACCCAGTATTCTGGTTTTCGTAAGGCTTGAAGGTCAATCCTTTCGCCAGAAACTGATGAATAGAAAGCGATACTATGATGTATGCCCAAATCAGGTTGTGCTGGGGTCTCGATATGACCGATAAAGTCTCGGTACTCTTTAGCTCCTACGGCCATAATTTTCGAGTGATATGCAATTTTGACAGCCAGAGTCTTCACGAATATCTCTTTCTCTTCAAAGGTCTTCCTTAGCTCTTCGATTGCGGCCAGTTCCCCAGAGAGGGTGATATTGTTAGGACTGTTGATGCACGCCACGGACACGCCCGTGCCGGTCAAGTATGGGAGCACCCCTTGCTCGTTCAGGCCTACGGACATCATAGTCGTCGGACTGCAAGCAGTATCAGCCACTAATTTCTCGGCGATGACTCCACGAAAGTAGGCGATTTTCCAGGCGGATTCGCGATTCAGAGCTCCTGCGCTGTATGCCGCTGCGATTTCGCCCGACGAATGTCCGCATACCGACACAGGTATGACGCCCCAGGAGCGGAGCAAATCGACGAGAGCTACTTGAATGGCGGTGCACACAGGCTGGGATATACCTGGAGCATGTATATTCGTCAAAATGTCTGGCTTTTCAAGTTCCTCTACTCTCCGAGTCAGCTATAGATCACCGAACGGAGCTTAGGGATAACGAACCGAGAATGGACCAAGTGCACCCAAGAGACTTCAGGAAGGCGTCGCAACCATGGATACTGTTCCTAAAGGCCGAATAGCTCAGCAGTCCCAAGCCCATTCGCGCGTATTGGGCACCTTGGCCAGTGAAAAGAAAGCTCAGCTCCGGTACCTTAGATGAGAGACTGAGGTTGGCAGGAGTAAGCGCATCTTTCAGAGAGTGAATGGCATCGGGTGCCGATTTGATGACCGCAAATGCGCGCCAATTCAGCAACGAGCGGCGGGTTGTGAGAGTGTGTACTAAGTCCGATAGAAAATCTTTAGTCTTAGACTCCCGAGGCAGAGCAGCGAGGAATTCTTCCAAAGCCTCCGCCTGCCTGTACGGCCCGTCTTCATCTGCAGCGGATAATGGTATGATTCCGTATGCGTCAACGCCGTCGATATTGGCGTGTGCATCGTTGTTGTGTACCATGTTGCTGTTAGCAGTCGTGGCACCATTTCCGTTAATATCAGTACTGTACATAACATTGACTTCGGTACCGTTACTGTGGACGTGGTTAAGGCTCACGCCATTACCAGCCTCGCCTTTAACGCCGTTGACACCATTAACTTCAGCGCCTGACAAGCCAACGGACCGATGGAAGCCCACAAGCTCACGGTTCCTTAGGTAGTTGAAGGCGTCGTCCAACACTACATGAGCGTTCGAACCGCCGTACCCAAATGAGCTGATGGAAGCTCGTCGCACCTTGCACGGCGGCCAGGGAACAGGTTCGCGTGGAAACTTAACAAAGCTGTTAGCAAAGCTCTATAGCATTCTTCGATACGAGGAGTTACTTACCTGCACGTTGAGCGCAGCCATGTCAATCGCCGGATTGACTTTTTCAAAATTTGCATTGGGCGGGATGATCCCGTGCTCAAGAGCCAGGACGGTTTTGAGAATACCAGCGAGGCCACTGGCACCTTCCAAGTGACCAATATTGGACTTTATGGATCCAACATATATTGGACGGGACCGATGCTGCCGGAAAACACTGCCAATAGCACCTACCTCAATAGGATCACCTACGATGGTACCTGTGCCATGAGCCTCAACGAACTCTGTGTTCGTGAGGTCTAGCCCGCCGTTCTCGTACGTCTTCTTAATAAGCTCGATCTGTGCATCCTGGCTCGGTTGCGTGATACTGGGAGTTCTGCCGTCTTGGTTCACACCAGTTGCGCGGACGACGCTGCGGATGACATCACCATCCCTAAGTGCATGAGCGAGGGGCTTAAGTAGAATAAAGCCGTAGCCTTCTCCACGACCGTATCCGTTGGCCCTATGGTCAAAACTGTAGGACCTTCCGTCCGGTGAAAGAAACCCAGCGTTACTGAGTGGGAAAGACATGCATTCAGGCGTGATATACGTGTTTGATCCACACACAAGGCTCATCTCCGACTCACCGCGCAGTAAGCTTTGACACGCTAGGTGAAAAGCGTACAGTCCGCTGGAGCAAGCTGTGTCAACCGTGAGAGAAGGGCCACGCAGGTCGTAAAAATGGCTGATGCGGTTCGACAACATCGAAGAACCAGAGCCAGTTGCCTGATACCTTGACTGAAACTCCGGGTCTCTTCCCACAATAGCATCACTGTCCCGTCCAAATGAGGCACAGAAGACCGAGGTCGCAGATCCTGCAATCTGCTCGATTGGGATGCCCGCTATCGCATGTCAGTAACAGCTTTCTTGTGCCTCTATGCAGCTTATGTCATACCGTTCTCAAATGTGCGGTACGCCCCTTCAAGCAAGCCTCGCTGCTGAGGATCAAGAACGGAAGCCTCTGCTGGCGACATACTAAAAAAAGCAGCATCAAAGGCTCTTGGATCTTCTTTCATGAAGTGTGCATTGCGGACGCGTATCTAAAGGCGTTAGATATCAAAAGGTGCGTAGAGGGCAGGAAAAAACTCACACTGTCCAGGCGAGAAGGATCTGGATGGTAGAACGCTGACTCAAACTATAAGTCACTTCCTATCTTAACTACATCCTGTGCAGCGACTTACAGTTGATGTTGAAGCGGCTTACAGGCACCTCACTCACTGCAGATCGGGCGTTATAGATCAGCTCCCAAAATGCTTCTGGAGATACAGCATCTCCGGGAAACTTTAGGTTGATTCCGACAATGGCAATGGGGGTAATCTTGTCCTGTTCCATACTGACATAAACGGTAGGCAGGTGCTAATAATTCGATAATTTCTCTGGTGTAGCGGCGTGTAACCTACAGTCGATTTTATATTATCTGGGATCTATCTGGAAGTATATATATTCGTGCCGCGTTGTGAAGATCTGCTGTTGAGCATCGATATCACTTGTAAAACAATATTCGTGACGTGTCGGATCCAACATGTGGATCTCGTTACTGTGTCTACCCCATCACCGTTGCGTGTTTTGTAAGGGTAGTGATTGGACCAAGCAAGGTTGTTGTGAACACGTGAAACGACAGGGAGTGGCTTACGTAGGTCCGGTGTAGACTAAGGCCGGTAGAAAAACAATCATCCTTGCTACGTCTCACGGCGATATAACCGTAGTAACATGCGGATATAATAATATAGTTATTGTTTCACAAGTGATATTGATGTTTAATAGTAGATCTTCACAACGCGGTATTATAGTAACAGTAATATAAGAAAGCAGTTAAGGCGCTATCCTAGCACCTTATACTCAGTTGAATGCGGTATTGACTCAGTGAATGTACGCAGGCAGGGCAGCTATAAGCGTAATAATATAGTTATATAGTTTAGAAAATTAGAATATCTTAGCGAGAATAGAAGGTAAATAGATCTATAAGAGGCTAGGAAGGAAAGCCTACGATTATAGCTAGGTAGTAGTAACTAATATTAGTATCTACACCTAATTAGGAGTAGATGCTAATAACTAAGAAGAGTATATAATAGATCTATCTTATTCAAAGATGTATTAAAAGTCTTAAACGTATTAATATACGTGTTTTAAATTACGTCTTTATTATTTTAAGATTAGTTAGTGTGTATAGCAAAATGTTAGTAAAGTGTAAGCAAATCTAGTAATAGCTAGAGACGCTCTTCCTAATGCGAGGTAAGCTAGGAGTCGAGCTACTACTAGAACGTAGTGGGCCTCTACTACGTTCTAACATTATAATTAGTGAACTGCCGGTGTGCAGGGTTAAGGGGCTAGGTCAAGAGTTTAATTCCAGACGGAGCTAGTTCAGCTTAAACCGGCTCTCTTATAAGAGCTAAGAGATTACGCAATCTATCACGACAATCTCGGGTGCAGCATGCTGCCAGAATCATGGTCACACCCAAATCATTGCCTCACCGCCCACAGGATCCACCCAAAGGACGAAAAAGGGTAGCACTCCGGCGACGATGAGGCATTTGTAGACATGGACAAATCGGCGTTGCAACAGGACAAGGAGTTGCAACAGGATAATAAGTTGCAACAGGATAAGACGTTGCAACAGGATAAGACGTTGCAACAGGATAAGACGTTGCAACAGGACAATACGTTGCAATAGTATAAGGCGTTGCGGTAGTTCTAAATTCAAAAAAGTTCCTTTATTGTACGCTTATGGCTGCCCTGCCTGCGTACATTCACTGAGTCAATACCGCATTCAACTGAGTATAAGGTGCTAGGATAGCGCCTTAACTGCTTTGTTATATTGCTGTTACTATAATACCGCGTTGTGAAGATCTGCTGTTGAGCATCGATATCACTTGTAAAACAATAAGAGCTAAGAGTAGTACTAACAGGGCCGATTAAGCTAGTTGAGCCGGTTGAGCCGGCTGAGCTAATATACGGCGTTACCCGGAATCAGGACCAAACGGCTCTATTGGTCGATAGAAAGAAAGCCTCCTGGTAGTATCGGGGCTATTTTCTGCTAATGTACCCTAGTTCCCTAGGTGTTTTACAACGCTGACGCGTACGGCCCTTTATATGCTTAGTTTAGTTGCGCTAATTGCCAAGGCCGAAACTCTATATACCTAGTCGCGCTGATCGCTAAGGCCGAAACTTTATTGTAACGCAACCATGATTTCGCGGAGAATAATTCCGCTGCCAGACTGTGCATTAACAGTGGCTAATGCCAAAGCTAGCGTTAGTTTGATTTGTAACTTAACACCGTCTAAGCGATATTTAGCCTCTTCATTGCCCTCTTCCAATTTTCATCGCCAGGTTGAAAGCGACTATCCTTAAATACAATCTTCTTCTTTTTCCAAATGGCTGTAGTAGACAGTGCTGCAGGCGCTGCTATTTACTTCCCTCTGTTCCTTCGCACGATCTACGACACTCTGGTTCTCTGGTTCTATTGCTCCTACATATGGCGATGTTCCAGCACAAAACTTCGTATCTTTTACAATAACCGAATCTCCTCTATTGAGAAGCAAGAGTCAGTCTCGACCAAGAGTAGTGATCCAGTTAGACTTCTGGACATTGGAGTGGGAACTGGCTACTTCCTCGAACACGCTCCGCTTCCAGCCGGATGCGAGGTCACATTGGTAGACTTGAATCACCACTGTTTGAAGGCTGCCGCATCACGCGTTGTCAAATCACATCCCTCAGCTCTCGTTCGGACTGTTCATGCCGACTTCTTGGACCCTGATATGGGGAGCGACTTGGCGATTTCTCCCAATCGTTTGGGCGAAGCTAAGTTCGATGTTATTTCATGTTTTCTTCTGCTTCACTGCCTACCTGGCCCACCAGAACGAAAAGCTGAAGCTGTAATTCGGCTTCACCGTCATCTGAATACAAACGGTGTTATAGTTGGTGCAACTGTGTTGGGAAAGGGCGTTGCACACAATCTTCCGGCAAGAGCGATAATGTTGTTGCATAATCTTCTCGGCATATTTGATAATTACCCCGATGACGTCCAAGGTCTAATCGGGCCTTTACAGACCTTTTTCGAGACAGTAAAGTGGGAAGTGGTTGGAACCACGCTATTATTCGAGGTCAAACAGCCTAAGCTATAATTACAAGAATTGCTATATTGCAACGTGTATTAGATCAAACCTAGGGATGGTGTAGGAAGAAATAAAGGAAGATTGTAGCGTAGTATAGCACCTTGTTGCAATTAATATGTTACATAATGTTCATTGTAACGGGCTGAGCCCGAGGTCACATGACTAGGCTGGCACCCTAGTCGCTTCCTTCCTTCTATTACTCCTGCTGCTAAGAGTAGATAGGACGTGCGCCAACCTAAAAAAAGTAGAATAGCTACTACTACCCTCTCTTTCTCCTTATCTTGACTGTAAATAGTATCTAGGTTAGGTAGCTAGAATGTAGTGCCTATAGACCGTTCACATATATTTCAGATCTCTGTAAGGGGCTACGCTTAAGGAGCAATCGCACAGGTATACTGGAGTTGTATTCGATAGGGAAGAGAACTGCAAGCTATCTCGTGCTGAAGGTTATTCGGGGAGCGGCTCGGAATAGCCTTCTACCTATGGACTGTGCGGATGGTCTAAGCGTCGTTCAGACGCGTGCGGTTGCTCTGTACGTCTCGCACACGTGACCGAGATATCATCGAGGATTCACCCACTGGGCTCTAGCCCATCACAATCTCGAAGACTACGAAGACTACGAAGACTACGAAGACTACGAAGACTATAAAGCGACACTATATCAAACACTACTAAAAGCATACTTGTCAACAATCCGGCTAGCCTGATGGCTGGATGGCTGGATACCTATTTTCCTCAAGCCAGCCAGCCGGCCGCAGGACTCTTAAAATAGGTATCCGGCCGGCTGAAGGGGGGCCAAAAAGTTTGATGGCTTGAGGTGGCCTGATTGGTGGGTAGCATGTAGGCGGGTGGGCGTTAGTGGGCGTTGGGGCAGCTGGTTTTGCAGTAAAAGCCATCTCACGATAGTTTTATGGTGTTGTAGTTTAGCTTACCGGTAGTAAGCCGCGCAGATCATCCTCATGGACGCGTAGTGCCATGTGCACAGTATTTTCCGCCCTATCCACCCATGCTCTATATGTCAAATTTGTTTAATATTTCATTACTATCTACTTGCCGTCGCCCTCATGCCTAACGCCCCCAAAAATCCCGCCAAACGTGGTGGTTCTAGCGCGTTACAACACCTAAAGAAACGCGCCAAAGGCACCGCTAGTCAGCCTATTAATATTAACTCCTACGAGCCACTAGGACTGTTAAAATCTCCTTCTCCTCTACCTCTCGCGAACGCCTTCCAAGCCCTAGTGAGCGCGTCCCAGGCCCCCACATTCGAAGCGCGAATTCGAGAGTCGCGCGCTGCAGACTCTATCACTGCACCACCTAAAGACAGCGAGCATGCCACTGCGGCGGCTTCAGAAGCGCCTAATGAGGAGAGCGAGGAAGAAATTGAAGCGTTTGACGCCCATCTTATGGACAATCACGACGGCATAGATTGGAATCGCTTAAAGAAGTTTCAGCTGCCACTCTCCACCTACAAATACAAGAAAAGCTGGGTCTATCAACATTGCTATCGCGTCGCTTCTCGCAGCGATCTAGCTCGAATTTCGTGGGTTTGTCATCTTTGCTTTCGTAGCAAGGCCACCGACTTTGGGCGCGGGATCTTCCATACTACGAGCTCAATATCAGTTGCCGAGCGTCACCTGGCTAATGAGAAGGTTGGCCATGGGATAGTGGCGCCTGGAAAGACACCAAAGATGAGGCTAGAAAGCAGTATTTACAGCGCGCTGCAAGCTGGCAAGCCACTCGCCCAGGCAGTCGCTAACCAGCTTAGCGGCTTCAATATTCAGCAGTTTCGGCTTGCAGCTGTGGGTGGCTTATTGAAAATAATCACCCACTTTCCGAGTTCGAAAAGCCTGCCTTTCGCGCTATGATAGCCCTTGCTAACCTACTTGCCGAGGACGCGCTTTAGAGCTCTTATAATAGCGTCGCGCGATACGTTATGCGCCTCTATGACTACCTGTCGCCGCTAGTCGTTAGGGAACTTTTATAATTAGTAACTAAGATCTACCTAAGCTTTAATAGATAGACGACAAAGGGCGGTAAGAAGGGCTTTCTTCGTATTGTTACTTACTACGTCACGGCTAATAGTAAGCTTTGCGACTTGCCTATTGCGCTACCTTAACTTATAGGCGCCTATACTAGTGAGAGGATAGCTAAGGTAGTACTGATAATTCTGTAGAAGTTTGAAATAAACACGCGTAAGATTGGTTACTTCGTGCTTGATAAAGCTAGTAATAACGACTCTACGATATAAGCGATTGTGCACAAACTAGAGTAGGATTTTGACTCTATCTACCGCCGCCTCCGCTACCGCCCTTACACGCTCAATCTTATCGGCTAGGTGTTCCTTAGGGTAGGAAAACAGAGGCGTTTAACAACGATCACGCCTTATCTAATATTATAGAGGAGACGGAGCTTATGAAGGACTAGCGACACGACGGCCAATTAGGCGTACTCCTTAGAGTTATATTCTGTATCAAAATACACTAATAGTACGCGCTATTTGAGAATTTTCAGCGACTAGCTTAGAGTGAGCTCTCTACAGAAAAGCAGGGAATACTTAAGCCCGTAAAGCTAGTAGTTACACGCTGGAACTTATATTACTCCTGCTTTCAGCGCGCTATTGAATTATAGGCAGTAGTAAGTGCTTATGCGAGCTATTATATTGAACGTATTAGAAGAGAAGACGCCTACGCTCGAGCTTATAACAAAAAGCTACCTAACGCGCCTGTATAGATAAGATCTAACGGCCTTGGCGCTGCTAATTAGGCTGTTGTTACGGAGTATATAGGCGTTCTTAGGCCGCTAAAGGAGTGTATAAAGCGCCTTGAAGGGCGCGGTGGGCGACTTAAACCTAGTGAGAAAGAGCCTAAGCTAATAGGCCGCTTTAGATCAATTGCTGAGATTTGTTATGAGAGGCAACGAGTAGTAATCTTAGAACTTATGAAGAAGTTTGATTTATGTGCTACGTATAGTACTTAAGTGTAAATATAAGACGTTGCGTGAAGAAAAGAAGTAGAGAGTTCCACCTAAGAAAGATATATAGCGGAAGAAAGCTCGTGTAATGTTATATGGTTGTCGAGGCAGTAGCATACTGTCGAGGATAGTATATTGCACTGTTGCGATAGGAGCGTGCGGATTGGAGACAGGAGCGTACGGGTTGAGAGTAGGAGCGTATGGGTCAGAGGTAGGAGTGTTAAGGGGACCACGGTGGTTACTGTGACAAGATTATTCTAGTGTTTGAATACCTACTTATAGTACTAGAATCGCGACTATAAGGCTACGAGGACGTCGCGTACGACGTCTATCTAGAAGTGTAACTGCGTAAGCAGTGTTGGTTGGAGGCTGTGGATCAACAATTGTATTGCTATCTGTTGTCGTGTTGTGATGTATGTGTACAAGAGCTCTCGGCTTAGAGGTAAGTGCACTTGCCTACCGGGCAGTGCCTGCTACATTAGGATGTTATGTGACTCTAGTTACGTGGTTACAAGAAGCGCCCGAAGACTACCTCCTAATTAACCTCTGAGCCGCGATCGTAAAGGCGCGCGACTACTACAACAAGTTTGACCCCTCCCTAGCTTATTAAGCTGATACGATACTCTATCCTCGCTACAAAACGTACTGCGATCTATAGTGGGAGCCTGCGTGGCTGGTGTTGAATAATTGTAATTTTCAAGCTTTGTGGGCAACGTACAAATGCTTACTGAGGCCTCGCACACAGCCACGAGCAATTATTAATAATATTGACGACGCGATCGACGCGATAATTGACCTAGGCACCGTTAACAGCCACGATGACGACGAGTTTAAATAATGGAAGCGCAACGAGCTATGCGCTACAAAGGGTAGCGAGCACGTAAGAAACCCTATCCAATACTGGCTAGAGTTGCAGGATCGCTACCCTAACCTCAGCAAGCTCGCCCTTGACGTACTCTCTATCCTAGCTTTAAGCTGTGAGTGTGAGCGCTGCTTTAGTGAGCTTGGCGACCTACTAGAGCCTCGCTGATAAGGTATCTTACCCGAGCTTTTGGTGGTAATACAATGTACAAGGAGGTGGAGAAAGGTTGGCTTAGGCTGTAACAACGAGGTGGACGAGAAGGTAGTTAGCAACGAGCAATTAGACGCTAAATACGGGCTAGATACACAGGCCGACGGCTAAGAAACTCAACACCAAGTTTTCTATACAATTGTCCTCATTAGGCGTCAATTCCATCAAGCCCATCAAGCCGGCCGACCCTCCGCAGCTAATCAAGCCATCCAGCCGGCCGAAGGCCCAATAAAACACCAAGCCGGCTGGCTGGATTGTTGACAACTATGAATCAAGCTAATCAAGCGATAGCGACTCCTCGGCCTTAAGCGCCTCTGGTTGGAGGAAGATCAGGCAGCTGGTCGATCACGCTGTAGCTGATAGAGACCAGAGAAAGATCTCAAAGCTCAACCAAACGATCTATCGACTCTCGATCAGATTAGTACTAGCTGAGCATGAGAATACGAGGCTCAAGGAGGCTCTTATTAATGAGAGGCAACTTAGAAAGCGAGGCAAGGCTCTGCCTCTAGAGGTAGCCGAGGAGTATCACGGTGGGGCAGTATTCTGGTCCCCAATGAAGGTGAAGGAGGCACGTGATCGCTAGCTCCAACAAGGGCTCGAAGAAGAGCAACTACAACACTAGAAAGCTGAGGCAGCTCGCGTACGTAAGGAGCAGAGGCAGGAGAAGCTTAAGGTAGTTGAGGCAAGGCGTGCAGCGAGAGTAGCAGCTCGATTGATGAGGTAGGAGGAGAAGGCTCGTGGAGCTGCTGATCGAGCTTCGCGACAGGCAGCTCGTAGGACACAATAACGACTCTAACAAGCTTAAAAAACTACCCAAAGGGGTAATAGGATAAGCCTTAAGGTAGCTACTAAGGCAGGTTCAAAAAAGAGAGCAGCGGCGCAGCCTTAGGATAGTAGCAAGGCCTTAGGTGCTGCAGCAGGCCCACAACCATCTTAATCACGATACGGCTGAGCAATCAAGCTCCCGGCAAACTATAGATAGCTATATATATCAATCAAGGTCTGTGGAGCTCAACAATAGAAAACATCGGGATAATAGCGGTTGTACGTGGCTCAATGGCCTTAAATTGAGCTGCTGCTTTGGCGTTGGTGAGCGGGCATTACGCCGGGCGCTACGGTAGGGATAGCACTAGGTCTCGTGACGCTGCTATGTCACCAAGACAACTTAAGCGCATGTAGCTAGAGGTTTCTAACAAGCTCCGAGGCTTTTCCGTGCCTTCTTCTCAGCACGGCGAAACTCCCGGCATCCGCACTTCCAATATTGAAGTACCCTCTACAGTGCCGGTGCGCGTAATGCACAGGTTCGCGTAACGCCCCACCCCACCCCATCAACAACACAACTTCAACGCGCCACAACTCCACCAATGTGGATCCGATTCAAGAAGCAATTGAAGAAATAGAATCGCGCGAGCCAGGAGATGATTTCTCGTACAACAAAGTTGCTGCCAAGTACGGTGTTGAGCGCAGTACGCTCATTCGACGGCACCAAGGCCTAACAAGACCCCGCAACGTTGCGCATCAAGTCCTCCACCCAGAACACGAAGCCGAGCTTGTACAATATATCAAAACGCTCAATGAGCGACGTTTGCCACCTACAAGGACAATGATACAGCAGTTTTCCGGTGAGCTGGCTGGCAAACCGGTCTCTAAAAGCTGGGTTACCTGGTTCATCCACCAGCATCCCGACCATCTTATCTCTCGCTATAACAAAGGCATGACTAAGGAATAGACTAAAGCTAATTCTAGAGCCAAGTATAACCTATATCTCAAGCTTCTCCTTAAATAGATAGAGGAGTACGATATACAGCTAATCTATATATTTAATATAGACGAGAAGGGCTTTTAACTTAGCTAAGTTAGGAGAACAAAACATATATTTAATAAGAGACTCTAGGAGAAAAAAGAGGTAAGGTAAGCACTTGAAGATAGCTCTACTAAGTAGATAATAGTAATAGCTTGTATTTGTTCTAATAGCAAACCTCTAAGTTCTACACTTATCTTCTAGAGAGCTAATAAAGCTATTTAATTAAGCTAGGTTGAAGCTATATAAGCAGGGGAGCACTTAGTCTTTATAACCTTATCTCCCTCTAGCTAGAGCAATAACGATACTAGGTTAGCTTAGCTCAAGGGGGTGTTTAAAAGAGAGACTAGACGACATACTTCGACTAGGTATTAATTACTACTCCTTAATAGCTATAGATCCTATGTAACTATAGATTTTATTAAGTGTTGCTACAACAATAAGATCCTCTTGCTTGTATTTCCCCCTCACGCTACCTATACGCTTTAACCCCTTAACGTTATTATATTTAAACCCCTCTCAAACGCTTACTCAACTAAGTTAGCTAGATACCTTTAGGACAGCTAGGGGTTGCTCAATTTAACTAAAGGAGACTTCTTCCTGCTCTTCTAGAGCTCCTAGACCTCTGTATTCAAACCTCTACTCATCAAGAGGTCTTTTAAAGCCACTGGTATACACCTAGCTAACCTAGACGCTGTACTCAAGAAGTTTGCTAAGAAGGCTTCAGATTCTGACAGCAGCCAGTCAGTACTCTCCAGGGAGGATTGGCTTAAGCTCAAGTCAATTGTACGCCGTGAGGTGAAGGATAAGGGCAGCAAAGATGTCAAGAAGCTTCAACAAAGTTTGCACCACATTGCAGCTCAAAATACACTCCTCTGCGGTGAGGTTAGGGGCCTCAGGCGGTCCTTAGCCATCAAGGAGAGGCGACCAAAGCAGTCCTTCACCCTCCAGCTTGATGAGGACGAGGTTTACCATGGGGAGCAAAAGTCTGGTCGCCTAGGAGTGTACAACGAGCTCGCGATCGTCGGGCATCACAACAACAACAACAACAACAAGAGCTTAAAAAGCTTTAAAAAGCTGAGCAAGCCGAGGCTAACAAGGCAGCTCGCCTTTGCTAGCTTCAACTACAACGGGCGAACCGTATTGAGCGGGAGAGGATCTGGGATGAGAACAGAAAGCGGAAGGCTGCAGAGAAAGCTGGAAGAGACCTTCAACAGAGCCTCCGCGACGCTCAAAAAGCTATACAATTGCCCTAAAAGGGTAAGCGTAAAGCTTCAAAACCTTATAAGCCAGCTACAAAGCGTCAGAAACGTGTTGGGGGTGGTACAGCTGCAATACTCATGAAGCTGTTGTGTTGTGTGTGGGGCGTTACGCGAACCTGTGCATTACGCGCACCGGCACTGTAGTCTTAGATAGAGTAGCTTTGTTACTTGTGCCTTCTGTACAGGCCTCCAACCATCTAATAGAGCTGAACTTGCGATTAAACAAGGGCCTATCGGTGTCGGGGTGACGAACGTCATTGAGAAAAGGATCGACGACATGGCCAGCGTTTCAGAGATGCTGCTCGGGGTCAAGCCAAGGGGAAAACACTTACCATAGATACCTGTCCGTCAACCACAGCATTACAACCCCGCCAAAAAGAGACTTCGAAGGCCTAAAATGTAAATCTGTCTCGCATCAGGGTACGTCTCGCAACCTAGGAATGAACATTACTCTTAGAAGAACCAACTTAGTACAATCTACTTTACTATCTACTTCGCTCTTTGAACTATTCTAATCTTTACCGATTGAGGATTGCGCATATAGACTGTTGTGATTGCATAGGTATCATTCACAACGGTCAATGTTCGCTCTCGGGCCTCCTCATGGGTTTCCCCTTCATCTGGGACCACATCTGCTCTATACTTAAGAAACAGCGCGGCAAGGGCTGCTACAAAGCCGACTTGAGAGAACCGTTTCCCGGGGCAGACTCGTTTTCCTTCACTCCAAGCAATGAAAGCGCCTGGTGGAGAAGGTTTCAGTTGCTCCCCTCGTGAAGCGTCATATGACGGCTCGAGCCATCGAGATGGCCTCCACAATACAGCATCATCACCCCATATGGCGGAATGGACTTGAATGCTGGGCATATTCACGTACACGTTTACGCCAGCTGGGATGACTTTCTCCTGTCCGTTGAGATTGATGGTCGAAGGAGTACTCCCCGTGCATTTTGGGATCACGGTCACTGATGGAAAAAGACGCAAAGTCTCGTTCTAACATAGAAGTTAGTCTACTAATCACCATCTAACCATATTAAGTAAGATACACTCACCATTATCGCTAGGCTTCTAATCAGTCTCGGAAAAGCTCTTGTGAACGTCTCTGGAGAGAGAAGGTCTCTTTCATGGCCCAGTACTGCATCAAGCTCTTCAAATAGCCAATCTTGTATTTGCGGAGAAGCTGCGAGAAGATACAGAGCGAAGGTTAGAGTATGGGCGGCGGACTCGTGTCCACCAAGAGAGTAGGTGAACAAGTTCCCACGCACTTCGTCTCTTGTTAGGTAAAGACGATCTCTTGATAAGCTATCACCCTGTTCTTCTCTCATCTCCTCGCTCTTGCAGACCATATAAGTTAAGAGATTTCCAACTTTCATGTCTTTCTCATTCTCCCGAAATTGCTTCTCTGCAGAAGAGATCATCTCATTCAGATACTGAAGGAGCTCAGTGGAAGCTTGTCCGAAGTCTTTAATCCTTTTAGGCAACGCTGGAAGCTTGAAGGCCCAATTAGGTACCAATCGTAGAATCAAAAGGTCTTTTAAGGTAGTATGCAGACAATCTTTATAGCTCCTACGATGACCCTTAGGGATGTATCGTTCTTCTGGGGCCATGTAGTCGTATTCTACACCAAAGCAAACACTCGTGAATACGTGGAGATATAATCTTCGGGTATCGTCGACAGCATCAATCACCATTCCTTCTGACTTATTTATATAGTAATCAGTCATTTGCTGGGTTTGATGAATAGCTTCGCTCCAGACTAATCGGTTATTTCTGTCGCTTAAGGTGCTAACTGTGACCTTACGGTGCCGATTCCAGTCAAGGCCGTCCGAAGAGACTAAACTCGGACCAAAAACATCCAGTATCTCTAAACGAAGCTAGTAAGTAAAAGTTCAGCCCAAGAGTTAATCCTAGTAGTACTTACTAGCGTAATGACCAATCTTTTCAAACTCGGCGCTCTTCTTTCTAAGCACCTCATCTGAAACACTAGGATCTCGAGTGTGTATTTCAATTTCTCGGGGTGTAATATGTGCAAACGTCTCGCCGTGCGTACGATGCATCTCAGAGCTCCTGTGCGCTCGATCTATCCAAGTCCAGTCTAGCGAGTTGTGTTTCGTCCATTCACCAAGACCGAAAGGCAATCGTTGCAGTTGAGGGGAGAGGCTCTTATTGAATATAAGCCAGAACGGATTAAACTGGCTTATGGGGCTCCAGACCATAGGAATACCAATAGACTTGGCAATGCTGAAATTTCGAATCAGCGCAATTGCAGAGGACAAAACGTAGACGATAAGTAAGGATACGACAAAGACGAACAGCATTGTAGAAACTCAAAGTCTAACAGTTAAGTGGGAAATGTTAGAGGAGTCAGAATAGGTTAGATTCCTGAAGAGATTGTGTAGAGAGATATCTGTAGCGATGCGATGCCTCTATATAGTACCTCTATGGACAATCCTTGTAGAGCAGCATGTAGAGGAACAACACATGTGAGCCAAATCACCCCTGGGAACGCATACTCCGGACTTATTAGGTCCTAATACTACACCCCACCCTAACAACTGCAGTGCAGTGCTGCCCGGAGGCTTTCTTTCTATCGGCCAATAGAGCCGTTTGGTCCCGGTTCCGGGTAATGCCGCATATTGGCTCAACCGGCTCAACCAGCTTAATCGGCCCTGTTAGTACTACACCCTACCCTAGCAACTGCAGTGCAGTACCGCCCGGAGGCTTTCTTTCTATCGGCCAATAGAGCCGTTTGGTCCCGGTTCCGGATAATGCCGCATATTGGCTCAACCGGCTCAACGGGCTTAACTAGCTTTATCGGCCATATTAGTACTACTCTTAGCTCTTATAAAAGAGCCGGTTTATACTTAAGTAGCTCTATCTAGAATTAAACTCTTAATCTAGCCTCTTAACCCTATACGCTATAAGAGGCTATACTTAAGAAGTAATTATATAGGTATAACGTACTCTATAAGTAAGTGGCTAGTATAAGCGAGTAGCTAGGATTTACTAAGACTCTACTAAACTAACACTTTTATTATAATATCTTACTATAATAATATTCTATTAAATTAGAAAGAAGCTTAGATATAGCTTATAATTTAGACTCTAAAATAAGACGCGACGCTAAGTATTTATTATACTATAGTAATCTATTATATACTAGAAAGAACGTTTAGATAATAATATACTAGAACACTCTATTAATATAATTATAAGTCTAACTTAATAGCTCTCTATAGTTTAGAGAAGATAGCGATTATTAGGTATATAATAAATATAGTTAATAAAGAATACTTACTCTAGCTTACTAATATAGAAGATATAGCTAATTCTCTACTTATAAGTTATCTCTAGAAGCTAGTTAGTAAGATCTAGTCTATAAACTTTATTAAGCGCTACTCTAAGCTTAAAGTTAAGTTTAATTAAAAGTATAACTATAAAAGAGCTCTTTATAAAAATTCTATTATTATTAGAGACTAGTTTACGCTTATAGAGAGTACTAAAGCTAAGTATAGTATCTAAAATAAAGATATCTAGAACTTTAATAAGACTAGCTTTATAATAGGCGTAATATTAACTAAAGTAGTAGTTATAGTAGTAGAGTATTAAAGATAACTAAAGATAGTATAGCTAGATAATTAGAAGTAGACTATAGTTATCTAGAGTATTAATATAATAGGCTAGACTATTCTACTCTTTTTATTTTTTAGAGTAAGTACTACCTCTCTATCTAGTATAAAGAGAAGAATCTACTATAAGACTAGATTATTAGAGTTACTAAGAATAGCTAGATAATAAATAAGCTTAGTATAGAGTAGCTAGAGTACTTTAATAGGTATATAAAGAAGAGAACTATTAGTAGCTATTATCTACTAGTTCTAAATAGTTATAAAAGCTATAGCTTAATTAATTTCTACTAGCTCTATAAAAAGAAAAAGAAAATTACTTTCTATATACTACTATACTTTTTATATCTACTATAGCTATTTAATATTAGATATTTTATATCTTTAAAGAAGATATATAGATACTAAGTTAAAAAGCTAATATATAATAAAGTTAGCTATACTACTAAAATAGAGTATTTACTATACTTTAAAGTAGCTTTTAATACTACTATCTTAAAGAGTAATATTCTAGAAGGCTTTTAAGGCGCTAGCTTAGTTCTACTTAACCTAGAAGCTATAATATTAAAGCTAGATATCTATCTATATACCTCTTTATAACTCTCTATCTAGAATACTTTCTAGTAGTTAGAAATACTAAGTAATACCTTAGAATTTAGGTCTTAATTAAAGCTAATCTAAGAGAGAATTTAGAGATATATAGATAGCTTACTAATATTAATAGTTAATATACTTAAAAAGCTCTCTAAAGAGATAGAGATAGTA
>Ga0265780_10003279_pt1 | contig 21363 bp, 17 predicted proteins | sample P1T30metagenome_FD_192432 | JGI IMG/M metagenome (GOLD analysis project Ga0265780, IMG submission 192432) | Plant litter microbial communities from East Loma Ridge, Irvine, California - P1 T30 | ecosystem: Environmental > Terrestrial > Plant litter > Unclassified | place: USA: California...
TGCAACAGCCATCTCGGAGTAAACCGTGAATATTGAACGCGACGCGCCGATGATATCGTGACCTAACACAATACCGGGTGACTATAAACAAAATGCGTTATCACTTAAATGCAATTCTGATCTAACTTTCGATGCTAGAAAAACCACAAGTCCTAAATTACTCTAAGCTTATTTACATGGATACAGTAATACTGCTACCTAGGTAACTCCTGGATGCAGTCTTTGATCAAAAATTGCACCTTCATCAGCCTCTCATCTAGCTTACTTGAAGATCTTGAAGCCGCCAGGAACCATATTTTGGAACACTCCTTGAGGGTCGTACTTCTTACTGACAGCCTGGAGCTTTGCGACATTGTCGGCACCCCAGCTAGCGTGCACATCCTGAGAGACGTCGGCGTAATTTTGATAGATGAAGTCGACGAGGTAACCACCCGATCTCAAGACTGCCTTTTGCTTTTCGATAATGTCGGTCACGGCAGTCTGAACATATGCATCGTCGGCCGCGTTGGCATAGGAGGCCGTCATGAGATTCATCACGTAGTCGGTCTTACCGGGAACAAGGCCGAACATGTTAGTGCCATTGGTAACGGCCTGTGGTTGTGTCAGGAACTCGAAGAACATGCCCTCCACATTGACGAACGCGCGAGTGCCGTTCTCCCAGATCTTGAATAGCTCCATATAGACGCTAGCAGGGGGATTTGTATAGGAGAAGTCCAGTTGAAATGCTCTAAGACAAGAAAAGTTAGCGAATATTTTCTGGAGCCATAGGTCATGTTGAGGAATGACTAAATATCACTAACGTACCGGACAGCTGAGGATGGGATATGTGCTCCAAAGGTGTCCACGGCATCGGCAACGTTAAGGAGTTCCGATGGACCGCCGAGGTTGGGAATTTCAGTGAAGACATCGTAGACCGCAGGGTTGGCAACGTTTTCGGCGTACCATAAGGCGTCGGTAACCAAGAAGTTTCCGCCGACATAATCGAGGAATATTCCCATCATGGCTGCATCGTCAAAGTTGGCGGGTTCCATGAAATGACTGAAGGCCTTAGCCTGCGCCTCCAAAACACTGTCGGAGTAATTGTACGACAGCACGCTTTGCCACATAAGATCTTCGGGAAAGGTAGCAACGTCGAAACGGGTAATAATACCTAGAGGTGAATGTCCGAAGTCAGTGCATGTCTCGCATGTATTTCGGGCGTACAATCCTGCTTACCGAAATTGTTACTGCCACCTTTTAGGGCAAGCCAAAGATCGGGGTGGGAATCTGCAGTAACATACACGACTTCACCGCTAGCCAAAACAACTTCGTAGCCGTGAATGTTATCGCAGGTGAAGCCGTGTCTGCGAGACAAGAAAGTCATGCCACCTAGTAGCTGGTTAGCTCCAGTCAACCATGTGGTCGTCAACTCCAACACTCACCTCCGCTGGCAAACCCTCCTACACCAATACCAGGAACACGGCCACCCATGACAGTAACGTTGTGCTTCACGACCTCGTGATAAACGTCATGATACCTGGCACCAGGCTCAAGATGGGCAATCTGGTTATCTTGGCTCAGCGTGGTGTCGTTCATGAGACGCATGTCCATGGTGATGCCACAGTCAATGTTTGCTGCACCTGTCCAGAGGGTGTGCCCACCGCCTCGAATGGCGAACTGCGTTCCATTGCATGCGGTTACAATCTTGATGAACTGGCTAATTTCCGAGGCAGTGACGGGCTCAAAGACACAGGTCGGGTTCAACTCGCGCTCCTGGCCACTGAAGTAGGACGTGATGGAGGAGTTGTAAAGGTTGCTGTCTGGGTAAGAGACCCGACCAGGTATTCCGGCATCGATCAGTTGGCACGGACTCGTCGCCACCGCAATGGCAGGCAGAGACGCTGCAAAAGCACGGAAAAGGAGTCGAAGCATGATATTCGTAGCGCTATCGATTTAAAAGTAGGAGAGAAACGAGAGTTGGCTCCAGAATCAAGAAAAAGATAGCCTCAGTGCTTGAGCGGTTCTGAAAAATTGTCCCTAAGGCTTCGAGGAACAGTCCACAATGAAGGACTATGCCTATACTTATGTATTTGACCCAGATTACAAACGACCAATACATACAATCGAGAATGCTCCACTCCAACACGATGTCCAACAACTCACACCCCTTTTGCCACCACGACTCTCCACCAAAACCCTCCTGCTCGACGCCATAGCCTTCTTCATCGGCCCCCACCATTTGAGCAGCCACTGCCAACGGAGGCCCCTCTCGAGTAAATCTGCCTACTTCAGCAAAGCATAGAGCTGGCCTGGACTGAGCGCTAGGCTTACCCGAGCCGTGAGGTTTGGCCTATCAATAGAACATTGCGGCTCATCTTGTTCCTTGAAGGAGGCCTCATACGGGCCCTGTCTCCGACCCGGCTGAGTCACCTCTATCAAGGCTTATGTCTCCTTGCGAAAGGCTTATGTCTCCTTGCAAAAGGCTTGTATGTCCCTGCGAAAAGCTTATGTTTCCCTGCAAAAGGCTTGTGATTCCCAGTGACACAGGACCTGATGTGCTTTCACGTAGTCTCCTAACCAACTGTTCTCGACACGCTCTGGAATTACGAGCCGGAGAAACTCATGCTCTCGGTTCATGCTTATCACTCTAGTCTGTGTTGGAGGCGTTATTCTGGTGGGTTGACGTGGACCCTCAGCCCCAGCCTCATAGCATGTCTCGCGTTGATCCTTATGGTCCGTGTAGGAGGCGTTGTTCTGGCTCACATGGATGCTTAGCGTAAGCCTCGCAAAGACGCATCACCGAGCGTAAAGCAATTTGAGCCTATGCAGAATCACGGATGCCGGTTCCACTGTCTCCCTGAAATTTGTGCTAGTTCCTCTCGTGGCTGGCAATATGCAATATACTACATGTTGTTACGTACGAACTTAAATGGATATGTGTCCGAGAGGTCGCCGTGGATTTCTACTACGTTGACCTGCCTGATTGAGTAAATTTGTAGCCACCAATCGCCTATGACAGAGGCTCCATCAGTTTCGCTCGTATGCTCCAGGAGGAATCATAGAAAGCTGGTTTTACATACTACGACCTGATGCAGTGGATTCCTATGATATTTTACGTATAGAGACAGTTATCATAGTAGATCAATTATCAACGATACATCCTGTAATCTTCAAGAAACATAGCAACTGAGCGTCGGGCATAGGCAACGCTTGCACTTGATCAACTTTGCATACCTCCTCCAGCCTTGCGTTATCACATTATCTTTGGAATGCGAGCACGATAAAGAGTCTGAATAGGCGTGAGAAAGTCACATGCAAAATCCAAACGTGTTGATCGGACTCGAATTTCGCGGCTTTGGCTTCGGCTTCGGCCTAAAATTCCGTGACTTTTTGACTTCAGCCTCAAAAAATGTGAACATTGCCTATGACGGAGAAACTTCCACGTTGCGTTACATTTTCATCTCGAAACCCCACAAACTTGAGGTTGAGGAGAAGTCTTGCTTGCCGAGCTCTCGTTTCTGCGTTGCTATTTCCGAGGACCCGGTGTGGCTGTAGCTACCCTGCATGAACAAAGAACACCACAGCAGGTGTGGTCGCACCACTGCTTACGGCCACACATGGCATGCGAAGTGACCAGCCCCACACAAATTTACGTTGTGTTCTTTGTAGTCTGTATTGCCCACGGAGCATAGATTCGGACCGGCTAAATCTCAGTCAGCTCATTGAGCCGACACCGCAAGACAGAAAGCCGTATGATACGTCAGCTCCCAAACCGCGCCGCACGGCGTCAGCTAATCACCCTGCTAATATGGTTGTCGGATCCCGAGCTTGCGCCTCGCATAATTCGCACATTATTGGGGCGCACAAGTTCATGCAGGGTCAGCCCGCGTATAATCTAACACTTCTCGTCACTCGGTTTAGCTCCTCTGGTCCCGGACCAATCTTGAACTACTTCACAGCCCTGACCCTCTCAGCAACTGTCAGGCTGATCTGACGCAACTACATCCTCCATCTTCCTCCTTCCACGCATTAATCGCACTCCAAGACCACCGTGCCCAATCCCAATATGGCACCGCCTCAACCTTCGTACACAAAGGTGACCCATTCAGCCACCTATCCGGCCATCGACCCGAGTCTTCCGGGCCTCTCGACTGATGGCAAAGTCGTCTTGATCACCGGTGCAACTGGGGGTATCGGCCGCGCTGCAGCCTTGTCGTTTGCGGCCTCTAGACCACGCGCTCTAATCCTCTTGGGCAGGCGTGCTGATGCATTGGCCGAGACTGAAGCACTCGTTCAGTCTCGCTATGGCGATCTGGTAACTCAGACTCACGCGGTCGACATATGCGAATCCCCGACTGTGCGTGAAGTCTTCGACAAAATAGCCAAGCAGTTTGGTGGCGTTGATATTCTGGTTCACTGCGCTGGTGTTCTAGCACCAGTTGTCCCCTTGGTGGAAGCGGATCCAACCACCTTCCTTGACGGCTACAAGACCACCGTCGTGGGCACACTGGTAGTGGCTCAGAGTGTGGTTCTGTCTAACAGGAGTGCCAATTCTGGTGGCGAGGAGAAGGCGATTACCTTTGTCAACCTAACCACGGCTGGCATTCTGTTCCCTCCTTTCCCCGGAATGGGTGCCTATGTGAGCAGCAAGATGGCCGCCGTCAAGCTGTTGCAGTCGTTTGCCGGCGAGAATCGCCACGTGCGTCTCTATAATGTGCACCCCGGTTTTTTGGACACTGCTATGTCCACTCAGTTGGCGCGAACCACGAAACTACCATTCGATTTCGATGACAGTGAGTGCAGTTTCTTTCGTCTCTACGAGAATCACATTAAACCTAACATGTTGATCCTTCTTTAGTCTCTCTTCCAGCTGATTTCCTCGTTTGGATTGCTTCTCCTGAAGCAAGTTTCCTGAATGGAAAGCTCGTATTCGCTGCTTGGGACGTCGAAGAACTCAAGAGCCGTGCGAAGGAGATAGTCGGCGGGCCGCCTGGGAGTGGGGAACTGTGGTTCGGCTTCCAAGGCTTTCCACGATACGTTGGGGGCCAGCAGCTGGGAGGATCTTAGGGTGAAATTCATGAGGCACTGCTCGTGTATCTAAGTTCCTTAAGCTTGTGTGGAACGACGGGGTTCGAAATAGCTTTTAGTTACTTCGCTTCATTTGTACCGTCCGTGACTCACCACTTCCATAGCTTTGCTACTCGTATGATCATGTTCGGAAAATGGATGTACAAAGAACTGAAACTTTTGGTTGAAGATTACTTCTGTGCATACCGTGTAACTTCATAATTGCTGCAGGTAAATGACTTCCCACTGCACGTGCTCAATGTTAGAATTCTAATGTGCGGCATGAGGCCTGACGAGGCACGAGCGACATGGGATTGACATTGATTGCTTCGAACATCTCTAAAACATGAAGACTGCATGTCTCCAGCTACGAGCGAAAACGACTGGCGGAGCAGTTTGCGGGATCGATGCGCAACAAAATTCGAATTCATCTAGTATCATACATTGCACGAGCCTGCTTCCATGCGATCTGTATGAAACCACGCCACTGTAGTCTGTATCACCATACGGTCTACACCAACCAAACAGTTCACATAGTTTCCAAAGGTGATGAGGGCCTTCATTTTCGATGGGAGAGTACCGAGCGCCCCAGGCAGCGTGCGTTTCCAGTTCAGAAGTGACCGTTTACAACAAGTGTTGAGATAGAATTTTCAAACGATCAAGCGTCCCGTCGCTTCATGAGTGGCAGACTGTAACCTGGACCGAAGCAACGCGACGATTGGTGCGACAACCCAAGCCGTGTGCGCGCGAGCACTTCCATCCATGTTCAATTGGGAGTATTTTTCCGTGAAATTAAGCACCACCTTGGCAATCTTGGCTAGTTGATCCACTCTGCACTGGTCGTTCCCCGACGAACTGTGGGGCCTTGGCGAGACTGACCAGCCAAATGTGTTCATCTCAGCGCTGCGCATGGTGTCTGCTGTGTTGGGTCGGCGAACAACGTCCACCAGGGAGATGCACACGCAAGCCACAAGAAGGGCTACATCTGGCTGTTCCGAACACGGGCAGATGAAAATTGTGAGGAGCCGTTGACACACGTCCGCTATAGGCAAGTGCGAAGAGGTCGGTCCGGTCTTTCCGCTCCCGCCCCCACAGTCTAGCTGCTCTAAGATAGATACAGCCGTGGTTGCGCAATCGCCAGGGTCCAAAGGCGCTGTCGCTAGGAATTGCTTGTTGTCGTTAAGCCTCCTAGCCTGCATATTGAGTAGGGGCATGTCCTCGAAGCTGATATCGCTGCCTAGGTCTGGATCTCTTGCAGAACGGGTCGGTACGCTTCTGCTTGTAACGGGCATGGCCGAGGAGGGTTGCGGGCGCTTGTCCAGGCGTACTCTCCACGGGCGGCCGGCACGTCGTGCTGGACTGTAAGAACATGACTGGTGGAGGTTTGCGCATCGGGCGCACGTGGGTCTTTGCTTGTCGCATCGCACCTTCGATGCGGAGCAAAGGTCACATGATTCTTTCAACTTTTGAGCCGGCATGGGGCAGGTACGGGACTCCATAGGGATGTCAAGATAGGACTTGTTGCGCTGAGTTGGGGTTGCTGATACCGTCCCGCCACGGTCGGTTCGGGTACACGGCAGCTCAATCAAGAGAAAAGGTGAATTGAGCAAGAGAAGGACAATGTCGAGCTTGATTTAGCTTGAGTCATAGGGCGGGCTGTGCGGCTAACTTGACTGATTAGATCCATACGCACCTGCAGTCAGCAAATTGCGCTCTGGCTGCCGGTAAGCGCCTCCCGACTTGGCTTGAGGCTTGATTCGTATCACGACTTGGCAGGGTGCAAGACATGCATTTCGTGGCACCGCGGGGCTGACGTGATCTTCTATATCCATATGGCTCAAGGAGCGGATAAGTAGCTGCAGGAGATAAGCTGGGCTTTTGCGGCCCAATCAATAACTGTCTCACCAACTCGCTAGCTCGTGCGCGACTCTCACTGCATGGCGAGGCGACTTGTTGCTGCATGGCGAGCTCGAGGCGACTTATTGCTGCAGGGCGAGGCGACTTGTTGCTGCAGGGCGAGGCGAATTCTGATTGCAGGAAGAGGGTTGGAGGAAATTTTACGCCCGCCAGAAGGCCTGAGAGCATGAAAAGAGGACACCGCAGGATGTGATACGAGTGAATTGAGGCAAGCTGAATTTCGCTCTACATGTGTGTCCAGTATCATAGAACGTCGGGGCAGGCCATCGGTAGGTACTCCGCCATCAGGCTACGTATACGGAACGTCTCGCCGCTCACGGGCGTGGAGTACGTAGTGGGGGATCGTCATGGTTTGTCACTTTGGGCGTAAAAAGCTTATGAGACGGGCCGCCCCCGTCACCTTCCAAGCTTGGCAAACTCACCGTTCGGCTAAGACCTTCTCCACACGCTGCACGCACTGATGAAAAGTCGTTTTACTTAGAGCTGTACGACGCACGTATCTGCAAGGTCGCATCCAGGTGCAACATGCGGTGGGTTTCGCAACAGGTCAGCGTGGCCCCCCACACCCTTAAGTATTGTGCGATGACGCTATTCCTCAAAACATCATGGCTTTCATGAATGAACCGACCGGAAATATGCTGGACAATGAGCATACTGCTGCCCCTGCGACGGACTTCCCGCTTGATACCGAACAATTCATACTCGACGGCACGGACATGTCACTTGACTGGTTACAGGACGTATTCTGCACAACAGACCAATCGTCGACTGGGATTTCCTTTCCATGGAGTGGGGAGACCAATAGCTTGCATGCGCAATCCGGGACCACGCCTCCTGAACCGCCTACATGTCAAAACCCCAAAGGTCCATGCATCGGCCTAGCAACAAGGCTTCTCAGAGCTTTGCGTGCCAACTCGCCATCTTGCCTCATGGGTCACCATGACCGCACTGCCTTTTCGCCTCGTCCAGTGGATAAAATCTTGTCCACGACACGAGAGGCTTCCCGGGCAGCGAGTGACATCGTCAGATGTCCATGCCACGAAAGTCTTCAGCTGCAGCTTCTGGTCACCGTCATATGCACCGAGGTTGTTGGTTGTTACCGGCGCTGCATTGAAGTTTACAGCCAGTCTAGCGACACGGATATGCAAAGCGGCAATCGACAGTTGGAAGAACAGGGCTCCGTGCTGAAACGGCGTTTCACCATCGGCGACCACCAGATGGAGAGTCACCTTGAGACGAGGTTGATTGGCCAAGTACTTTGGAGCAGACTGCAGGAGGTGCACGCTATTATGGACGGCATTGCCAGAAATACGAGGCTTTCTTCGCCGATGACAGATGACACATATTCGGCGCAGCTAGGGTCGGTCCACGTAAAAGACTCGTTCCTCAAAACTCAGCTCATTGACGCTGAGCGAGAGCTCGCCAAGCTACAAGAGAATGAGACTCATAGCGACGTCCGCGGCTTTCTAGGCACTGGACCGTAGGACTCGACTGCCTCATTTGCTGGATATAGTAGAGTCATAGAGCGGCGGACGCAGTGCTTAGAGAAGACCGTCTCGTGCGAGCTGTCACGATTGCAGCAACTTCACGGCGGTGTTGCTAGACGATAGCCTTCCTGGTACAATGTAATTACAGCGAAGAGCAGCTACGACGAAAGATGATATTCAAATCACAGTCAGGGAGCTAAGCTGTCCAATGTTTACCCCAAAGCGTGATACACTCTCATCATCTTGGCGCAGCAAAGATGACAGAACCTCCCATGACCGGTGCATATTTCTTAACAGACACCGGTCGAAGCCCCGCCCGCTGCAAGAGAGCATCCCACTGAGATGTCGTCCGCTCGAAAGCTCCGAAAAGTGTGTACATCTGGAGGTCCAAACCTGCTGGCCAAATATGAGCCCCCATATCGGGTATCACCACTTCGTCGATGAGAACGCGCGAGTCGGCGGACATGGCAGGCACAATGTTAGCCAAGATCTGAGCTGCCTTGTCGTCATCCCAGTTGTGGAGAATGGCTCTCAAGTAGTAGTATTTCGCTCCTGTTGGTATGCATACGTCAGTCAAAAACGAACGGCTTCAAGCAATTGTGAGTCGTTAGTCGGTGGGAGTGACTAACCTTTCACAGGCTGTGGGGTGAAGAAGTCATGTGCCATGAACTGTATACCTTCGGTACCTGTACCGTTTTTGATCGCTTCATCGCGGTCCTGGACTACCAGGCGGCCGGCCAGCTCGGGGTACTTCGCCAATACGTGTTTTGCTTGTTGGCCAGTGTTACCGCCAACATCCACGAAAACAGGATCTTTGTTTCCGGTGGCCGCATAGTAGTGAAGCGCGATTGCGTCAATACCGTTTCCCTCTTGAGGGACACCCATAAGGCTTTGGAAGTCCTTCAACAAACTCGGATGCTGCTTGAGCCAAGGGAAAAGACCGAGGTCCGTGTCAAGGCCTCTCTGGACCGCAGAAGTCGAAACTTGATTCTGATATCCCGTTTCCTTCAAGAAGTCGGGCAGAGCTTGAAAGGCAGGGTTGCTGACAGCGTGGAAGAAGCGCATGGGGCTTTCGATCCGAGGATCGGCCAAGGTGTGCGTAGCCTTCCTAGCGACGAACTGATCGGGTGCAACCTCCGCAACGAGTCGATTAGCTACCAGATAGCGCACAATACGACTCACCAGCAGCGGATCGGCTCCCTTAGGCTTCGCCAGCTGCTTTGAGGATAATGGCGTCTCGCTCTCCGCCAGAGATTTGAAAATTCCAAGGTCACCTCCAAGCTTGATCAGTGCTACTTGTCGACCCTGTTGTTTGGAACGATGTCAGCAATAGAAGGACAAAGCAGTATTGCCGAATTGGCACACTTACAGAGTCGACAAAGCGAACCATCGTGTCGTACGGAGTCTCGAGCTCTTCGGCCTGCTCACGCAATGACGACATCAATCGGTGTCTAGTGAGCTCGTCAAGCGATGCGGAGGACGTGCTTTTCTCCCCGGCCACGAGATCTGCCATGCTGCTCATCTCGACCTCATGGTGCCCATTCACAGGATGATTTCCGTTCGTGACACCGTTCTCAACGGACTGGGAGTGGCCGTTCCGCATTGTCTTTGCGGTTTTGGCGTCTCCGTTCATGACACCATTCTCAACGGACTTGGAGTGGCCGTTCTGCATTGTCTCTGCGGTTTTGGCGTCTCCGTTCGTGAGACTGTCTTTGTTTGATTCTGCGTGGCCATTCGGGACTGCCTTGGCAGCTCTAGCTTCTCCGTTCAGGAATGAAAGCTTATCATGAGTCGTGAACTTCACCGCAGCTTTTTTGGCAGGAGCCAAACCCAGCTTACCGCGCTCCAGACGAGGGGCAAGACCATCGATTGAGTCTACGGTGAAGTTGTCGATGTTGAGAGAATCTTCGGGGCGGACCATGCGTCGCCCCTTCAGTGTCTTCAGAATTGACTGCTCTTCAGGGGTCAATTTCTTCTCGAATTCGTCGAGTTGCTTGCGGTTATTCTCATCGTAGGCATCTCCATCTAGACCAAGCGTTTTGAGTTTGTTCACGAGCGCCTCTTTCTCCTCGAACGAGACATGCGCAAATGCCTTAAAGCAAAACTCCAGGGTCTTCGAAATCTCGTTTTGGGTGAGTGAATTTTTCGTGTCTGCATCTGCCTGACCCTGGATGACTAGAAGCGACCGGTGTCAGAATGTTGGCGAGACGTGTGCAGAATCGTGTTTGACTTACTAGGTCGGAACAGGTCAAATGCCCTCTCGAAGCTTTCCTCGTCGAAGTCGTGGATAACAGGCTGGTCGGAAGCTCGGATCTGCTTCAATGCACTGGAAACAACCACGAGAAAACGAGTATAGCTTTCAGACGTCTTTTTATCGTGCCAAGATGCAGCGGTCTCCTCATCGCAGTCTCCTCGGATGGCGGCCGCGATCGTCGTCGCTGCCGACAGGCCACCTGAAAGAGCCAAATGAACACCCGAAGAAAAGAAAGGATCGATGAAGGAACCAGCATCTCCAGCAACACGTACGCCTGGGAAAGCGTAGCTGGAGGCGCTGTAAGACCAGTCCGATGCCGATTTCACTTCCGAGACAGGTTCCGCGTTGGCGAGAAGTTCCTGGATGCCCGGGACAAACTGCAAGGACTCGAAGTAAAAGCCCTTGGAGCTACTCTCAGCCATCGCTCGTTTCTTTTTGGTGGCCATCTCCTGGTTTTGCACGATACCCACCGAATGAGTGCCGTTGTGCAGTGGAATGAACCATGCCCACCCGCTCGCGTCTAAGGAAGTACCCTATTAGCCTTTACTCTGGCGATGCTGGCCACGCAGTCGAAGCCGTCATCGCAGACGTACCTTTGAGCGCTTCAAAGTATGGAGCGCCTTCTTTGTGCGTCCCAACACCATGGACACCGCCACCCTTCCAGTAGCTCCAGCTGGCGATGTTCTTGAGGCCCTGGTTGAAGTGTCGATTCTTGAGATACTTGGTGCTAATCAGACCAGCGCGACCTGACGCATCAACAATGTAGTCGAGCGAAATCGTGCCAGAGCTTCCGTCCTTGCGAGTCCAAGTTGCAGATTTGGGACGACCAGGATTGCGATCATCAGATTCGGTCGCGGAGAACTCGATGGATGCGACCTTGGTCTCGTCAAATGTCTTGACGCCGCATTCTGCCGCATGCCTGAACAGCAGGTCATCGGCTTCGGATCGAACCACATTCCAAGCGTAACCGCCGGGGCCACCCGCAGCGACGAAGTCGGTATCTGAGTGAACATCAACGGTCAGTAGCTCACTTACAAAGCGTGCTGGTTATGGAGAGAGTGTTTTGAACTTACATGTCTCAGGTCTAGACCAATTGAGGCGGAAGGCACCTCCTTTCTGTAGACAAGTGTCAGAAGCCATCACCATATGCTTCACTCTGCGTACTCCAGAGGTCTTATAGTTACCTTGATGTTAAAACCATGAGCATCCCACTTCTCATAGGCATCGATGAACTTGAGGAAATGGCGCATGGACGGAAGCATGCTTTCGCCGACATGGTATCTGATGCATGAGTAAGACAAGTTCATCCACCTCCGCTGAATATTTCCCCACTGTCAACGTGAAACTTACCTTGGAAACTTGTCTGCCTCCAGGAGGACCACGTCAATGCCCTCACGTGCAAGAGCAGAGGCAGCATATGACCCAGCTGGTCCACCACCAACAACCAACACTGTGCATTTTGACGGAACGGTTGCCATGTCTGCGAACTGTCCAAGAAGTAGTCTATTTTTCGAACTATAGTCGAATTAGAAAAGAGTGGTCGTTTGGCCCAATCTCCCTTGAGGAGGAGATCATAGAACACTTATACGAGGTTCTTTGGTTTGGGGATGCATCTTGGACGCTGCATTCAAAATGTGCATACAACTCCGACTCTTTGCGTCCATGACCGCCGATCCAGAAGTTTTGCCTCCAAAAATCTCATCTGAACAACTCAAGCGCTGAGCAATTGTCCGATGCATTGTTTTCCAGGGTTTACTCCCGCGGTTCGGGGGGTTTTCGGGGGGTTGTTGGGTCAATAGGACGGTTCTCGGAATCCGCCTCTCTCCTCCGACGTGTGCCACACGAAGCATGTAATGTATGGTTCGCATTGACATGGCTTTCGCAAGACATTGCAACCGTCAGCTAACTGCATGTAAGGACTCTACAACGTTCGGTGGGTGAACATTTGATCTGCGGAGCTACTGCACAGGGGTACAACTGCGGTTCTGATTCGATCTATGCAGTAATGTAAGCAGACTGATTGGACGCAAAGCAATCTTAGCTATGGCTGGATAGCTTCGCATATCACATATTCACCCACCGTACGTTGTACAGTGGATCCAGTCGCACACTCGCACCACACGAAACCGCCGGCTTCGTTGGTGTCAAGGATGTGAGATTAGAGCTGCCTTCATGGCGCTTTGAGGCTGCACCGCCCGACCAAAATGGAAATGTCCCACGCTGACCGGCTGAGAGGCTGAAAACGTGTACTGCATGGTGGCACATACGACGGCAACTTGCAAGGGTGTTGAGAAGGCGGCGAATTGTTGCACACCGCAAGAAAAGCCGCAAAACAAGCCCCGAGCATCTCCTCAATGGCTTAGGAGAGCATTGCGACCTTTGGACGTATGCTCCGACTGCGGTAGATGCCCAGGTGTCCATGGTAGCACACACATCTTCCTAGCTAATCTTTCACCGCTTTCATACCCACGGTACAACAATACGACTGCCGGTTCTGAGGTTTCTCCGAACATCCCATGAGCACATCATACTCAGCGTCAAGTCCAACACCGTTTACTTTTCCTCGTGCATTGTGCAGCTTCACCTTCACTGGAACGCACATATCTCCGATGGGACTGAACAAAAAGCCCAAGGGCTTTTACTCTTCTGGTTATTGGGACGATTATCTGTCCACGCAATTGACTAGTCTCCCGTCTCTCCTCGACGTTGATGATAGCATTTCGAAATGTGTCGTGCGATTTTTGGGCTGCAATCCTGGGAGCATGCAGCTTCAGGGAACCAACACGTACCTGGTCGGTACAGGAAGTTCGAGGATACTTATCGACACTGGCGAGGTAACTCGGCCCCTGCCCGGATGTGTTCTTCCATCGAAGCCCACGCGCTGAACTGACGAACGGTAATGCTAGGGTGTTCCACGATGGATCATGAACTTGACCAAATATCTCGAAGATCACGACATAACGATCTCTCATGCGCTTCTCACACATTGGCACGGCGACCACACCGGCGGTCTCTCCGATCTGCTTGCCTATGATCCGGCTATAATCGTTCACAAGAACAAATCCGAGCAAAAGCAACAGCCGATTATGGATGGTCAAATATTCCGTGTGCAGGGCGCAACACTGAGGGCAGTGCTAACGCCTGGGCATGCGACTGATCATACATGTTTTATCTTGGAAGAGGAAAACGCGTTGTTCACCGGAGACAACGTCTTGGGCCACGGCTTTAGCGTGGCTGAGGATTTAACTGAGTACACGAGAAGCCTCCGCTCAATGGCAAGCTTTGAGTGCATGGTCGGTTATCCTGGCCACGGGGCCGTGATACATGACCTACCGCAGGTGATGAAAAGGTACATAGCTCAGAGGGACTTTAGGGAGCAGCAGATCTATTCAGCACTGGTCCGGGGAGCTTCCGCTCGTCAATCATGCCACAGTGCTAGCAGCAACAGTAATATCATACACGGCTACGTAGCTGATGGAGATGAAGAGAAGCACGGGAGAACACGTGGAGTAGACGGCCTGTCAGTCACTGACATAAGTACCATTGTTTACGGAGAGCTCACCAGGGACTCTGGCACGTTCGAATCTGCTCTGAAGCCTGTGCTGAATCAGGTTCTCTTCATGTTGGCAGATCACGGCAAAGCGACTTGGGAGATGGTTGAAAGATGCGGAACGAGGTATTGGTCTCCTCGGTGAGACAATCTACGGGCTAGCAGGCATGAAATGATACCACGTGCTTTCTGTATAGTCTTGACCGCGACCCGAGATCAGTGCGATACTAATTTTTTAAACCTCTTGTCTATACACATGATGCCTCAATTGGTTGAAAGCGACAACCACGAGAATGCCAGGAGCACCACATGTACCGCGAATAACAGCATTTCCATCTTGACGTTCAGGCGATGTGCTCAAGAACCGAGATTCAAGTCAGCCAAAAAAAAAACGTAATCTTGCCTTGTTCCGAGAACGGCGATTGACGTTCTGGAAGCATTCTGGAGGTTGAAGATGCTGCCTTAACGCTGACCGCTTTCCGACATCCAGATTGCGTCCCGAGTTCACAGCACAGAGTGCAATCCCAATGGATTGGCTCGGACTCCGAGCTGTTGAGTATTCCGCGGTCGGACACATGCTTACGTGCAATTCACCGCCGGCGTATCCCGGAACCAGCTGTAGGCGAGATTTTGATGCAGACCTTGTCAGTCTTGCTCTGCGCTATCTGGATGTATACTATAGAGTGGTTTCAGAGGACAGCGACGCTAACCAACAGCCAATTATCAGCACCGCTCCAAACGGATTGATAAGACGAGCGAATGGAATATAGACCATAAAGAGGCGCTAATTTCCTCTATCTAGAGTCTTGACGAGGACGTGAATGGCATCGTCCCAGCACGACAATGGAGAACGACGCTTCCACACCTGCCTCCAAGCTCGCGACGCTCAACGTTGACGATGTTCAATCCACGGCATTTGTTCTCTTCAGTCACGAATTCCCGAGTGGTGATGTGTCGGGTCTATTGCGAAGGCTCCACAAATCTGCCAAGCTACCTCGACATTACCTTCTTGCCCGCTATTTGCTTCAGTGCGCCTCGGTCCTGAAACAAGAAGTTCGGAAGCTGCCGCGGCAGCAGCGAGAAGCCATTCCACCCTTCAACGACTTCGCTACACTAGCTTCGCACTGGGAACAGCTGCGTAATGGTTCCACGGGCGGTGCATGGGAGGGCGCTTTCGTCTGCCTCTATGAAATTGCCATGTTGATTGGGTGAGTTCTTGTCCAGGGGATCTTATAAGAACCTACACTAATCGAAACTCATCAGTCACCACGAAGCGAATGATATTCCATACCAGCAGAAGGGAGATGGCGACTTCAACGCAGCGTGCTTGGCAGGCATCAGCGTTGGTCTCTTCTCCGCTGCAGCAGTAGCCGTGTCCACTTCACTCACAGACCTCGTCCATTTCGGAGCCGAATGCGTGCGGATTGCCTTCGTGTTCTGTGCTCACGTGGGCCGTACTTCCCAGCTTCTTGAAACCACTCTGCCGGAAGGGGCAGTAACATCGCCCACAAGTTGGGCATCGGTGGTGATCGGTGTACCAGCCGATGTGATACAAATGGAACTGGATCGCTTCAATGGCCAAAACATCACCAGTGATATCTGTACGATGACTACTCCGTTGACTCGGATCAGCATTAGTCACATCGACAGCGCTTCAGTGGGCATAACAGGCCCTCCGGCCCGCCTTGCAGAGCTCTTCAGCCAGTCGCAGATACTTGGCGCATCACGGCACGCCCCATTACCCATCTTCGGGGGTCTATGCCATGTTCCCAACGTCTACGACATCAACGATGTACAAGCCATACTCGAGAAAGCCACGGTTCTGGAAAGTTGGGGTGCTCGTTCCGTTCAGCTACCACTGCTCTCGCCACATACAGGCGCATTCTTTCCAGCCACGGATGGGCACCAGTTGATAGAGGCCATCTGTACTGAAGCTCTGACCAAGCCTCTTTACTTCGATCGGCTTGCCGAGGGTGTCGTGAAACATATTTCGAATGATCCAATACTGAGGACCGTCCCATCGTGTCGAATTCTTCATTATCAAACATCTCTCCTCTCAGACACTATCATCTCTAGCGTCACGGATATGCTCGCACCGACTCGTGTGGTACGCCAAGATCTGCTTGACTGGGTCATGCAAAACGATCCCACATTTCATCTACCTTACGGGAACCCTGGCTTACAGCAGGACGCGAAACTGGCTGTGGTTGGTATGGCATGCCGCATGCCCGACGCTGATAATCCCGACCAATTTTGGGACCTCATGATGAACGGCCGTGACACCCACACCGAAATCCCGTCGGATAGATTTGACCTTGACGCGCATTTCGACCCCAGTGGACAGACTGAGAATGCTGTCGGAACGCGTTTCGGCAACTTCATCTCCAATCCCGGGCTTTTCGATGCTGGGTTTTTCAATATGACGCCACGCGAGGTACGTTGATGATATTGTACAGATTCAACTGCGGATCGGGCTTGCTGACATGAGAACTGCATTGTAGGCTCAACAGACAGATCCAATGCAACGCCTGGCGCTTGTCACGGCCTATGAGGCGCTCGAGATGGCTGGCCACGTGCCCGATCGTACGCCATCCTCTCACGTCTCGCGGACTGGGACCTACTATGGCCAAGCCAGTGACGATTACCGCGAGGTCAACGCAAGCCTGAAGATTGGTACCTACGGTATTACCGGTACTGAAAGGGCTTTCGGTAATGGCCGTATCAATTATTTTTTAAATTTCCAAGGACCGAGCTTCAATGTCGATACGGCATGCTCAAGCGGCCTGGCCGCGGTTCATGCAGCTTGTTCGGCGCTATGGGCTGGCGATGCTGATACTGTAGTTGCTGGAGGCCTGAATGTTATCGTAAGCTTTTGCAGCCGCGATTGAGGAGAAAGCGATACTGACTTGACGATCGCAGACAAACCCAGACATCTACTGCATGCTAGGCAAAGGCCATTTCCTCTCGCAGACAGGACAGTGCAAGGTATGGGACGCGGGAGCCGATGGCTACTGTCGAGGAGACGGTGTCGGTTCCGTGGTGATCAAACGGCTTGAAGACGCAATAGCGGATAATGATCATGTCCTGGCGACCATCGTCGCCGGTGCCACGAACCATTCTTCGGAAAGTATTTCGATCACGCAGCCACATGCTGGCGTGCAGAAGGACAATTACCGGCAGGTCATGAATCAGGCAGGCGTCAGCCCCCTGGACGTCAATTTTGTCGAGTTACACGGTACAGGAACTCAGGTTGGCGACGCCATCGAATCGGAGTCAGTGCTCAGCTTCTTCGCGCCTCTCGGTCAGCGCCAGCGCCCTGAACAGCGATTACACCTGGGCGCGGTTAAGTCCAATATCGGACATGGTGAAGCTGCTGCTGGAGTTGCGTCGCTGATCAAAGTCCTGTTGATGTACCAACACGGTCAGATTCCACGCCACGTCGGTATCCAGACGACGATGAATCCGGTCGTGGCTCAGCACCTCGCGAATCGCAACGCTGGTGTTGCTTCCGTTAACACTCCTTGGCTGCCAATGTCTGACAAAGGGGCACGTTACTCTATCGTGAACAGCTTCGGTGCGCACGGCGGCAACACAACACTGCTGCTTGAGGATGCACCAGTGGCGTCATCTACCGAGGGAGACGACGAAGACGGTGCGTCAGCCTGCGCAGTGATTTGTGTCTCGGCCAAAAGCAAAGCGTCGCTCCGAGGAAATATCAGTGGGCTGCTCCGCTATCTTGACACTCATCCGAGCACAAGACTCAAGGACCTCGCTTACACAACGTGTGCTCGTCGGATGCACCATCATATTCGAATCGCTGCATCTGTCTCGAGCACTGAGGAGCTCCGGTCCTTCCTGCAGGCTGCCACTAGCGACGTCGATGCGCATGCCAAACATGTCTCCGCGGCCACGCCAGAGACCGTCGTGTTCGCTTTCTCAGGCCAAGGCTGCTTTTACCGGGGCGCCGCAGCACAATTGTTCGAAAAGGCACCGTTCTTCCGCGACGAGGTCCTGCAGCTCGATCGTGTCGTTCGGCAGTTGGGGTTCCCCTCAGTCCTCACTGCTATAACCAACGTCGATGTTTTCAGTTCTTCGTCAAGTACTTCCAGCAGTGATGGCGACAGAGACTACAACTTTGCGGCCTCTATCGACAGTACCAGTACAACTTCGGTGCAAGCGGCAGTCGAGAGCCCGATTGTAACTCAACTCGCCCTCGTGGTTCTCCAGGTTGCCCTCGCGCGGTACTGGGGTCTCCTTGGAATCATACCCAGCGCCGTGATCGGACATAGCCTGGGAGAATATGCCGCTATGGTCATAGCTGACGTCTTGTCCGTGGCCGACGCTCTGTTCTTGGTAGGAAAACGAGCGCAACTCATGATGGCTGCCTGCACACAAGGAAGCCATACCATGATGTCCGTTCGTGGTGCCTCCGCCGATCGTGTCGCGGAGTTATGCCAGGCGAGTGGCAGAGAGTACTACTATGAAGTCTCGTGCTTGAATGGACGCAACGACACAGTCTTTAGCGGTCCCCAAGCAGATATCAACGCCCTGCGCGATATGCTACAGAGTGTATTTGGGCTTAAGTGTGCCGTACTCGACATACCCTTTGCCTTTCACTCGGCCCAGCTGGATCCTATCCTCGATGATTTCGAACAGGCTGCTCGGCGTGTGACATTCAAAGCGCCCAGTATTCCGGTCTTGTCTCCACTCCTTGGGCAGTGCATCTCCGGGGGACAGATTATGAACGGGACTTATCTACGGCGTGCCACTCGGGAACCCGTCGATTTCGTCTCAGCGCTGAATGCTGCGGCCGCGGAAGGCCTAATCGATGGGAAGTCCACCTGGATGGATATAGGCCCTCATCCTGTCTGTACTTCCTTCGCCCGTAACTTCTCTGAGGCTGGAACTGCCCATACTTTGGCGACGATGCGAAAAGGTGAGGACAACCTGACTACCTTGACTGAAAGCTTAGCGGCCCTCTTCTCACGGGGCGTACCCATTGCGTGGAATGAGTATTTCGCTCCAAACGAAAAGTCGCATCGCCTGCTTTACCTCGAGCCATACCATTGGAACCAGAAGAACTACTGGATCCAGTATGAGGGTTCGTGGACACTGGATAAGGCACATGCAGGTTTGCAGAAGAGCGAGAAAGTTGCAGACAATCCGACATTCTTCACCTCATCAGTGCAGCACATTGTTTCTGAGGATATGGATGCATCTTCAGTACGAATGGCGGCAATCTCAATTTTGTCCCACTCCGACCTTGTTGGGGCAGCAGCCGGCCACAAAATAAACGGGCGCAGCGTCGTTACTGGGGTACGTCATACATCCACTTCCAGATTTCCTTCGTGTTCCTCATTACGTTCATTAGCGCACTTGCTAGTGCCGTTGCTGACTTTATTCAGAGTATATGGGCAGATGTCGCGCTGACTGTTGGCGAGTACCTGTACAAGCGGCTGGTTCCGGACGCTGGAAGGCTTTACATGGACGTGAAGAATATGGAAGTTGTCGAGGCCGTGGTGCTGCACGACGAGACATCCCCCGCGTCGACACCGGCACAGAAGATTCGAATCGAAGGATTGTTAAACATATCTCGAAAAGAAACCAAAGTCAGCTTATATTCGGCAAACGCAGACGGGACTCAAAAGACGGACAAAGCTTTCGCAACCGCAACAGTCTGCTACGAAGATGCACAGACCTGGCACGAGGAGTGGCAGATGAACTCACATCTCGTTGCCGCGCGTGCCGCTGCGCTGTGGAAAGGAACAGCAGGCGAGGACCCGTTGAACGATGGGGTAGTGAGCAAACTCTCCCGCAGCGCCGTGTACCAGCTCTTTGCGAACGTCGTAGACTATGGGGCGCGATATCGCGGGATGCAACGCGTGGCACTGGCCGAGAACACCCTGGAAGCGGCCGCCGACATCCTCCTGGACATTGACCGCCACGGAACTTGGCATACACCACCTCACTGGATCGACAGCACTTTCCAGTTGGCTGGTTTCGTTATGAATTCCTTTGGGGTGCAAGGTGATGGAAAGTCGGCTGGATCATCTCGCGACTTTTTTTACATCACACCAGGCTGGCGTCACTTCCGCCTGGCCGAGTCGCTTGAGTCAGGTCCCGATATCAAGTATCGCAACTACGTTCGCATGTTCCCCGTCGAAGGCGAGATCGGTGCGTTCGCTGGTGACATATATCTCCTGCGTGGTGAGAAGGTTGTAGGAATATGCGCGGGAATCAAGTTTAAACGGGTCCCGCGTGCTCTGATGCCCATCATGTTCCCCCGTCGTCAGGGTCGGGAGGCGGCCGGCAAGTGCCACGATCATGGACTGCCGCCAATGGACACTGCCTCTAGCACCAGTCGTGTGCATCTGCAGGCAATTCCTGCGCCTATCCTCGGTGGTCTAAGCAACTCGAAGCCGCCCGTTGCCGTGAGCAAGCCCCAGCAACAAGGGCGGACAGAATCAGTCCAGATGGTACAAGTCGCGCCGCAGCCTGTGGGATGTACTCGGCAAGGGCCAGCCGAAGGTGGAAAGAAGAAAGACCCGCGAGTAGACTCGTGCCTCCAGCTCATAGCGGACGAGACAGGGCTCGATTTGGACGAGCTGTCAGACAATGCAGCTTTCGCCGAGTTGGGTGTGGATTCCTTATTGTCGATTACGCTTTCTGAGAAGATCCGTGTAGAGTTGGGTATCCAAGTCAAGGCCTCCATTTTCCTGGAATGCACAACCGTGCGGGACTTGGTGGATTGGATGGAGAAACATGCACTCTAGATTGTGGCGTCATGGACTGCGATGTCAAGCCACGTAACAGCTTCGTCAAGCATCTGCCTCTACATCGCCTGAACTGCTATAAGTAAGCAATCAGCGACTTTAACAGCGCGCACAAGGCAGGTGCTTGAGCGAAGATGACAGGGATGAAAGGGACACGGAAATACGAAGCTCTATTCTTATAGCCTTGATGTGTTCCCCTTTCTTTCCGTTCCTTCCTTGGACATGTCGCGTGGCTTCGGAGAACGGTACTCTGCGTTAACAGCTAATTCGTGGTGAAGATGTCGAACGCGACGCGTCGGGATGCAAACGCGACCCGCAACACTAATTTTAAGCGAG
>Ga0265780_10003280_pt1 | contig 21362 bp, 22 predicted proteins | sample P1T30metagenome_FD_192432 | JGI IMG/M metagenome (GOLD analysis project Ga0265780, IMG submission 192432) | Plant litter microbial communities from East Loma Ridge, Irvine, California - P1 T30 | ecosystem: Environmental > Terrestrial > Plant litter > Unclassified | place: USA: California...
GGGGCACCAGGAGTCGATTCCCCAGTCTTATCCATTACCATGCGCCGCCGAATGCGCGCGACCAGGCCTGCTACCAGCGTCGGGGGGAGCAGCCCAAACACCGCACTCTGCACTTTATTGGGCCAGCCGATTATCCGTAGGGCCACATTATCGTCCAGAGCTTCCATAGCCGCCCGGCCAATTTCGGCCGGTATGCTTACGGAGACTTTGTTTAGCAGGCCGCGGTCTTCGCCCTTGCCAAAGCCAAGGTTGGTGCGCGTAACGCCGGGGCTGATGCACACCATGCGTATCTGGTCGTATCCCCGGTCATGCAGTTCCGTCCACAGGGCTTGCGAAAATGACTGCACAAAGGCCTTACTAGCTGCGTACACCGCTGAATAGGGCACCGGGTTGGAAGCAGCAGTGGAACCCATATTCAAGACCCCGCCCCGGCGGCGCGCCACCATGTCGGGTAAATACTGCTCTGTCAAGGCCACCAGAGCGGCCACGTTCAGGGCTACCACATCGGTAGCGGAAGCCAGGGAGCCTTCTTTGGGCTGCGGGTAGTCGAAGGAGCCGAAGGCAACCGTGGCCGCATCGTTCACCAACAAGTCAATCTGCAAGCCTAGTTTGTCGGTGGCCTCTCGTAGGCGGGCTGGGGCATCGGCCTGGGTCAAGTCGAGCGGAATTACTTCGGCCCGGGCCCCCTGGTGACGCAACTCGTCGGCCAGAATGTTGAGCCCTTCCTCGTCACGGGCAACCAGCACGATAGTGGGAACTCCACGTTCTACCAAGGCCTGCGCAATGGCCTTGCCAATGCCCGATGAGGCCCCGGTTACTAAGGCAGTACTGTTTTGGTAAACAAACATAAATGAACTAGAAAAGGGTAATTAGGAAAAAATGGTAGTAGGTCGGGACGGACAGGGGCCTAAAACCTGTTGCGCGCTACAGCGCCGACACCCGCTTTTCATAAATAGTCAGTTCGCCTGTGACAGTCGGTAGGAGTACGTGCCCGCAACCCCATTTTTCTAAGCATTACCTCTTTTTATGAAATGCGTTCATTATACTGAACATTGTTTAAAATAGTTGCTGGTGTTTTTGAAAACATCTATCAATTGGTGTCCGGTATCTAGCTCAGCAGCCACCAAACGCTTTTCAGTACCTTTGCCCTCCTTATTATTTCTACTTCTCCAACGCCCATGGCCACTGCCGACCGTAAACAGCGCGAAAAGCTTGAGCGCCGCCAAGTGATTCTGGATGCGGCGCAACGTCTGTTTATCGAGCAGGGCTTCGACAAGATGGGGATGCGCAACATTGCCGATGCCGTCGAGTACAGCGTAGGTGCTATCTATTTGTATTTCAAGGATAAGAACGAGTTACTCTTTGCCTTGCAAGACCAGGCCTTCGACCGGCTAGCGGAGGAGTTTGATGCGCTAGGAGCCATTCCGCACCCAGCCGACCGACTCAACGCGCTGGCGCATAAGTACCTCACCTTTGCTTTTGAGCACCCAGAGCTGTTTGAGTTGATGTTCCTGATGAACGGGCCGATGGAAGCAGCGGCGGCGCGGGGCAACGCCATGCCTTGGGCCCGGGGGCACGCCGCCTTTCAGCGGGTGATACGGGTCATCCAGGCTGGAATGGAGGCGGGCGTGTTCCGCCAGCGCGATGCGCAGAGCGCTGCGCTCATGGTTTGGGCGCAGGTGCACGGGTTAGCTGCCCTTTATCTGCGGCAGCGACTGGTCTTTCTCCCTGAAGAAGGTCGCCAGCCCGCGATTGAAGAGGCAATGAGTATCTTTAGTCAGCTGATTCAGCAAAGTCTATAAGATTAATGAGGCAATTATTTGAACACCGTTACCCCTTTAAAATCAAGTAGATACTGCTTGAGATTAGGATTTTGATGGAGAAAAGCGTAGGACCTTGATTGGTCTTACGCTTTTCTTTTTGCTCAATAATGAACAAAGTTCATTACATTTGTTTCGTACCACCGATATCCTGCTAAGCATATGGGCACAGCCGAACGCAAACAGCGCGAAAAACTCGAACGACACCAAGTCATCCTGGATGCGGCGCAGCGGCTATTTGTGGAGCAGGGCGTGGAGAAGCTGAACATGCGCGACATTGCTCAAGCAGTAGAATTTAGTGTGGGCACTATCTACCTGTGTTTCAAGGATAAAAACGAACTACTGTTTGCCATTCAGAACCGCGCCTTTACGAGGCTGGCAGAACAGTTTAAATCGGTCAATACCATTCTTCACCCCGCCGACCGACTTATCGCCATCAATCAGCAATACCTTGCCTTCGTCTTTGAACACCCCGAACTATATGAGCTGCTGTTCATTATGGAAGGACCGATGGAAGCGGCGGAAGCACGCGGCGATGCCAATCCCTGGACTAGTGGCCACGGAGCCTTTCATCAGGTGCAAACGGTGGTGCAGGCGGGCATGGAGGCGGGCGTATTCCGGCAGCGCGATGCCGAAAGCGTCACGTTGATGCTATGGGCGCAGATGCACGGGCTGGCTGCCTTGTATTTGAAAAAGCGTTTAGTCTTTTTTACGGAACCACGCCGCCAAGCTCTCCTGCAAGAAGCGATGAACATATTCAACCAATTCATTTCTCAAAGTCTGTAACCTTTTTTTGTCCAAATGGTAAACATTGTTCAAAACATAAACTTTGCTCAATTTTCCCGCTGGCGAGTGGCCGTATTATTGGCAACTACCTGTAGCCTGCTCACGCAGCCAGCAGCAGCCCAGTCGGAAAACCGCACGCTGCAAGGCTACGTGGCCCAGGCCATCGCCCAAAACGTGAACCTGCGCCGCGAGGGCATTGCCGTGGCCAGCGCCGCGCAGCGGGTGCGGCAGGCGCAGGGCCTCTACCAGCCGCAGGTGCAGCTGGGGGCTACCTACACGCTGGCCAATGGCGGGCGGACCATCAACATCCCGGTCGGGGATTTAGTGAACCCGGTGTACAGCACCCTGAATACGCTTACAGGTAGCACCCGCTTTCCGCAGATTAACAACGTGTCGGAGCAGCTGCTGCCCAACAACTTCCACGAAACCAAAATCCGCATTATTCAGCCGCTGTTCAACAGCGACATCTATTTCAACTATAAGGCGCAGAAAGAGTTGCTCTCGGCCCAGCAGGCGCGGCAGGCGGCATTCCGCAACACCCTGCGTCAGCAGGTGGAGGTAACTTATTACCAGTACCTGCAAGCTGGGGCGGCCGTGCAGGTGTACCGCACCACGGCCCGCACGCTTACCGAGCTGCTGCGCGTGAACCAGGCCCGGCTCGCGGCCGGCGTCACCACCAACGACGCAGTTTACAACACCAAGGCTCAGCTCGCCGGCAACCAGCGCGACCTGATTACGGCCGCCAACCGCCGCCAACTGGCCCGCACCAGCTTCAACTACCTACTCAACCGGCCCCTCGACGACAGCATTGTGGTGGAAGAACCCGCCCGCCCCGCCCCGAGCACCGGCCAACCACTGATACTGAGCACGCTGCGAACTACGGCCCTGAGCCAGCGCCCCGAACTGGAGCAGCTGGCCCGCGCCGAGGCCGCCAGTACCCTCGGGGTGCGCCAGCGCAACGCAGCCCGTTTCCTACCGCAACTCAACTGGGTGACCGACCTAGGGTACCAGGGCTTCGGCTACCATTTCGACGTGCCGCAGCAGCGGTTTCAGTTCATGCAGTTTGCGCTGAGTTGGGACTTGTTCCGCGGGGGCATCAAGCGCAGCGAGCAACAGGTGGCCCGCTTGGCGCTAGACGATGTGCAGGCTCAGCGCGCCGACCTGATGCAGCAGCTGCAACTGCAAGTGACGCAAGCCTACGACAACCTAGGCTCGGCCCGGGCGGCGGCCGTGGCGGCGGATGCGGCCCAGCTCAACGCCGAGAAAAGCTACGCGCTCGTGCGCCGCCGCTACGAGGAAGGCCAGGCCATTGTGCTGGAACTGCTCGATGCCACCGCCCGCCAGACCACCGCCCAACTCGCCCGCGCCGTGGTCGGCTACGACGTGTACATCCGCGAGGCCGAACTGCGCCAGGCGCTGGCGGCGGAGTAACCCTTTTTTCTTCAGACTTCTAGCTCATGTTTTTTCAGATGAATAATCACGTTTTCCTATTCGCCCCGCTGCTGGGGCTTACCCTAGCGGGTGCCAGCGGTTGCCACAAGGCCAAATCGGAAGTAGCTACGGCGCCCCAGGCCACGGAATCCCTCGACTACGTGACCCTGGCCCCGGTGCAGCACGCCCAGCTGACCCGCCCGGTGGAAGCAGCCGGTCAGCTCAGCAGCGAATCCGAAGCCCAGCTCTCCTTCAAAACCGGCGGCCTGGTACGGCGGGTGCTGGTGAAAGAGGGCGACCTGGTGCGCAAGGGCCAGCTGCTGGCTACCCTCGACCTGACCGAAATCAACGCCCAGGTGGGCCAGGCCGCGCAGAACCAAGACAAAGCCCGCCGCGACCTGGACCGCTTCAACCGCCTGCTGGCCGACAGTGCGGCCCCGCTCGAAGCCGTGCAAAACCTGCGCACGGCCTACGGCGTGGCCCGCGAGCAGGCCCGCATTGCGCGCTTCAACCAGCAGTTTTCGGAAATCCACGCGCCGGTGGCGGGCCGCGTGGTGCGCAAAACCATTAACGAAGGCGAGCTGGTTGCGCCGGGCACGCCGGTGCTGTTTGTGGCGGCCACCGCCGCTGCCTGGACCCTGAAAACCGGCGTGGCCGACAAGGACTGGGCGCGCGTGCAAGTGGGCGACCCGGCTACAGTGCACCTCGACGCCTACCCCGGCCGCACCTTCGCGGGCCGCGTACGCCGCCGCGCCGCCGGGGCCGACCCCGCCAGCGGCACCTGGCAGATTGACGTGCAGGTGCTACCCCAGCCGGGCGCGCCGCTGGCCACCGGCCTGTTTGCCCAGGCCACCCTGAAACCCCAGCAACGGGCTTCCTACCAGGTAATTCCAGCCGGCGCGGTGGTGGAGGGCAACGGCGACGACGCCTTCGTTTTCGCCCCCGCCGCGGCGGGCCACGTGCGCAAGCTGCCCGTGCGCGTCGCCTTCATGGACGGCGAGCGGGTGTACGTGCGCAGCGGCCTCGAAACCACGCCGCAGGTGGTGGCCGAAGGCTCCGGCTTCCTGACCGAGTATTCGACTATTAAAGTGCGCTAATCCTTCTTACCCATCCGTATTATGCGTCGCTTTATCAGCTTTTTTGTCACCAACCGCTCGTTCACCGCCATCCTGTTTGTGGCGTTGCTGGCAGCTGGGTTGAACTCCCTATTCAATATGCCCCGGGGCGAAGACCCGGAGGTGGATTTCCCCAACTTCACGGTGGTGGTGGTGTACCCCGGCGCCTCGCCGGCCGAGGTGGAGGACCAGGTGTTGCAGCCGCTCGAAAAGCGGTTCAACGCCCTCGACAATGTCAAGAAAATCAACTCCACGGCCGATGACGGGCTGGCCATCATCCGGGTGGAATACGACTTCAGTGAGGACCCCGACGAGAAGTACCAGGAGATGGTGCGTGAAATGGGCGCCGCCCGTCCCGAGCTGCCGACGGGTGTGCTCTCGACCGAAATCGTCCGGTTTCAGTCATCGGACGTGAACGTGTACCAGTACGTACTGATGAGTCCCAATGCCTCGTATGCCGAGCTGGAAAAGTGGGCCGAAAAGCTCCAGGACAAGCTGGAGCAGCAGGTGCCGGGCTTTAAAGAAGTGGAAACCTGGGGCTATCCCCAGCGCGAGGTGCGCGTGTCGCTGAACCTGGAGAAGCTGGCGGCCCAGCGCATTCCGGCCGCCGCCGTGCTAGCGGCGCTGCAAAGCGAAAACCTGAACCTGCCGGGCGGTGGGGTGATAGCTGGCCGCCGCCGCTTCAACCTCAAAACCAGCGGCGAGCTGCGCAGCCTGGCTGACATTCAAAGCATTGTGGTGTACGCCCAGAACGGCAACAACCTGCGGCTGCGCGACGTGGCCGACGTGCGCTTTGCCTACGAAGAAGCCCGCCATATTACGCGCCTCAACGGGGTGCGCAGCGTGCTGATAACGGCCAGCCAGAAGCCGGGGCAAAACATTTTCAACGTGGCCAAGCAGGCCCAGCCGGTGGTGGATGCCTTCACCAAAAACCTGCCCAGCAGCATGCGCCTGGTCAAGACCTTCGACCAGCCGGCGAGTGTGGGCGTGCGCCTGGCGCGGCTGGGCAAGGACTTTGGGCTGGCCATTTTGCTTGTGAGCATCACGCTGCTGCCGCTGGGCTGGCGCGCCGCGCTGGTGGTGATGATTTCTATTCCGCTTTCGCTGAGCCTGGGCTTGTTTGCGCTGGATACGTTGGGCTTTACCATCAATCAGCTCAGCATCGTGGGCCTGATTGTAGCCCTGGGCATCTTGGTGGATGACGCCATTGTGGTGGTCGAAAACATTGAGCGGGTGCTGCGCGGCGGCGGCTCGCGCCGCGAGGCCGTGATTGAAGCCACCAGCCAACTGGGCCTGGCCGTCATTGGGGTAACCATCACGCTCATCATCGCCTTTGTGCCATTGCTGCTGCTGCCGGGCGGGCCGGGCGCGTTCATCCGCAGCCTGCCGCTGGCCGTGGTCACGGCGGTGGGGGCCTCGCTGCTGGTCTCGCTCACCATCGTGCCGTTTTTGTCGGTAATACTGCTGCGCGCCCACGACAACCCGGAGGGGAATTTCCTGCTGCGCGCCATCCATCGGGGCGTGGACCTCACCTACGGCCGCCTCATGCACGCGGCCCTGCAGTGGCCCAAGCTCTCGCTCCTGGTCGCGTTTGGGCTGGTAGGCCTGGGCTTGGGGCTGACCTTGCCCCAGGTCGGATTCAGCTTGTTTCCGAAGGCCGAAAAGCCGCAATTTCTGGTGAACGTGGAGATGCCTACCACCGCCGGCCTGGCCGAAACCGACCGGGTGACCCGCGCCGTGGAGCAGGTGCTGGCCCGCCAGCCCGAGGTCACGCACTTCACCACCAACGTGGGCAAGGGCCAGCCCGTGGTGTACTACAACGTGCCCCAGCGCAACGAGCAGCCCAATTTTGCCCAGATTTTCGTGCAGTGCCATGCCGAAACCTGGGACGAGAAAAACGTGCTGGTGCAGCGCCTGCGCCGCTTGCTGGCCGCCGTGCCCGGCGCCCGCGTCGAAGTGAAGGACTACGAGCAGGGCCCGCAGCTGGAGGCGCCGGTGGCCGTGCGCATCTTCGGCGAAAACCTGGATACGCTGCGTCGCTTGTCGTTTATGGTAGAGCGCGAAATGCGCGCCGTGCCCGGCACCACCTACCTCTACAACCCCGTCGCGACCCGTAGCACCGACCTGCGCGTAGTCATCAACCGCGAAAAAGCCGGCCTGCTCGGTATTGCCACCGCCGACATCGACCGCACCGTACGCCTGGCCGTGGCCGGCATCGGGGCCGCCGAGTTCACGCCCGGCAACGACGAGGACAAGCTGCCCGTGAACGTGACCCTGGCCCGGCCCGCCTACCAGCAACTGGCCGTGCTCGACCGCCTCTATGTGCCCACCTCCACGGGCCGGGTGGTGCCGCTGCGCGAGGTGGCCGACGTGCGCTTCGAAACCGCCGTGCCCGCCATCCGCCATCTCGACCAGGCCCGCTACACCACCGTCAACGCCTTTGCCCAGGACGGCTACCTCTACGCCACGCTCCAGAAAGCCACCGAGGAGCGGCTCAGCAAGTTGAAGTTCCCGGCGGGCTACTCCTTCAAAATGGCCGGCGAGCAGGAAAACAAGGATGATGCGCTCGAAGGCTTTGGCACCACTATTCTGCTCTCGGCCTTTGCCTTCGTGTTGGTGCTGGTGCTGGAGTTTGGCTCCATCAAGAGCACGCTCATCGTGCTATCGGTTATCCCGCTGGGGGCCGTGGGCGGGGTGGTGTTCCTGCACCTGGCCGGCTACCCCTTCTCGCTCACGGCCATTATCGGCTTCGTGGCGCTGGTGGGCATCGAAATCAAGAACTCCATCCTGCTGGTCGATTACACCAACTACCTGCGCACCCAGGGCCGGGAGCTGAACGCAGCCATCGAGGAAGCCGGCGAAACCCGCTTCATCCCCATCCTGCTCACCACCCTCACGGCCATCGGCGGGCTTATCCCCCTGATGATAGAGCCGGCCCCGCTCTACACGCCGCTGGCCTGGGTGTTGGTGGGCGGCCTGACCTCCTCGCTGCTGCTCTCGCGCATCGTCACGCCGGTGCTCTACAAGCTCTTCCCGCCCGACGTGGCAGTGGATGCGGAAGCAACCAAGCCGGCGCCAGAACTGGTGGCGGCTTAACGAGGCACCTCCCCCTGGCCTTTTTGAGAGGGGGGGGAGGCCGACGCCTGCCGAGCCTCCCAATCCAGTCATTTCCCCCTTTATGCCCATGCAAGCTTTCCCTTATTCTGAGGCCGAGGTAATCGACTTTTTGCGGCAGCGAGCACCGGAGCTACTGATGTCCGTGGACCCTACCCGGCGGCCCTTCTGGGGCCAGTTGACGGCCCCGCAAATGCTGGCCCACCTTACTGAGTGGGTGGGCCGCTCGGCCGGGCGCAACTCGCTGTCGGTACCGCTGCCGGCGGCGCATTTTGAGCCCATCCGCCAGTGGCTGCTGAGCGCCGCGCCGCTGGCGAACTACCCGCCGCTGCCCGCGCTGCCTGCTTCACTGGCAGCCGATGCGACGCTGGCCCCGGCGGTAGCGGCGCTGCGGCAGGCACTGGACGACTTTTTCGACTACCACGCTCGCCATCCGGCGGTCACGTCCGCCCACCCCGTGTTCGGGCCGCTCACCTACGGGCAGTGGCTGGTCATGCATTTCAAGCACTTCAATCACCACCTTCTGCAGTTCGGGCTGCTGCCCACCAGCCTGCTACCCTACCGCCGCGCGCAGCTGCTACTGCCCGGCTCATCCGTTAATCTCAACTCAACCCCTGCATGAAAAAGATTCTGATTACGGGTGGCAGCGACGGCATCGGCCTGGCTACCGCCCGCCTGCTGGCCGCCGAGGGCGCCCAGCTCACCCTGGTAGCCCGCAACGCCGATAAGCTGCAAGCTGCCGTGCGCAGCCTGCCCGGCAGCGGCCACCAATTCCTCGCCGCCGACCTGGCCACGCCCGGGGGTGTGGGCCTGGTGGCGCAACTGCTCGATGAGACCCACTTCGACATTTTCCTCAACAACGCCGGCGTGGGGATATACGGCCGCTTCGTAGAGACCTCACTCGACCAGCAACTGGCCATGATGCGCCTCAACATGGACGCCCTCACGGTGCTGGCCCACCACTACCTAAGCCAGGCCCGGCCCGGCGATGCGCTGGTCAACACCTCGTCCGTATTGGCCATTACTGCCCTGCCGGGGGCGGCCGTGTACGCCGCCACCAAGGCCTACGTAGCCAACCTGAGCGAGGGGCTGTGGTGGGAGTTTAAGAAGCGTAACGTGTTTGTGATGAGCTTCAACCCCGGCTCGACGTCTAGCAGCTTCCACGCCACGGCCGGCGCGGCGGGCACCGAGTCGCCCTTCTCGCCCAGCATGACCCAGACGCCAGCGGCCGTGGCCCAGGAGCTGGTGCGGGCGCTGCGGCGGCGCACCAAGCCCCGCGTGATAGCGGGGGCTATAAACCGACTGATGATGTTTGGCCTGCGCTTGCTGCCGCGCAAGATGGGCGTCAACCTCATGGGCGGCATGAGCCCAGCACCCGAAGCATAAGCACCGACCGGCCAGCCTGCTGCTGCCAGTAGGCTGGCCGGGCTAGGTGACAGCAAGTTCAACCCTCTATTTTTTCTTCTCATGCCGTTAACTTCTCACCCTGGCGCCCTAACGGACAATCAATTACTTCAGCACGTGCGCCGCATCATCAGCCGGCTCAAGGGCATAGCGCGGCGGCAGTTGCACGTCACCACCGACCTGCTCTACGAGTTTGGCCTGGAGGCGCTGGACATGGTCGATATCATTCTGGAGGTAGAAAGCTACTTTCAGCTCACTATCCCCGACGAAGTGCCGCTGCGCACTCCCGGCGACTTTGTGCAGTTTCTGCACCAGCAATTACCGTTGGCCCGCCCGGTCCTGCGTACCAAACGGCGCGCCCAGCACCACTAGCCCCCGCCTGCGCTAGTCACCCGAATCCGCCTCGTGCGGCAAGGCCACGGCACTAAAAGCCAGCCTGTAGCCCCTCTCAACGGAGAGGTCCCAAGCTGGTTTTGGGCATTTGGCCCGCGTAGCCGCCTGTGAGATAGCGGTCATGGCTTACTGTTGGCCCGCTACTACTCATTCGACTTTAACAAACACGCGCTGATAGCCGGTTTTTCGGTGGCACTCACGAAGCCCTGCTTGGGAGCTAGCTCCTTTACTATTGCTTTAACCTCGACCAGTTCCTCGTACTGCGCCTCAGCGGCGGGTTGCTGGCCTTGGTTTGGGTTGGTCTGGTGAAAGCACTTCTATGGCTTCTCACTGCCCGCTGGCTACTGCTATAGCAGGGCTTACGCCTCAAAATTAAAAGCGCCTTTTTACGGCCGTAGGTTAGTAGTTGAGTCATATAGTCATCGTTCCATCCGGTATTTTGTCGCCGAGCCCGCAAACTTTTCAGGTAGTACTTTCCTTGCTGCAACATGTTGAAGGCCAACTTGCGCAAGATGACGAAGCTATACGTAGCGACTTAGTCGCGACTACAGGCCTCGCCCTCTCGAAGAACTACAGCGACTACCTAGTGCAGGCTATTTTCAATCGTCTAGTGCCGGCGGATGGCCTCGATAAGCAATGCCGGAGCATCTGTATAGTTGATGAGGTCTGTATGCTAATACCCCAACTAGAACGCTTTTTGGGCGTTGCGCGAAGTAGGGGGCGGCTAATACCAGGTGCAAAACCGCACCTCGAACCTGCTGCTCAATGGCGCGGGCCGCACCGCCGACGGGTCTGTCTGCAGCCAGTCTACCACCTCCGCTACCATGGGCCACTGGTCGGTTGTCTCGTCCGGCTATAGCAATACAGATTATCCAATCCTGAAAAAAAGTTGTCAGTTTCTGAGTGAGAAGAAAAAGGTTGACTCTAGTTCTGACGAGAGGTTGTCAAGTTAGGCTCTATCGGTTGATGTTGGGGCTGAGTAGTCATATATAATTTGGGTTTCCAGTTCTTTTGCAATAGTTTCGGTACTGGCGTGGGCAGCTGCTGGCGTGAGCTACCCGCAGCTCATGTGGGGGCGCAGGTGGTTGTAGTTGCGCACGCTCTGCTTGACGACACGGGCGGCTTCGTCAAAGGTGGTAAATACGCGGTTTAGCCGAAAATCCGTTTTCAAGATACCATTTACGCGTTCGGCCACGGCATTCTTATAGGGGTCGCCGTGTTGTGTCATGCTGATGGCAATCCCTGCTTAGCGGAGCCGCTGGATATACGCAAAGCTGCCGTACTGACTGCCCCGGTCCGAGTGGTGAGATTAGGAAGGCGGAACGCGGTAGCTCGCTTTGTAAGGCCATTTCTAACGCTTTCAGTGAGCCCTACACCGTGAGCAGTGGATGTATGAGGTGGTCTAGGTTAGGCGCACGGAAGCAAGACGTATATTTCCTGAGTCATGAGCGCATCGGCTCAAAACCGAACTGCTTGATGGCGGCAGCTTCCGCAACTTAGCAGAGGCGCGCCTGAAAATCAACCACTACATCGCCATACTACGGGCAGGTGAAAATAAGAGAAATAGCTGATATAGACTGAAAGTAACCACCCGGCTAATTGATGGCTACCGGCAACCCCTTGATGGTGAGCATGGCATCTACCGAGAGCTCGCCCGTGGCGGTCAGCGACAGCGCCTCGCTGCCCTTGACGCTGGCTTCGGTGCCCGACGCGCTCAGCGCTTGCGCAGCCTTGATGGTAACATTGCCTCCGGTCGATTCCAGCGTGATGTCGTTGGCGGCCCTGATGTTGACCGCCGACTTGCTGTCCAGCGTGATGCCGCTAGCCGACAGCGTCACGGAGTTTTGCTGCTGGTCGGTGAGGGTGATGCTCTTGCCTGCGTCACTAATGACCAGTTGGTTGGGTTTTTTGCTGTCCGCGTCGCCGGGCGTTTTTAGTGTCAGTATTTTCTGTTTGTCGTCAAACTCCAGTACCAGACCGGCCGCCGTGGTAATGGCTTTCTTAGGGTTTTTTTCGTCGGGGGTGTAGGCCGGGGCGCGGGCGCTGCTGTAGAGGGCACCAGCACCACGGGGTAGCGCGGGTCGTCACCAAAATAAGCCAGAATCACCTCGTCGTTGACCTCGGGGTAGAAAAAGCTGCCGGCCGCGCTCGTGGCGTAGGGCTGCGCCAGCCGCGCCCACACGGTGTTGGCCAGCGTGGGCACCTGCACCTCTACCCGATACTCATTGGCGGGGTCGGCCTGCACCTGCTTCACAGTGGCTACGTAGAGGCCGCTCACGCCGGGTAGGTTGCCGGCTTTCACGGGCGAGGCCACGTCGGGGTTGCGCTGCGCAAACCACTGCTCGTCCATGCCGATGCCGAGCTGCGTTTTCCAGTCGGCCCCATCGTGTGCGTCACTTCCGGTACAAAGACCTTGCCACTGAAGTGGTTGCCGACCCGACTTAGGTTGCCGAGGCTGCCGGGTAGCACGGCCGCGCTGCCCGGCAGCTCGATGCTGCCCTTCACCTTGGCCAGGGCCAGCTTCATGAGGTAGGCGTCTGCCAGGGCTTGCAGGCTGGCCTGGTCGGTAGCGGCGGTGGTGTTAAATACGTACTGCGTTTGCCCGCTCGCGGCGGCCAGCTGGGCGGGCGTCACGTTGCCCAGCGTTTCCACGGCCGGCAAATTGCCCGTTACCTCAATCATAGTTTGCTGCTTGGGCGACCAGGCCCGGCCCTTCACCGACTAGTACTGGGTGCGCGCGTCCATGTCGAGCGTGAAGCTGTCCACGTCAATGCCGTACTCTAGCGTCAGCACGGCGGCGGTGTCGGTCGAGGGCACTACGGTCGTAATCTTGCCCAGGTCGTTGATGACGACTTGCCCGTTGGCCTCGGCCTGCGTCACGATAAAATCCCAGTCGGTGGTTTGCGATTGGGTTAGCTCTTCATACGTGACGGTAGTGGCCGCTGGGTCGGCACTGATGCCCTCCCTGACATGCGTGCCGAGAATGGCAGCCAGCGCGCCGCTCACCGTTTGGTTTTCAAACAGGCAATTGCGGCGCGTGCCCTTGGTTTTGATGGCCAGGTCGCAGCACTCTACCGTCACGCCCACGCCGCAATACCAGGTTGCCGTACTTGGTGCCCGCCGCCACTACTGGTGGTACGCCCTGCGTCAGCAAAAATTGCTGCGGAAAGCCTCCACCAAAAAAAGTTTGAAACTCCTGCAGCGACTCCACGCGCATGGGCTTATTAGCTAAGTCCTGGCTTTTGTAAGAGGCCACTTGAGTATAGCCGATAAAAGCCGGGATAGCCGTTGCTACTTCGACTATCGAGTTGGGAAAGGCAGTTAGCTCATTCAAATAGATGCCCGGAGTCTGGGTAGCGTACGGCTGCATACTAGTGGGAATTGTTAAATTCGGTAAGAACAAGGGCTTTAGGTCGCCAATTTACATGAATATTTCGACCACGTAACAACGTTTATTTTTTATATTTTCTTCTTTTAATCCAGTAATAGCTCCATAAGGTAACTGCATGGGGATAGTGCGCAGCTTTTTTGTCGTCTGCATCGGGGTGGTACATAGCTGAGTGCAGCGGGGGCAGGGTATAGTGCTGCGCCAGCCGAACGGCTTTGCGGGCGCGGAAGCAGGCGGTGCTGCCCGCAGCCGGGGGCACCGCCTTAAAGTCGAGCCCAGTGGTATCACCCGCGATGGTGAACACCGCCAGATGCGGGGGCCGCTGCCCCCGCATCTGGTACTGCCAGTAGGCGAGCCGCGCCGCAAAGCGCAGCGTATAGCGAGTACTGAGGAGCACAGCCCTCATCTAGTCGGTGAGGGCCAGCAGCCCCTAGGCGCGGGCAGCCTCCAGGTAGTCATCGGCGTAGAAGCCGAAGGTGGTGGCCGCGCTGCGCAACTCATGGTGCCTGCTGCCGGGGCCACTCACATTTACTTGTACGTGGCGCGCGCCGGCCTCGTAGCGACACTGAGCCCTAGCGTTGGGGTTGGCGAGCACTGCCACAGCTCCGTGGCCTGGCCATCGGGGAGCGGGTAGTAAAACTTTAAGGGTCGGAGCATTAGCTGATTGTCCGCGCTGGCTACTGCCTCGGTAGGCGGGGGCAGACCAACGTAGTACGCCTGCAGCCCCCGGCAAGCTGGGTGTCCGCCAGGCCAGTATCGAGGGCCAGGGGCAGGTCGGTATATAAGTGAAAGCTGGCTTCGCAAGGTTGCAAGTGAAACAGCAGCGGAAGCGGCGACGGCGCCCCAGCAGGCCCCACGCCGGGCACCAGCAGCACAAAGCCATTGTCCTGCGCCTTTAGAGCCAGCCGGCCCGGCGTAGCCACTCCGCTGCAGCCGGGGTAGGCATTATGGCCAGGGTGCGCAATACTTCATTGGTAAAGTATTGGTGCCGCAAGCCCAAGCGCAACAAGACAGTACAGGTATCAGGCATGGCCAAGGAATAAAAATCAGCGGTTGATGGGCACGGCCTGGATGGCAGGCGTGCTTTCCTGAGCGGTAATCATCCGCAGCCGGTAGACCGCGCCGAGGGTGTGGTGGGCGCCAAGCATTCCCCACAAAAAACGCCAGTCCTGGCACGAAGTCGATACCAGCTCCAGCACCAGGCGCTCGAAAGTAGGCGCCAAGCGGGGCGAGTTTTGGGGCGTAAAGACGTTGCGGCCCTGAAAGAAGGTGAGAACAGCTGTCATAAAATCCAGTGACTCGGTGTAGTCGGTGAAGTTTGCTGCAAACAGCACTAGCAGATTTAGCTTGATAGCCGGGTTGCTGCGAAGAAATTCGCTTACCGTACTCATGCCGTCAGCCGACACTTTGCGTAGGGTAGACTCTGGCTCCAGCTTAACCAGGGTCACGATAACCTTATTGAGGATTTCTGCAGCGGGCGAAGCATCTAGACTGCTGTGCGCTGACAAAACGGCCTTGGCCTCAGTAGTCGAATAACTTGCCCGTAGGTAATCAGTTAGCTCATCTACTAAAAAGGTTAAGGCCCCGTCAATCATAGAGTGAAGTCAGGGTTTTAAGAACCTGGATTTTCGTCTGAGAATCAAGTAAGTTAACTTATGACATGAAGGTAAGGACGACGACCCTTAGCAGAATGATTCAGCCATAATGATGCTTAAAACGGTCTAATTGCGCTTGACGTAATAGGCCCTTGTTGGATGGTTTTCGAGGAGGCGTTTCCAGCGTATGGAAGCACTTTTTGAGCCCTATTTTGCTGACCCTTATTGGAGTATCCGCCGGGCGCTATGTACTGCCTATAGTGCGGTAGCCCGCTTAACTGACAGGTAGGCGTGGGCGCTCTACGACGCGACAGTCGGTTTGGTGCCAATGAGTACGGGCTGATAAAAAGCCCCTTCTACCTGCCGGACCGCTTCAAAGCCCGCCTCACGCAGGAGCGCGCCAAGCTTAGCCACGGAAAGGGCGTAGTAGCGACTGCGGAGAATATGAGTTTGACCCGCTCGCGTGGCGAGGTCTTCCGCCACAATGTAAAAGGAGAAGTCGTAGTGGTCACCCGATAGGTCCCAGTCCCATACCTGAAATAAGAGATAGCGTTTGCCGGCCTCTTCCCGCACCCCATAGGGCTTCACGAGGTTGGTGCCCCGCGGCTCTTGCGCATAATCGCGCAGACTCACCACGCAGCCGCCCCCGGGAGCCAGACAGGCCCACATTTCTCGTAGGGCAGCGAGCACCGCTTCGTCCGTGAGCAGGTGGGGCAGGGAGTTGTCACAGCAGATAACCACCCCAAAGCCCGTGCCGTGGCTGGCCTGGGCGTGCTGCATATCCGCTACTGAAAAAGGGATAGCTACCTCGTAGCGCCTAGCTTCCTGGATGGCGCGCGCCACCGCCGCTGGGGACAGGTCCGACCCGGTGACCTCGTAGCCTTGCAGCGCAAGGCCAATAGCTTGCGTTCCAATGCCGCAGGCAACGTCCAGCACCCGCGTTTGCCCTGGCCATTCCGTAGCCAAGAGAGTGGCCAGCTGCTGTCCTTGCTGGCGCATACTCGCTGGCCAATCTGGGTAGATAAGATGGTAGAACGGGGTAAGCGAATCGTAGAAAATAGACATGGGAATTCAAGAAGTAATGTGATGGGAAATACGCCGCTACGTTGCGCTTTGTCCTAGGTACCGCTAGGCAGCGGGTGCCCGGTCCAACAAGCGCAGGACAACTTCTTTCTGAAAAGCGCGGAAGGCTGGGTTGCCCGTGGCATTGGCGAAGACGAGCACGCCCGTGTGGTGGGCCAGGTCCAGGCAAACGACGGAATCCGCGCCCGGGTCACCGCCGCTGTGGCTCGCCAGCGGGGTGCCATTCACCTCGCGCCGGAGCCAGATGAGCGCTTGTTGAATCGTGCTATTGCCGGGCACGACCGCCAGGGTGGGCTGCGGCGCCAAAAAGGTGTGCAGCGTTTCGGGTTGCAGGTACCGGTGTTGCCGGCTCACGCCTTCGTTGGTGAACACTGCCAGCAGGCGGGCAAAATCCCGCGCCGAGCTGCGAAGCGAGCCCGCTGGCCAGTCGGGGTAGCCCGTTGGCGGCAACTCCCGCAGTTGCCCCTCCGCCCACTGATAGGGCTTAGCTAAGTGCTGGGCAGGAATGGCGGCGAGCTGCCAGGCCGTGTGGCGGGTGCCCAGCGGCCGGAATAACTGCTGCTGCGTGAGCGTCTCCAGGGGCGTGGGGCCCACCCGGCCAGCCAGGTAGCCCAGCAAGGCAATGGCCACGTTGCTGTACTGCCACTTTTGGCCCGGCAGCGCGGCGGTAAAGCAGTCCTCGGCGGCGTACCAGGCCCCGCCCGGGGTGAGGTAGCCCACCAAGAAGTCGCGCAAGGGTAACGTAGGGTCCCCCACCACACTGAAGGCCGGCGTTTGGCCGTAGTGTACATCCGAAATGCCGGAGGTGTGCGTGAATAAATGCCGAAACGTCAGCGGCACGTTGGGGAACCTCGGGTGTCGAACGGGAAAGTCCAGGTACGGCCCGATGGGCTCGTCGAGGTGGTATTTCTGTTGTTCCAACAGCTGCAACATGGCGGTCCCGGTGACCACTTTGCTGACCGAGGCGATGTGAAAGGCCGTGTCCGGTGTCACCGGGCGGGCGGCAGCTACATCGGCCAATCCGTAGCCGGCCGTAAACACCATCCGCCCGGCCCGCACGATGGCCACGCTCAGGCCGGGGGTGTGCGTCTGGGCCAAGCCAGCCCGCACAAACGCGGCAAACTCCGGCTCCCAGGGCTGGGCGCTCGGCTGACGGCCCCACACCGCCGGGGCGGCGAGCAGGGAAACGCCTACCTGTAAGGCCTGACGACGATTCATATACTGTTCTATTTAGGGTAAGTAAGACAACTAAGGCTACCCTGCCCGCTATCCTCTTTCGGTGAGTAAGTAAATCAGGGCGCACAGCGGTAGCGCGCCACGAAGGCGCGGAACGCCCGCCGGTAGGATTCGCTGACGGGCAGCCACCGGCCGCCGACCAATACTTTATCCTTGTCAATGGCTTCGATGCCGGCCAGGGCCACGATATAAGAATGATGAATGCGCACGAAGCGGTCGGCGGGCAGCTGCTCGACCAATGCCTTGAGGCGCAGTAGGCTAATTATCTTTTGCGAGCGGGTATGGACCGCCACGTAATCGCGCAGTCCTTCCACGAACAGCAGCTCGTCCCAGCCGACCTTGTGCTGGCGGGCCCCATCCTTGAGGAACAGAAAGGCCGGCTCGGCGGGGGGTAGCGCCAGCGGCGTTGGCGGGACAGCCAGCGGCGGCCGCCGGTCGTAGGCCTTGTGTGCCGCCCGCAAAAACCGCTCGAACGTGATGGGCTTGAGCAGGTAATCGACCGCGTCCACCTCGTAGCCCTGCAGGGCGTACTGTGAGTGGGCGGTGGTGAGAATGACCAGCGGCGGGCGCGGCAGGGTGCGCAGCAGTTCCAACCCGGTGAGCTCGGGCATGTGCACGTCCAGCAGCAGCAGGTCGATGGGCGTGGTGCGCAGGATATCGAGGGCGGCCAGCGGACTGGCACAGGCGGCGTGCAGCGTCAGAAAGGACACCTTGCCCACGTAGTCGGTGAGCAGGTGACGGGCCAGCGGCTCGTCGTCCACGATGAGGCAGCGCAGGCTCATACGAGGTGCAGGGTGAGGTGCACGAGAAAGTGGTCCGGCGTGTCGTCTAGGCGCAACTCGTGCCGGTCGGGGTAGGCCAAGGCCAGCCGCCGCCGCACGTTGAGCAGCCCCGTACCGGGCAGCGGCGCGGTACTGCGCGCGGGCAGGCGGCCATTAGCCACCGTGTACGCGCAGGTGGTAGGGGTCACGTGCAGGTGCACCCGCACCCAGGCGGCCGGGTCGTCGTCGCGCACGCCGTGCTTGAACGCGTTTTCCAGGAAGGTCATGAGCAGCAGCGGGGCCACTGCCACCTCGGCTGGCTCGCCCTCCACCTCAAAATCAACGGCTACGGGGCTATTGAGCCGGAGCTGCTCCAGACTGAGGTAGCTGCGCATAAAGGCGATTTCCTGGCTGAGCGGCACGGTAGGCTGGTTGGATTCTTCCAGCAGGTAGCGCATCATCTGCGCGAGCTGGGCCACTACGTCCGGCGTTTTAGGCGACTGGGTGTAGGCCAGGTAGTACAGGTTGTTGAGCGTGTTGAAGAGGAAATGCGGGTTAATCTGGGCTTTGAGAAACTGGAGCTCGGTGAGCAGTTGGGCATTTTCCAAGGCCTTGGTTTTGGCTTCCAAGGCAAACCAATCCACGGAAAAGCGCAGCATGGCGATAAACAAGACGACGGTCAACGTACCAACGACTGTCGCCACCACAAAGCTGAGTGAGTGCAGGTAGGCGGGCGGCAGGGCGGAGAGCAGGCCCATCGGCGCGAAATACTGCATGGCTTTTACCCGCAGGACGACACTCAGCCCCAGGGCCCCGGTGAGTTCGAGCAGGTAGCGCCCGGTGCGCTGGTGAGCCAGCCACCGGGGCAGCAGGTAGCCATAGTTCAGGTAGGCCACCAGCCCATTGCCGACCAGGGGCACCAGGGCCCAGGGCACGGCCTGCCGCCACCCGTACTCGTGCTGGATTTGGTAGAAATAGAACGAGAAGTAAACACCCCAGAAGGCGAGATGCAGCAGCAGTACCCGATACCGATAAAGAAACAAACGCATAGAGCAGCTGGCAAACAAAGCACAAGTATACCGCCGCCCACCAGGGAGGCCGCGGCCGCGCGGGCCTTATTCGACACCTGCGGCTTTTTTCTCGGCAGTTGCCAGGTGCCGCCGCTTTTGCCATGCGCCACGGAGGTGTCGAGTAGGAACTGGCAGTGGTCGAAAACAGCCCTTTTTACCGCAGGAAGCCGCTTTTCTTTGCGGCACCCGGTTGGCAGAAGCCCGCTGGTACTTCCCGTCCATTCTCTTACCAACGCTTATGCCTTTTCTGCGCACGCTCCTTACCTATGGCTTGCTGCTGGGGCTCCTGCTCGGGCTCTACACCACCCTGATGTGGCTCACCCGCCTGGATACGACGTACCTCGCCATTGGCCAATACCTGGACCTGGCCGTGCTGCTGCTGCCGGTCGGCTGCCTCGCGGCCGCTACGCACCAGCAGCGCCGGCAAGCCCACCTTAGTGGAATGCGGCGCGTGGCGCTCGGGGTAGGGGTGATGACCCTGGCCGAGCTACTCTACCGGCCTTATCTCCACCTATACCATACCGTCCTCAACCCCACCTGGTTTGCCGCTGTGTTGGCCTTGAAGCGGACGGAGTCGACCGCAGCGGGTCGCAGTGCCGCCAGCATTGCCACCGAGTTGGCCCACTTACAAGCCAGACAGGCGCAGCAGGCGGGCATGTTCCACGGCTTCTGGCTGTCGGCCTTGGTGCTGCCCGTGCTGGTCACCTTGTTACTGTGGCCCGTTTTACGCAACCGGCTCCCGAAAACAGACATGAGCTTTCCTAGGCCAGATTGGGTCTAAAAAGAAGGCAACAATAGAAGGGTCTAGCTGATGCTTGAAGCTTTTGTACTGTTTCCTTATTATATACTAGCTGATTTCAGGTAGCCAAACAGGAAGTTTAGGCGGAAATTACCCCTGCGGTGGCGTTTTAAGAACGTTGCGTTAAGCAGGCCACGTGACTAGCGCTATTTGGCGCGCTTTCAAAGGGCTAGGAAGTCATTGAATACTAAATAGATGTAATTTTAAGGAAAGCTTGTTTCCTTACGCGCTGTGGCGAAATGCCAGTGGCGTACTACCCGTGTGCTTTTTGAAGAATCGCTGGAAGTAGGTAGCATACTCAAAGCCGAGACTATCCGCGATTTCGCTTACGCTCCAGTCGGTTTGTTGGAGTAGTACTTTGGCCTCGCTCACGTACCGGTCGGCGAGATAGGCAGTGGTGGGCTTGCCGGTCACTTCTTTTACCGAGCGGTTGAGGTGGTTGACATGCACGGCCAGCCGGTCGGCAAATTCCTGGGCGTTTTTCAGGATGGGCTCGTGGTAGCGCCTAGTCACTGGGAACTGCACTTCCAGCAAGGTCAGAAATAAGTTGGTGATGCGCTCGGCCGCCTTAGTGGCTACTACCGGGTGCGGGCTAGCGGGCGCTAACCGGGCCGCCTCGTGGATAACGATGGAGAGTTGGTTGCGCAGTAAGTCGTCTTTGTGGGCGTAGTCGGTCCCAAAATCCTGACGCATGCGGGCGAACAGTTCGCCCAGGTAGCGCAGTTGCCCATCGTTGAGGTAGTACACCGGGTTGCCATCAACCCGGTAAAGTACCGAGTCTTTCAGGCTGATGCCGCGCATAGCCGAGTGCAGAAAGGGCTCCGTAAAGCCGACGATGTAGCCTGCTGCCTCACCAATGGCCCCAGCGGCGGGCTCCCAGGAAAAGGGCACCAGGCGATTGGTGAATACCAGCGCTGGCCGGTCTACCAGGTAGCTGCGGGTGGCGTAGTGCAGCTCATTGGACCCGCTTTCCACCAGTACGCACTTGAACACGTCGCGCCGATTAAAGCTATCCATACCGCACTGCGCTTCGTTCATCGTGAGCACCGTGATAGCGCCGCAGGCGGGCGCGGGGGGCGGCAGTGTGGCCAGCTGCGGCGCGGCCGGGAGGTTTTCTTGCATGACGTTTGGTGGGGGCGTTGCTTCAGAAACGAGAAATCCTGCCCTTATCGACGATAAGGACAGGATAGATACGCATAAAAAAGCTCATCAAGCAACGGCCGGGCAGACTGCTGCTCATTAGTACAGCTAATAGCTCAGTGAGCTGGAAAGCGCCCGGTGGGCCTCGATATCCCGCTGCAAGTCAGCAATGACCTGCTCGGCGCAGGCGATGGCATCGGCCCCGGCTAGGAAGCGGGGGGCGGTTG